>Ga0316188_10001691_pt1 | contig 10517 bp, 8 predicted proteins | sample Phiworburrow1_MG_FD_204933 | JGI IMG/M metagenome (GOLD analysis project Ga0316188, IMG submission 204933) | Coastal sediment microbial communities from Maine, United States - Phippsburg worm burrow 1 | ecosystem: Environmental > Aquatic > Marine > Coastal > Sediment | place: USA: Maine... | reverse complement strand
GAGCCTTCTTGTAATCCCCGTTTTGTCCGTGGTCAGCTCCCATCCCGGTACCTGATCCAGGTGCCGTATCGAATGCCGCTCATCCAGCGGACAAACACCACCTTCACACGGCTTACACTGCTTATTTTTTAAGTTTTCCAAACCCGCTCCCTGGACTTGTGAAGGCCATACAATAATGCTGGCCCCGTCTGTCATGGCTCTATTCCAGCCACAGTATACATTTACTGGCGTTGAAACTCATTTCATGGAAGTATCTGTCACGCAACTTTTCCTTGGGATCATCAGGCCGGGCCAAACTGAAATGTCGGACACATCATCAAGTTGTACTGCACTTGTCCTGCCCGGTGGCGGTGCGCGTGGTGCTTACCAGGTGGGCGTGCTCAAGGCCATTACCGAACTGGCAGCAAGCGGAACCAATCCATTTCCCGTCATTTGCGGAACCTCGGCCGGTGCTATCAATGCGGCGGTCCTGGCCAGCCATGCGCATGAGTTCCCAAGCGGGGTCCAACGCCTGGAAAAGTTCTGGCGCAGTATGCATTGCGCGCGGGTCTACCGCACCGATGCGTGGACCGTTTTCGTTTCCGGAATGCGCTTTGCGCTCACGCTCCTGTCGGCGGGCCTGATCAAGACCAACCCCAGGGCGTTTCTGGACAACATGCCGTTGCGTCAGTTCCTGCAAAGCACTCTGAGGCTGGAGGGTATCCAGACCGCGCTTGACCGGGGTGCATTACGCGGGGTGGCGGTCACGGCATCCGGCTATAGCAGTGCCAGCGCAACCAGTTATTTCCAGGCGCAGGAAGGTATTGCCGACTGGCAACGGACCCGCCGCAGGGGGCTGGCAACGAAATTGAACATCCACCACCTGCTGGCATCAGCAGCCCTGCCAATACTGTTTCCGGCCGAACGCATCGGTAACGAGTATTTTGGCGATGGCGGTATGCGCATGGTTGCGCCGTTGAGTCCCGCCATACACCTGGGTGCAAACCGGATCATGGTGATTGGCACGCGTGACGAGAAACCCGATCTGCCGCCCGAAAGCCCTGCAGACTACCCATCGGCCGGTGAAATCGGCGGTTACCTGATGGATACGATCTTCATGGACAGGCTGAACGCAGACCTGGCGCGGATGAAACGTATCAACAAGACCCTGGAACTCGTACCCGAGGAAAAACGCGGCCAGGCCGGCTTGATAAATATCAACAGCCTGGTGATCAAACCCAGTAAGGATTTACGTTATGTTACCCAGGCCCATGTTCGTGACATACCACGCAGCGTGCAGGTTTTACTGCGTACACTGGGCGGTTGGGGGCGGGATTGGCGTATGGCCAGTTACCTCCTGTTCGAATCCGCCTATTGTGGGGAGTTGATTGATCTTGGTTATACCGATGGTATGAATTCAGAACAGGAAATTATTGATTTTCTGAAAGATTGAGCTTCGTTCACATGGCGCTACTTTGCTAGCCCGCTTTCGCCTTGCCGTCGGCTTGTTCACTGAGCACGGGTGCGACGACCCGTTCCACCTGTTCATGCGGGAAATCATCGACCGCGATGACCAGGGCACTGGCTTTCTGCGCGAGTCTGACCATGGTTGCCTGTTCTTCGGTGATCACACCGCTCTCGGTGGCGCGCTTGACCAACCCCTCATAATTTTCAAAGTTGACGGATTGCTTCAGGGTATTTTTTATGGCGCGTTCGGCCGCCTGCGCCTCCAGCACGAGGTGGAATGCCTTGTTTACCCGGCCGGTCGCATCATCCCGGTCCGATATGAAGACACCATCGGTCAGGCGGTCGCGGCTTTCATTTTCGCTGAGTAATATCTGCGCCACCGCTTTGACAATCTTATCGGAAGGTTCGGTATGCGGCAGGCCAAAGGGGAAGATAATCAACCGCACAATCCGGCCAAGCACGGGCACTGGGAAATTCTGGATCACGCCGAGCAGGCTTTGCTGGATGTTAAACAAGCTGTCTTCCATGCCCCATTGCAGTAAAGGTAAATCACCGGCAGGTTGCCCATCATCTTCAAAACGTTTCAGCATGGCACTACCCATGTACAGATGGATCAACACGTCCGCCAGCCTGCCCGACAGTTTTTCCTTAAACTTGAATTTGCCGCCCAGCAGCACCAGGACCGAATCCGCCACGAACGCGAACGCGGCACTCATCCGGCTGAGTTGCCGGAAGTATTTTGCGTGCGGCCCATTCGATGGTGCCGGTGTCATCCGGCTGCCGGTCAGGCCCAGCAAAAGGCTGCGCACCATGTTGCTCAAACTGAAGCCGATATGTTCGAATAGAGCGTTGTCAAAAACCCGCCGGGCCTGGCTGTTGGCTATACCCGATACCGCGTTCATTTCTTTCAACAAACAGGGGTGTGCCCGGATCGCGCCCTGGCCGAAAATGATCATTGAACGGGTCAGGATATTGGAGCCTTCAACGGTGATTGATATCGGCAAGGCCTGGTAGGCGCGGGCGAGGTAATTATTGGGCCCCTGGCTGATGCCCTTGCCACCGTGTACATCCATAGCGTCAATGATGCACTGGCGGTTTCCTTCGGTTAACTGGTATTTGTTGATCGCCGAGAGCACACCGGGTTTTTCGCCCTGGTCCAGCGCAATCAGCGTTAACAACCGCGCTGCGTCCATCCGGTAGGTTCTGCCAGCTATCCTGGAAAGCGGTTCTTCAACACCACCAAACAACCCGATAGGCACATCGAATTGCGTTCGTATCCTGGCGTATGCCCCGGTGAGCAACGAGGCCATTTTGCCGCCTGCAACCCCCAGTGACGGCAATGAAATTGCGCGGCCGGCCGCCAGGCTTTGCATCAGCATACGCCAACCCTGTCCCAGGCGTTCCTGGCCGCCGATCACCCAGTCCATCGGGATAAAAACGTCTTTGCCGCGGGTCGGTCCGTTCATGAACACCGCCCCAACCGGCATGTGACGATTGCCTATCTCGACACCGGGGGTGCTGGCTGGAATCAGCGCGCAGCTGATGCCAAGGTCTTTTGTATCACCCAGCAGGCCATCCGGGTCGTATGCCCTGAACGCCAATCCGAGCAATGTCGCCACCGGGGCAAGCGTGATATAGCGCTTATTCCAGCTGACCCGTAAACCCAGCACTTCTTTTCCATCAACCATCTCCCTGCAAACAATACCCGTGTCGGGCATCGCACCTGCATCGGATCCCGCCAGTGGTGAAGTCAGTGCAAAACAGGGTATCTCCTGGCCACGGGCAAGACGCGGCAGGTAATAATTCTTTTGCTCGTCGGTACCATAGTGCAGCAACAACTCACCCGGACCCAGCGAATTGGGCACCATGACAGTCACCGCCGCCGTCACGTTACGGCTGGCGATCTTCATCACCACGGCCGAGTTCGCCTGCGCGGAGAACTCCAGGCCGCCGTATTCCTTCGGAATGATCATGCTGAAAAAGCGTTGCTCACGTATGAACTGCCAGACGGGTTGGGGCAAATCCTGGAGTTCTTCACTGATTTCCCAGTCATCCAGCATCAGGCACAGTTCTTCGACTGGACCGTTAATGAACGCCTTTTCGCTTTCGCTCAGAGCCGGGGCGGGCTGTCTTAACAGGCGGCGCCAGCGTGGCTTGCCGCTGAACAATTCCGCATCCCACCAGACGGTGCCCGCTTCGAGAGCCTCACGCTCGGTGGATGAAAGCCTGGGCATGACTTTTCGATACACGCTAAAGAGCCGGTTACTGATAAACAGCCTTCGCAGCGGTTTAATGGCGAAACCTGCAAGGCTGACGGTGGCGATGCCCAATGACCAGCGGAACCAGGCTGGGATCTCATAGAAATGACGCAGTTCGGTGAACGCAAAGGTAAGACCGGCGAGGATCGCGATGGAGATCAGCAACGGGATTCGGTAATAGGCCAGCAAAAGCACAGAGAGTACGAGCAAAACCAGAAAGAGAGCGGTCATACATGTCCTCGATTTTCACGTGGCCAAAAGAAGTATCGACCCGGCTGCGGGATCAATTCATTTTAAGGGTGAATATCATAGATTAAAACGCGGCCGGATGGTAATTCCCCTTATCCGCGATGTCGATTGCAAGCCAGCCTGTCTCCGCTTAAAATTACCTGTTGATTCCGGTCGAATCATTATAAAAACAAGTTGTCCATTATTTTAATTATTATCAATTATTTATAGGGAGTTCCTAAGTGTCTGTAGAGCGTACATTATCGATTATCAAACCCGATGCAGTGGCAAAAAATGTAATCGGGGAAATTTATAGCCGTTTTGAGAAGGCCGGACTTAAGATTGTTGAAGCCAGGATGCAGCATTTGAGCCGTGAAGAAGCCGAGGGCTTTTATGCAGTTCACCGCGAACGTCCCTTTTTTAACGACCTGGTTAAGTTCATGACATCCGGCCCCGTCATGATCCAGGCCCTGGAAGGTGAGGACGCCATTGCATTGAACCGCAAGTTGATGGGCGCCACCAATCCGGCCGAGGCCGAGGCAGGCACCATTCGTGCTGATTTCGCACAAAGCATTGACGCCAACGCGGTACATGGGTCGGATGGGCCGGACACTGCGAAAGCAGAGATCGCATACTTTTTTGGCGCCCGGAAGTAGCGGTAGCCCGATATCGTGAATGCCATTGCAAGCCGTATAAACCTGCTTGATTACGACGAGGCGGGTTTACGCGGCTTTTTCGAATCGATCGGGGAAAAACCATTCCGGGCGCAGCAGATCCTCAAATGGGTTTTCCACCATGCGCAAACCGATTTCGAGGCGATGACAGACCTGGGTATTGCACTGCGCCAAAAACTGAATTTGCTCGCGGAAATAAAACTGCCGGAAGTACTCCAGGAACAACGCTCGACAGATGGCACGGTAAAATGGCTCATCGGGTTTCGTGGCGGCAACGCGGTTGAAACCGTTTATATTCCTGAGCCCAGGCGTGGCACATTATGTGTTTCATCCCAGGTCGGTTGCGCACTTAACTGTTCGTTCTGTTCAACCGGGGCGCAGGGTTTTGCACGTAACCTGACAACCGGTGAAATCATTGGACAGGTCTGGCTTGCAGCACAGGCGCTGGGGCATGAGCGTAATGGCCAGCGCAAAATAACCAATATCGTGATGATGGGTATGGGTGAGCCCCTGCTTAATTTTGAAGCGGTCGTGCCTGCGTTGTCGCTGATGCGCAGTGACCTGGGTTTCGGATTTGCCGCCAAGCGTGTCACCGTGAGCACCGCGGGTTTTGTGCCGGGAATTGAGCGCCTGCGCGAGACCATCGATGTGGCGCTTGCCGTCTCACTCCATTCGCCGGTGGACGAGCTGCGCACAGAACTGGTCCCCCTCAACCGCAAGTACCCGATTGCCGAGTTGATGCAGGCTTGCAGGGATTATGTATCTGAAAAGCACAAACGCACGGTGACTTTCGAATATACGTTGATCGATGGTGTCAATGACCACCCTGAGCATGCGCGTAAACTGGTAAAATTATTAAGAACAGTACCTAGCAAGCTGAATCTGATACCATTTAACCCGTTTCCAGGCACTCAGTACCGATGTTCGAGTGCGGATCGTATCACCCGCTTCCAGGAAATCGTGATGCAGGGCGGCTTGATTGCAACGGTGAGGAAGACCCGTGGTGAAGATATCGATGCAGCTTGCGGACAATTGACCGGCAAAGTACAGGATCGTACAAAAAGAAGTGAACGGATAAAAATGAAGATGGCGGAGATCACCACTTGAACAACTCGGCAGGCAGGAACGCCCGGTACCGCAGTGCATGGATACATTACCCGGTACGATACCTGCTGGTGTTGGCGATCGTTCTAGGCAGTGCCTGCGCGTCCCAGCAGGCGCAGGACCCTTACAATGAAAGTGATAAACGTCGGGCGGCGGAATCCAACACATCCCTTGGACTCGAATACATGAACCGTGGCCAGTACGAAGTCGCACTGGGCAAGCTCAAAAAAGCCATGAGGGATGACCCGACCTATGCACCGGCGCAGACCGTGACGGCGGTGCTCTATGAACGCATCGGCGAGCAGGAACTGGCAGGCAAGCATTACAAAAAAGCGTTCGAGGCCGATCCAAAAGACGGTGATGTAAATAACAATTACGGTGTATACCTGTGCCAGGCAGGCAAGGAGAAAGAGGCCATCGAACATTTCCTCAGGGCGCTGGATGACCCGTTTTACAGCTCACCATCAATCGCCCTGACCAACGCCGGTTCCTGTGCGCTGAGATCAGGTGACCTGGTTGCGGCTGACGAGTACCTGCGCAACGCACTGAAAATCGAGCCTGATTTTCCCGATGCACTGATGAATATGGCACGACTGAATTTCGAGCGACAGGACTACCTGAAGGCACGGGCGTTCATGCAAAGATTTGAGGCGGTCGCCAGCCACGCGGCAGAAACCCTGTTGCTTGCATACAAGATAGAAATCAGCACTGGTAACAGTAAATCCGCGAACACCTACAAATTGATGCTTGAAAGTAACTTCCCCGAATCTGATGAGACCTTAGAGGTCCGGAGACTCTCTGCAAAATGAGCCAGCAACACGAGTTGATACCGATGGCAACAGGTGAGTATCTGAAGAAGCAGCGACTGGAACGCAAGCTTTCCCTGGCTGACGCTGCCAGGGCAGTCATCCTGGATGAGAAACTTCTAGCGGATATCGAACAGGACACTGCGGATCATATTGCCCCGGTATACAGAAAAGGTTACATCAGGACCTATGCGCGTTTCCTTGGGGTGCCGGAGGATGAGATTCCCGGTCTGTTGATGTCATTCGATATCAAGGAACCTGACCTGCAAAATGTTTTTGAAACACCACCCAAACGCAATTCGGCGGAAAAATGGCTGCGTGCCAGCAGTTATGTGCTGGCCTCCCTGTTGGTTGGGACATTGGCCTGGCAGTTTACCCACGAAGCAGTCAGGTTGTCACAAAATGGCTCGCGGCTTCAGAGCACCGCGGCCGACGCGGAACAATCCGAAACCGTGGCCAGCCCCGTTCAGCAGCAGGAGCTCAGAGGGCCGGTGAACGCATCAATTGCGCCACTGGGCGCTCTTCACGCCAAGGGTGCAAGGGGTATGGATACGGCCGAGCAGGCCTGGGCAGCCCTGGCAAAACCGGCTTTGCCGGATGGGGAGAGCCGCTTGCAGGTCATTGTTTCCGCGGACAGCTGGGTTGAAATAACCGATGCCAGTGGTCAGGAACTCGAGATGGACCTGCTTCGCGGCGGCAGCGATAAATCCTACCATGGACAACCGCCGTTCAGAATCTTGCTGGGGCGTGCATCTGCGGTGCGTTTATCGGTGGATGGTGAAGCATTGGATTTGACTTCTTTTACCCGGGATGATGTAGCTCAGCTGAGTTGGCCTGAGAAATTGCAAACTGAAGAAAGCGGGCCTGACGGCAACTGAAATGAGTTCTCCTATCCGATCAATCCGCGGGATGAATGACATCCTTCCGCAAGACATCCATTATTGGAGCACGCTGGAAAGCACGGCTGAGCGGGTTTTCGCTGCCCATGGTTTTGAGCAGATCAGATTGCCGTTGCTTGAAAAAACCGAGGTATTTACCCGCGCCATCGGATCAGCGACCGATGTGGTTTCGAAAGAAATGTACAGCTTCAACGACCGCAATGACGAGTCCTTGAGCTTGCGTCCTGAAGGAACTGCAGGTGTGGTGCGTGCAGCCTTGCAAAACGGCCTGCTATATGGTCCGGTCCAACGGCTCTGGTACAGCGGCGCAATGTTTCGCTATGAACGTCCGCAAAAGGGTCGCAGCCGGCAGTTTCACCAGATTGGAGCAGAATTGTTTGGCGCCCCGGGTCCGGACGCGGATGCAGAGATACTGATGCTCGGCGACCACCTGTGGAGAAGTCTCGGCTTGCACAAGCTGCGACTGGAAATCAATTCGCTGGGTGATGCCGATGAGCGTGCACGCTACCGCGATCAGCTGTATTCATTTCTGCAAGCACACAGGGGTGAGCTTGACGACCAGACCAACGAGCGGGCGGAACGCAACCCGCTGCGCGTCCTGGATAGCAAAGACCCGCAGGTCAGGGCGCTGCTCGAGGACGCTCCTTTACTATCGGACCATCTTGGTGAAGCGTCACGCGGTCATTATCAACAGCTGAAACGCTACCTTGACAGGCTGGGCATTGAGTTTCATGAGAACCCCCGCCTGGTGCGTGGACTTGATTATTACTGCCACACGGTGTTCGAGTGGATCACCGATGAACTGGGTGCACAGGGCACTGTTTGTGCGGGTGGCCGTTACGACAACCTGGTAGAACTGCAGGGTGGAAACCCCTGGCCCGGCATCGGATTTGCAATGGGTGAGGAGCGCCTGATTGAATTGCTTCGCCAAAAAGACGATATTGTGCCGCCCTTGAAACACGCTTATCTGGTCGCGGTTGGTGAAAACAGCACTGAATCTGCTTTGGAACTCGCGTATGATTTGCGCGCCGGGATTCCGGATTTGCGCTTGATTGTCAATTTGAATGGCGGCAGTTTTAAAACCCAGTTCAAGCGTGCGGACCGCAGTGATGCGCTATTTGCACTGGTACTGGGTGAGGAAGAGATTGCAAAAGGGCAGGTTGCGGTTAAATTTTTACGCAGCGGTGAAGATCAGTTGAGCCTGGACCGTACCGAGGTCGGTAAATGGGTTCAGAGATATATCGAAGCGCTGTAAACTTTCTGCCGGGTTATACCGGTGTAATTTCAAAAACATGGATAAATAATTTAATGTCGGATTTATATGATACCCATGAGCAGGGTGAACGCGTAAAAAGCTGGTTACGGGAAAATGGCAGCGCCATCGTCATGGGCCTGGTGCTCGCTTTTGGTTTGATGTTTGGTGTTAAGCAGTGGCAGGCCTGGGAGACCAGTAAACGTCAACAGGCTTCCGCGGAATACCAGGTGTTGGCCAGTTTGATCAAGTCAGAAAATATGGATGCTGCGGTTACCAACTACGAAGTGTTGAAAACTGAATACCCAAAATCGGCCTATACCTCAATGGCAGCCCTGATGATGGCCAAGGCGCGCGTGTTTTCCGGGCAGTTTGATCTGGCCGCCAAGGACCTGGAGTATGCAATGGAACACGCCCAGCCAGCACCTGTCCGGGTAATAGCCAGGGAAAGGCTGGCACGGCTGAAGCTTAGCCTGGGTGATGCCGATGCAGCGCTTGCGTTGCTTGACAGCGCACCTTCAACCGTCGGCTTCGAATCACAATTCGCCGAAATACGGGGGGACATCTACCTGGCTAAAGGTGACACTCAACTGGCGGCCTCGAGTTACCAGGCTGCACTGGACGCACTGGAAGAAGGTGTTGGAAATCGCGAGCTGCTTAACATCAAGCTGGAAGCGCTCGGGTCCTCGGTGGACGAAGCGGCAGACGCCGGCAACGACACCGGCGGGGGTGAAATGTGAGGCAATGGCTTATCCCTGCACTGGCAGCAATGTTGCTGCTCAATGGTTGCAGTTGGATTAAAAGCTGGGGGGATGATGATGATCCCGAAGCACCGGCAAAGCTGATTGAATTTGAACCGACCCTCAAGGTGGGTGAGGTTTGGTCCACCAATGTAGGTAAAGGCCAGGACAAGGCTGGCAGACAGATCATACCCGCTTATTCATCGGGCGCCCTGTACGCTGCCGATTACAAGGGTCTGCTGGCGTCAATTGATGCCGAAAACGGGCGTAAGCGATGGGAAATCAAGACTGAATTGCCATTTACCGGCGGGCCGGGAGTGGCGGGAAACCTGTTAATGATGGGGACTCAGAACGGAGAGGTGTTCGCATTTGATGCGTCAACCGGTACCCAACTCTGGTCTGCCACGGTTACATCTGAAGTACTCGCAGCACCCGCAGCGGCCGATGGAATCGTGGTCGTGCGGTGTATAGATGGACGTGTGTTCGGTCTGGATGCGGATACCGGTCAGCGCTTGTGGGTATATGATCACAATGTTCCCTTGCTGACACTGAGGGGTAACGCACCTTTGTTACTGCGGGCCGGTGTGGTCTTTGTGGGCTACGATGGTGGCCAGGTTGTTGCCCTGAAACTGGATGACGGCGTCCTGATGTGGGAGCAAAGCCTGGTAACGGTCGAGGGCCGGACTGAACTGGAGCGCCTGTCAGACATCGATGGCCAACTGGTTTTTATCGCATCCGACCTGTTGGTTTCAAGTTATAAAAATCGCTTGGCTTCACTCGCTGCAGATTCCGGCCGCCTGCTTTGGTTCAAGGATGTCTCGTCATCCACGGGTGTTTCGGTTGACCGCATCAACCTGACGCTCAGCGATAAAGAAGGCAACGTGTGGTTGCTCGACCGGCGTAATGGCGCAGAATTCTGGAAACAGGATCAGCTGTTGCACCGGGGTCTGACCCGGCCGGCTTTTTATGGCAGCTTTGTCGTGGTCGGAGACGCCGAGGGATATTTGCACTGGATCAATATTGATACCGGACAGTTCGCCGCACGTGAAAAAATCGGTGGCGATGGGTTTTCCGGGCCGCCATTGGTCGTGGGAAATACACTTTATGTCA
>Ga0316188_10001688_pt1 | contig 10521 bp, 11 predicted proteins | sample Phiworburrow1_MG_FD_204933 | JGI IMG/M metagenome (GOLD analysis project Ga0316188, IMG submission 204933) | Coastal sediment microbial communities from Maine, United States - Phippsburg worm burrow 1 | ecosystem: Environmental > Aquatic > Marine > Coastal > Sediment | place: USA: Maine... | reverse complement strand
CGAACATCATCAGGCACGGCCACCACCAGCGGTCGACGGCGTCCTGCACCATCGCCCGTTGCGCGTCGGTGCCGTCACGCATCATCACCAGCAGGCTGTCGAAGCCCTGCCGCTGGTGGAAGCTCTCCTCGCGGCAGATGCGAATCATCGCGCGGGCATACGGCGCATACGAGCAGCGGCAGATCGGCACCTGGTTCATGATCGCCGCGCCGTCGACCAGCCAGCCGATGGTGCCGATGTCGGCCCAGGTCAGCGTCGGGTAGTTGAAGATCGAGCTGTACTTGGCACGGCCGCCGTGCAGTGCATCGATCATCTGGTCGCGGCTGGTGCCCAGCGTCTCGGCCGCGGCGTACAGATACAGGCCGTGGCCGCCCTCGTCCTGCACCTTGGCCAGCAGGATCGCCTTGCGCTTCAAGGTCGGCGCACGCGTGATCCAGTTGCCCTCGGGCAGCATGCCGACGATCTCCGAGTGCGCGTGCTGGCTGATCTGGCGCAGCAGCGTCTTGCGGTAGTTGTCGGGCATCCAGTCCTTGGCCTCGATGAAGTCGCCGGCATCGATGCGCGCGTCGAAGCGCTGCTGCAGCGCCTGCTCGTCGGCGCTGAGCACGCGCTCGAGCTTGCCGCCGCCCTCGCGCGCCATCGTGTCCATTGCCTGTGTGTACATGCACTCGCTCCTTTACTTGGGTCGCTTGTCGATCACGCGGCGGGCCTTGCCCACGAGCGTGCGCTCGATCGAATCCGGTGCACCGACGCTCACCGTGGTGCTGATTCCGATCAGCGTCTTGATGCGGTGCTGCAGCGCGCCTGCCACCGCGGCCCGGTCGGCGCTGTCATGGTCGGGCGCGAGCTCGCACAGCACCTGCATCTCGTCGAGCGTGCCCTGGCGGGTGATGACCAGCTGGTACTGGCCTGACAGCTGGCCGTGCTTGAGCACCAGTTCCTCGATCTGCGTCGGGAAGACATTGACGCCGCGGATGATCAGCATGTCGTCGCTGCGCCCGACGATCTTGCCCATGCGGCGCATGCCGCGCGCGGTGGGCGGCAGCAGCCTGGTCAGGTCGCGCGTGCGGTAGCGGATCACCGGCAGCGCCTCCTTGCTCAGCGTGGTGAAGACCAGCTCGCCCTCCTCGCCGTCGGCCAACGGCTGGCCGGTCTCGGGGTCGATGATCTCGGGGTAGAAGTGGTCTTCCCAGATCACCGGGCCGTCTTTCGCCTCGATGCACTCGTTGGCCACGCCCGGGCCCATGACCTCGCTGAGACCGTAGATGTCTACCGCGTCCAGCCCAGCGCGCACCTCGATGTCGTGGCGCATCGCCTCGGTCCAGGGCTCGGCGCCGAATATGCCGACCTTCAACGAGCTGGCACGCGGGTCGATGCCCTGGCGCATCATCTCCTCGATGATCACTTGCATGTAGCTGGGCGTGACCATGATGATGTCGGGGCGGAAGTCGGTGATCAGCTGCACCTGCTTCTCGGTCTGGCCGCCGCCCATCGGCACCACGGTGCAGCCCAGCCGTTCGGCGCCGTAGTGCGCGCCCAGCCCGCCGGTGAACAGCCCATAGCCGTAGGCCACGTGCAGGATGTCGCCGGCACGCCCGCCGCTGGCGCGGATGCTGCGCGCCACCAGGTCGGCCCAAGTGTCGATGTCCTTGCGTGTGTAGCCGACCACCGTCGGCTTGCCGGTGGTGCCGCTGCTGGCGTGCACCCGCACCACCTGCTCGCGCGGCACCGCGAACATGCCGAAAGGGTAGTTGTCGCGCAGATCGGCCTTGGTCGTGAACGGGAACTTCGCCAGGTCGGCCAGCGACTTGCAGTCCGACGGATGCACGCCGACGGCGTCGAATACCCGACGGTAGTGCGGCACGTTCGCGTACGCCTGCTGCAGCGTTTGCTTCAGTCTTTGCAGCTGCAACGACTGCAGTTCGTCCCGGCTGGCGGTCTCGATCGGCTCCAATTCGCCGGGTTGGGGGTGCTTGACAGGCATCGGTGTGTCTCCGGACTTCAGTCGGCCACTGCCGGCTTGCCCTTGATGGTGTGGGATCGGCCACGGAACACGGCCACGCGCGTGCCATGCTGGTTGCAGACCTCGGTGTCGTACACGCCGGTGCGCCCGCTTTTCGACACCTCGCGGCAGGTGGCGGTGAGCACGTCACCCAGCCGGCCCGGCGCCAGCAGTTCGATGGCAAAGCCCGAGGCCACGGTGAATTCGTTGTACGAGTTGCAGGCGAAGGCGAAGGCCGAATCGGCCAGGGTAGCGATCAGCCCGCCGTGGCAGATGTCGTGGCCGTTGAGCATCTCGTCCCTGACCGTCATCGTCAGTACTGCATGGCCGGGCGTGACCGCGGCCACCTCCATGCCGAGCCACTTCGAGGCACGGTCGTTGACGAACATGCGCTCGCGCACAAGGTCGGCGGTATGTTGTGGCGTCGGCTCATCCATGAGCGGCACGCCGCGACTGCAAGACGCGTTCAGACATCGACCCTCCGGGAAACAAGCCCGGCCCGCCCGCGCTGCGAGTGCGCTGATACGACCAACCGGTCGGTCGATAATACTTGACACCCCAAGCGCGCGCAATCCGGCCGGGTCGGGGTTAACCCGCAATGGCGCTGGTGAGCACCGCGCTTGAATCGGCACTCCCAGGGCCCACCTGTTGCCGGTGAACGCCGCCGATCTCCAGGCCGCGCTGCCGCTGCTGGCCCTGGCCGCACTGGTGGTGCCCGGCGTCGCGGCGTTGCTGGCGCAGCCCTGGTGGGTCGAGCGCCGGCGTCGACGGCTGCGCGCACGCCCGCTGCCCGCCGCCTGGGTGTGCATCGTGCAGCGCCGCGTGCCGCTGGTGCAGCGGCTGCCGACCGAGTTGCAGCGCCGGCTGCAAGCCCAGATCCAAATCTTCGTCGCCGAGAAACCCTTCATCGGTTGCCAGGGCCAGACCATCGACGACGAGGTGCGAATCACCATCGCCGCGCAGGCCTGCCTGCTGCTGATCGGCAACGAGGCCGCTGATTGCTACCCCCGGCTGCGCCAGGTGCTGGTCTATCCCGACGCCTTCGTCGCACAACGCACCCGCACGTTGCCGGGCGGCGTGGTCGATGTGCAGGCCCAGGCGCTGGCCGGTGAATCCTGGAGTCAGGGCCAGGTGATCCTTGCCTGGTCGCAGGTGCTCGACGGCGCGCTCGATGCCGGCGACGGCCGCAACGTGGTGCTGCACGAGTTCGCGCATCAGATCGACCAGGACGGCGGCGCCGCCGACGGCCAGCCCTGGCAGCGCGATGCCGCATCGCGCCGTCGATGGGCAGCGGTGATGGACGCGGCGCTGGCGGGCCTGCGCGAAACCCCGTCGTCGCTACTCGACGCCTATGGCGCCACGGACCCGGCAGAGTTCTTCGCCGTCGTCACCGAGGTGTTCTTCGAGCGGCCGCAGGCGTTGCTCGAAGAGGCGCCCGAGGTCTATGGCGCTCTCGCGCGGCTGTACCGGCTGCAGCCGGCGGGCTGGTGAAGCGCTCAGCCGCCGCGGGGTGATCGCGCCGCGGCCTGCAGTTGCTGCTCCAACTGCCGGATCTGCTCCATCAGGTCCAGCGCCAGCGCGACACCGGGCAGGTTGAGTTCCAGGTCGTGCATCAGCCGCATCGCCTGGCGTGTGCGCTGCAGGCTGGCGCCAACGAAGACCCAGCCCTGCGGCGAGTCGCCCCGGGGCTCGAGCACGCCGTGCGCCACCAGTTGGCCGACCAGATCGCTTTCCGCGCCGCAGGCCTGACACAGTTCCCCCAGGCTCAACTCGAGCTCTTCTTCCACCACCTGGCATTGCAGGATGGTCAGCATGGACCCCTTCATTTCACCTCCATCGCGGCACGGGGCTTGAACTCGCCCTGGTAGGCCTGCGCCAGCGAGCGCCAGGCCTGCTGCTGTGTGGCACTGGCCTCGCGCGGCAGGGTCACGCGCAGCACCACGAACAGGTCGCCTGGCGTCTTGCCCGGGATGCCCTTGCCCTTCAGGCGCAGCTTGCGCCCTTCAGCCGAACCGGCAGGGATGGTCAGCGTGACACTGCCGTCGGGCATCGGCACGTCGATGGTGGCGCCGAGCGCGGCCTCCCACGGCGCCACCGGCAGGTCGAGAATGACGTCGCGGCCATCGACGCGGAACAGCGGGTGCGGGTGGAAGCCGATTTCCAGGTAAAGGTCGCCAGCCGCGCCACCGTCGAAACCCGGTGCCCCCTGGCCGGCCAGGCGCAGGTGCTGGCCTTCGCGCACGCCGATCGGGATGGCCACGTCGAGCGTGCGCTCGGCCATCGACAGCCGGCCCTGCGCATCCAGCGCGGGCGCGTGCAAGCGGATGCTGCGCTGCGCGCCGCGGTAGGCGTCGAGCAGGTCGATCAGCACCTTGGCGTGGTGGTCCTGCCCGCGCGGCATGCCTTGCGCGCGCGCGCGTGCACCGCGCGCCGCACGTCCGAAGAGCGCCTCGAAGAAATCGCTGTGCTCGGCAAAGTCGCCGCCCAGATCGGCGCCGCTGAACTCGTAGCCCGCGTTCCAGTCGGGCGGCGGCCGCCCGCCCCCCCCCTGCCAGCGCTTGCCGACATCGTCGTAGGCGGCGCGTTTTTCCGGGTCCTTCAGCACCTCATAGGCTTCGCCCAGCTCCTTGAACTTGGCTTCGGCGTCGGCGCCCTTGTTCAGGTCGGGGTGGTACTTGCGTGCGAGTTTGCGGTAGGCATGCTTGATGTCGTCGGCGCTGGCGTCGCGCGACACGCCGAGGGTCTGGTAGTAATCCTTGAATTCCATCGTGGGCCAGCAGGTGGCAGCGGATGATGCGCATCTTAGACCTCCCGGTTGCAGCAACGCGCCACAGCCGCAACCCGGTCAGAATCCGGGCTCGATGACGAACCCAGCCCCTGACCTTTCGCCACTGCCGCTGCCGCAGGGCATCCGTGCGCGCGTTGTGCGCGGCGTCAACGGCCTGCAAATGCACCTGCTCGAAGCCGGACACGCCGGCAAGCCGTGCCTGCTGCTGCTGCACGGCTTTCCCGAGCTGGCCTACAGCTGGCGCAAACTGATGCCGCGTCTGGCCGACGCCGGCTACCACGTGATCGCGCCCGACCAGCGCGGCTATGGCCGCACCACCGGCTGGGACACGCGCTACGACGCCGATCTGCTGCCCTTCGGCATGATGAACCTGGTGCGCGACGCGGTGGCGCTGCTCGACGCACTGGGGCTAGTGCGCATTGCCGGCGTGATCGGACACGACTTCGGATCGCCGGTGGCAGCCTGGTGCGCGCTGCAGCGGCCGGACCGCTTCGCCGCGGTGGCGCTGATGAGCGCACCCTTCGCCGGCCCGCCGAGCGGCGTACCTTCCAGCGAGATCCACGCCGAGCTTGCGGCGCTGCCGCGTCCGCGCAAGCACTACCAGGCGCACTACGGCACGCGCGGCGCCAACGCCGAGATGCTGCATGGCCCGCAGGGCCTGCATGCCTTCCTGCGCGCCTACTACCACATGAAGAGCGCCGACTGGCCCGGCAACCGGCCGTACCCGCTGCAGGGCTGGCGCGCCGACGAGCTGGCGAAGATGCCCGCGTACTACGTGATGGACCTCGACCTGGGGATGGCCGAAACGGTCGCGCCGCACCTGCCAACCCCGGCGCAGGTCGCTGCGCACCGCTGGCTGCCAGACGACGAACTCGCGGTCTATTCGGTCGAGTTCGCGCGCACCGGCTTTCAGGGTGGGCTGCAGTGGTACCGCTGCAGCAGCGATGCGCGCTGCGTGGCCGAGCTGCAGGCCTTCGCCGGGCGCACCATCGACGTGCCCGCCTGCTTCATCGCCGGCGCGGCCGACTGGGGCATGTTCCAGAAGCCGGGCGAGCTCGATCGCATGCAGCAGCAGGCCTGCACGGCGTGGCGCGGCACGCACGTCGTGCCCGGCGCGGGACACTGGGTGCAGCAGGAGCAGCCCGAGGCCACCGCGCGGCTGTTGCTCGACTTCCTGCGCGGGGCCGCTTCCTACAATGACGGCGTCAACGACAACAAGGGACGAGCATGATCGTCGAACGCATCTGGACCGGCAACGCCTACCGAAACTTCAACTACCTCATCGCCTGCCCCGACAGCGGCGAGGCGCTGGCCATCGACCCGCTCGACCACGAGAAGTGCCTGAACGCGGCGCGCGTGCGCGGCTGGCAGATCACCCAGATCCTGAACACCCACGAGCACCACGACCACACCGGCGGCAACGACGCGGTGGTGGCGGCCACCGGCGCCAAGGTGCTGGCGCACCACAACGCGGCCGGCAAGATCCGCGGCGTCGATCGCGGCCTGAAGGCCGGCGACATCGTCAAGGTCGGCAAGCGCGTCGAGCTGGAATGCCTGGACACACCCGGGCACACGATGTGCCACATCTGCCTGCGCTCGCACACCGACACGCCCGCGCTGTTCTCGGGCGACACACTGTTCAACGCCGGCGCCGGCAACTGCCACAACGGCGGCGATCCGGCGGCGCTGTACGCCACCTTCGCCGAGCAGCTGGCGAAGCTGCCCGACAACACCCAGGTCTATCCCGGCCACGACTACATCGAGAACAACCTGAAGTTCACGCTCGACCGCGAGCCGGACAACGCCGCGGCGTCGGCGCTGCTGCCCAGCGTCAGCGGCCACGACCCGGCGACCTCACTGGTCACCACTCTGGCCGACGAAAAGCGCTTCAACACCTTCTTCCGCCTGGGCAGCGCGAGTCTGATCGCCAGGCTGCGCGAGCGCTTCCCAGACCTACCCGAGTTGCCCGACGCGAAGACGGTGTTCGTGAAGCTGCGTGAACTGCGCAACAAATGGTGAAGTCGCCGCGGCGTCATGCAGCGTGATCTGCAGCTCAGGCAGCGCATCGTCGAGCGGCTGCGCGGCTTCCCTGTGCAAGCCGGCGGCGCCGAGGCCGGGCATGCGGCTGCCGTGGCTGTGGCGATCACCGACGAGGGCCTGGGCGCCGGGCTGCCCGGCCTGCCCGCGCCGGCGCGGTGGAGCACACGTGCCGCTCTGGTGCTGACGCGCCGCTCGGGCGGCTTGCGCAGCCACGCTGGCCAGTGGGCGCTGCCGGGTGGGCGCATCGACGCCGGCGAAACGCCCGAGCAGACGGCGCTGCGCGAACTGCACGAGGAGGTGGGCCTGCAGTTGGGCAGCGACAGCGTGATGGGCCGCCTGGATGACTTCGTCACGCGCTCGGGCTACGTCATCACCCCGGTGCTGGTATGGGCCGGTGCGGCGCGCGAGATGGTCCCGAACCCGCACGAGGTGAGCAGCATCCACCGGATTCCGGTGGAGGAGTTCCTGCGCGCTGACGCGCCGATGCTCGAGCAACGCGACGACAGCGAGCATCCGGTGCTGCGCATGCCGGTCGGTGACAGCTGGATCGCGGCACCGACCGCAGCCGTTCTCTACCAGTTCCGCGAGCTTTGCATCCTCGGCCGGCCGACCCGCGTCGCGCATTTCGAGCAGCCCCGCTTTGCCTGGAAGTGAGCGTGCACTGTGCACGGCGGGATTACCGAAAGTAACAGCTGTGACACGCGCGGCGTATGCCGTGGCGCTGTCCAGCGCGTTAAATGACGGTCACCCGTTTGCAGGAGCACGCATGAGATCGTTTTTCCTTTCCGTCGCCCTGGCCGCCTGCGCCGTGCCCGCGCTTGCCACAGAGGTCGGTGTGTCCGTGGCCATCAGCCAGCCCGGCGTCTACGGCCGCATCGACATCGGCCGCGTCGCCGTGGCGCCGGTGCTGGTGTACCCGCAGCCGGTGGTGATCGTGTCCGGCCCGGTGGCGGTGGCGCAGCGCCCGATCTACATGCACGTGCCTCCCGGGCACGCCAAGAACTGGCACAAGCACTGCGGTGCCTACAACGCCTGCGCTCAGCCGGTGTATTTCGTCAAGGACAGCTGGTACGAACAGAACTACGCCGGCAATCAGGGCAACAAGCGCAAGCACAAGCACAAGCACGACTGACAGCCGGCCGCAACCCACTGCCTGAAAGTCGATAGGCAGCCCGCGCTAAGCGGCCGTCCGTGACTGCCGGTGGCCTTGCAGCCTCGAAACACTTCCGTCAGGCGGCGCCCCGCAGTTCAGCCGGCCAGCACCTCGGCCATCGCCTGCGCCGTGCGCTCGACATTGCCTTCGTTGAGCCCGGCCACGCAGATGCGGCCACTGCGCACCAGATAGACCGCGTACTGCTCGCGCAGCCGATCGACCTGGGCCGCGCTCAGCCCGGTGTAGCTGAACATGCCGCGCTGTTGTAGGAAGTAGTCGAAATTGCGCCCCGGTACCTTGGCACTGATGATGGCATGCAGCGCCTTGCGCATCGCCAGGATGCGCTCGCGCATAGCCGCGACCTCGTCCTCCCACATCGAACGCAGGTCGGCGTCGGCGAGCACATGCGCGACGATCTGGCCGCCGTGGATCGGCGGGCTGGAGTAGTTGCGCCGCACGTCGAACTTCAACTGGCCGAGCACCGCGACGGCCTGCGCCGCATCGGGGCAGACCACGCTGAGCGCGCCGCAGCGCTCGCCATAGACGCTCATGCTCTTACTGAAAGAGTTCGCGACGAAGAAGCTGGCGCCGGCGTCGGCCAGCGCACGCGCCGCATAGGCATCGGCCACGATGCCGTCGCCGAAGCCCTGGTAGGCCAGGTCGAGATAGGGGATCAGCTTGCCCTCGCGCAGCACCGGAATCAGCCGGTCCCACTGCGCACGGCTCAGGTCGACACCGGTCGGGTTGTGGCAGCAGGCGTGCAGCAGCACCACACTGCCCGCCGGCAGGCTCGACAGCGCCTCGAGCATCGCCTCGAAGCGCACCCCGCCGCTCGCGGCGTCGTAGTAGGGGTAGCTGTGCACGGCGAAGCCGGCGCCTTCGAACATCGAGCGGTGGTTCTCCCAGGTCGGGTCGCTGACCCAGACCTCGGCCTTCGGGAACCAGCGACGGATGAAATCGGCCCCCACCTTCAGCCCGCCCGACGAGCCCACCGACTGGATCGTCGCGACACGCTGCCCGGCCAGCACCGCGTGAGTGGGGCCGAAGAGCAATTGCTGCACTGCCTGTCGGAAGTTCGCGGCGCCTTCGATCGGCTGGTAAGTCTTGGGTCCGCCCGTTTCGATGACACGCGCTTCGGCCTGTCGCACCGAAGGCAGCAGCGGAATGCGCCCCTGCTCGTCAAAGTAGATGCCGATGCCCAGGTTGACCTTGTGCGGCCGCGGGTCGGCGTTGAAGACCTCGACCAGCGCGAGGATGGGATCGCCCGCGAAGGGCTCGACATGGGCGAACATGCGTGGTCCTTCCCGACGCTCAGGCCTTGGCGGCCAGGGCGGCTTCGATGTCCTTCTTCAAGGACTGCGGCGTGTCGGTCGGCGCATAACGTTTGATGACCTTGCCGTCACGGCCGACCAGGAACTTGGTGAAGTTCCACTTGACCGCCTTGCTGCCCAGCAGCCCCGGCGCCTCGGCGGTCAGCCACTGCCACAGCGGGTGCGCCTTGGCGCCATTGACCTCCACCTTGGCCATCATCGGGAAGCTCACGCCGTAGTTCAGCTGGCAGAAGGACGCGATCTGATCGTTGGCCCCGGGGTCCTGGCCGCCGAACTGGTTGCTCGGGAAACCGACCACCACCAGGCCCTTGTCGGCATAGGTCTTCCAAAGCTCTTCGAGACCCGCGAACTGCGGTGTGAAGCCGCATTGGCTGGCGGTGTTGACGATCAGCAGCACCTTACCGCGCTGCGTGCCCAGGTGCGCCGGCTTGCCGTCGATCGAAACGGCCTCGAAGTCGTAGATGCTGCTCATCGCAGGCTCCTGCGGGCACGGTTGTGGCTGGCGGGCATGGTGGCTCCTTCGGGGTGGGCTTTCGATAATATCCGCAGTGGCTTCGCGCCAAGTGCGCACCATCATCCGGCCATGAAAGCCAGCCGGCGTGTCGCGGCGCCGATCTCTAGCCCCCGCGCTCCAGCACCGACAGCAGCGCGGCACAGACGATCAGACTGCCGCCAAGCAGCAACGGCAGGCTCATACGGCCGGCACCCAGCGCCACCGCCGAGACGCTGGCGAAAAGCACCTCGGTGACCAGCACCACGGCCGTGACGTTCGCGCTCAGCCGTGCCGCGCCGTACTGCAGCGCCAAGTTGCTGAGCAGGAACAGCCCGCCCAGCGCCAACGCGCCGGCCAGCCAGTTCCATTGCGGCGCAGGCGGGGCCGGCACCAGGCCCTGCAGGCCGAGCGCAACGGCCAGCGTCGCGGAAATGGCGGTGCCGCCGACGAACATGGCCAACGCGCGCGCCATCTCGGGCTGGTGCTTCTCGCGGCGCAGCATGACGTTGTTCAGCGCAAAGGCGAAGCCGCCGATCACCGCCAGCGCCTCGGCCAAGTTGTGCGGCAGCGGCCAGCCGCCACCCTTCGGCCACAGCACGATGGCCGCGCCGGCCAGCGCCAATAGCACGCGCAGGCTGGCCAGCGGCGTCAGCCGCTCGTGCAGCAGCAGCCGCGCCAGCAGCACCGCCCACAGCGGCATCAGGTAGAACAGCA
>Ga0316188_10001687_pt1 | contig 10524 bp, 7 predicted proteins | sample Phiworburrow1_MG_FD_204933 | JGI IMG/M metagenome (GOLD analysis project Ga0316188, IMG submission 204933) | Coastal sediment microbial communities from Maine, United States - Phippsburg worm burrow 1 | ecosystem: Environmental > Aquatic > Marine > Coastal > Sediment | place: USA: Maine... | reverse complement strand
TGCTCAAACCGGAAATTGCGATCAGCCAGGAACCGGAGATACCCAGTGTGAAACCCAGCCCGCCCATGGCGATGCTGAAACCGCCACCGATATCGGTAGCCGCTGTGGTTGCCGTCGTCTGGAAAAGATTCATGTCACGGTCGGCCGCCATGAACGATTCACTCTCACCGTGTTTCTTGTGCGAGCGCGCAACGTACAGGCCAAGCCAGACCAGCGAAACAAAGTAAAGTCCGATCGCTATAAGGTCGAGGTAGTGAAGGTTATGCAATGGGAGCCTCGTTGATCTTGTCAAGTAATGGTGTTCTGTTATTATTCTCTGTCGTGATGGATAGCAAATCAACCATAGTTATTTATTATTCTAATATATGCCGGCCATATCACTGGAAGAACATGTGAAAGCGCTTTCCGACAAGCTAGTCTGGAACCTCGACTGGAACCTTTTGCGCACCTTCATGGTGATCGTGCAGGAGCAGGGCATCACCGCGGCCGCAAAACGCCTCGACCTCAAGCAGCCCACCGTCAGCAATGCCCTGAAACGGCTCGAAACCTGCCTGGGTTCCGAGCTGATCGAGCGCGGCCCGCGAAACTTCGAGGTCACCGCGCAGGGTCAGACGCTGTATCGCGAATGCACCGCAATATTCGGTTCTGTAAACCGTCTTCCATCGGTGCTGGATAAAGCGGAGCAGGAAGTCTCCGGGACCGTTCAGCTGGTCATGGCCAGCCATGTGGTCTGTCCTTTGCTCGACGAAACACTGGAAAAATTCCACCATTTGTACCCATCCGCGTGCGTGTCCATCGATATCACCTGCAGCAAGGGTGTGATCCGCTCGATCCTGGAAAAGAAGGCTAGCTTTGGCATCTGCCTGGTCCGTGAACAGGACCCTGCACTTGATTACCGCCATCTGTACACGGAGCACTTTGGTTTTTTTTGCGGGCCGCGGCACCGGCTTTTTGGCAAACATGGCCTGGGTCTTGAAGATCTGCGTGGCGAACAATGCGTATCGTTTCATACCGATCAACTGAACGATGTACTGCAGCCGGTTGCCCTGCTGCGTGCGCAGGCGGCCTTCGATGAGAAGATCACGGGGGTATCGAGCCATCTGCATGAAATACGACGCATGGTGATCGCCGGGATGGGTATCAGCGCATTGCCGGTCCACGTGGTCGAGCGTGACGTGAGAGATGGCCTGCTTTTCCGCTTGCCGCCCTATGAAAACCCGCCACCGATCCATATCTGGCTGGTGAGCCACCCCGCTGTCAGCCTGAACCTGGTTGAGCGGAAGTTTTTTGCCATGCTGAATGAAAAGATTGAAAACACACCGCTTGAAAAGCGAACCTACGGCAATAGCAGTACGGCTAAACCCGTCAAGGTTTTTAGCCGCCACCATTGATTGGAGATATGCGTGACCAAAACAGTGACCTGGAACCCGACCGACCCCTCCCGCCTGTTCTACCAGACCCGGCAACGCCGTCCGCTCATCGATCGGGCCGAAGGCATTTACATATGGGGACGGGACGGAAAACGCTATCTGGATGGCAGTAGCGGCGCCATGGTTTCAAACATCGGTCACAGCAACCCGCGTGTGCTGGAGGCCATGCGGCGCCAGATGGCGTCTGCAACATTTGCCTACCGCCTGCATTTTGAAAACGAGCCGGCGGAACATTTCGCCGCGCAGCTTGCCGATCTCTGTCCCCCCGGGCATGACAGGGTGTTTTTTGTTTCGGGTGGTTCAGAGGCGGTGGAGAGCTGTTTGAAGGTCGCCCGCCAATACGCTTACAGCAAGGGTGAGCATTCCCGCTGGCGTGTCATTTCCCGTTCACCGTCCTACCATGGCTCGACCCTCGGCGCGTTGTCGGTGACGGGCTACCGGCCACTCACCGACCCTTTCATGCCGATGATGCAACGCATGCCCTCGATAGCGGCGCCACGTTGCTACCTCGACCGCGATTCACTGAGCGATGCAGAGCGCGGTTTGCGTTATGCCAACCTGTTAAGGGAAAAAATCATCGAACTCGGCCCGGAAACGGTGCTGGCATTTATCATGGAGCCGGTGGGCGGCGCCTCGACCGGCGCTCTGGTCGCACCGGACAGCTACTATCCGCGTATACGCGAGATCTGTGACGAATTCGGTATTCTGCTGATCTATGACGAGGTCATGAGCGGAGCCGGCCGGACCGGCCGTTACCTGGCGGCTGAACACTGGCAGATCAAACCCGATATCATCGCCCTGGCCAAGGGCCTGGCTGCGGGTTATGCGCCCCTGGGTGCGATGCTGGCCGACAACGAAATCATCGATACCGTTCTCAATAACGGTGGTTTTCAGCACGGCTATACCTATGCCGGTAATCCCCTGGCCTGTGCTGCCGGGCTGGCGGTGACCCAGGAAATCCTGGAACGGGATCTGATGACGCAGGCCAGCACGGTGGGTGCCTTGCTGAAACACGAGTTGGAGGGTCTGATGGACGATTATGCCTTTGTCGGTGACGTGCGTGGCAAGGGCCTGCTGCTCGCATTTGAACTGGTGGGAAACCGCGAAACGATGCAACCCCTGCCGGTGTCGTTCAACGCCCACACCCGCTTGGTGGAACTGGCCTACGAACGTGGCCTGATCATATACTCGCGGCGCACACGTGATGGCATCGCGGGCGACCACTTCCTGGTTTGTCCGCCAATGATCACAACGCCAGAGCAGGTCGGGGAGATCATGGAGGTTCTGCGCAGCAGCCTCGACGCCCTGCAGAACGAACTGGCCCAAGCAGGTATAAAAACATGAAATTTACTCGGCCCGCCGCCCACATTCTGACCGCCTTGGTATTGTGCCTCCTGCCGGCCCTGGCGAACGCCTACCTCGACCTGGCTGCGGCCAGGGTGCAAAAACTGGATAACGGTCTCACCGTGATCGTACTCGAAGAGCACAGTTTTCCGGTTGTCAGTGTACAGATGCTCTACAAATCCGGCGCCCGCGACGAGTCCACCGGTGCGACCGGTCTGGCTCATTTCCTCGAGCACATGGCATTTCGGCAGTCGACAAACTTTCCTGACACCGAGCTGGTCAGTTCCATCTACGCGGTGGGGGGCGAGTGGCACGGCTATACCTGGCTGGATCAGACGACCTATTTCGAAACCACACCCGTGGCGAACCTCGAATTGTTGTTGAGGATTGAAGCAGACCGTATGTCACGTCTGAAAATCCCCGCCGCCGATGTTGATTCCGAGCGCGGCGCGGTGCTGACGGAAATGCACAGTTACGAAAACGACCCTACCGCGGTGCTGCACGATAATGTCATGTATGTCTCCTTCCTCGCACATGCCTACCGCAACAACACCATTGGCTGGGAAAGCGATATCGCCAACATCAGCCATGCGCAGCTTGTGGAGTTTTACAAGCAGCATTACCGGCCGGGTAATGCCGTGCTGGCGGTCGTCGGTGATGTCAGTACGAACGACGTCATGCAACTTGTCACAAAATATTTCGCAGGTCTGAAAGGCAGCGCACCCCCAACGGAGCCCCACACGGTGGAGCCTGAGCAAAATGGCGAACGCCGGATACGCCTGGAAGGCCCGGTGGACAAAAAATATTTCAAGATCGTGTACCGCGCACCGTCCGTTGTAAAAAGCGATTATGCCGCTTTCCTGGTAACCCAGGAGTTGCTCGCTGCAGGTTCAGGTGTCAGCTTCCTACAAAATGACTGGGGTACACCGGCCCGACCGGGTTCAGCGCTGGCTGGCATCAGCGATGACCTGACCACGTGGTTTCCGCCTTCGGCCCAGGACTACGTTTTCGGTATTGCCGGCACGCTGAGCGCCAGGGGTGACGAGAAGGCGTTGGAAAACGGTATTGAAACTGCTATCCGGAACCTCGGTATGCAGTTCAACGAGCGTAATGATGAGAACGTGGCACGGCTCGATATAGCCCGGGAACGTGTGTTGCGGGAACTCACCTTCGATGTCCAGACCACCGAGGATGCCGCCCACCAGTTGGCCTTTTTTGCGGGCCTGGATGCGCTGGATGTATTGACCGGTTTGCCCCAAGCCCTGCAGCAGGTGAGTACGCAGGATATTCAACGCATCGTCGAACGCTGGCTTGGCAGTGAAAAGCGCACGGTCGGCTGGTATGTTCCGGGTGAAAAAAAGGTCATTGCCAGCGTACCGGCAGCGCCGGAGGAACCAGAGGAATCGGGGGAAACCGTTCCGGCAGAAATTTCGGAACCCAACGAGGAAGCAAAACCGGTATCTGAGCGCACGGTTTCAGTGGCCAGCCTGCAACATTTGTCCAACGGCACACCGGTGATTGTGCAGCCATCAACCCTGTCAGCCACGGCGATGCTCAAGGTCATTGTGCCGGCCGCGGAGTTTTCCCTGCCCGCAGGGGTCAGCCAGGGAGAACCGGCGCTGGGGCTTTATTCACTTGATTTTGACATCCTGCCCGACGAACTCGATCAAGCCATCAGCCGCGCGCGGGAACTCGTGGATTCGGCAACCCCCGTGGAAGTGCCGGCAAGCGTCGCCACGGCTGGGCCGGCAGCCCTGCTGCAAGGTTCTTTCAATGACCTGCTTGGGTTTCACTATACGCCCGCAGCGCCGGTTGCTCCCGTGCTGCTGGTCGTCACGGGTGATATTGATCCCGCCGGTGTTTTGGCCGGGCTTGAATCCGCTTTCGGAAGCCTGCCGGCTGGGAAGTGGGTAGCCCCGCCGGCACGGGGTGAAATACCGCCTGTCGATATCGAAAAATATACCAGTTTTCCGGTAGCCCAGGAGCAACTCGGCTACCTGGTCGGTGTACCCGGGCCACGCGCACAGACAGCCCTCGCCTGGCAAATGGCGTTATATATCCTCAGCCACGGTTATGAAGGACGCCTGGGTAAAGAAGCGATCAGCCGGCGCGGTCTCATTTACTACATCGACAGCGCCTATAACACCGATGGCAACAACGACTGGATAACGCTCAGCATCGGCGTCGACCCCGATAAACTGCCGGCCATGAAAAAACTGCTGCGTGAGGAGTTGGACTGGTTGGTTACGGAGTTGCCGTCCGCCGAAGAGGTAGAAGAGGCCCGCGCCCACCTGTTGGGGCGTTTCGCCAGCGCGGCGCAAAGTAACCGGGAACTGGCGGAGACACTCAGCAATCAATGGATTCTGTATGGCGACCTGCCGGATTATGAGCGCCTGGAGCGGCAGTTGAAAAATGTCAGCAGCCAGCAAATTATTGAACTGCTGCCGGCTTTCACAGAAGGTTCAATCGTATCCATCAGAAACCCCCGTTCCGGTTCAGATGAAGCAACAGCCCGCTGAACGTGGGCTGCTTTTTTGAGAACTGTAGAAAAACGGCTTGATCAGGCTTTGGGTTCAGTGACCGCCTCGGTCTCATCCTCGGGTGTTTCCTCCAATGGCGTGATCTTGAAATTGGTCATTCCGTAAATGATGGCAATCACCGGGTTGAGCAGGTTGAGGAAAGCGTAAGGCAAATAAGCCAGCGTCGGCACACCCAGGGTGGCTGCCATGAACGCACCGCAGGTGTTCCAGGGCACCAGTGCCGATGTCATCGTACCCGCGTCTTCCAGGGTACGGGAGAGGTTTTGCGGCGCCAGGCCACGGCGTTTGAATTCCATGCGGTACATCCTGCCGGGCAGGACAATGGCGATGTACTGGTCAGCCGCGATAATGTTCATGCCAATGGCCGTCAGCACGGTGGTCGCGATCAGGGAACCGGTGCCACGGACGCCTTTGAGCAAGACATCGACAATTCTTTGTAACAGCCCGGTGTGTTCCATCACACCGCCAAAACACATGGCTGACATGATCAGCCAGATCGTGTTGAGCATGCTGGACATACCGCCCCGTGAGAGCAACTGGTCGAGCGATTCATCACCTGTCTCAATTTGAAAACCATCGGCCAGCGCCATGAAAAGGGCCTTGACATTGGCATACCAGCCGGGAAGGTCACCATCGGGGTTGGCGAAGGTCTGGACCACCTCGGGCTGCCAGATCAATGCCACCACGCAGCCCGCCATTGCACCCAGGGAAATAGTTGGAAAGGCGGGTACCTTGCGCATCGCGAGTCCGAGCAGCAAAACCAGCGGTAGGATCGTCGGCCAGCCGATGTTGTAACTGTTACTCAGCGTGGTGCGCGCCGCCAAAATGGTGTCGGTGGGTGCCTGGACCGCCTCGCTGTTCCATCCGATGATGCTAAAAAGCACCAGTGCGATGATAAATGAGGGGCCGGTCGTCCACGCCATGTGACGGATATGGACGAACAGGTCCACGCCGACCATGGCAGGCGCCAGGTTAGTGGTATCCGATAACGGCGACATCTTGTCACCAAAATAGGCACCGGATATGACCGCGCCCGCAGTGACCTCCACCGACAGACCCATGATCTGTGCGATACCGATCAGGGCCAGGCCGACGGTGCCGGCGGTGGTCCACGAACTTCCGATGGACACCGCAACCAGTGCACAGATGATCAGCGCGGCCGGATAGAACCAGGATGGATCCAGTACGCCGAGACCGACATAGATGACCGCAGGGGCCGTGCCCGCCAGCATCCAGCTGCCGATCAATGAACCCACTGCCAGCAGGATCAGGCAGGCTCTCAGGGCCAGCGTGATGCCCTGGACCATCGAGGTTTCGAGTTCCTTCCAAGTCATTCCCAGGTAAAGACCGACAACCGAAGCCACACCGGCCGCCAGCATCAGGGCGATCTGGTTGGGGCCGTAGGAGGAATTGTCGCCAAACATGCTGACCGAGCCGGCCAGCATCGTGATCAGTAAAAGTAAGGGCAGAAGCGCCAGAAAAAGCGGGATGGTGGATTTTTTGTTGTTATCGGCCATTTAGGTTTTTATTCTCATGCCTGATGAAAAGAAGGGTCGAGTATAAGGAGAACAATTGCCCTTTGCCACAAAATGAGGAACCCTAGTGCGCGGAGAGCCCGAACCATTGCGGAAACAGCACCAGGATACCCAATACGATCATCTGCAGGACGATAAACGGAATGACGCCACGATAGATATCCGTGGTGCGCACCTCGGGCGGTGCAACGCCCTTCAGGTAAAACAGGCTGAAGCCGAATGGCGGCGTCAGGAATGAGGTCTGCAAGTTCATTGCAACCAGGATGGCATACCAGACCGGGTTGATATCGAGGCTGGCGGCGATCGGGGCGAGGATAGGCACGACGATGTAGGAAATCTCGACAAAATCGATAAAGAAACCCAGTGCCATGATGATGGCCATCGAAAGGATCAAAAAGCCCCATTTTTCACCCGGTAGACCCAGCATGAATTGCTCGACGATGTGGTCGCCACCGGTGTAGGTGAAAACCATCGAAAAGGCGGTGGCGCCGATCAGGATGGCAAACACCATGGCAGTGATCTTGACTGTTTCCAGGGAGCTGTCCCAGATCATTTTGACGGAAAAGCGGCCATACAGGGTTGCCAGCAGGATCGCCCCGACACCACCGACGGAGGAGGATTCCGTGGGTGTTGCCACGCCCGTCAATATCGAACCGAGCACCAGGATGATCAATACCAGCGGCGGGATGACCGCCTTGAGCGCCTGCAACACCTGCTGTTTTTTTGTACCGGTCATCAACTCCAGTTTTATCGGCGGCGCCAGGTCTTTCTTTACAATCGTGATGATGACGATATAGAGGATGTAAAAACCGACGAGTGACAGGCCCGGCCACAGTGCGGCCTTGAACAGGTCACCGACCGGTTCCTGGAAGACGTCACCGAGGATGATCAGGATGATCGATGGCGGGATGATCTGCCCCAAGGTGCCCGCCGCGCAGATCGTACCGGTGGCAAGTTTTTTGTCATAGTTGTACTTGAGCATGACGGGCAGGGAGATGACACCCATCGCAACCACGCTGGCCCCGACCACACCGGTGGATGCTGCCAGCAGTGCGCCGACCAATATGGTTGAAATAGCGATACCGCCGCGGACTTCGCCGAACAAAAAACCCATCGATTCAAGCAGGCGTTCGGCCAGCTTGGACTTCTGCAGAACGATACCCATGAAGATGAACAACGGGATGGCCATCAGGATGGTGTTGTTCATGATCGACCAGATGCGATGCGGCATCAGCGAGAACATCTCCGGCCCCTCCGTTAGCAGACCAAAGAAGACCGCCACACCGCCAAAGGTAAAAGCCACTGGAAAACCGACCAGCAACATCAGCAGGGCCACGGCGAACATGATGAGACCACTCATATATTCAGTGCCTTTTGTGGTTGGTCAGTATGCATGCCGATGGGTTTCATTCATAAAAATCCTGGTTTAAGACGCGTGCCGTTACAGGATTTCATTCTCAACGCTCCGCACCGGTGGTGCTTCCAGGCCTCTGAAAACACCAATATTGTGTATTACAAACCCGGTTGCCGAGACGATCAGGAATACGAAAGACGCCGGGATCACGAGCTTGATCAACCAGCGTTGTGTCAGTCCACCGGGGTCGCCGCTGATTTCACCAGAAGTGAAAGCCTCGGTCACATACCAGACCGAACCCTCAATAACCAACAGGCTTAACGGCAGCAATAGCAAGAGGGTGCCGCCGATATTGACCACGGCTTTCCAGCGTGGCGAAAAACGGTCATAAAGGATATCAACGCGGACGTGACCGTCCTCCTTCAGTGCGTAGGCGATACCAAACAGGAAAACCGTGGCGAACAGGTGCCATTCCATTTCCTGCAGGGCAATGGATCCGCTGCTGAAGAAATAACGCATGATGGAATCGTAGAACACGTTGAGAAGCATGGCCAGGTTCAACAGACCGGCAATCCAGCCCATCAGGTCGGAGAAGCGATCAAAGATTTTTTCCAGCTTCAGCAGCATTGAATGAATAAAGGGCTCCCGGCCCAGGCCGGGAGCCTTACGGGGTTACTCAATATTGTCCTTGAGATAAGCATAGTCGGAAATTTCGGTCCATTTCCGCGCCATTTTCATATAGGCGGTCTGTGAATCGAGGATCTCTTTGAACGTCGGATCAGCGGCGGAATATTCAGCCAGCAGTTCATTATTGGCCTGCTTCATGGCGCCGATGATCTCGGGGGAGAAAGTGCGGATTTGAACTTCCGGGTACTCTTTCTCGATCGAGGCCCAGTTAACGGCACTTTCATGGTAGGAACGTGCATACATGTCATAGGCCGCATATTGCATCGCAATGGTCAGGATCTCCTGCAGGTGTTCGGGCAGGGCATCAAACTTGGCCTTGTTGACCATGAACTGAAGTTCGGTGGCGGGCTCGTGCCAGCCGGTGTAGTAATAGGGCGCTATCTTCTGGAAACCCATGCTGAGGTCAAGCGACGGACCAACCCATTCGAGTGCATCGATGGTGCCGCGGTCGAGCGCTGTGTAGAGTTCACCCGGGGCGATGTTGGTCACCACGACACCGAGTTTCGAAAGGACTTCACCGGCAAAGCCCGGGATACGCATTTTCAAACCTTGAAAATCATCCAATGTATTGATTTCCTTGCGAAACCATCCACCCATCTGGTTGCCAGTGTTGCCACCCGGGAAGGAATATACACCGTGCTTGTCGTAGACCTTTTTCATCAGTTCCATACCGCCGCCATAGTAGAACCACGCAAACTGTTCCGGGGCGATCATGCCAAACGGCATGGTGGTGAAGAACATTGTGCTGGCGTCTTTGCCCTTCCAGTAGTAGGACGCCGAATGACCCATTTCGTATTGGCCGCCGTTGACCATATCAAGGATGCCTAATGCAGCCTTGTGCTTGTTGGCCGAGTCGATCCGAATTTCCATTTCGCCGTTGGACATGACCTTGACCAGTTCGGCCATCGTCAGCACCGCATCACCGAAAATGGGGAAGCCGGTTCCCCAGGTCTGGGCCAGTTTCCAGACGATGGGCTCTTTCTTTACAGTTTGGACTTCAGGTGCTGCCGCCTGCTGTTTCTCGCCACAGGCTGACAAGCTCATGAAGGCAATAAGGGCCAGGAGACCCGCAAGCAGATTCATGGAGTGCTTTAGTTGTTTCATTTCATTTTCCTTGTGTGCAGAGGGGCTTTTTGGCGCAAGACTTTGTGTCCGGGCCAACGCTTTATACCGCGCTTATATACCCTTAATAACTATTGTCCTAAATGGTAGCCGTTGTCAACGCTGACCATGGTCTAGTATTAAAAACCGGCGGCCGGTCGCCGCCGGTTTTTCTTCTTCAGATCTGCGGCCTACCCGCCGAAGTTGTACACGTAACGCAAACCGAACTCGCTCAGGTCATTGTTGAGGATAATGAGTACGTAATCGGTGGGAAGCAGACGGGCGTTGTCGTACTTCTCATTGGTCACGTTGCGGCCATAGATGGACATCGACCAGCGGCCTTCCGGCTCGGTGTAGGTCACATCAAAATTGAACAGGTCGCGGCTGCTGATCTGCGTGTACCTTGCGGGGTCACTGCTGGGCTCACCGTACATCCCGGCACGGTAGGAGTAGTCACCCCTGAACATCATCTCGCCGCCGTTGGCAAGATCCATCACGTACTGCGGGCTGACGGACGCCGTCCACTTCGGTGT
>Ga0316188_10001686_pt1 | contig 10524 bp, 13 predicted proteins | sample Phiworburrow1_MG_FD_204933 | JGI IMG/M metagenome (GOLD analysis project Ga0316188, IMG submission 204933) | Coastal sediment microbial communities from Maine, United States - Phippsburg worm burrow 1 | ecosystem: Environmental > Aquatic > Marine > Coastal > Sediment | place: USA: Maine... | reverse complement strand
AGGCGCTGTTTTCCCTGTTCAACGTTATGCACGACTCGGGCAAGCAGTTGCTGGTGGCCGCATCCGGTGGTCCCCGGGCATATGAGTTCTCTCTTGCGGACTTGCAGTCCAGGCTTAGCTGGGGAGGTGTCTATGAATTGGCGGAACTTGGCGATGAGCAGCGCGTATCGGCACTGAGCCTCAGAGCACGGGCCAGGGGCATCGAGTTGCCGGAGGAAACCGGGCGGTACTTGCTGCAACGAATTCCCCGGGACATGACCAGCTTGTATCGATTCCTGGATACCCTGGATAAAGAGTCCCTGGCGGCCCAGCGCCGCCTGACCATTCCCTTTGTCAGGATGATCCTGGAACAGCAATCGTCCTGATTATCAGGCGCCGCGGGGCAGGCGCAGCACTGCGAGCAAGCCGGCACAGCAGAGCATGCTCAGCAGCAAGGTGGCAGCGGCCCATGGGCGTGCGGCCTGGTTGGCAATGACTTCAGTCAGCCCAATGGCAAGGTAAAGCGCCTGCAACAGGATCCCGCCTTGCAATGCCCTGGGCTTATCGCGCGCCAGACCCCAGGCGGGCAGCAGCAGGGGCGCCGCCAGCGCCAGTCCCAGCCAGATTCCCTTGCTTTGAAGAGCGTTGGCGGGCCAGGCAATCAACAGGATGGCCAACAATGCCAGGTTGACCCAGGTCAGCGTTTTCACGCTTCGCGGCGTCACTTGGCCGCCGCCAGTTTCAGGGCTGTCTGGGCAAGCCGCTGGCCTAACAGCCGGGCGATTGCGGCTTCCTCTGCCTCGAGCTTCGAGGCCCCGGGGCCCGGTGCAAAGGCGCTGGGTCCGTAGGGCGTTCCCCCTGAACGGGTCTTGCCCAGGTTGCCATCGCTGTAGGGAATACCCATCAGCAACATTCCGTGATGAAAAAGCGGCAGCATCATGCTCAGCAAAGTGCTTTCCTGACCGCCGTGCAGGCTGCTGCTGGAGGTAAACACACCGGCAGGCTTGCCCACCAATGCGCCTTTCAGCCACAGGCCTGAACTCTGGTCCAGGAAGTACTTCATTGGCGCGGCCATGTTCCCGAAGCGGGTAGGGCTTCCAAGGGCCAGGCCATCGCACTCGGTCAGGTCTTCCATGCTTGCGTAAGGCGGGCCTTGTTCGGGCACCGGATTCTCGCTCGCCTCGGTAGAGGCGGAGACCGGTGGCACGGTTCTCAATCGGGCGGAAACTCCCGGAACAGATTCAATGCCCCGGCAGACTTGCCTGGCCAGCCCCGCAGTGGTGCCCTTGCCGGAGTAATACAGGACCAGGATTTCCTTACCCACTCTAGAGTACCTCCAGCACGGATTCGGGCGGCCTGCCTATCCTGGCGCCACGCCCGGTTTCCACGATCGGTCGTTCGATGAGGCGTGGATGGCTGACCATGGCCTGGATAATTTGCTCATCTCCAAGACTGTCGTCGGCCAGTCCCAGGTCACGGTATTCCTGTTCACCTTTTCGTAGAAGGTCTCGAGCAGAAAAATTCAATTTATTCAGTAATTTGTGAATAGTTTTAGCGTCTGGTGGTGTCTCCAGGTATTCGATCACCTGGGGGTCCAGCCCCCGGTCCTTCAGCAGCTGAAGTGTGGCTCGGGACTTGGAACAGCGGGGATTATGATAGATGCGTACCATCTTCTTGCCTTTTGGGCTAAACAAGGCTGGCATTGTAGACCGGGTTTGCTTGACGGCCTAGGGGGGAGCTTGCTAGTTTGCTTGTCTCTTCAGACGGTATCTAACGGCGTGTTGTCGAATATGCTTAATTCCTTGCCTAAATTGGCGGTGTTGGTGTTTGCCAGCCTGGTGCTGCCAGGCCTGTCAGCATGCTCGGTAGCGCCTGTGCAGGAGATGAGTGATGCTCGCCAGGCCGTGAGTGCCGCTGAGCAGGCCGGCGCCGCGGATTATGCATCGGAGTCCCTGGGGCGAGCCCAGGAGTTGTTGCACAACGCCGAGAGCAAACTTTCCCAGCGCCGATACAATGAAGCCAGGAAAGAAGCCAATGCAGCAAAAGCTGAGGCACTGGTGGCCCTGCGCACCGCAGAGCAGACCAGGGAATCTGAAAAGCCCTGAGGCTATCCCCCATGAATGAACCTGCTGCGCGTCGCTGTTTTGTCAGTGGCCGGGTACAGGGCGTATTTTTTCGCGCCACCACGGCTACCCGGGCCCGGGAACTGGGACTGGGCGGGTATGCGATCAATCTGCCAGACGGCAGGGTAGAGGTCCTGGTGGTGGGTGAGGCCCAGGCAGTAGATACTCTTGCTCAATGGCTTTGGCAGGGATCGAGCATGTCTGAGGTCAGCGCGGTGGAATGCCGGCCGGTGGATGAGTTGGACGAGCTGGACGAGAAATATCGGCGGGGAAGATTTCTTACCGGATAGCGCCGGGTTGTTTGTCGGATCTACGGCATCCAGACCCGGGTCCAGCGGCCTATGACCTTGCGCGGATAGTCAGGCTTGCCCAGGCTGCCGTTATAACGGGCCAGGGCGGGGATATAGTCACCGTCTTCCATGTCCAGGTAGTAACGCAGGATGGTGCAGCCCATTCGAAGGTTGGTGCGGATATCCATCAGGTTGTCCTGGGGACGCCCTATTTCCTTCAGCCAGAAGGGCATGACCTGCATCAGTCCCTGGGCCCCGGCATAGGACAGGGCAAACCGATCAAACGCGCTTTCCACTTCGATTACCGACAGCACCAGTTCCGGTGACAACGAAGCCCGGGTGGCCTCGTAATGTACGTGACGGAGAATCTTCAGACGCTCTTCAGGATCGGCGACAAATTTTTCCGCTCGCTGAGAGTTCAGCTTCAGCCAGACCTCGGCATCGTAGCGATCGGTAAAGCTGTCCGCAGATTCAATTGCCTGGCGCAGCAGTCCCAGCAATTTCGGGTCTGGCTCATCGGCGCCCGACCACCCCGGAAGGGCGGTCAGGAGACAACAACAGATTGTCAGGATCAATTGGCGCATTAAGCTACTATGCTAGTGCCTGTCGGTGTGGTCCATGACGAACTGCACAATTTCGCCGATGGGGATATCCTCGTTGGTCTCGGACCTGCGCTGCCTGTATTCGAGTTTCCCGGCATCCAGGCCGCGCTCCCCGATCACGATGCGGTGAGGAATGCCGATCAATTCGGCATCGGCGAATTTCACGCCGGGGCGAGCGTCGCGATCGTCCAGCAACACTTCCAGCCCCGCTTCGGTGAATTCCCGATACAGCCTTTCTGACTCTTCGCGCACCCGCTGGGATTTGGCCGGGTTCATGGGAATCAGGATGACCTGGAAGGGCGCAATGGGGTCGGGCCAGATAATGCCCTTCTCATCGTTGTTCTGTTCGATGGCTGCGGCAACTACGCGAGTGACACCGATGCCGTAGCAACCCATATACATGTCAACTTCTCGACCCTGTTCGTCCACCACCTTTGCGCCCATGGCTTCGCTGTACTTGCGGCCCAGTTGGAAGATGTGTCCGACCTCTATACCCCGGGCGATATGCAAGGTGCCTGTTCCGCTGGGACTGGGATCGCCTTCGACCACCTCACGCAAATCGGCCACCTGGGGTTCGGCGATATCCCGATCCCAGTTCACCCCGGTCAGGTGTACGTCCTTCTGGTTGGCGCCACACACGAAGTCCGCCATGTTGGCGGCGGAGTAATCCACGATAAGGCTGCAGGTCAGGTTCACCGGTCCAATGAAGCCTGGTTCGCATCCAGCGACTTCCAATACCCGCTCCGGGGTGGCCATGCACAGGGGACTGGCTACGCCAGGAATTTTTTCTGCCTTGGTTGCAGACAACTGGTGGTCGCCGCGCAGGGCCAGGGCAACCAGCTTGCCATCTTCGCCTTCTACCAACAGGGTCTTCAGGCACTGCTGCGCACCGATCTTCAAGAAGGCGCAAAGCTGGTCGATGCTGCGCACATCCGGGGTGGCTACTTTTTCCATTTCACTGGAGGGGGCCGGACGGGGATCAGCCGGGGCCTTGGCCGGCGCGACCTCCACGTTGGCGGCGTAGGCGTCACCATCGGAGAAGGCGATGGCGTCTTCACCAGAATCGGCCAGTACGTGGAATTCCTGGGATTCGCTGCCGCCGATGTTGCCGCTGTCCGCCTGCACCGCTCGGAATTTCAGCCCCAGCCGGGTGAAAATCCGGGAGTAGGTGTCATGCATCACCTGGTAGGTCTCGGCCATGGACTGCTGGTTCAGGTGAAAGGAGTAGGCGTCTTTCATGATGAACTCGCGGGAGCGCATTACGCCGAAACGCGGGCGAATCTCGTCACGAAATTTTGTCTGGATCTGGTAATAGTTCACCGGCAATTGGCGGTAACTGCGCAATTCCCTGCGCGCGATGTCAGTGATGACCTCTTCGTGGGTAGGGCCAATGCAGAATTCCCGCTGGTGTCTGTCGTTGACTCGCAGCAATTCCGGGCCGTATTGCTGCCAGCGACCCGATTCCTGCCACAGCTCCGCGGGCTGCACGGCAGGCATCAATAATTCCAGGGCGCCGGCCCGGTTCATTTCTTCGCGAATGATGCGCTCAACCTTGTGCAATACCCGAACGCCCAGGGGCATCCAGTTGTACAAGCCGGATGCCAGCTTGCGGATCAGGCCAGCTCGCAGCATTAACTGATGGCTGATGATCTCGGCATCGGCCGGGACTTCTTTCAGGGTGTTCAGGGGGAATTGGGAAAAGCGCATGGGCGAGACGAAGCTCCGGCTGACGGTAAAAGAGCTTATTGTATCCGCCCAGTGGCTGTTGTCTCCAGCACGGTAAGCGGGAGGGTCCCTGCCTGGACTCGCCCGGTGGCCGGGAAAGGGGCTATCTTTTCCTGCCAAATGTCGGCTTTGCGTGGCAAAATGATCCGCTATGAGTAAAGAAACTGAAAATGGCGGTACGGCCGCGCGAGGCAAAGGCATCTACCTTTTGCCCAATATGCTAACTACCGCAGCGCTGTTCGCGGGCTTTTACGCCATTGTCGCGGCAGTGGATGGCAATTTCGGCAATTCCGCCGTGGCTATCTTCATTGCCATGGTTCTGGATGGCCTGGACGGGCGGGTCGCCCGCATGACCAATACCGAGAGCGATTTCGGCAAGGAATACGACAGCCTCTCTGACATGGTGAGCTTTGGCCTGGCGCCGTCCATCGTCGTCTACCAGTGGGGTCTTGCCCGGCTGGCGGAGTTCGGTTGGGCCTGGGGCAAGCTGGGCTGGCTGGCCGCATTTTTCTATACCGCTGCCGCAGCCTTGAGACTGGCGCGCTTCAATACCCGGGTGGGGATTGCGGACAAGCGATACTTCGAAGGATTACCCAGTCCGTCGGCAGCCGGTGTCGTGGCAGCCATGGTGTGGTTGTCCTATGACCTGGAGCTCAGCGGACTTACCGCCCTGGCACTGGCGTTCTTTATCACTGCCGCGGCCGGTGCCTTGATGGTGAGCACCTTCAAGTACTACAGCTTCAAGGACATCAACATGGGCGGAAAAGTGCCCTTTGCCACCTTGTTGCTGGTTCCCGCGATATTCATGTTGATCGCGGTTAACCCGCCGCTGGTTCTATTCTGCCTGTTCGGCGGGTTCGCTTCTGTGGGGCCGCTGTTCTGGCTGATTCGCCGAAACCGCAAGCGCAGCGCGCCGGCTGATTCGCAGGAGTAGCCCAGATGGCTGAACCGTCCAATCGGTTGGCCTACCTGGACGCGATGGGAATTCGCGCCTGGGTTCCCAGGGGGGTGTCTGCCCAGGCAGAAGAGATGCAAGAGTCTGGGGCACCGGAGGCAAGCCCCGAGCCCGCCGCGTCGGTAAGCCCGCCGGTCACCCCTGTTAAGGCCGCTTCCCCGGCGCCCCGAATAGAGATGCCCGCCAAATCACCCAAGCTCAAAGTAATTCGGAGCCGGGGTGATGGCGAGCCCATCGAGTGGACTGCCTTGCGCGAGGAAGTGGCTGGGTGTCGCCAGTGCACCCTGTGCGAAAGCCGCAGCCAGACAGTATTCGGAGTTGGTGACAGGCAGGCGCGATGGCTGGTGGTGGGCGAGGCTCCAGGAGTTGACGAGGATCAGCAGGGCGAGCCATTTGTGGGTCCGGCAGGGCATTTGCTAAACGCCATGCTCATGGCCGCGGGCCACACCCGGGAACAGGTATTTATCACTAATGTTCTGAAATGCCGACCCCCGGAAAACCGGGATCCCCACAAGGATGAGTTAGCAGCCTGTTCCTCTTACCTGGTTCGGCAAATTGAATTGATCAAACCCAGCCTGATCCTGGCTGTGGGGCGCGTGGCGGCCCATCACCTGCTGGAGACCGATATTCCGGTGGGTAGATTGCGCGGCATACGCCATGTGCATGCCGCCACCTCCATCCCTGTGGTGGTCACCTACCACCCGGCCTACTTGCTGCGTAAGCCCAGCGAGAAGCGTAAGTCGTGGGATGATTTGCGCCTGGCACTGTCATGCGGTGAGCTCCCGTCATGAGTGCGGTACGCAGCGAGGACATGATCAGCTTGCGTCCCATGACCGCCCAGGACGTGGACGCGGTGGTGGAACTGGAGCGGGCCAGCTATAAATTCCCCTGGACCGCGGGAATTTTCAACGATTGTCTGCGCATGGGCTATCACGCCTTCTTGCTTGAGACCGAGCAGGGCATCCAGGGTTATTACATGGCGTCGGTAGCGGTTCACGAGGGACATTTGTTGAACCTGTGTGTGGACGACAAGGTGCGTGGCAGGGGCCTGGGACGGCAATTGTTACGCCACGCCATGGCCTTGTTCCGTACTGAACAGGCGGAGACCGTGTTCCTTGAGGTCCGCCCGACAAACAAGGCGGCCATTGCCCTGTACGAGTCCGAAGGCTTTGTCGAAATCGGCATTCGTAAGGATTACTATCGCTCCAGCGGCGATCGCGAAGACGCCCTGATTCTCGCCAGGGACCTGTTTCTGGCCTGACCCCACAGCGCTACCGCTCGCAGTTGGCAGGCGATGTTCGGTAGAATCCCCGCTTTTGAACGGAACCTACATGCCAAATATTGGGCAGGAAGTTAAACGCCGCCGGACCTTTGCCATCATCTCTCACCCGGATGCCGGTAAAACCACGCTTACCGAAAAACTGTTGTTGTTCGGTGGTGCTATCCAGTTGGCCGGAACCGTCAAGGGACGCAAGGCTACCCGCCACGTGACCTCTGACTGGATGGCCATGGAACAGCAGCGAGGCATCTCGGTGACCACCTCGGTCATGCAGTTCCCCTACGGGGACTGCGTGTTCAACTTGCTGGACACCCCCGGGCATGAGGATTTCTCTGAGGATACCTACCGCACCCTGACCGCGGTGGATGCCGCCTTGATGGTGATCGACTGCGCAAAGGGCGTGGAGGCCAGAACCATCAAGTTGATGGAAGTCTGTCGACTGCGTGACACCCCGATTATTACCTTTGTGAACAAGCTGGACCGGGAAGGCCGTGAACCCCTGGAACTGCTGGATGAGATAGAGCAGGTATTAGGCATCAGTTGTACCCCGGTTACCTGGCCGTTGGGCATGGGTCGTGATCTCAAGGGCGTGATCCACCTGCACCGTCAATGCATAGTTCAGTACAAGGAGGGCCTGCAGGGTCGCCTTGGTGAGGAAACCCTTATCGAGGACCTGCACTCGCAGCAGGCCTCGGTCTTGCTGGGTGACCGGGAAGCCCAGCTGCGCGAGGAAATCGAATTGGTTGCCGAGGCATGTCCGGATTACGATCGCGAGGCTTACCTGGCCGCCAAGCAGACGCCGGTATTTTTTGGTTCCGCCCTGGGTAATTTCGGGGTGCGCGAACTACTGGATTTCTTCGCCGCCGAGGCACCGTCGCCTGAGCCGCGGGAAAGCATCCAGCGCAAAGTGTTGCCTACCGAGGAAGCCATGACCGGCTTTGTGTTCAAGATCCAGGCGAATATGGATCCGGCTCACCGTGATCGGATCGCCTTCATGCGCCTTTGCTCGGGACGCTATCACCAGGGCATGCGTATGCATCATGTGCGCCTGGGTAAGGAAATCAGGGTTGGGGACGCGATCACCTTCCTGGCCTCCGATCGCCAGAATGCCGAGGAAGCCTACGCCGGTGACATTATCGGATTGCACAATCACGGCACTATCAACGTGGGTGATACCTTCACCGAGGGCGAGAGACTGACCTTCCAGGGAATCCCGGATTTTGCGCCCGAACTATTCCGCCGTGCGGTGCTCAAGGACCCGCTGCGCCTGAAGCAACTGCGCAAGGGCTTGGAGCAATTGTGCGAGGAGGGCGCCACACAGTTGTTTTGCCCGCTGCGCAATAACAACCTGATTCTTGGCGCCGTGGGACCGCTGCAGTTTGACGTGGTGGCTTTTCGCCTGCGCAACGAGTACGGCGTGGAATGCATATTCGAAAGTGTTCCTGTGAACCGGGCCCGCTGGGTGCAATGCGATGATCCCAAGAAATTTGCCGAGTTCAAGCGCAAGGCCCATGACAACCTGGCGTTGGACCACAAGCAGCAACTGGTTTATATCGCGCCCAGCCAGGTCAACCTGTCACTGACCCAGGAGCGCTGGCCTGATGTGACCTTCAGCGACACCCGGGATCACGCCGACTGGGCCTGATCGATCAATCTGCCTGACCAGGGAAGTTCAGTTCCGACAAGCCGTGGCGTAACTCCGCCACGCTGTCCTCGTCCAGGTTCGACAGTGGCAGCCGCAGGTTTTCCCACGCGCTGTCCCCGGTCTGCATCGCCAGTAGGCCTTTTAACGCACCGATCATGGGATAGCGTTCAAACACGCTGCGCACAGCGCTTAATTGCTGCTGGTGTAGTTCCGCGTCCGGGGATTGGTAGTGGTCACGCACCACTGCCGCCAGGCCCGCGGTCAGGTTTGTGGTAGCCGAGATGCAGCCGGCACCCCCGGCGCGCAGGTAGTCCAGCAAGAACATTTCGCTTCCGGCGAACACCTCCAGTGACGGAAAGCGGGAATTGAGCATCATGGTGTGCTCGCGATTTCCGGTGGAGTCCTTGATCCCGGCGAGTTGCTCCGGGAAACGCTCTGCCAGTCGAGCAATCAGCTCCGGTGTGAATGACACCACCGCCATCTTGGGGAAATGGTACAGATACAGTCGCAGGGCAGGCTCGCCCAGTTGTTCGATCAGTGCAGCGAAGGTATTGAACAGGCCCTCTTCACTGGCGTTCTTATAGTAAAACGGTGGTAGCACCAGCACCCGGTTCACGCCAAGCTCAAGCGCGTGACGGGTTAGCGAAAGCGTGTCCGGCAGGGCGCAGCAGCCGGTGCCAACCATCAGCGTCGACGGTGCGACCCCTGCCTCAAGCAAAGACTCCAGTGCGGCCTTACGCTCGTCCACCGTGAATGAGTTGGCTTCCCCCGTGGTGCCGAACAACAGCGCGCCATCGCAGCCGTTTTCGAGTAACGATTTAACGTGGCTCGCAAAACGGCCGTGGGATATCGATTTGTCCGCAGTCAGTGGTGTAAGACTTGCAGCGAGAACCTGGGGAGCGGGCTGAGGCATATGCGTGATCTCGAGTGACTTTTGAGTATTGTATCCAAGTCACCAGAATTGGCATCCGTTATGTATGGTCGGTCTGCTGAGTCTATGCAGCGGTTCTACAGGGGATTTGGAGGGAGTTAAGGTGAGTGCCTGCTTTCACGCGAGGCGGACACTCGAGGAATACTGTTATAGACTCATTCCACAGTCTGCTATTTACCCAAAGCGGACTTCGGCAAGACCGTCCGCTTTTGCCAAAGCGCTGTCTGTCTATTGATCTGCGTGGGCAATGTACCAAGTGAATGCTTAACGAATTATCGGGAGCGATATGAATGGATAGGCCTGTGTTGATACGCATGTTCAGCGAAGGACTCCTGATTGTTGCCAGTATTCTTTTGGCCCTTTCGGCAGACGCATGGCTTGACTCACGCAATCAAGCTGCGCAACTAGAGTCCCACGTGGCAGCACTGGGCCGCGACTTCAATACGATGCTGGAGCGAGTCAATGCCTCGCATAACGCAGCGAACCGCGGAGTTGACGCTGGCAGACAACTTTCAATTTTCATGCAAGATGGCTCGGAAATAGACCCTGAATTAGCTCGGGCATTACTCTGGCAGCTCGTTTTCTACGAAGTTTTCACAGCGAGCCCTGGCGCATACCAAGCATTAGTTGGGTCAGGAAACCTCGAGCTTCTCCAGAATGATCGATTGAAAATTGAACTCGCAGATTTTTTCGGGTCATTTGAAGATGTACGGGCAAGTGAGAAACTGTTGTTAGAGACTCAGATTGCTTTTTTTGAATCCAATACGTTTAGCCAGCTAGCTGGCTGGCATCGCATGGGTCAGGCAGGCATTCCCGTGGCCGGCGATTTCCCTGTCGACCAATGGTCTGGTTCGGACGAATTCATGAACGCGGTGGGTATCTACACGGTACGCCAGGCCGACGTGCTGGAAGATTACACGTATCTGAAAAACCGCATCCAGAGCATTCTTGCCATCATCGCATCAGAAACGTCGAACTAATATCTGTTAGCGAAA
>Ga0316188_10001684_pt1 | contig 10527 bp, 7 predicted proteins | sample Phiworburrow1_MG_FD_204933 | JGI IMG/M metagenome (GOLD analysis project Ga0316188, IMG submission 204933) | Coastal sediment microbial communities from Maine, United States - Phippsburg worm burrow 1 | ecosystem: Environmental > Aquatic > Marine > Coastal > Sediment | place: USA: Maine... | reverse complement strand
GGGCTGGTCCGTTACACAACAGCATCCTGAATGGATATTGCGCGACGCCGACGGCAGCAAGCTGTACATACCTTTCGGCTGCAGTGGCGGAACTTGCCCGCAGTATGCCGCCGATATCGGCAACCAGAATTTCCGTAACTGGTGGATGGACAGCCTGTCGGCTGTCATGAATTCCGGTTACATCGGCGTTTGGGTCGACGATGTAAACCTCAAGTGGAAAGTGGGTAACGGTGACGGTAATTCAGTCATTCCGATGGATAGCCGTACGGGCGCCAGAATGACGTACGCTGACTATCAGCGCTACTTTGCGGAATTCATGGAGCAGGTCCGTGCACGTTTCCCGGATGCGGAGATCGCGCATAATATTATCTGGTCCACGGTGCCGGCGGATGGCGACAAACAGTTCCTGACCCGGGAAGTGCAAGCCGCCGACTATATAAATCTTGAACGCGGCGTGTCTGATAAAGGCATAAAAGGCGGCAGCGGAACATACGGGTTTGAGACTTTTCTGAAATTTATCGACTGGGTGCACAGTCTCGGCCGCAATGTGATCCTGGATGACGACGATTCCACCAGTGTCAAGGACAGGGATTACGAGCTCGCTACCTACTTCCTGATTAATAACGGCAATGATCTGCTGGGTGCAGATGGCGATCGAAGCCGCATGAATCCGGATAATTTCTGGTCCGGCTACTCCGTGAATCTTGGTGCCGCGCTGGGACAACGGTATCTGGATTCGGGTGTTTTCCGGCGAGATTTCAAATGCGGAGTCGTGCTCGTTAATCAGCCCGAGCAACCGGACAGAACCATTGCGCTGGCCCAGTCCATGACCGATCTCAACGGCAGATCAGTGCGCTCAGTGACCCTCACCGCGGCAGAAGGCGAGGTGCTGATTCACCCCTGTCAGTAGTCTGCAGCAGGCAGGTGTTTCGAAGGCTTTTAATGGCCCGTCGCCTTATGCAACAGCCCTAAAGCCGCAAATTCCTGTGCGGCAGCTGCAACGGATGTCATATGAGCAAGATGGCTGCTGCCCGGCATTAGTATATTCACCAGATATTATTGGTTCATGATTCTGGTATAAATGCCGCTCTGTTTAAACACCGCGGATCGCTTGTCCGGGAGCCGTTTTAATTGATAGGTAAATTTTTAAAACGCGTCGCTGCTGTCTACGGAAGGCGCCGCTATTTTTTTAGCAAACTATTCGGCGCGAAAGTGCCCGTGCATAATTTATCCTACCTGCCGGATGGATTTACCGTGCGCAAAATTGGGCAAACGGGCATTTCTGTTATTGATGGTTTCTGTACTCATGCGGAAGCACGGGCAATCATAGATCTGGCCAAGCTCGGCCTAAATACTTCCGGCGTTGTAGAGAACGGCAAGTTTGTCATCGCCCCCGGGCGGCAATCAGAAACGGCTTGCGTATTCGGCGCCGAAAATCCGGATCCTCTGCTGTTGCCGCTGGCCTGTCGGGCTGCGGCCCTTGTCGGTTTACCGTACACACACCTTGAGGCCGTGTACGTTACACGGTATCTGGAGGGCGGTCGTTACGACGAACATGTAGATTATGGTGATAGCTTTAGCATCGACAGGCTTTATACAATTCTCCTTTACCTTAACGATGTGCCGCTGGAGCAGGGTGGCGCAACCGCTTTCCCCCGCCTGAAAATTAAAGTGCAGCCAAAGCTTGGCAGAGCGGTCAGCTGGACCAATCTCAACCCCGATCGCTCAGCGCATCATGAAACCAGCCATGCTGCCTTGCCGGTAAAGGCGGGCGGGGAAAAATGGGCGATACAGTTCTGGTTTCACCCCTACAAGATGTTTGATCCGATCAATTTTGCCCCACCTCAGAGGCGTGAAGGCCAGCCAATCCGTCCGGATGATGCACTACCGGATGGCGCCTCGTTTTTTGAGGCCCCGCAGGCTTAACTGCTGGCAAAATTTTTCCAGAGCAAAGCGCCCCAGACCAAACCACAGAATAGCAGTGCAATGAATACGGCTGCCGAACCCATATCTTTGGCGCGCCCGGATAACGGATGCATCTCGGTTCCGATGCGGTCTACGACCGCTTCGAGCGCCGAATTAAGCAATTCGGTGATCAGCACAAGCAAAACCGATCCCGCCAGCAGAAGGTACTCAACGATACCGTCACCCAGCCAGAAAATTGCGGGCAACATGATCATGGCCAAGGCGCATTCCTGCCGAAACGCGGACTCATGCCGGATCGCCGCGCGCAGCCCGGCGAAGGAAAAAAACATCGCATTCCAGATACGCGTGAATCCTGTTTGGCCTGTTTTTGACATCGTATGTCCCTGTCGGTTACCGGAAATGCCGGCGGCTATTCTAGTCGACAAAACCCGCAGTTTTCCGGATCAGAATTGTTTTGCCTGGCGAATAGCCATGGGGTCAAGACGGAGGCGGTTTGACTTGACAGCCCGCCTGCGTGAAGGCAAAAGTCCTGTAGACTCGGGTATGCACAAACACAATATATGCTGTGCGTACCCCGGCCGGTCCGACAACTCGCCAACAGATGGATTGTTGTATGCGGGAATATCCCGGCGAATCGGTGCAGGCATCATTAAATCAGACGAGAGGCATGTATGAGGATCGGTATACCCAGAGAGATCCATCCTGGCGAGAAGCGTGTAGCCACGACGCCGGAAGTTGCAAGCCAGCTCCAGAAACTTGGTTTTAGTATCGCACTGGAGTCGGGTGCCGGCAGTGCTGCAAATTTTGCGGATGCCGCCTACGCCGAGGCAGGCGTCGACATAATTGAGGATACCAAAGCACTGTGGGCCGGCAGCGACATCATCCTGAAAGTTCGCGGACCTGAGCCTCATCCCGGGACTGGCGTCGATGAAACGGCGTTGTTGCATCCCGGCCAGGTGCTTATCAGCTTTCTGTGGCCTGCACAGAATCCTGAGTTGCTGGCGCGTCTGCAGTCCGGCGGCGTAACTGCATTGGCGATGGACAGCATCCCGCGGATTTCCCGCGCCCAGAAAATGGATGCATTGAGCTCGATGGCCAACATTGCCGGCTATCGTGCCGTCGTTGAAGCCGCGCAGCACTTCGGCCGTTTTTTCACCGGCCAGATTACCGCGGCGGGCAAGGTTCCGCCTGCAAAAGTTTTGGTCATTGGTGCCGGTGTAGCCGGGTTAAGTGCGATAGGCGCTGCCAAAAGCATGGGTGCAATCGTGAGGGCTTTCGATACCCGCCCGGAGGTAAAGGAGCAGGTTGAAAGTATGGATGCCGAGTTCCTGATGCTCGACTTCAAGGAAGAAGGCTCAGGGACAGGCGGCTATGCAAAGGTAATGAGCGAGGAGTTCATCGCCGCAGAGATGGCCTTGTTTGCGCGTCAGGCCCTGGAGGTCGATATCATTATCACCACCGCATTGATCCCCGGTAAACCAGCGCCCAGGCTGATTACCGAGGAAATGGTCCGTTCGATGCGGCCCGGCAGCGTGGTCGTCGATCTGGCGGCGGAGCAGGGGGGGAATTGCGCGCTTACTGAAGCTGATAAGGTCTGCGTGCAGCACGGTGTCACGGTCATTGGCTATACCGACCTGCCAAGCCGCATGGCCGCCCAGTCGAGTCAGCTCTACGCCACAAATCTTCGCCATCTGCTGACGGATATGTGTCCGCAAAAAGACGGTGAGCTCGTGGTCGACTTTGCAGACGAGGTGGTTCGCGGGGCAACCGTTGTTCGTAGTGGCGAAATTACCTGGCCGCCTCCCGCGCCGAAGCTGTCGGCGAAGCCGGCCGTCAAGCCGAAGGTCGAGCCCGCAGAAAAGCCCGTTACGCAGCCGTCGCTGCTTGGTCCCGCGGTGCTCTCTGTCGCCGGAGCTGCTGCCCTGTTCGGCCTGGGCCTGGTTGCCCCGCCGTCATTCATGGCGCATTTCACCGTCTTTGTGCTCGCATGTTTCGTAGGGTATATGGTGATCTGGAACGTCAAACCTGCGTTGCATACGCCGCTGATGAGCGTTACCAATGCGATCAGCAGCATTATCATAATCGGCGCACTGTTACAGATCAGTTCCGGTGAAAGCTGGATCGCATGGCTCGCCGGCCTCACCGTACTCATCACCAGCATCAATATTTTCGGCGGCTTCGCAGTGACGCGACGCATGCTGGAAATGTTCAGAAAGTAGGGAGCCAGCATGCCGCAGGGACTTGTCACAGTTGCTTATATTGCCGCCACGATTCTGTTCATTATGGCGCTGGGTGGCCTCAGTAATCCGGAAACCGCACGCCGCGGAAATCTGTATGGCATGGCGGGCATGGCCATTGCCTTGTTGGCGACCATAATCGGTGTCGTAACGGCTAACTACCTGGTGCTCTTGGCAGCGGTAGCCATAGGCGGAACGCTCGGAGTGATACTCGCGCGTCGCGTGCAGATGACGCAGATGCCCGAACTCGTGGCAATATTGCACAGCCTCGTTGGACTCGCTGCCGTATTTGTCGGCTATGCCAGTTTCGGCGACCCGAATCAGCAGTTTCAGGGTGTCGAGCAAACCATACATGACGTTGAAATTTACGTCGGCGTATTAATTGGCGCCGTTACGTTTTCGGGTTCGGTCATAGCGTTCGGCAAGCTCAGCGGCAAGATTACCGGGAATCCCATGCTGCTCCCTGGCAGGCACTGGCTTAACCTTGCGCTGTTGCTCGTCGCAATATGGCTGGGCAGCCAGTTCGTTCAGCAGGCAGCAGAAGGTAACGGAATGCAGCCGCTGCTACTCATGACAGTAGTTGCCTTGCTGTTCGGCATCCACATGGTTATGGCGATTGGCGGGGCCGACATGCCCGTCGTAGTGTCCATGCTCAATAGTTACTCAGGCTGGGCAGCCTCGGCAACCGGTTTCATGCTGAGTAACGATTTGCTGATTGTCACGGGTGCGCTGGTCGGCAGCAGCGGCGCAATCCTCAGCTACATCATGTGTCGTGCGATGAACCGGAAATTTCTTGCTGTCATTGCCGGCGGCTTCGGCACCACCAGTGGCAGCGCGGCAGTTGACGGCGCGGAGCAGGGAGAGGTGGTCGCTGTCGATGCAACTGAGGTCGCGGAACTGCTGAAGAATGCCAGGGAAGTCATGATCATTCCCGGCTACGGAATGGCAGTGGCGCAGGCGCAGCATACCGTCCACGAAATCTCCCGCAAACTGCGCGAGCAGGGCGTTAATGTGCGGTTTGCCATACATCCGGTTGCGGGCCGTATGCCGGGCCATATGAATGTGTTGCTGGCAGAGGCCAAAGTCCCCTACGATATCGTCTTTGAAATGGACGAGATCAACGACGACTTTCCGAATGTAGACGTTTCTGTCGTGATCGGAGCCAATGATATTGTTAATCCTTCCGCGCTAACGGATCCGGGTAGCCCCATCGCAGGGATGCCGGTGCTGGAGTGCTGGAAAGGGGGCACCACCGTGGTGCTAAAGCGCAGCATGGCAACCGGCTATGCGGGTGTGCAAAACCCGCTGTTCTTTCTGGAAAACACCCGCATGTTATTTGGCGACGCAAAGACAACTCTTGATGCCGTTCTGGCGCAGCTGTGAAGTATTAAGCGGGCCTCCGGAATAGTCCCTTACGCATGTTAAACATACTCATGAAGACGCTCGGCCTGGTTTTGCTGACCTTTGGCGTCTCGTTGATTGCGCCCATGGGCATTGCCATCACGATTAGTGATGGCTATACGGACGTATACGCCGTTTTGCTCGGTATAGCGTTGATAACCTGCGTGCCAATTCTCTTGATTACCAGCAAGTCCGGTCGCCAGCCCCAGATCCGTGACGGGTTTCTTATCGTCACACTTACGTGGATCGGGTTGTCAGCCATTGGCGCTCTGCCTTTTATGCTGGTGGGTAACCTTGACCTGGCCAGTGCAATTTTTGAAACCGCTTCGGGTTACACGACAACCGGCTCGACTGCGATTACCGATTTAGATCTGATCCCGCAGTCCCTGTTGTTCTACCGGCAGGAAATACAGTGGATTGGGGGTATCGGGGTCATCGTGCTTGCTGTGGCGCTGATACCCATCCTGGGTATCGGCGGTATGCAGGTGCTCAATGCGGAGACAACCGGTCCGGTGAAAGGCGACAAGTTGCAGCCGCGTCTGGAGCACACGTTGCGTGCAATTTGGCGTATTTACTTGGGCATGACGGTCGCTTGCGCGCTGGGGTATTGGCTCGCGGGCATGTCACTATTCGATGCCATAAGCCATAGTTTTACGACTGTCTCCACCGGCGGCTACTCCACGTATGACGACAGCCTTGCATATTTCAACAGTTGGGTGATCGAGCTTGTCGCCAGCGTCTTTATGATACTCGGCTCTCTGAGCTTCATGGTTCACGGCCGCGCGCTGGCGCAGGGCAGTGCGCGGCCTTACTTCAACAGCGTCGAGACCAGGGCATTCCTGGGAATAATTCTGGTTGCATCCGTTTTTGTTGCGCTGATTCTCCACGGTAATACCGAAAATTCCTGGATTACCAGCGCGCGGCTCGCATTCTTCGAAGTTATCTCGGTTATTTCTACGACAGGGTTTGCTATCAGCGATTTTTCAGTCTGGCCACTGATGTTGCCGCCCTTGCTGATATTTATTGGCTTTATCGGCGGGTGCACAGGATCAACAGCCGGCGGAGTAAAAGTCTTACGCTTGGTCATCATGGCGCGACAGACCGGCATAGAAATTGGCCGTCTTATACACCCGCATCTGATCCGTTCGCTGAAGATAGACAACGACGTTATTTCGGGCGACATCGTTCGCAGTGTCTGGGCTTTCTTCGGGGTCTACGTATTCGTATTTGTGGCGATGATGATTGCGCTGATGGGCTTCGGGCTCGATCAGGTCACTGCTTTCGGGGCGATAGCGACCACTATTAACAACGTGGGCCCCGGTCTCGGTGAAGTCGCTATCCACTTCGGAACGATGGGCGCCGGAGTAAAGCTGATCTGCGCACTGGCGTGCATCATTGGGCGTCTGGAAGTTTTTACGGTATTTGTACTGTGCACGCCGGCCTACTGGAATGAGCAGCTCCGGTAGCGATGGCTGCCGTTTCCGCGTACAGATTTATGCGGCTCAATTCTTTAGCGCAAGTGCGTCGATGAACTGCAGCACGTGTTCGACATTGCCCCGCTGGACTTCCGGAGTTTCGAAGGCGTAGGGTGCGCGGTCGCCCTCTCTGTTGATGTGCAGACCGGCGAAATCGAACAGACGGGTGTCTGCCAGCTGACTGGGCGCGACATTCTGCAGCGCCCTGAAGATGCTATTCATCCTACCCGGGTGGGATTTTTCCCAGTCATTCAGCATTTCCTTTATCTGCTGGCGCTGGAGGTTGTCCTGCGATCCGCAAAGGTTGCAGGGGATGATCGGAAAATCCCGGATACGCGCGTACTTTGCCAGATCGCGTTCCCTGCAGTAAGCGAGTGGCCTGATCACGATATTACGCCCGTCATCCGACAGAAGTTTGGGCGGCATTGCCGACAGTCGTCCGCCGTGAAAAAGATTCAGGAACATCGTTTCCACGATGTCATCCCGATGATGTCCAAGCGCAATTCGGGTTGCGCCGATTTCCTCAGCAAACGCATACAGTGTGCCACGCCGCAGGCGAGAACACAGACCGCAGGTGGTCTTGCCTTCCGGAATTTTCTCGCGTACGACCGAGTAAGTATCCTTTTCAACTATGTAATACTCTATGCCAAGTGCGTCGAGGTAGCGGGGCAACACCTCCTCGGGAAAGCCCGGCTGTTTCTGATCCATGTTGACGGCGACGAGGTCGAACCGGACCGGCGCGTTGTGCTGCAAGCCCAGCAAAATGTCGAGCAGCGCGTAAGAATCCTTACCGCCCGACAGGCATACCATCACGCGATCGCCGTCTTCGATCATCGCGTAGTCCGCGATGGCGCTGCCCACATTGCGCCGCAGGCGCTTCTGGAGCTTGTTGAATTCGACGCTTTTTTTGACGTTTAGCGTTTCCATATTGTGTGCGATAGCTTCGGCAGTAATCAGGGTGCGCATAATAACAGGCGACAGTCCCGCAGACAGCGATCCCGTAAGGCAAGGCATCCACGCCCGTCGACGGCTTGCCAATTGCCCATGGAATGCGCGGTCACCGGCATTTGTCGGCTACCCTTTGTGGTTAGGGGTAGGCGCACGTTCGCTGAGATCTGTATAGCGTTTAGACTGCGGTTGTGAAATTATCAGGGTGTTGTGGCTGGCATGATTTCATTATTATGATTAAGGCCGCTAGTATCTTGTGACGCTGACTTTACCGGGGGGTAAATCAAAATGAAGAAAATCCAAAGCCGTTTTTGGGTGCTTGCTCTGGCTGTGGCGGCGCCCATTGTCCAGGCAGAGGTCGAAGAGATTACGGTAACGGCCGAGCGCCGCGAAGCGAATCTCCAGGAAGTTCCGATTTCAGTCAGCGCGTTCTCCTCGGCCGACATCGGGGAGCTGCAGATGGACACGGTGCAGGACATCAGCGCCGCTGTGCCGAATATGCAAATGTACACCGTGACGGCAAACGCTTCGGCCATGCAGGTATACATGCGCGGCGCCGGGGTGCAAAACCCTGGCTTCAATGCATCCGAATCCCCGGTAGGCATTTATGTCGACGATATCTATCACGGCCGTTTGGCGTCCGCCAACCTGGATCTTACCGATATCGAACGCATCGAAGTCTTGCGCGGCCCGCAAGGTACGCTATATGGCCGCAATACGATTGCGGGTGCGGTGAAGTTCATTACGCGCACGCCTGAAGACGAATTCTGGGCCAACGGCAGCGTCGGGGGCGGAGAATACGACACCACCAAATACACGGCATCTGTTGGCGGTCCGCTCATCGACGGCAAGCTGGGCGGTTCCATAGCGGGCCTTTACCATCGCCGCAATGAGGGCTGGATTACCCGCGGCAGCCAGCGCACCGGCGACGCCGGCGCCCCGATAAGCGACACGCCTCTCGGCGAGTATGACAACCTGGCCCTGCGCAGCAAACTTCACTGGTACGAAGGCGAGGTGTTCGATGCGGTGTTTGGCCTTGCTTATGTGCACGCAGAGAACGATGGCTATAACGCAATTCCCTATGGCCCCGGTTTCAATCCGCCCAGTAACCCGGGCCAGCCGATCGAAGGTTTCTACGACACGCTGGTACCCAATGCGACGGAGGGTTTTGGTAAAACGAAACAGGTTGACACGTCGCTGACGCTGAGCTGGGCGCTTGAGCCGTTCACGGTCAAGTCGATTACCGGCTACAGCGATGTCGATGATGATTTCAAGTTTGACCTGACCGGCGGTGTTTGCCAGGACGATCCTAATAATCCTTTCGATGCCCAATGCCCGGTTGGTGCCCCAGGTACGCTGGTGACGGGTGTGCCCGGCTTCTTTGTTGACTCCACCTCCAATAACAAGACCCTCAGCCAGGAAGTTAACCTGTCCGGTGTGGCGTTCGATGACCGGTTGACGTGGCTGTCCGGCGTGTTTTACATGCACGAGGACGGTGACCAGCTATACCAGGGGCTGGTCAATTTTGCGCCTGCAAACACACCGATCTTTCTCGGCTCGGCGCTGGCCGAGGACTCCTCGACGACGACCGACAGTTATGCGATCTACGGCGAAGGTACCTGGGCGTTTACTGACAAACTGGATCTTACAGTCGGTGCGCGCTGGACCAGAGATGAAAAGTCCTACAGCAATACCTGCAACGGTCTCTTTTGCACCAATGGATCCTGGACCCAGGATCTGGACAAGGATTTCGACGAATTTACTCCGCGCGCGATACTGGAATACCAGTGGCTGGAGAACCTGATGGTCTTCGGCTCGGTTTCGCAGGGCTTTCAGGCGGGCGGATTCCAGACACTGTGTTTTGGTAACTCAAACTGCAATCAGATCATCTACGATCCCCAAAAAGTGACATCGTGGGAAACCGGTGTCAAAACCGACTGGCTGGATAACACCCTGCGTGTAAATGCCTCGACTTTTTACGCGCAGTACAAAGATATTCAGCAATCCGTGGTTGCTCCCGACTTCAGTTTCCCTCTGATCAATGCGGGCGATGTGGATGTGACGGGTTTCGAACTGGAAACTTACTGGTCGCCCAATGATATTTTTAACGCATTCCTTATTTACGGTTACGGTAACGAGGATTTTGACAGCGCAACGACAGCTTTGCTGAATACAGAGCGCCTGCCGGGCCTGCCGCGCAACAGTGTCCGCGTCGGTTTCCAGGTTCAGGTGCCCGCCTTCAGCGGCTGGGACTGGCTGTTTGGTGCGGACGTAAATTATGTTGATGATTACCTCGCGGCGCTCACAGCCAACCCGAGTGATCAACTGACGATCGACAGCTACACCCGCGTCAACGGGCGGTTCGGATTGACGCAACCTGACGGTCACTGGTCTGCCATCCTCAGCGCCACGAACATTACGGATGAAGAAGATCTCTATTCCGGTATCGTCGGCAGCGGCACGAATATCCGCACGCCGCAGCCGCCACGCGAATGGATGTTCACGGTTAATTACACCTATTAGCTTTAAGTAAGTAAAAA
>Ga0316188_10001683_pt1 | contig 10528 bp, 8 predicted proteins | sample Phiworburrow1_MG_FD_204933 | JGI IMG/M metagenome (GOLD analysis project Ga0316188, IMG submission 204933) | Coastal sediment microbial communities from Maine, United States - Phippsburg worm burrow 1 | ecosystem: Environmental > Aquatic > Marine > Coastal > Sediment | place: USA: Maine... | reverse complement strand
CATAGATAAGATTAGGTTATTATCTTTTAAGCTGCTGATAAGTTAGATATAAAAGCCTGATTTCGTGATCGATATCAGTGCATGTTGACGCCAACGACCAAGCGCATTTCGTTCTATTCCATTGGAGAAAATATCTCAGACAGCGCTATTCACTTTCTGATAACACCGCGCGGCCAAGCGGCGTGTAAATATTAGTAAATCCTGATATAGTGTGCGGCTTTTCTGCCAGTTAAATCTTGAGGTCGTGGATGTTCCAGCTCGGGTGTGTGAGCCGCGTTTGTTTTAAGAATGAAATATTGTCCGGTTTGACCGTGGCCCTGGCCCTGGTCCCCGAGGCGGTGGCGTTTGCCTTCGTCGCCGGGGTGCAGCCGATCGTGGGCCTGTACGCGGCTTTCATGGTGGGCCTGTTGGCGGCCATCTTCGGTGGTCGCCCGGGCATGATCTCCGGCGCCACGGGTGCCATGGCCGTGGTCATGGTCGCCCTGGTGGCCGAGCATGGTGTGCAGTATTTGTTCGCCACTGTGGTCTTAACCGGTCTGATCCAGATGGGCGCTGGTGTGTTGCGGCTCGGCAAATTCATCCGCATTGTTCCACACCCGGTGATGCTGGGCTTCGTCAACGGCCTGGCCATTGTGATATTTCTGGCCCAATTGCAACACTTCCAGCTCACGCTGCCCGATGGCAGCAGTACATGGATGTCGGGCCCACACCTGGCGGTATTTCTGGGTTTGATCGTGCTGACCATGCTCATTATCCAATTCCTGCCGAAGCTGACGGCGGCCTTTCCGGCCGCATTGGCCGCCATCATCGTCGTTAGTCTATTAGTCCTTGGTCTACAGCTGGATACGGTGACCGTGGGTGATCTGGCGAGTATCAAAGGTGGTCTACCGTCCTTTCATATTCCGGAGGTCCCGTTCAGCTTTGAGACTTTATTTATCATTTTGCCCTATGCTTTTATTCTCGCGGCGGTTGGGTTGATCGAATCGTTATTGACCCTGAGCCTGATCGATGAAGTCACCAATACGCGTGGGCGTGGCAATCGTGAGTGTCTGGGGCAGGGCATCGCCAATACGGTCACCGGGTTTTTTGGCGGTATGGGCGGTTGCGCCATGATCGGGCAGAGCATGATCAATGTGAATTCAGGTGGCCGCCAACGCATGTCCGGCGTGGCCGCCGCGCTGTTTCTGCTGATTTTTATTTTGTTCGCCTCACCACTGATTGAACGCATACCCATGGCCGCCCTGGTCGGGGTCATGTTTATAGTGGTGTTCGCCACCTTTGAATGGTCGAGCCTGCGCATCATCAATAAGATCCCACGTACCGATGCCTTTGTCCTGGTGCTAGTCTCCGCGGTCACCGTGTTTACCGACCTGGCCATGGCGGTGGTGATTGGGGTGATAGTGTCTGCACTGGCCTTTGCCTGGGAGCATGCCAAGCGCATTCATGTAAAGAGCTACGATGACGAGCATGGCTCGCGGGTGTATGAACTCAATGGTCCCTTGTTTTTCGGCTCGGTCAAAAGTTTCCTCGAGCTGTTCAACCCGGAAGATGATCCGGATGATGTTATTCTCGAATTTCAACATTCACGGGTCGCCGATCACTCCGCGATTGAGGCTATCGACACATTGGCGGAAAAATACATCCGGGCGGGTAAATCACTGCATCTGCGTCATTTGAGCGCGGAGTGTCGCCAGCTGTTAAAGAAGGCGGGTGACCTGGTGGAAGTCAATGTACTGGAAGACCCGCACTATGTGGTGGCGGATGATCAGCTGGCATGACCGCTAAGCCCACAAATCGTCACAGCATTTAGCATGACATGCTTGGGTTTGGCGAGCGGGCGTTGTCAGGAAAGCCATCTTGGCCCAGACTGGCAGGCATCTTCCTAATGAGTTTGGACACGTTGACTAACAAGACTGAATTATCGCTGTGGGTGGACGCGGATGCCTGTCCCAAGGTGATCAAGGATATTCTGTATCGCGCCGCAGAGCGCGTAAAGGTGCAACTAATCCTGGTGGCAAACCAGGCGCTTGGTATACCACGCTCGCCGTTTATCAAGGCGATACGGGTTGAGGGAGGCTTTGATGTGGCAGACAATTATATTGTGCAACACATCGAAGAGAATGATTTAGTGATTACCGCCGATATACCCCTGGCCGCGGCTGTGATTGAAAAGGGCGGGCATGCCTTGAACCCCCGCGGCATGTTTTACACTCCCAATAATATTAAGGAACGACTGGCAATGCGTGATCTGATGGATGAATTACGCGGCAGCGGGATACAAACCGGCGGACCCAACATCCTTAATCACGCCGATAGGCAGGCCTTTGCGAATGAACTGGATCGATTTCTGACCCGAAGTCGTGATGCGTCTTGAGCAGCATGCCGGTATCGGCAGCAGCAAGTCGTGCTCTGGTCTGAGCGGATTTTTGCCGAGGGAAACAGCGTAAGCCGGGCGGGAGTTAGTCTTTCTTGTTGCCGTGACGGCCGTATTGACTGACCTTCAGGCCGCGGCGCGCATTGAGATCACCTGCCAGTGTTTCGGCATGCTCTTTGACCTGTTTCAAGGTACCACGACGTTTGCCAACCAGAGATGAATTTCCCCGACCGACGATGTACTGATACCAGCTGCCGCCTTCTTCGCCGCTGGGTGGATCCGTTTTCTCGACACTGATTAACGCATATTCAATTTCATTTATCATGGACAACCTGCTGCGGGTATGAATCGTTTATTAAAATTCTTAAGTCAGAAATCTATCCTATTCGTTATTGGGGTTACGGCTATCGATTTCAATGGGTATTTCACTTAAGTGGTTGTAAGAATAGCCTTTATTTGTCCAAAATACCACTAAAAGCTTGTTCCACTTGATTTTTTCGGTACGAATGCATATATACGCTATAGCCAATAGTTACAGAATTGCGTTTTACAGCATTGACGAGTCTCTGCATTTTCTTAGCAAAATGAGCGAGTTAGAAGTGTGCGTATAGATACACAAATTATCCCTAAACTATTGCTATTATGACCCGATCTAACTAATCAGTAACGCAGTGTTACTCATCACTTTGGACAAATACATGAATTTTATTGAAACCGGATTGCTCGACTTACCCTGGTGGGCAATCGTTCTCGCTACTCTCGGACTCACCCATATCACCATCGCCAGTGTGACGATATTTTTACACCGGCATCAAGCGCATAACTCACTCACCCTGCATCCCCTGGTTAGCCACTTTTTTCGCTTCTGGTTGTGGATCACCACCGGTATGCAGACCAAGGAATGGGTAGCGATTCATCGCAAGCACCACGCCAAGTGTGAAACCAGTGACGACCCCCATAGCCCCCAGATCTTTGGAATAAAGAAAGTGTTACTCGAAGGCAGTGAGCTGTACCGCAAAGAATCCAAGAATCAGGAGACGTTGGATAAGTACGGCCAGGGCACACCCGATGACTGGCTCGAACGACATGTCTATACCGGTTATCCATTTATGGGCATCGTGCTTATGCTCCTGCTCGATGTGCTCATGTTCGGTGCTATCGGGATCACGGTCTTCGCTGTGCAAATGATCTGGATCCCGGTGACCGCCGCCGGCATCATCAACGGCATCGGGCATTACTTCGGCTATCGCAATTTCGAGACCAAGGACGCATCGCGCAACATCGTGCCCTGGGGCATTTTGATCGGCGGTGAGGAACTACACAACAATCACCATGCCTATGCCTCCTCGGCGCGCCTGTCAAACAAGTGGTGGGAATTTGATATTGGCTGGCTCTATATCCGCATCATGAGTCTGTTGGGTCTGGCCAAGATCAAAAAGATGGCCGCCAAGGTTTGTAGCGAGGCGGACAAACACATGATCGATATGGACACAGTGAGCGCCCTGGTAAGACATCGTTTTCATATTGTCAAACTCTATGGTCGTAAGGTCATCCGTCCGGTTATTCGTCAGGAACGCAAACGCGCCAATGAGTATTGCGCAGCACTATTCAAGCGGGTGCGTAAACTGATGATTCGTGAAGACATCAAACTGGATGTGAGAGCGCAAGCCGCGATTGATGAGGCGCTAGTGCAGAGTCAAACTCTGGCAACGGTGTATGAATTCAAACAGAAGCTCAAAGCCCTGTGGGACAATTCCAGACAAAATCAAACCCGGCGCTTGGAGCGCCTGCAGAACTGGTGTGCAGAAGCCGAGCAAACCGGGATTGAAGCCCTTGAGGAATTTTCACGCTTTATTCGCGGCTATACCGAAATCAGGACGCTGCCCTCGCAGGCGTAGCGCTGATGACAAACGTAAACAAGGCCGGCGCGTTGCCGGCCTTGTGTTTTAGATGGCGTAAAAAACGAGAATCCAGGCACCTGTGTGTTTGTTTATAGTCTATAATCCCGCTTTCTTCCTTTGACCTCGCTTGGTCCGAATACACCCTTCGACTGAGCATATCCCGGACAGGCCCGCACATGACAAACCCCATTACCCGTTTTTCCGAGCTGGCGTTGGCTGCGCCCCTATTACAGGCAGTTGAGGAGGTCGGCTATGAAACGCCTTCCCCGATTCAGGCCGAGAGCATTCCACCGTTGTTGGAGGGTAGGGACCTGCTCGGCATGGCGCAGACCGGTACCGGCAAGACCGCCGCCTTTGCCTTGCCGTTGTTGAGCCGGTTAAATCTTGCGACGAAGCAACCACAGATATTGGTGCTGACACCGACACGGGAGCTGGCCATTCAGGTTGCCGAGGCCATGCAGACCTATGCACGTCACCTGCCTGGTTTTCATATCCTGCCAGTTTATGGCGGACAGGGCATGGACGTGCAATTGCGCCAACTCAAGCGCGGTGTGCATGTGGTGGTGGGGACCCCGGGTCGGATCCAGGATCACCTGCGTCGTGGCAGCCTGAAGCTGGATCAAATCGCTGCCCTCGTGCTGGATGAGGCCGATGAGATGTTACGCATGGGATTCATCGATGACGTCGAAGAGATCCTCAAACATACCCCGAAACAAAAACAGGTGGCCTTGTTCTCCGCGACCATGCCGGATGCCATCAAGCGGGTGGCCAATACTTATTTGCACAACCCGGTTGAAATCAAAATCAAGTCCAAAACCACCACCGTGGCGGCAATCGCGCAACGTTACTGGCAGGTCACGGGCGTGCATAAACTCGATGCACTGACGCGCATCCTGGAGGTAGAGGATTTCGAAGGTGTGCTGGTGTTTGTACGCACCAAAAATGCCACGATTGAACTGGCCGAAAAGCTTGAGGCGCGTGGCTATTCGGCTTCGCCACTAAACGGAGATATGAATCAGGCGCTGCGCGAGAAGACCGTGGAGCGCTTGAAGAAAGGTGCACTGGATATCGTGGTGGCCACCGACGTGGCGGCACGCGGTCTGGATGTGGAACGTATCAGTCACGTGATTAATTACGACATCCCCTATGACACCGAGGCCTATGTGCATCGCATCGGGCGTACCGGGCGCGCGGGTCGTAAAGGTGATGCGATCCTATTTGTCTCGCCGCGTGAGCGGCATTTACTCCGTAGTATTGAGCGGGCAACCGGTCAGAAGATTAACCAGATGCAACTCCCAACCCACGAGGCCCTGGCGGATAAGCGAATTTCGCGTTTCAAACAATTAATCAGCGAGGCCATCGAGTCACAGGAATTGAATAAATACCAGGAATTGATCGAGGGCTATCAAAGCGAGCACAATGTGGGCATGGGCGAGATTGCCGCGGCGCTGGCCTTTTTGCTGCAACGGGAACGACCCCTGATTCCGGAGAAGCAGGCGAAGACGGAATTCAAACCGGAGCGAATGGAAAAAGAACGCGGTGCACCGCGAGAGCGTGGTGGCGCGCCTCGGGAAAACAAATTCGGTAAGGATCGCGGTGTGCGAAAATCACCAATGGCAGAAGAAGGCATGGTGCGTTATCGAATTGAAGTGGGACGCAATGACGGTGTCATGCCCAAGCACATCGTGGGTGCGGTCGCCAACGAAGCCGGGATCGATAGCGCCTATATCGGGCACATCAAGTTGTATGACGACTTTAGTACCATAGATTTACCGGACGGCTTGCCCAAGGATATATTTCAGCAATTAAAAAAGGTGCGCGTGCTAAACAAGAAAATGGAAATCAGTTTGTTTGCTGATACGGGCAACCAGGAGCATAAACGTCCCGTAAGACAGGATGACAGAGGTGACACGAAACGACCTGGCAAACACGACAGTAAACCCGCGAAAGGGAAAAAGACCAAACCTTCTGGCAGTCGTAAACCCGCAGGTAAAAAGCCCAAAAAAACCCTAACGAGAACTAGGTAAATTGAGAGTTTGTGCAGACGGCAGGTCAAATCATCGGAATGTGTACGCTATCTTGAACTTCAAATAAATTTAGAAATATCAGCCGAGCTCGGCGGTGGCGCCAGCCTTGTTGTTTAACTTGAGCCAAAGCAAAGACATGAGAATGATCGCTAGTGCAGGAATTGCTGCATAGTTGACAACTTGCCAGCCGAAACGGTGTTGTAAAGCGCCGGCTGACAACGAAGCTGCGGCGACAGTAGTAAATACAATAAAGTCATTCAGGGCCTGGGTTTTGAAACGTTCTGCTCGGGCGTAAGTCTCGGTTAGCAGAGTGGTGGCACCGATAAACAGAAAGTTCCAGCTTACCCCCAGCAACAGCAAGGCAAATAAAAAATGTGACGTCGTCGTACCGCTTAGATTGATCGCGACACACAAAATGCCGAATACGGCACCTACCCCCATGATCGTAATTAAACCAAAGCGTCTGATCAGATGACCGGTCACAAAAGAGGGTGCGAACATGCCCAAGACATGCCATTGAATGACAAAGGCGGTATCCGCGAAGGGATAGGCATGCTGGTGCATGGCCAGTGGCGTGGCCGTCATCACAAACGACATGACGCCATAGCCGAGCATTCCGCAGATCACCGCCACGATAAATTTTGGCTGGCGTATGATGAGTTTCAGAGGGCGTGCACTTTGTGTCGCTTGTTCGGTAAAAAAGCTGGCCTGTCCGGGTAACTTTAAAAACACACATAAACATAACGACAGCAAGTAAACCACCATGAGTGAGGCATAACTACCGGCAAAGTGTGCCTGTGCGATGAGAGACTGTGTGTGGTTTGCCAGGTTTGGCCCGATAATAGCGGCGAGCACGCCGCCAGCCATGACATAAGAAATTGCGCGCGCCTTATGCTGGTCATCCACCGTATCGGCTGCAGTAAAGCGGTAATAGATACCAAAGCCGTTGAAGATCCCGATGAGAATACTGGCCGAGAAGAATAGCCAGAAATCATGCTGAATGATGCCCAAGGTTGTGCCGACGGCGCCTAGCATTGCGATGATACTCGCGATCATAAAGCTTGGCTTGCGACCTATCCGCTGCATTAGCCTGGCGGCCGGAATGCTGGTCAACATCGTCGCGATAAGCACCGCGGCAAACGGTAAAGTCGCATAGGATTTATCCGCGGCCAATTCATAACCGACCAGAGCGGAGGTGGCGGTGATTAACGACATGGCGCTCATCATCAGGGCCTGGCAGAATGCCAGCAAGGTAACGTTACCGTACGGAGATTTCATTAAGCTTGGCAAAAGGTTCCCCTCTTATACTCGCGAAGCATAACATAACAGGTAATAAACCATGCGCGACGAAAAGAAGGTTTGGGATCTTGCAATTCGTGGTTTCCATTGGTCGTTGGTGTTGAGCTTTACCATCGCCTACTTCACGGGCGATGATGCCGATACCCTGCATGCCTATGCCAGCTACATCATTATAGGATTGCTAAGCTTTCGTTTTATCTGGGGATTTATCGGCTCGGCAACGGCGCGTTTTCGCGCGTTTATTTATAGTCCCGCCGAGACCATGCGTTATGCCCGTTCTTTCGTGACGCGTAATCCGATTCATTATATTGGACATAACCCGCTTGGCGCTCTAATGGTATTTGCTTTGCTGCTGTTTATTAGCCTCACCTGCTGGAGCGGTCTGAAAGTATATGCGATCGAAGGTAAAGGCCCCCTGGCGCAGGAAGTGAATATTTTGATCGCCCCGGCTTATGCAGATGATGAAGAGCTTGAGAGGAAAAATTTCGATAAGCAGGCGCATCGTTTTTGGAAAGATGTGCATGAATTTCTTGCCAACTTCACCCTGTTTCTGGTGATTACGCATATCATTGGGGCGGTACTCGCCAGTATTGTGCATGGTGAAAATCTGATCAAGGCGATGGTGACCGGGCGGCGTGAACGTGTCGATGGTCAGAGTGAATAAAAATGGTCAAGTGTATTCAGGTCTAGACATCGGTTGCCGCTTGCCGTAAATCATTGACCGCCATGCCCATTCCAGTGGGCCGAATTGATAATGCTTCAGCCATTTGATACTAAAGGTAATCTGGATGACCCAAACGGCCAGACAGACATAGCTTAGTTGGTAGCGTTCGAATTCACCAATCAAGCCCCAGCCCACCCCGTAAAACAACCAGACCGAGATTAACGTCTGCATAATGTAATTGGTCAGCGCTAGTCTGCCAACCTTGGCCAGTGTATTGGTGATGAAATTGAAAACCGAAAAATGACAAAGCATACCAATTAGGCCAATGTGCCCCAGCGTCAATGGCAGGCGGCCAATTGCATAGGTGACGCCGCCGTGTTCGTTAATATTGTCAGGCACAAAGCCATGGCTGAGTTCTGTCGAGATATCGTGACTGCGTATAGCAATACTGATGGCATAGCCTGCCAACGCGAGTAAAACATAAAAACGCAGCGAGCGTTTCCCGGACAGGACGCCCAGTTTTAACAATGCCATGCCGAGCAACATCATTCCGCCGATGTCATAAAAATGCACGCTATACATATACAGCGATTGTTGTGAGACGACTTCCTCCAACTGGCCAATAAATATTTTTACGTAACCAGATTGATGCAACAGCGCATCTTCCTCCATCTGGGCCTGCATCGATTCGCGATAATCCTCATCCTCCTTGGCTTTGGGGTCAGTATTTTCAGTATTATCCTCGTCGACTGTTCCGGTATGGTTAGTTGGCGTCTTGCTGGTGGTTTGCGTGAGCGGCTCTTCGAGGGTACTGGTAATAGGGCTCTCGGGTTGGTTGGCCAGCGGTTTGATGTACTCCATGTCGCCGAGCACCAGCAACAGACAGCCGGCAATGATTAATATCTTGACGCCCAGTTTGCGCAAGGGAAACAGCAACAAGCCGATCAGGCCGTAGGCGTACAACACATCGTATGGCCATAGCAATAGGTAAGCATGGATGATGCCGAACAGGATGAGCAACAGGCTGCGCCGATAGTAGCGGTCGACGATGATCAGTCCGCTCGCCCCCAGCCGGGATTCATCCAGGAACACCATGGCACTGGCACCAAACAGCATTGAGAACAGGCCGCGCATTGAGCCCTCGAAAAATAATTCACTGAAAATCCAGTGCTGAATATTCAGACTCTCGGCCTGACCGAGCATGTTCGGTAAGGCGTAGCCCCCACTGGGTAGACCGAAGATGACCACGTTGATCCAGTAAATACCCAAGACGGCAAAACCCCGCAGCACATCCAGTTGGGTGATGCGTATATTAGCAGCCTGGTGATTTGTGGGGAGGTCGATAAACTGCGGGGTCGTCATGTCATCCAACTATTCGGTTATTCCGTCACAATCATGACTCGAATCGCATCGAGCTGGGCGACCGTAGCGGAGAGCTGCTGCTGAATTAATTCGGCTTCCTTTATAAAATGGTCGAGTTCATCCTGGCGAATATTGGGATTGACGGTCTTTAGCGCCTGCAGGCGATCGATTTCCTGCCGATAGGTTTGCAACGCCGTGTTTTTTGCTTCTGTAAGTAAGGCTGGGACCGCTTGACGGGCGTGGGCCTCGCTCAGGTTCAATATGTCCTTGAGTGTAGCGGTATGGGCCTTGACGACTTTGTTGGCCACTTCGTGGTGGACGCGTTCTTGTACCTGTTCGATAAACGCCTCGCTCAAATGCGCCTGCAGTTGACGGCCCTTTTGATCGCAGACAATCCGTATCGTCGATGCCGGCAGGTAACGCGCGCTATCGAGGCGTTTACTGGAGGCAGAGGCCAGGTTGTAAACGCATTCCAACAGCAGGGTGCCGGGTTTGAGGGCTGGGTGTTTGATGGTCACCATGGTGGTGTTACCGATTTCACTGCTGACGATGGAATCCATGGCCGACAGGCATAAGGGGTGCTCCCAGCTGATGAATTGCATGTCTTCATTCGCAAGCGCGGTGGCGCGATGGTAGGTGATGGTCATGCCGTCTTCGCTCAGGCCCGGCAGGCTGGTACGCACATGATCCCCCGGGGTGATGACAAAACTGGTGGCACTGTGGATCTCGGTGTCAATACCAAAATTATCGAACACGACATCCATATAATTGGCGAGGGCCTTGTCTTCGGTTTGTTGCAGGGCCTGATCCACCAGCTCATTGGCTATCTGTGGTCGGCAGGAACTGTATTCGAGTAAGCGATCGCGCCCCTGTTGCAGATCCTGATTGTAGGCATGGTGTA
>Ga0316188_10001682_pt1 | contig 10530 bp, 6 predicted proteins | sample Phiworburrow1_MG_FD_204933 | JGI IMG/M metagenome (GOLD analysis project Ga0316188, IMG submission 204933) | Coastal sediment microbial communities from Maine, United States - Phippsburg worm burrow 1 | ecosystem: Environmental > Aquatic > Marine > Coastal > Sediment | place: USA: Maine... | reverse complement strand
GTCTTGCGCCTGCAGGTTGCTGGCCGCAAACGCGAGCCAGAAACAACAGACCAGAACTGGTGCCTTTTTCATGACTCAAGCCTCTCTAGTTACTCAACAGCTTGCTGTACGCGCTGTATTCGTCTTTTAAGCTAGCATCTAATTGCACCGCGTTTTGGTAACTATTTCTCGCTTGCTGTAAATCACCGGATTTGAACTGGGCCATCGACAGGTTGATCCAGATGCCGCCATCCTCGCTGTCCAGCGCCGCAGCACGCGAGTAGGCGCTGATCGCCGCAGCGAAATCCTGCTGTAAGAAGTTGAGATTACCCTGGTTGGTCATGACCGCAGCGTTGTCAGGCGCCAGTTCTCCGAGCGCCTCGAAAGCGAGCTCCGCGTCTTCGTAAAGCCCGTAGCGGGCATACAGAATTGCAATTTGCAGCCGCGCGGCGACGTTCTTCGGGTTATTCGCGACCATACTTTGATAGGGCAATACCAGTCGATCGATGCTTTTTGCCAGCAGCAGCTTGCGTGACTGTTCAACCAGGCTCCCGGTACGCTTTGCCTCGGGCAGATCGATGCTGTAGCTGGCCTTGCGCAAGGTCACCGGTCTGAACTGCTGCCAGGCTTGACTCAAATCGATAATCCCGAGCTGGTTCGCCGCGAGCGCAGCCTGGTACTTGCGCGCGCCCTCGGCCCAGGCCTCGTGGAAATTGGTATTGACCATGGTGGCTTCCAGCGGTATCCAGACATTGCCGTCCTTGATCGCCAGCAGGCTGCTGTCCTGGCTGATCAGATCGGCCTTATCGGCGCCGAGTCCGGTATCGAACATCACGAACAGGTGCCCCGGAATTTCGATAAACGCCGTCCTGATTCCCAGGTTCTCCAGTCCCGCACTGATCAACACCGACAGATCGTCACAATCGCCGCTCTTCAGGTGCAGGGTTTCGCGCGGAAACTGGACGTAATCGATCTGGTCATCGCGTAACTCGGCGAAAGGTGTATTCGGATCGACGAGGTAGTTGGTGCCGGATGCAGTCAGACTGCTAAAGTAGGTCATTGCCGAGACCAGCTTTTCATTCAGCGGGCCCGGTTCGGGCATGTAGCCATTCACTACCTGGCGGACATAATCTCGCAGCGTGTCATCCTTCGGCGTGACAAACGATCCAATCATCTGCGCGTCACCCCAGACGATCGCATTCTTCCCATAAATCGTCATTGGCTGCGTCAGCGTAATGTCGTCTTTCTGGCCGTCGCGCAGGTAACTCAGGCGCACCTCGACCTGCACGCCGGTATCCTCGTCAACCTCCAGGATGCGATTGTTGAAGGTTGCCTTGATCGGGATTTCGATTTCTTCGCCACCTCGAATCATGGGGATGTCGACGCTGCCCGGAAAATCCATGAATTCCCTGATCTGGAAAGTCAGCTGCAAATTGCCGTAATCGGTGCCGGCGACGTTGCGCAACCTGACGCTACCAATCGGCCTGTCCTGGTAGTTCTTGTAAGCCGCCGAAAACACGCGCCGCAGGTTCAAGTCGGACAGCGTCAGCTGTGGCGCATTGTTGGCGAATTCGAGCGACTTCTTGCGCTCCGCGAATGCGACGTTCAACATCGCCCTGTTTTCATCCGATGGATCCAGTTCAACCGCTGTTTCATAGGCGGCTACCGCGTCGTCGAACAGACGGCGCTTGCTGTACAAATTACCCAGGGCTGCATGCGGTTCAGCCCAGTTGGGACGAATTGCCGCCGCTCTTTCCAGGTGTTCGCGCGATGCGTCAAACAGGTTGGCGTCCTGGTAGACGCGCCCAATCTGAAACTGCAGTTCCGGCGAGGCGGTGTCGATACTGATCGCGGTCTTCAGGAACTCGATGGCAGAACCGGTCTTGCCCTGCTGATTGGCGATATCCGCCTGCAACACCAGCACGTCGATATTGCCGGGCTCGATACGCGCGGCCGCATCCGCATGGATCGCCGCCGAACGATAGTTTCGCGTTGCATAGAGGCTGCGCGCGTACAGTCGACGCGCATCCAGGGACTGCGGCTGCAATTGCACGGCGTTATCGAGATAGGCGTTCGCGTCGACGTACTGCTCACCCTGCAACTCGATCCGCCCGGCCAGCTGGTAAAGCTCAAAAGCCTCCGGATTGTGCTCGATACCTTCGTCGAGGGCCCGCAACGCTTTTTTCGGCTGGTTGATTTCGATATAGGACCGGGCCAGCGAGAGCCAGGCGTCGACCACTTCCGGGCTATCCTTGCCAGCCCGGGTCAGACGCAAAACCGCCTCCTTGTGGTTACCGTCCTTGGCCGCTATCTTGCCGAGCAGATAATAGCCAGCGCCCCTGGTCTCTTTTTTACCCGACAGCTTTACCGCAATCGACTTTGCCTCGGCGTCTCGTCCCAGGCTAAGCAGAGCGCGCGCCTGGCCGACGCTGGCTGCGCCCTGGTCGGACGAACTCGATTTCCCGGCGATGACAGCCTCGTAATGCTGCAGCGCCGTCTCGTAATCCCCAAGACGATAAATATCGTCGGCAATACGCAGGCGGATGGAGAGGTTGCCCGGGTGATTGTCGACAATGGTCTGGTACGCCAGCAGTCCGTCTTCGGCGATGCCGGCCTCGATATAGGCGCGGCCTAGCAGGTAGCGCAACTCGACATTGCCGGCATGTTTGTCGAGGCCATCCTCGGCGCAGCTGACCGCACCGATCGCGTCGGCCAGTTCCAGGCTCAAACGCGCACACACCAGGTACGGCTCGACCTCGGCCGGTTCCTGCTCCAGCACCTCGTCGATCAGGGCGCGCGCGTCCAGGAACTGACCAAGCTCGTAAAGTGACTGCACCTGGTATTGAATCGCCTTGTTGCGATAGGCCTTCACTTCCGCCAGTTGCCGGAATTCGCTAATGGCGCGGGTATAGTCCTGTTGCAGGTAAAGGCTCATGGCGAGCAATTCGCGCGCATCTGCATTGTCCGGAGCAATCTTGAGCAGGCGGTCGGCAAGCTTCACGGCTTCTGCAAATTTACCCGCCTGGTACAGGGCGATGATGACCTGGAAATGATTCTCGCGCGGCGTCGAGGCAGCGGCGCGCCAGCCGTGCCCGCTGACCGATACGACTCGAAACCAGGTATATTGCCCGGCGCTTTCAACCGACAACGTCTGTGCCGTCTGCGCACTCGCTGAAATCGTCTTGTACGGCCCCGCTTCAGCGGTTGCCGCCTGGATCTCGTATTTTGCAATCAAGGGTGATTTGCTGCTGTTCCAGCTCAGGTCGATGGTTTTGCGATTGGCGGCAATGTTGAGGCCAAAGGCAGCATCGGGGTACTCCAGCAAATCGAAGCGAAAGGTCTTTTTACGGTCGACGTCGTTGACATAGACGCTGTTGCGAGCTCCCGACAGCACCGACAGCGAACTGGCCTCTTCGAAAAACACCTGGGTGCCATTGTTTCCGGCTGCAGCGAACGATTTATAGGGTTTGAAATCGCGATAGACACGCACCCGGTAGTCACTGAATTCAGATCCGGCAAGAACGTAGAGCCGGTCCTGCTGATCGATATCGAGCGCATAAAAACGTGTCACTTTGTGCAGGCTGTCCTCTTCGATACCGATGGTCGCGATCTTGCTGCGTTCCCTGTTGAGCACGTGGATCAGGCCAAGCGCGCTGCCGTCCGCGATGTACAGGTTGTCCTGGCTATCCACGGCGATCGGGCCCACCTCGAAAAACAGCCGTTCGCCATCCCTGCTTTCCTTGATCTCCTCGACAAACAGGCCATCGGCGGCGAATACCTGGATCCGGTTGTTGCCTTTATCACTGACGTAATACCGGTCCGCGTGGATGAACACGTCCACCGGGTTGTTGAATCCACCCGGCGAGGAACCGTAGCGACCGATTGAAAACAGGTTTTTCCCGGAGTGACTAAAAGCATGCAGATTGTTTTTGTCGAGCACGGCAACGCTCGAGTTGCCGACATACAGGGCACTGGGACGTTTGACGGTCTCGCCAAATCGACCCTGTTCGCTGCCGTCGGCGGCAAGTATGAAGATGCCCTTGTCATCCGGCTTGATACAAAGGGTCTGATCGTCGATAAAGGCATACTGGGCCTCGCACTCAACCTCGATGGTCAGGCCGAGTTGCACCTGATCGCGTGCGACCGGCGTCGCGAAACTCGTCTGATCCAGTTGAAACACTTCCAGCTTGCGGTTTTTACGGTCGACCACGGCGATCTGGCCAACCGCGTTCACGGACAGAAAACTGATTTCCCGATACTGCGCGCGCGACTGTCCAAGGGAACCAAACTGGCCGAGTACTTTCTGCTCGCGCCAGTCGAATATCGTAACCCGACTCTGCACAGCGTCACCGAGGTAAATATTGCCATCCAGATCCGTGGTCATGGCGCTGAATTCAGGAGTCTCGCCGAAATACGGCTGCATGTCCTTTGCCGTAAAACGGGCAATCAGCTCCCCGCCAACACTATAAATAGAGATGCGCGACTTGCTCTCCAGCACGTAGACGTTTTCCTCGGCGTCGAGACTGACGTGGCTGGCGCCCAGTAAATCCTGGCCAAGACCATCGCGACCGATGGTATACAGAAACAGCCCCTGGTGATTGAACACGCTGACCTGCCGGTTCTTGACATCGCCGACAAAGATATTTTGATTGACCGACACCGCGACCGGGCCCGGATCATTGAGTTCACCGGCGTCGCTGCCGCTCTTGGAAAACAGGGATAAGGCAACGAGGTCAGGACCAAGCACGGCAACCTGACCCGCGTCTTCGTTGACGACGACCATGCGGCCATCGGCAAAACGGCCGACGCCGCCGAGATCTTCATCCTTGAAAACCGAAGGTGTCAGGCTATTGGCCTCGATACGACCGTCAGTGATTTTCAGTAGCTGGGCCTTTTCGGCGCTGCTGACGTAAACAACGCCGTCATCGGCGATCATCACACCGGCGGCTTCTTCCAGTATGCCGGCGTATTCACCACCCTCGACGAATTGCTGTATCTCGATGGCGTCGACTCGTCCCACGGCCAGGATCAGCAACGAGCATAGGCCGATCAGCCGCGCTCTGGTTTGCCTGGTCATCATCTACGTTCCTCCGTATTCGGAGGGGTTCACCAACCATTCAGATCTGATTAAGCGGTCGGCTCGCCAGCTGGGTTCACTATCGACTGGCTATCCCTCTCTCGCTGTTCCTGATGAAATTAACAAACATTTCAACTTCGGGGTACTCGTCGCAGAGCGGTTCAAGATCTTTGAATACATCCTGCTTCGGTGCCTTCGATTTTAATAGTTCACGAAACGATTTATGCAACGCACGTATCAGTTCCGGTGAAAAACCGTTGCGTCTGAGGCCTTCCTTGTTGATGCCGATGACTTTGGCGCGCCCGCCAGCCGCGGTGGAAAAAGGCGGTATATCCCGGGTAATTACCGATCCCATGCCACAAAACGCACGCGTACCGATATGGGTGAACTGATGCACCAGGGCAAAGCCACCGAGGATGGCGTAATCGCCGACTTCAACGTGACCGGCCAGCGACGACCCGTTGGCAAAGATGCAATGATTACCGACGATACAGTCATGCGCTATGTGACTATAGGCCATGAACAGGTTATCGTTGCCGATGGTCGTCGTGCCAATGCCACCTGTCGTGCCCCGGTTCAGGGTAACGCATTCGCGAATCGTGTTGCGATCGCCAATCACCAGCGTGGTCGGCTCGCCGTTGTATTTTTTGTCCTGGGGCATCTCGCCGACAGAAGCAAACTGGAAAATACGGTTGTCGCGGCCGATTTTACATGGCCCGTTGACGACGACATGCGGGCCGATTACCGTGCCACTGTCGATTTCCACGCCAGCCCCGATGACGCTGTAGGGCCCGATCTCGACATCGGCAGCAAGCCTGGCATCGGCATCGATGATTGCGCTTGCGTGTATCATCAGTCGCGGTCCTGCGCAGAACACATCATTTCCGCCTCGGCCACGACTGCGTCGTCGACCAGGGCCTTGCAGGCAAAGATACCGATACCACGCATGCTGCGCTTCAGCGTAATCTGCAACTGCAACTGGTCGCCAGGTACTACCTGGCCGCGAAAACGGGCTTTGTCGATCCCCACCAGCATGTAAAGGCTGGATTCATGCGATTCGATCAGGCTCGCGAAGGCCAGTAACCCGGTTGCCTGGGCCATGGCTTCCAGTATGAGAACACCCGGCATAATCGGTTCGTTCGGAAAATGTCCCTGGAAAAATGGCTCGTTGATGGTGACGTTCTTGATCGCCGTCATACTCACGCCCTTATCCATCTCGGTTACCCGGTCAACCAGTAAAAACGGATAACGATGCGGCAACAGCTCCATGATCTTGTCAATATTGAAATTCAATTCAGCTCCCCGGTTGTTTTATTGCGCTTGTCGATACGGTTTACTTGCTCGACTTGTCCAGCCTGGTGACGATTCGCGCAAGCTTGTCCAATGCTTTATAGCGCACATTGGACCTGTGCCAAAGCGAGTTTTCCATCAGCGGGGTACCCGACGAGAATACCCCAGGCCTGGTAATGCTCTTGGTCACCGTCGACTGGGCCGTAATGGTAACGTGATCGCTCACAGTCAAATGTCCCGTGATGCCAACCCCACCGGCAATTTTACAGTAACGACCGATCGTGGTACTGCCGGCAATACCGGTACAGCCTGCAATCGCCGTATGCGCACCGATATGGACGTTATGCGCCACCATGACCAGGTTGTCGATTTTGCAGCCCTGTTCGATGATGGTGTCGTCCAGGGCGCCGCGGTCAACCGTCGTATTGGCGCCGATCTCGACGTCGTCCTCGATCGTAACACTGCCGATTTGCGGAATCTTGTACCAGCGACCATCCCGTGCCGCGAGGCCGAACCCATCGGACCCGATCACCGCACCCGAATGCAGGATGCAGCGATTACCCAGGCGCACCGACCGCGCCAGCGTAACCCGGCTGTGTATTATGCACTGCTGACCGATGCTGACAGCCGTCTCGATCACCGCGCCAGCACCGATGACGGTGTCGGCGCCAATATCTACATCTTCGGCAATAACCGCGTTGGCACCAACCCTGACACCGCTGGCGAGTCGGGCGCTGTCCGCGATCTGCGCCGACGGGTGAATACCGGCAGCCAGCAGAGGCGCCTCCAGTTGCAGTAATTCGATTGCCTGCGCCAGGCTGTATTGCGGATTGGGTGACAGCAGCAGCGCTTTACCCGTCAGTGCTGATGCCAGGTCTTCGGTCAGGATCACCACGCTGCAATCGCTGTTGGCTACCTCGTCCAGGTATTTTTCCTGTTGCACGAAGCACAGGTCTCCCGCACGCGCAGACCGCAGCGAGGCAACGCCGCTGACAATTGTCTCGGCATCGCCACGATATTCCAGTTGCAGGGCCTCTGCCAGTTGCTTCAGGTTAACACTCATGATCGATATTCACCTGGTCTGACATGGGGCCACATTCGAATACCGGCAGGGTCTACTGCCCGTCTTCGGCCTTATCGGGAAGTTGCTTCAACATTTCAATGGTTTGAGCGGTAATGTCGATGCGGTCGGAAATATAGCTGACACCCTCGGTGAGGATCAGGTCGAACTGGCCCTGGTCCCCCTGCTCTCTCAGGACCGCGGAAATGACCTGCTGCAACTCGCGTATTTCCTCGTTGCGGCGCAGGTTCTGATCCTCGCGAAACTCCTGTTCGAGGAATTTTAGCTGGCTCACCTTGAGCCTGATTTCACGCTCCAGCTTGCGGCGTGCATTCGAGCTGATTTCCTCGTCTGTTTTCAACAGATCTTCAAGCGCCAGAATTTCATTGCGCTTTTCCTTCAACTGGGCCTCGCGCGGTTCGAATTCAGCTTTTAGGCGTTCTTCTACCTTGCGCGCCTGGGGCGCCTCTTTCAGCACCCTGGCGGTATTGACAAAGCCTATCTTGTAGGCGGGCTCCTGCGCCACCACCGAAAAACTCAGCAGCAGTAACAGGATAGAAAACAAGCGCAAGAAACCGTCCAAATTCACCTCTAAAAACTCGCTCCAAGCGCGAACTGAAATGCACTGATATCGTCGCCGGGCTGGTCATTCAATGGCCAGGCATAGCTAAATTCGATCGGGCCGACAAACGAGAACCACTTCGCCGAGAGCCCGACGGACTGGCGCAATTCGCTAGACTCGAAGTCGTCCACGGTCGCGAACACATTACCAACGTCGAAGTATACCCCAAGCCTGAATGTTTCTGAACTGCCAAGCCCTTCAAGGGGAAATAAAACTTCGGTCGTCGTAAGCACCTGGAAATTACCACCCAGGGAGTCGCCATTGCTATCGAGCGGTCCCAGACTATTGAATTCGTAACCTCTGACAGAGCGTACACCACCGGCGTAAAATTTCTCGAAAATTGGCAAACCCTCCGTTTTTCCGTAACCGTCGCCGTAACCAACCCTGCCGCGAAAAGAAAACGTGAAGGTTTCGCTCAGGGCATAGGCAGTTTGATGCCGATAGCGGGTCTTGTAAAAATCCAGGTCGCCACCATGAACCTCGAGACTGATGCTATTCAGGAACCCGTAATCTGCAAATATTCGGCGATTGCGGGTGTCCTTGGCGAAACTGAGGACGCTGAACAGGGTCAGGTAGGTATCGCCCTCGATTTCTGATTTTGGCGTGTTTTCATCGTATTCGTCACTGTTGGCAATAATAAACTCATAAACCTCGTCTGACGACCCGTCTGTTGTCAGCAGGTTGTTTTCCAGGACACCGATTTCCAGGCGCAAGCGGTTGAACTCCGACAAAGGTATGCCGTAGTTGACAGAGACCCTGAACTGATCGATCAGGTAATTACTGGTATTGTTCAGGCCGGAATCGGTTTGGGTCAGGCGGAAATTGAAACCCCGACTGACGCCCTCGGGGGTGTAGTAGGGATTTTCATAGTTGAACACGTATTGCTCCGAAGCCCTCGAGTTGTTGAACACGAATTCGACTTCGTTGCCGGTGCCAAAGATATTTTCGTGGGCAAATCCCAGGTTCAGCACCGCGCCCTGCACTTCGGAGTAGCCGAGGCCTATCTGCAGGTTCCCCGAAAAGCGTTCGGTAACGTTAATCTTCAGGTCTACTTCGTCGAGCGAGTCCGGCACTTTCTCCATGTTGATTTCAACCGAGCCCAGGTAATTCAGGCGTTGCAGGCGCACCTTGGAACGATCGACCCTGGAGGTTTGATACATCGCGCCTTCGAGTTGGCGCATCTCTCTTCGCAGCACTTCGTCCTTGGTTTTTTCGTTACCTGCGAAAGTGATGTAACGCACTCGCATCTTGCTGCCGGGAATCACCAGGAATCGCAGTGCCACGGTTTTCTGCTCCTGGTCGACCTCGGGCATCACTCGAATATTGGCAAATGCATATGCGTCCTCACCGAGTCGATTCTGCATCGCGCTGATGGCCCTGTTGATTTCCTTGCGTGAAAAAACATCGCCGCTGACCAGCGTAATCAGCGGCGAAAGTTCCTCGGCCGGAACCACCATCTCGCCGGCGACTTCAATATCGCTGACGGTGAACTGGTCGCCTTCGCGGATATTAATGGAGATACTGATGTCTTTCCGGTCGGGGCTGATCGTCACCTGTTGCGAGCTGAGCTCGAACTGGATATAGCCACGATCGAGGTAAAACGATTTCAGGGTTTCGAGGTCCGCGGTTAGCTTGGTACTGGAGTATTCGTCATCGGCAAAAAGTCCGGAATTGCTAGCCTCCAGTTGAAACAGATCGAGCAATTCGGCATCGTCGAAACTCTCATTGCCGATAATATTGATCGACGATATTTTCGCCGAAATACCCTCCGAAATGTTGATGTCGATGGCAACCCGGTCCTCGTCCAGTTTGCGCCACTCGGCTTCGATGCGTGCGGCATACTTACCCAGCGAGTAGTATACCTGCTGTAATTCCAGCTCCAGTTTTTCCAGTTTGTTTTCATCGAAAATCCGGCCCTTGGTCATACCGACGCCATCCATTGCCTGTTCCAGCGCCTCGTCCTCGATCGCCTTGTTGCCTTCGAAGTTGATTTCAGCAATGGAGGGGCGCTCGGTGACTTTTATCACCAGCGTATTATCGCGCCGCAACAGTTCGATATTGTCGAAGAATCCGGTGGAGTAGAGTTCGCGAATGATCTCCGGTGAGCGTTCGACATCCAGTGTCTCGCCAACGTTAATCGTGACGTAGCTCAACACGGTGCCGACAGCAATCTTCTTGATACCGATGACTTCGATATCTTCGACGACAAAGCTTTCGGCACGCGCCAGGCCTGTCATCAGCAACAGCAGCAAGGCACATAAACGCAGGGTACTTTTCAAGTCTATCCCGCCAGGCGCAACAGATCGTTGTAAATTGCTATCGACATCAGGCCGAACAGCAACGCAATACCAATTTTCTGACCCATGATTTCCGTCGCTTCGGATACCGGACTGCCCTTGATGATTTCGACAAGATAGTAGAACAGGTGACCACCATCCAGCATTGGCACGGGCAATAGATTCAGCACCCCGAGGCTGATGCTGATTATGGCGAGAAATCCGA
>Ga0316188_10001681_pt1 | contig 10534 bp, 8 predicted proteins | sample Phiworburrow1_MG_FD_204933 | JGI IMG/M metagenome (GOLD analysis project Ga0316188, IMG submission 204933) | Coastal sediment microbial communities from Maine, United States - Phippsburg worm burrow 1 | ecosystem: Environmental > Aquatic > Marine > Coastal > Sediment | place: USA: Maine... | reverse complement strand
CTTCGGAATCTGCGGCGCGCCGTTTTGATAATCGGCATTGCGGCCAGCGATGGTCGGATCGTAGGGTGTCAGAAAGGACGCGAAAATTCCGGACAGAACCAGAAAGATCAATACCCCCGCGCCGATCATGGCAGCCCGCTGCTTCTTGAAACGGGCCCAGATCAGCTGCCCCTGCCCGGCAGTAAAATAGGCTTCCTTGCGGCTCTGGTCGACGCTCGCGTCGGTTGCTTCGATGGTAGCGGTATCGGTCATCGCGCTTATCCCAGAATACTGCGGCGAACCCGCGGGTCGGTCAACGCCAGGATGATATCGGTAACGAAATTGATGCCGACGATACTGGCGGTGAGTAAAAAGATGATGGCGCCAGCCAATTGCTGGTCGTTAGAGCGCGCCAGGGCCTCGATCAGCAACGCACCGGCTTCGGTGAGTGTCAGTATCAGCGCGACGATCGGCAATTCATTGAATATCCGGTTCAGATCGAAGCCGAGCGAATTGATGATCGGTCCGAGCGAGTGGCGCGCCGGGTAGCGCCACAACAGGCGGCGGCCACTGACGCCACGCGCTGCCGCGGCTAGCACGTAGAGCTTGCCGACTTCGTCGGACATCAGCGCACGCACGGTCTGAATCGCGAAGGCGGTGGCCGACCAGCCGAGAATGAATATCGGCAGCCAGGCACGTGAAATGAAATCGATGAAACGCTCGTAAGACCAGGCGGCGTCGCGAAATTCCTTGGAAAAAAGACCGGTGAGACTATCGCCAAACATCACGGTGGAAAACAGCATGATCATCAGTGCCAGCAGGAAATTCGGCATTGCCAGGCCAAGGTAGCTGACGAAGCGCAGACTGTTGTTGACGATCGGGCTTTTCGAGGTCGCCGAGACGATGCCCACGGGTATCGCAATCATGTACGCGACCAGCAGCGAGGTCAGGCAGATAGCGAGACTGATCCAGAATTTCTCACCCAGTAATTGAGCGATGTTGACGCGCAGAATACAGCTGTCGCCAAATTCACCCTGGAAGGCGCCGACGATCCACTGGCCCCAGCGAACGATATAGGGTTTGTCCAGTCCGAGGCGCACCCGTTCGGCATCGATATCGGCAATCGATATTTGCATGCCCTGGGTATTTTTGAAGGCGAGATAGCGTTCCGCACAATCGCCCGGCACCAGTTCCATCAGGCTGAACACGATGAACGACACCATGACCAGCGTGATGATAGCAAGCGCGGCGCGCGTGGCCGCAAACTGAAGGAAATGAAACATCGGTGTTTCTGGAGTCCCCTCTTGACTACGATTTCCGGCGTTTGTCGCCGGGACTTATTCTTATATTGGCTGCGGGCAAGTTTCGCCCGCAGCCCTTTTTATACTTTTAACTTCGCTACTGTCAACTAACCGATTTACTCGTCCAGCCACCATTGCGAGGGGCGGTACGGATAGGAACGGTAGTACTCGAACGAGTGCGTCTTGTAGGTGACGAAGTTTTTCAGCGCGTTGCGGTGATAAATCGGCGCCGGCACCTGCACCGTGCCGATAAACAGCAGGTTCTCGACCAGGTTCTTGACCAGGCGCGAGCCGAGCTTGTCAGACTCCGGTGTGCCCACGGGAGCGGACTGGAACGCATTGATGTCTTTCATCATCTGCTTGGCGTATTCCGGCGGTTCAACGCCACTGGCACCGTTCGAATCGACCCATTCAGCCCACAGCATGTTGGTGCGCACGGTGAAATAATCGTGATACGGCGGTACCCAGATCTGGTTGGTACCGAGGACGATCGCAAGCGGCTGGCCGTTGCGCCACATGGTGACATCGAGCTTGTTGGACGATTGCGCGGAGCGGTATTCGTCCGGCGTAACTTCCTTGACCGTGGTCTGGATGCCGGCCGCTGCCCAGTGTTGACCGATCAGTTCGACCATAGCAGCGGGCACACCCTGCACCGAGAACTGCAGGTTGATGACCAGCTTGTCGCCGTTCAGCAATTCACGGAAACCGTCGCCGTCAACGTCTTTCAGACCCATATCATCGAGCAGCTTGTTGGCGAGTTTCGCATCGTACTGCGCGTAGTACTGCTTCCACTTCTCTTCGATGAACGGGGGATTATCCGTAAAACCGACATATTGCTTTGGATCACCCATGCCAAAGAAAGCGACCTCGTTGAGCTCGTCGCGGTTGATCGCCACCGACATCGCCTGGCGGAAGCGCAGATCAGCGAAGACCTTGCGCTTTTCCGGATCTTCATGGGTCATGTTGATACCGAAGGTCGCGATCGTGACTTCAGGCCGGAGTTCGACCGTGTAGTCACCCTTTTCCTGGTTTTCCAGCAGCAGCGGAGCAGTCGACAACTGCAGCGATTGCGCCTTGAAATCGACTTCGGCGTTGACCAGCTTGAGCAGGCGCACTTCGTCTTCGTTGACAAAGATCTCGTCCTGTTCGCTGATGTAAGGCAGCTGGTTACCCGCGGTATCGACCTGGAAGAAGTAAGGATTTGCCACCAGGTGACGACCCTCGGTGCTTTCCGAGATCAGGATGTGTGACTCCAGCGTCGGCATGGTGTCAGCCGGCAGCCTGGCGACCTTGTCGGGGCTGCGCAACATCGGCGTCGGTGTATCGGTCCAGTCGGAGTTACCGTAATAGTTCGACAGTACCTCGAGACCGTTTTCAAAACCGAGTTCCTTCGCCCTCTTGTCCGCATCCATGTGCAGATCAGGATCCCACTTGCCGAGGAAATGCTTGGGCTGGAACCCCTGCGCGTACGAGTTGGCAAAATGCACCAGCAGGCCCGGCTTCGGCGCCGGCAGGTTGAAGCGCACGGTTTGGGGATCGATGACGTCCACTGTCATGGGTTTGTCAGCGACCAGCACGTAGTTCTTCGGCTTTTCGAAGATTTTCGAATTAAGTGCCAGATTCTCATACCAGTACTCGACGTCTGCCGCGGTAAACGGATGGCCGTCAGACCACTTGTGACCCTTGCGCAAATAGAAAGTCAGCTCGGTGTAATCGTCGTTCCACATCCACCCCTTGGCGACATGCGGCACGATAGTTTGCAGATCATCGGAGTAACGCACCAGGTTGGCGTGACGAATCGCGAGGAAGTCGGAAGTGCCGGCTTCAGTCGCATTTGACATCATGTCGAAAGTGCCACCGTATTTACCGATGCTATTGTAGGGTGCGACGACCAGCGGCTCTTCGGGGAGACGCTCAGACAAAGGCGGTAGCTCAGGGTTGCCGCGAATACGTTTGTTCAGCTTCGCGATGTCAGGATTGGCTTTAAATAACAGATTACACTTGGCGAGTTTCTCGTACTCGGAAAGTTCATACTGTTGTGGATACATTCCGGCAGGAACGCCTTTCATATCCGCCACGGTCGCTGCAGGGCAAGCCGCAAGCGCTGTGCCGGAAAAGCCGAGTTGCGCCGCAAGCAGCACAATGGCGGCGTAAACTGGTAGCGCCAGTTTCACAGGTTTTGACACTTTCATTGATTGTTTCCTCAGATTCACTTTCGGTTATTTGTTTCTAGTTGGAGCCTTTATTTTTGTACCGCCGCGTGTCTTCATGCACGGTGTTGGCAGCCTAAGGTATACCGAGAACGTGCAAGTTGCAAGCTAGAGTCAAACTTGCACCCGGGGCGCTCATCGCAATATTTACCAGTTACCTCATGTGCGGCAATTCACGAGGACCGCCATAACAAAGCAGGACGCAGCATGAACCTGTCGCGTTACAGCAATATAACAAAGTCGGGACAAGCGTAAGCGCGGCGATCAGGCACGAACGAGCGCGCCTAAATCAGCTCGATCCAGTGCACCACCGGAGTGCCGCCACCCTGCGCAAGCTGCAGCTGGCAGCCGATATTGGCGGTGGCGATGACGTCCGGCTGGTCCACGCCGAGCGCACGCCACTTGTTCTGCTGCAACTGGCGCGCAATAGCGGGTTGTAACATCGAATAGGTACCGGCCGAACCACAACAGAGGTGCGCTTCCTCGACCCGGCAAATCTGGTGGCCAACGCCGGCCAGCACACGTTCGACACGGTTATTCAGGCCGAGACCATGCTGCATGGTACAGGGCGTGTGCACGGCAACGCGGCGTTTACCAGCATCGGAAGCCTCGAGCTGATCCAGGTTTGCCTCGACAACCTCAACCAGGTCGCGATACAGGGAACTAACCCTGCCTGCCTTATCGGCATACTCCGGGTCGTCCGCCAGCAAGCGCGCGTAATCCTTGACGCTGACGCCGCAACCGCTCGCCGTCACCACGATCGCCTCGACCCCGGCCTCGATGTGCGGCCACCATTGATCGATCAGCTGCCGGATCTGGCGCATGGCGTAATCCTGGTCGGATGTGTGCATGGCAGCCGCGCCACAGCACCCGGTATTCGGCGGCTCGATGACTTCGATACCAAGTTTATCGAGCAGGTTGATGGCGCGAATATTGGTATTCGGCGCCAGCGCCGGTTGCACACAGCCGGCAAGCATCAGGATCTTGCGCGCATGCCGGCCTTTGCTGCGAACCAGCGCCGGTTGACGTGCCGGAACCATCTGGCGCAAGCCGGTCGGCATCATCCAGGCCAGCGCCTGGCCGATGCGAATCATGCTGGCAAACAGCCAGCCCGAATTGATGAAGCCAACGATAGCGCGGCGCCGCAGCCGATCGAGACCCGGGCGCGGCAGCTCCTGCTCGATCATTTCCTTACCGATTTCCAGCAGGTGGCTGTAGCGCACACCCGACGGGCAGGTCGTTTCGCAGGCGCGGCAGGTGAGGCAGCGATCGAGGTGCTTGAGCATATCCGCGTTGGCCGCGGCACCTTCGAAATACTGCTTCATCTGGTAGATGCGACCGCGTGGACCGTCGAGCTCATCGCCGCGCAACTGGTAGGTTGGGCAGGTGGCGTTACAAAATCCGCAATGCACGCAATTGCGCAGAATCGACTCTATCGCCCCGGCATGTGAGCTTTTCTTTATTTTTGGCGCGAGGTTAGTCTGCATGCCTACAGGCCCTGGTAGATGCGGCCAACGTTGAATATGCCGGCCGGGTCGAAGCTCGATTTGATATTGCGCTGCAGTTTCAGCATGGCGGGTGCCAGCGGCTGGAATACCGGAGTACCCGGCGCGTGACCGCGAAACGCACAGACGCTGCCGCCTTCGCCGTCGATGCGCTGCCGTAACCTGGCGATATCGACCTCGCCGCAAAGCCAGCGCTGGGCGCCACCCCATTCGATCAATTGCGACTCGTCGCGCAACAGGTCGAGGCTCGCCGGCGGCAGGGCTACGCGCGTCAACGGCGCGCCGTCGACAAAGAATTCGTGGCTTTGCTCGCGCAAACTGCTCCAGTCGAACTCGACTTCGTCACCGCCGAGTTCGGCGATCGCGTGGCGCACACCCTGCTCACTGCCCGACAGGCGCAACCGGCTCACACCCAGCTGCCAGGCCGATGCCGACAGCGGGTAGGGTTTCGAGCCCAGTTCATTGACCCAGCGGACGTGATCGTCGGCACTGTGGTGGGAAAACGCCAGCGTCACTTCTGTCTCGAACATCGGCATGACCCGAATCGACACCTCGAGAATAATGCCCAGCGTCCCAAGCGATCCGACCATCAGGCGCGACAGGTCGAAACCGGCGACGTTTTTGATCACGCGCCCACCGAACTGCATGATTTCTCCGCGGCCATCGATCAGCTTCGCACCGAGCACGTAATCGCGAATGCCGCCGGCAAAACCGCGGCGCGGTCCGGCGAGCCCGCTGGCGACCATGCCGCCGATGCTGGCATCGGGCGCAAAATGGGGCGGATCGAAGGCGAACATCTGCCGGTTTTGCGCCAACAGGGCCTCGACCTCGCGCAAGCGGCAGCCGGCGCGCAGGGTAATGACCAGTTCCGCGGGATCGTAATCGATGACACCGCTGTGCCCGGCAACCTCGATCGCCAGCGCTTCGACCGGTTCACCGTAGAAGCGCTTGCTGCCGTTGCCGATAATTTCCAGCGCACCACCAGCGGCGGCGACCGCGCTGACCTGGGTAGTGAGATCAGCCTCGATATCGAGATCGGGAATAGCGTTCATCAAAAGCGCTCAATATCGGGATGTGGCAACTTGCCATGGTGTACATGCATTGCGTCGAACTCGGCACAGCGCGCCAGCGTCGGAATAGCCTTGCCCGGATTCAACAGCCTGTGCGGGTCGAAGCATTCGCGGATCAGGTGAAACTGGTCGCGCTCTGCCGCACCGAACTGGATACACATTTCTCCGAGTTTTTCGACGCCGACACCGTGCTCCCCGGTAATGGTGCCACCGCAGGCGATGCACAACTGCAGTATCTTGCTGCCCAGCTCCTCGGTCTTCTCGAGTTCACCCTCGTTATTCGCGTCGTAAAGAATCAGTGGGTGCAAATTACCGTCACCGGCATGGAACACATTCGCCACCGGCAGGTCGTATTCCTGCGACAGCTCGCGTATTCCCGCGAGTACGGCCGCCAGCGACTTGCGCGGAATGGTGCCGTCGATACAGTAGTAATCCGGCGAAATGCGCCCTACCGCCGGAAACGCGGCCTTGCGTCCCGACCAGAACAACAGCCGCTCCGCCTCGTCGCGTGCGAGCCGGGTTTCAGAGGCGCCGCCCTGTTTCAGCACGGTTTCGACACGCTCGATCTGCGCAACCACTTCTTCCTCGGTGCCGTCGAGCTCACAGATCAATATCGCCTCGGCCTCGATCGGGTAGCCCGCATGCACAAAATCCTCTGCTGCGCGAATCGCCGGGTTGTCCATCATTTCGATGCCGGCCGGGATGATACCCCCGGCAATGATGGCGGCAACGCTGTCACCTGCCTTCTCGACCGAATCGAATATACCCATCACCACGCGCGCGCAGCGCGGAATCGGCAGCAGCTTGACGGTGACTTCGACGACGATGCCGAGCATGCCCTCGGAACCCACCAGCAGGGGCATCAGGTCGTAACCCTCGGCTTGCAGTGAACGCTGGTCGATCTCGAAGATCTCGCCGTTCGCGCCGACCAGTTTCAGCGCCAGTATGTTGTGCAGGGTCAGGCCGTACTTCAGGCAGTGCACTCCACCGGCGTTCTCGGCGACGTTGCCGCCGATCGAACAGGCGATTTGCGACGACGGGTCTGGCGCGTAATACAGGCCCAACGATTTAACCGCCTCGGAGATGGCGAGGTTGCGCACGCCCGGTTCGACCACCGCCAGGCGCGACAGGGTGTCCACCTTCAGAATGCGATTCATCTTCGCAAGGCTGAGTACGACGCCCTCGGGATGCGGCAGCGCACCCCCGGAGAGACTGGTGCCGGCGCCACGGCTGACTACCGGCAATCCCTGCTCATCGCAAAGGCGCATGATCTGCTGCACCTGCGCTACCGTCTCCGGCAACAGCACCAGCAGCGGCGTTTCGCGGTAGGCGCTCAGGCCGTCGCATTCGTAAGCGGCGAGCGAAGTAGGTTGGTCGACTACGCTCTCCGCTGGCAGGAACTCGCGGAAACGGGCGGCTAATTTTTGGCGACGGGAATCAGGCATGCCGTGTATGCTAGCATTTCACGAAATTAATGAAAGGCGTCAAGCATCATGACCCGAACTGTCTATCTAAACGGGGAATTCGTCCCGGAGCACGAAGCGAAGATCTCGATCTTCGATCGCGCGGTTAACTTTGGCGATGCCATTTACGATGTCGCCGGCGTCCTCGACGGCAAGTTGATCGACTTCGAGCATCATATGCAGCGCTATTTCAGCTCGCTGGCGAAACTGGCCATCGAATCGCCGCTGACCCGGGAAGAGATCCTGCAGACGTTTCGCCAGCTGGTCGAGATGAACCGGCTCGACGAAGGGCTGGTGTACATGCAGGTGACGCGCGGCGTCGCCGAGCGCGACTTTGTCTGGCCGGAGGGCATCAAACCCACGATATTCATGTTCACCCAGGCCAAGTCTTCGGCAGAAAACGCCGCCGCGCGCAGCGGCATCCGGCTCGCCAGCGCCGCCGACATCCGCTGGGCCCGGCGCGACATCAAGTCAGTCAATTTACTCGGCCAGGTGCTGGCGAAAAAAGCGGCGCACGACGCCGGCGCCTACGAAGCGCTGATGATCGACCCCGAGGGCTACGTCACCGAGTGCGGCAGCACCAGCTTTTTCATGGTACGCGGCGACGAAATCCTGACTCGCTCGCTCAGCAACGACATCCTGCCGGGCGTTACCCGGCGCGCCATCGTTGCCCTGTGCGCGGCAAAAAAACTGAAACTCAACGAGACTCGCTTCACGCTGGAACAGGCGCTGGCCGCCGACGAGGCTTTTATCAGCGGCGCGTCCAGCTACATCCTGCCGGCCATCAGCATCGACGGCCAGGATATCGGCGACGGCAAACCGGGTGCGCTCACCCTGCGACTGCGTGACATCTACCTCGACTACGTGCGCGCGTCGCTGATCTAAAACCTTTGCCAACCGCTGGTTTCGCGGCAAGATCGCGCAGCGCTGCGGTTGACCGGCTTTTTCGGCGGGTACGGCCCGACACATCGAAGCGCAAAACTCAGTCCACGCCAGTTGCCTGGAATCAACCCGGTGACGGGCCTTCACCTGCGTTGAGTGGATTGCGGGCCTCTGGCCCGCAATAATAATGAAGAATCGAGCCGGTCCGGAGCCGTTAGCGAGGTGTGGCGTTTAGCTGGTACATCGCCAGCAACGCCTGCGGCGGTTTCTCGCCAAAGCTGCCAAACCATCTTCTGTAAATCTTGACGATCTGGCCGCTGCGGTTCAGTTCTGACAGCACCCGGTCGGCAACCAGCTGAAAATCGGCGTCGCCGCGCGCCAGTGCCAAAGCAAAGGGTTCAAACGAAAACAGTTCGCCAGACAGCGAATACTGCGCCCTTGCACCCCGCGAAATCACCTGCCCGATCAACACCACCTGGTCGGCGGCGAACGCGGCCACTTCCTTGCGTTCGAGCATGTCCATGCCTTTCCCGGTCGAGTCTACCGAGACCACCTCGACATCGATGGCCAGTTTCTCGATGGTCTTGCTCAGCGATTCGATCGTCGTGGTGTTGGCAACCACGGCCACACGCTTGCCCTGCAGGCCGGCGACGCCATCGACGACCGCGTCCACATGGCTCAACAGGCCACCGCCAGTGACAAAGGTGGGTTGCGTGAAACCGACAATCTCCATCCTCGACAGGGTTTTGGTCGTTGCCCCGCAGAGGAGATCGATCTTGCCAGACTCGATCGCGCTGAACCGGGTTGCAGCCGTTACCGGGACGTATTTGATCCTGATATCGGCACGATCCAGTTTCTGCTTCACCGCTTCGGCGATCAGGCTGCATAACTCGACCGAATAACCGGCCGGATTGTTGGAACCCTTGTCGAACGACATGGGCGTCTGATCCTGGCGGTAGCCGAGGTTGACCACGCCCGAGTCGCTTATTCGTTTCAGCGTCAGCGTCAGCTCACCCGCGGCCTGTACGGAAATCGGCAAACACAGGAACACACAGACGGACACCAGATTCCGTAGAGACATATTTCTCACCTTGCTGCAAATTGATCGTGCGAGTATAAATTCCAGCCCCCCGAATAACCAGCCACAATTCCCGGGGGAATAGCAGTCGCAATGCCGGCCCCCGGAACCTCGGTGCGGCACCGGTCAATCGATAACCAATTTAGCGACTGGAAATGGTATGGTAGCGGCAATAGAAATCTCCCGGTCACTCAGTTCGCTGATGTCGCTCCTGCTCGTTGCAATCTGTTTTATTGTCGGTGTGCTGATCGGCGCGGTCGGCATTGGCGGGGTGTTGCTGGTGCCTGCGTTGACGATGGTTGCGGATATCGGCGTGCACGAAGCCGTACCGGTTTGCACACTCAGCTTCCTCGCGACCGGAATTATCGGTGTCATCGTCTACGCAAAACACGGCTCGATTCAATGGTCAAAGGTGGCCTGGCTGTGTCTGGGTGCGGTTCCAGCGGCGTTTCTCGGTTCGATTTCGCTGCTCAGCATTCCCGCAATCGCAGTCATGCTGCTGGTTGCCCTGCTGATGATCGTTAGCGGCACCGATGCATTGCTCAAGGCTTATCGAAAATCGGGCCAGGATCACGCCCGGCGCCAGCTAAACCCGGTGCAGTACGTGGTCATCGGCTTTGTCACCGGGTTCGGCTCGGCCATTACCGGCACCGGGGGACCACTGATACTGGTGCCAATCACCATCTTTCTCGGCTTGCCGGTACTGACCGCGATCGGCCTGGCCCAGGCCATCCAGGTCCCCATCGCCGCATTCGCCAGCTTCGGCAACTGGATGTCTGGCAACCTGAATTTCGACCTGGTGCTGGTGATTGCATCGGTGCTGGTTGTAGGATCATTTTGCGGCGCCTGGCTGGTACACCGGCTGCCCATCGAGCCCATCCGCAAACTGATCGCCTTCCTGCTGGTGATTGTCGGCGTCGCCATCGGCATTCAGCAGCTGATCAACCTGTAAGGCGGCAACTGCGATACTGATCCGGCGAACCCGATCCGGGTCACCCTGCCAGCAATATCTGGCTAGCGGATGCGCCCACCGATCGAAATGCTGC
>Ga0316188_10001680_pt1 | contig 10534 bp, 8 predicted proteins | sample Phiworburrow1_MG_FD_204933 | JGI IMG/M metagenome (GOLD analysis project Ga0316188, IMG submission 204933) | Coastal sediment microbial communities from Maine, United States - Phippsburg worm burrow 1 | ecosystem: Environmental > Aquatic > Marine > Coastal > Sediment | place: USA: Maine... | reverse complement strand
GGTTCTGCAGCGACATCGCTCCAGTCATCGACTGCTGCGTCCGGCTCAGTGGCAAAAGCCGGCGTTTCTTCCGTAAAGGAAATATCACCGTAAGCATCCCCGGACACTTCTGCGGCTTCCGGCTCAGCCGTGAGGGGCAGGTCAAAGTCTGCCGGAGGGGATCCCTGCGGAGCAGATTCCGGCACGGCGACGGTTTGCGTCCCAGAAGCTGAAGGCGGAGAAGAATTGAGCAATTCTGAAACTTTATCGATCAGATTCTGTGATTCAAAGGGCTTCTCAATCCAGGCGTTCGCCCGGCAATTCCTGGCCTTCTCTTCATCAAAGGGTTCAAACGAACCGGCCAGAAGCAGAACCGGAGTATTCTTCAGATGAGGGTCCTGTCTAATCGCGGCGGTCAACTCATAACCATTCTTACCCGGCATATACACGTCTGCCATAACCAGATCGGGCTTGAGCTCCTGAGCCTTGGCCAGAGCCGCATCACCATTGTCAGTGATGGTCAGATCATAATCCTCATGTGCAAAGGTGATCTGGATGACTTTCTGAATCGTTATACTGTCGTCAGCCAACAGCAGTTTCTTGCTCATGCCAATCTCCTTATTCCTTCAGCCCGCATTGCGTAAAGTTCTGATGCAACATCTTGCAAATAGCCGTAAAGGCGCTAAAAAACTATCATATCGCCTTCTCGGGTGTCAAGCTTACATGAAGGGGCAGGCCATAAAGTCGCCAGGTTGTAAAGCTGTAAAGGAAGAACGGTTATGGCCTTCCGTTCTGATGACCCTGAACCGATACAGTTCCTGTCAAATTGCTTTCCACGGTTGCGGAAAAAAGAGCTTTTGATAGAGGTTCATGGCGTAGCGGTCTGTCATGCCCGCAAGGAAGTCTGCGACGGCAACTTCTGCGACCTCTTCATTGATATTGTCGCCCCCGTGCAGTGGCAGGCTATCGGGGTTGGTGACAAAATATACAAACAACTCCCTGAGCACCCGGCTGGCCTTGCGGAACTCATCTTCGACGGCATGGGCTCGGTAGACATTAGCATGCAGCCAGTCCCTGAGTTCAGTCACTTTTTCAGCAACGGGAGCGGAAAGCTGTACGGCTTCACAGCCCGAGGCGAGGGTCGTTTCGATCAGATCGGTGACCATGGTGTTCAACCTCTGGGAATTTTTTACCCCGAGGGCCGCCCGCAAATGCCGAGGCACATCATCAGCACTGACCAATCCACCACGGATTGCATCATCGAGGTCATGATTGACATAGGCAATGACGTCGGACAAGCGAACCAACTGCCCCTCGAGTGTTGCCGGGAGATCAGAACGGGTCTGACCCAGCAGTGCTCCCCGTCCCTTGGAATGGCGCATAATTCCGTCCCGGACTTCCCAGGAAAGGTTCAACCCGGCGCCGTTTTTCTCCAGGAGCTCGACCACTCTCAAGCTCTGGTTCACGTGGTGAAAACCATCCGGAAGAAGTTCGTCCAGGACGCGCTCTCCCGCATGGCCAAACGGGGTATGTCCGAGGTCATGGCCCAGGGCAATCGCCTCCGTGAGATCTTCATTCAGACGCAGCGCCCTGGCCATGGTCCTGGCGACCTGGCTTACTTCCAGAGTGTGGGTCAAACGGGTACGATAGTGATCGCCCTCGGGAGAAAGGAATACCTGGGTCTTGTACTTCAGTCGACGGAAAGCCTTGCTATGGAGAATCCGGTCCCGGTCAACCTGGAAAATCGTCCTCACCGGACAGGCTTCTTCAGCAATCACCCGCCCTCTGGATGCCAGGCTGTGGCAGGCAAGATCACAGAGCATGTTTTTTTCCGCGGACTCATTAACCTCTCTTATAATCATCTATCATCTCCAGAAGAAGCTGGTCTTAAAATAGAAGAATAATTACTATACCTGTTGAACTTTAATAGTATTCATTATAATAAGTGATAGAGAAAGGACAGTTAATAACACATTTAATATTATTAGACTTGATTATACATAAAAATCTAGTATTACTATAGTTGGCTTTATAAAATGACCTCAAAACATCAAATTTCCTAACAAACGGAGGAGAATATGGCAACAATTCTTGAAATGGCTGCGGATATCGTTGCAGCACATGCATCAACTACGAATATGTCAAAGGAGGAACTCGTTGCTGAGTTGAATGATGTTTATAACGCTCTCATCAACCTTGAAAAAGGGGATATCGGTACTGACAGCGTTGCAGAAGGGAGTGGGCCTGCAGTCTCGCGCAAAAAGGCTTTCGGGAAAGACAATATATACTGCATGATTTGCGGCAAGGGGTTCAAGACCCTGTCGCGCCATCTGAAAACATCGCACCAGATGTCCGCATCGGAGTACCGCAAGCAATTCGACATCCCACGCTCACAGTCCCTCGCTGCGAAAAATTATTCTGACAAACGCCGCCAGATGGCGATCGATCGCGGGCTCGGTGAGAAACTCGCCAAGGCCAGGGCGGCCCGCGGCAAAGGCAAAAAGAAATAACCCAACGTGTCGAGCAAGAGGTGTGAAGAGTTGCCAGAGCTGTTCTGTGCAGCTCTTCGCGCCTTCTGTACATCCAATGAGCCCGCACCGGTCAGAGAGCACTGCAGCGCAGATCGAAATTTAACTCCCTAAGCGGGTTGCGTCGGCGTCCCGAATTTCACTCACCAGGCTCCCGGCGGGGCCTCGAGCAGCTCCCTGACCAACCAGGTTCTCCAGTTCGGCGACTTCACCGGCAGCTCCACCAGCGACATCAACCCCTCAACGTCATATCATGGATAGATGGTAAGCAGCGGTTTCATCTTGTGCATCGGCAACCCGGGTGAAACAGGATATTGTGCCGCTCTGTCCCGGCAATACTTCAACGCGGCCTATCGGTTCACGGTCAATATCAGGGGTCGTCAGCACGGCATCAGTGATCTCTGCTGCATAGTCATACGAGACCATCAACATCATACCGAAGGCTTACAAAAACAGCAGAATGCGCCGCATAAAATTTTCTCCTTTGCTGAACTCGTCGAATACGTTAAATTGCAGAACATTTGAATCGGGGGGGAGGCAGATAAAACATCTTCATTAACACAGTCCCCCGGTAAAGAAAAAACTGCTCATGAAAAGTATCCTAGTCGCAGACAATCGCGCCGAACTGCTCGCGACCATCGAACCGATCCTGAAACACTGGGGCTACCGTGTCCTGTCGACACGCAGCGCTGAACAGGTGGCCACCTTCCTCGAAGAAAGCGAACCCTGCATGCTGGTCATCGGCGAGGAGTTACTGGCCGATCCGCACCTTGCCCTCAGCAAAGAGGTCCTGGAAAGCGTTGAGAATGGTGACCTGCCCTGCGTCGCACTCAGGCAGGAGGGTGTCGAAGGAGCCGCCGTTACCCCGGACGCAACCATAGATGTTCCGCTGGAATTGTTCGGGCTCTTCTCGTTCATACAGCGCAAGGTGGAAAAACACCCGCGCCAGAATCTCCGGCTCCAGGTGAGGCTGCCCGGCATGTATAGTATTGAAGAAGAGGACTTCATCCTGGCAGACGTATTAAGCCTGAGTATGAACGGACTCTTTTTTAAAACCGCTACCAGGCTCAAAAAGTGCGACCGGTTAACCGTTGTCTTTCCCCTGTTTGGACAAGGCACGGAAATTGAGGTCAAATCAACCGTACTGTATTCGATCGAACCCGGGGCGGACAACAATTACTTCCAGGGGTTTGGCGTCGGCTTCGACGAGATCCCCGCAGAACACCGCGAACAATTGCAGAAATTCATCAGGGACCGCTTCCTCAAAGAGGTGTCCTCGCGCCGGGACGGAGTTGGCGATTTTACCAAAGAGCACCTCAAGAATTGACGGCACACGCCAAACCGAGCAATCGCACGAAGCTTTCTCCGGCGACTTTTCCCGGAATCCGGAAATAATCAGCCAAAGTCGCAGCAATATCGGCAAATGACTGACGGTCTCCCAAAGACGTGCCTCTCTGCATAGCTTTCGACCAAAACAATCCAGGAACGTACTCGCGCGTGTGGTCACTGCCCGGTGTGGTCGGGTCGCAGCCATGATCGGCGCAGATCACCAGCAAGTCTTCGGGCCGCATTGCCTTGAAAAGTTGCGGCAACCATGCATCAAACTCCTCCAGCGCGCGACCGAAGCCGAGAGCGTCTTGACGATGCCCGTAAACCATATCGAAATCGATCAGGTTCGCCATCAGCAAACCTCGTTCCAGGTCCGCCAGAGCGGCGACAATCTTTGCCATACCATCATCATTACCGACTGTTGCGACACTTCGGTCAATTCCACGCCCAGCGAACAGGTCGCTGATCTTGCCCACAGCCGAGACTGTATAACCACTCACAGTCAGATATTCCAGGAGAGTTGCTTGCGGGGGCGGGACGGGAAAATCCTTGCGCCCTGGGGTACGTCGGAATCCCTCCCGGGAATCTCCAATGAACGGTCGGGCAATCACCCGGGCAATATCGTATTCGTCGGTCAAAACCTTGGCGCTTCGACATAAATCGTATAACTTTTCGAGCGGCAGGACATCTTCATGCGCCGCGACCTGGAAAACGGAGTCAACACTCGTGTAGAGGATCGGTCGTCCGGTCCTGACATGTTCCGCACCATACTCCTTGAGAATTGAAATGCCTCCGGCCGGGACATTGCCCAGGGGCTGCAGACCGGAAATTTCGGCAAACTTTCTGACCAGTTCAAAAGGAAAACCCTGCGGGTAGGTTGCAAAAGGCTTGTCCACCACGACACCGGCCAGTTCCCAGTGGCCGATAATACTGTCCTTGCCGGAGGATCTTTCGGCGAGGCGACCGTAGACACCGGAAGGGGCACCGACGGGTGGAACGCCCGCAATCTCGGCAAGGCTGCCAAGACCGAGCTGCTGCAGGTTGGGCAAATTCAGGCCGCCGCAGGCAGCCGCGACGTGAGGCAGGGTGGCCGCATCCTCATCGCCATAGGCCCCAGCATCGGGGAGAGCTCCCAGGCCAACACCGTCGAGAACGATCCAGATGACACGCTTATTTTGCAGCGTCATATCAGGTCCGCACTGTTTCGCCACTGCTGCATGATCTTTATCCCGGCACTGGTGCCGATACGCGTCGCGCCGGCAGACAGCATCGCCTGGCAGGTCGGCCAGTCGCGAATACCACCTGCCGCCTTGACGCCGATCCTGCCGGCAACCGCCCGGGAAAGCAGGCTGACATCTTCCAGGGTCGCGCCCGTAGCAGCGAACCCGGTCGAGGTCTTGACATAATCGGCGCCGCTTTCAGCGACTATTACAGCCAGGTTGCGTTTGACCGCATCATCAAACAGGCAGCATTCGACAATCACCTTGACCAGTCCGCTATCGGTGGCCGCAACGATCTTGCGGATCTCGTTACGCACCGCCGCATAATCAGAGGCACGCGCGGCGCCGAGATTGATAACCATATCGACTTCACCGGCACCGGATGCGACCGCCTGGTGTGCTTCGAACACCTTGGCTTCCGTGGTTTGATAGCCCAGCGGGAAGCCAACCACGGTGCAGACCACGACCTCGGACCCATACAGGAGCTGGCTGGCTTGGGCCACGAAAACCGGCGGCACACAGACCGAGGCGAAGCCGTATTCAACAGCCTCCTCGCAGAGCGCGGCAATCTCAGCCTTGCTTGCGTCCGGTTTGAGCAGGGTATGATCGATAAATTTTGCCGGCGAATCCATAACACGAACGTCCGTTCAACTGCCCCCGGACCGGTCTCTTTTCTCAGGTGCGGTAAGCTGCATTGATCTTCACATAGTCATAGGAAAGATCAGAGGTATAATAATAGGCGCTGCCGTCACCGGAGCCCAGGTTGACCGTTACGGTGAACTCCGGCTTCTTCAACACTTCGCTGGCGATTGCCTCCTGTTCCGGACCCAGACCGAGCCCATTCTCGACCATTGCAACATGATCGAACCTGAGACTGACCTGATCGGGGTCCATATCGATCCCCGCATAACCAACCGCGGCAATGATCCGCCCCCAGTTGGCGTCTTCGCCGAAGAAAGCCGTCTTGACCAGTTGCGATGTGGCAACGCTGCGGGCGGCAACGAGGGCATCGGCATCACTGCCTGCGCCTTCTATTTGAATCCGCACAAGCTTGGTGGCGCCTTCGCCATCGCGAGCAATCATCTTTGCCAGCTCAAGCATGACCTCGTCGAGAGCAATTTCAAACTGCTCCAGTTCTGCTGAGCCTTCTGCGATCGCGTCATTGCCCGAAGCGCCACTGGCCAGAAGCAGGGCCATGTCATTGGTCGAGGTGTCACGGTCAACCGTGATGCGATTGAATGAAGCATTGACAGATTTCTTCAGCGAATTGCCCAGGAGCCCATCTGCCAGAGCGGCATCGGTCATGATGAATGCCAGCATGGTCGCCATATCAGGATGAATCATGCCGGCGCCCTTGGCCAGGCCAAGGATAGTGATCTCTGCCCCTCCGAGGTTGATGGTCCGGCCACACATCTTCGGAAATGCGTCGGTTGTCATCATGGCCCGGGCGACACCGTCAAACTGGTCGTTGCCCAACATTCTGCAGAGGGTCGAAACGTGTCCGTCAAAGCAGTGCATCGGCAGTGGCACGCCGATCACCCCTGTTGAGGCAACGGCAACAAATTCCGGGGCGATATCCAGTGCCTCGGCGACCAGGTTGCCGCAATATTTCGCATCCTGCAGCCCCTTTTCACCGGTGCATGCATTGGCGTTACCGCTGTTGATGAGGATCGCTTGACAGAGGCCATGACTTACCCTGGATTCGGTCAGCTTGACCGGAGCAGCGACGACCTTGTTGGTCGTAAAAACGCCGGCGCACTCAACAGGCTGGTCGGCACAGATCAATGCCATGTCCAGTTTGCCGGATTTCTTGATCCCTGAACTGCATGCGGCGGCCCGGAACCCTTGGGGAACAGCTAACGTTGATTCAGCCATGACTCAACTCCCTTTCAATTTCCCAGGTTGGCATGAGAAGAGCGAACGAAGTCCCCTCCTCACCCTCAACCAATTCGAGATAAATCTCCCCATGCATCTGACGCAGTAGAAATCTGCGCATCCGGCTTAGCCTGACGAACCGTTGCAAGGCTACCGGACACTGTCTCAAGAAGCAGTAAATTCAAACCGTGTGCATCAGGGGCCGTGGCCAAGCCGTCACTCCGTTTGCCCGATGCGATGTTACTGTCCACAACATTTTTTGTATTTTTTGCCACTCCCACAGGGACAGGGGTCATTCCGTCCGACCTTGTCCTCCTCGCGCTTGACAGGACTTTGCGCAGCGTTCTGCAGACCACTTTGACGGGTCAGCGCAAGTCGTTGACGACGTTGCTCGGCTTCCATCTCTATAACTTCCTCTTCACGCGCCAATTGAACAAGGAAAAGTTTTTGTGAAACTTCCTGCCGGATACGCCCCATCATCGTCATGAACAGGTCGTAGGCTTCGCGTTTATACTCTTCCTTCGGGTTACGCTGCGCGTAGGCACGCATGCCAATCCCCTCTTTGAGGTGGTCGATGGAGAGCAGGTGGTCTTTCCACTGGGTGTCGATCGTCTGTAAAAGCAGGACCTTCATCAGGTGTTCCAGGACCGGGGTGGTAAAAGACTCCTCCCGTTCAGCCAGGCGTGCTGTTACCTGAGCCTTCAGGCTGGCTTCGAGATCATCCGGCTTAAGGCCTTTGTCCTGCTCCGGCAACTCCGGCAAGAAATTGAACTGGTTGGCGAAATCAATTGACAGGGTCTTCCAGTCCCATTCGCTGGCAGGGGTCTTTTCCGGACAAAATGTCGCCACGATATCTTCGGTCATTTCATCAAGGATCGCTTCGATGGTTTCGCGAATATTCGCCCCGGCGAGGACTTCCTTGCGCTGCGTATAGATCACCTCACGCTGACGATTCATGACATCGTCATAGTCAATCAGGTGTTTACGAATCTCGAAGTTGTGCGCCTCGACTTTTTTCTGGGCACCCTCTATGGCTTTAGAAATCATGCCATGCTCTATAGCCTCTCCCTCAGGAACCTTAAGCTTATCCATGACAAAGGAAACCCGGTGGGAACCGAAAATCCTCAACAGGTCGTCTTCCAGGCTCATGTAGAAACGGCTTTCGCCCGGATCGCCCTGGCGACCGGATCGGCCACGCAACTGGTTGTCAATGCGCCTTGATTCATGTCGCTCGGTCCCCAGGATATACAGGCCCCCGGCTTCAAGGACTTCCTGTTTTTCAGCAAAGCAGATTTCCCTGTGCTTTTCCAGGGCCCGTGCGAAAACATCTTCCGGGTTGTCGGCAGTGTCAGCTTCTCGCCTGGCAAGCAGCTCAGGATTACCCCCGAGGACAATATCAGTGCCGCGGCCGGCCATGTTGGTCGCGATCGTCACAGCGCCCTTGCGGCCGGCCTGGGCGACAATCTCTGCTTCCCGCTCGTGGTGCTTGGCATTCAGTACGTGATGCGGAACCCCACGCTTTTTCAACAGTTCGGAGAGTCTTTCCGAATTCTCGATGGTAATCGTCCCGACCAGAACCGGCTGCCCGGTCTCATGACGCCCGTAAATGTCTTCGATCACCGCACGGAATTTTTCCTTTTCCGTCTTGTAAATGACATCGGCCTGGTCAATGCGGATCATTGGCTGGTTGGTTGGGATAACGACCACATCGAGCTTGTAAATCTGACCGAACTCGGCCGCTTCGGTATCAGCCGTACCGGTCATCCCGGAGAGCTTCTCGTACATGCGGAAATAGTTCTGGAAGGTGATCGTCGCCAGGGTCTGGTTCTCGCGTTCGATTTTCAAACCTTCCTTGGCCTCGATGGCCTGATGTTGTCCGTCCCCCCAGCGCCGCCCAGGCATGAGCCGACCGGTAAATTCGTCGACAATCAGAACCTCGCCATCCTTGACGACATAATCAACATCACGCTTGAAGATCGCATGAGCCCTGAGCGCCTGATTGACGTGGTGAAGAATGGCCATATTGCCGGGTTCGTAAAGATTCTCGACACCCAGAAGCTTTTCAACTTTCAGGACGCCCTCTTCGGTCAGGGTCGCCGACTTGGACTTCTCGTCCACGGTGTAATCCCCGGTGTAGGAACGAAATGTCCGCCCGATCTGGCCCTCGCGATCTTCAATCATCTCACCTTTCTGCAGGCGCGGAATGATTTTCTCGGCAGCGTAATAGAGCTCGCTGGTCGCATCGGTCGGCCCGGAGATAATCAATGGGGTACGGGCTTCATCAATCAGGATCGAGTCAACTTCGTCGACAATCGCATAGTAGAGATCACGCTGGACATAATCTTCAAGGGCGAACTTCATGTTGTCCCGAAGATAATCGAAACCAAATTCGTTATTGGTGCCATAGGTAATATCGGCTTTATAAGCTGCCTTGCGCTGCTCATCGGAACGGCCGTGGATAATGCAATCAACCTCCATTCCGAGGAAGTTATAAACTTTGCCCATCCATTCAGCATCACGCTTGGCCAGGTAGTCGTTAACCGTAATGACATGCACACCTTTGCCGGCCAGGGCATTGAGATACACCGGCAGGGTCGACATGAGCGTTTTACCTTCACCGGTTTTCATCTCGGCGATTTTGCCGGAGTGCAGGACCATGCCGCCGATCAGCTGCACATCGAAGTGGCGCATCCCAAGAGTACGCACCGCCGCTTCACGGACAACCGCGAATGCTTCGGGAAGAAGATCGTCAAGTGTTTCGCCGTTTGTCAGACGGCCACGGAATTCGTCTGTTTTCGCAGTCAGGGCGGCATCAGTCAAGTCGCTGATTTCTGGTTCCAGGGCATTGATCTGTTCAACGACCAGCTGCAGTCGTTTCAAATCGCGCTCATTCTTGCTGCCAACGATCTTTTTAAGCACACTTCCTATCATCTGGTACTCCATGACCGGTAAGCTACCGGTGAGATTATCAGTAAAAATTCAGCTGGATCATGCCAGTCAGAATTGCGAATTTTAACACAGCTGAGATTGGCCTCACAAGGTTAAACAGGCCTGCCGGAACACGCCAAATAATCACAGTTTTTACCTCGGCCTCTGATCAAACAACAATCCCCGGGAGTGGGCCCGGGGATTGTTGTTTGATGTCTAGAGTTGTATGGGGAGTTGAACTGGCAGGTTAATTCCAGTTCCCCTGGTTGTAGCTGAAGATATGCCGGTTGGGAATAATTTTGACGACCGCGAACTGACTGTCGTTGAATGCTTTGGGCGTTGCTGCTGAAGACTCCAGAATCTGTTCCTTGTAAGAGATAATACCGACAAACGGGATTGTATTCGACTTTGAACGCATGACCTTGACTTTCAGGGACGAATCATCGATCTGGTGGTAGCGTGCCAGGTATGTGCCGTCTGCTTGCTTTGTGACAAGCATGCGGGAGCGAGAGAATTTGTGGTTGCGGTTCAACTGCTGCACCTTGGAGTGGGCGAAGTTCTCAAAGTCCGCATGTTTCTCTGCAAGTTTTTTGTCCGGGGTCGCAGCATTTTGAGTACTCGCCGAGACAGAATCCATGGAAATAATCGGCAAGCAGAAAAAAAGGACGGCTGTAA
>Ga0316188_10001676_pt1 | contig 10542 bp, 2 predicted proteins | sample Phiworburrow1_MG_FD_204933 | JGI IMG/M metagenome (GOLD analysis project Ga0316188, IMG submission 204933) | Coastal sediment microbial communities from Maine, United States - Phippsburg worm burrow 1 | ecosystem: Environmental > Aquatic > Marine > Coastal > Sediment | place: USA: Maine... | reverse complement strand
CGGACGACGCGGACCGAGCCCTCTAGCGATATGCCGACCCACACCTGGAAGCAGGTGTCGCCGTCTGGCTCAATTTGGTGGTAGAGCAATTTTTGATATCTCTGTAAAATAAATCACAAGGCTGTGTTATAAAGTGGATAACTTTATTTTCCTTCACATAGAACAAACAGGGCTTTGTCAGCCCAAAGCTCCAAACAGATATCTCAAACTACATGTCCATAACTCTAAATGACATAGTAACACACAGTAATATAAATAGCATGGGCTGCTACACTGAGCTTATGTTAATATCACATTAGAGAATGTACAAAATATAGAATAGATTTACAATAAATAGACCTGGATATTATCTGACCTTATTTCATTTACAAATACTGTAACATCACATGTGCATAATTGCCTTTAATTCATAATGTGCCCAAAGCTTGACATGTGAGAGCAACATCACAAGACACATGTCAACCTGTCACAATGACCTCAAGGAACACATGTGTCAAAGCTTACAAAGTCATAAAACCTACTTGTAATAATATTTCACTGACATAATTCTTTCAATAGATAAATAACATATTACTAAACATTCCTACCTGTAAAATAAATCACAAGGCTGTGTTATAAAGTGGATAACTTTATTTTCCTTCACATAGAACAAACAGGGCTTTGTCAGCCCAAAGCTCCAAACAGATATGGAGGCTAAACATGCTGACACAGGCTATAAGGCACTGGTCAGCTTTAGCATGTCACATATACCTGCTGTAACAGGAAAGCATTAGCCCTGTCCCGGTGACATACACCCCCCCTTCGGGAAATGTCGTCCCGACACTACAAGTTATAGTTATATACAATAGAAATAAATTACTTTGGTTTCATACAGTGCAAGACATCCATCATCATATCATGCTGGATTTGCATGACATTTTTAAAACTATCCAGATCAAAATGTTGACTTTGAGTCTCAGTACCAGAATGCTGGTACAAAATCACATCATCATCCCTATAACGAGCTGGCATGCGCCTATCACGCTGGGGACGGGGCAAAAGAGAAGATGGATTTATATGGGGCTCTGAAGCAAGTGAGAGAGATGGTGAACTGACAGAACCAGTACTTATACTGGGCTCAAAGACCGGGGAGTGAGGTGATAGAGTGGAGAATACAGTTCCCTGCGATGAGTCTGCAGCCATTGGCAGATTGCCTTCCACTAAACCAAGATCAAGAGAACCAGGCACTGGTTCAGAAAGCACAGGCACCACAGTTGCACCTAAAGGACCCGCAATGCTTTTTCCCGGAATGATAACATCAGTCACCACAGGTGCTGGTTGGAGACCAGACACTTCCGTTTCTTTAGGAACCACAACTTGCTCTGCTGAAGGTGCCAGAACATAATCCAAGGAGTCATCGTCTGAGTCAGAACTGTCATTACTGCTCACAGACTCGGGTACCCTCTCTACTGCAGGGCGTTGACGGGTTTGAGGTACAGGGACCAAAACAAGTGGTTCCTCAACTGGAAGAAAGTTGATAGGAAGCAGCATGTTGCGGTGAAGTGTCCGTGTCTTTGGACGCTTACCTTCCTGTTTCACCCGGTATACCGGAATCTCCAGGTTAGGCTGCTCTATTACAATGTAAGCTAAATCCTCCCAGCGATTAGCCAACTTGCACTTTCCCCTAACTCCAGTGTTGCGCACAAGGACACGGTCCCCAACTTCCACTGTTCCACCTCTGACACGTTTGTCATAGTGGCTCTTGTGTTTAGTGGAAGCCTGGCCCGCATGCCTGGTGGCAACATCGTAGGTTACCTTCATTCTCTGCTTGAGATCAGACACATACTTTGTGTGATCACCCTTCTCCTGTGCATCACCCAAGCCCATAGCAACATCTAATGGGAGACGAGGGTGGCGGCCGAACATAAGGAAGAAAGGAGAATATCCTGTGCTATCATGTAAAGTTGCATTGTATGCATGCACAAGGGTGGAAACATGACTCCTCCAATCTTTCTTTTGTTCGGCGGTGAGGGTCCCCAGCATATTCAGGAGAGTGTGGTTAAACCTTTCAGTCATTCCATTACCCATGGCATGGTAAGGAGTGGTACGAGACTTGGTTATGCCGGCCAACGCACACAACTCCTGAATAAGGGTACTCTCAAAATTGCGGCCCTGATCTGCATGGAGCACTCTAGGAAAACCATAATGGAGAAAGTAAGAGTAGAGCGCATTAGCAGTAGTTTTTGCTGTTTGGTTCTTGGTTGCCACGGCATAAGCAAATCTAGTGAAATGGTCCGTGACAACCAGAATGTTCTCAACTCCGCCCTTTGAAGGTTCCAGAGAAAGATAATCCACACAGACCAGCTCCATAGGCTGAGAAGTAGAAATGGAACACAAGGGTGCACGGTCTGGAATAGCAGTTTTCCGCCTAATACAAGTGCCACAGCAACGAACCCACTCAGTGACATCAGAGGTCATCCGTGGCCAGAAAAAACGTGTTCTCACCAAGTCTAGTGTGCGGTCTCTGCCCAAGTGACCAACATCATTGTGCAGCCCTTTTAGAACCATTCCCTTTAAAGCAGAAGGCAATACAACTTGCTTGACCTTCCCCCTGTCAAGAGAAAGGACTCCGTCCTTCAGAAACAGTTTATCCCAAACCCCTAGGAATGACTTGAGATCAGGGTGAATCTGCAGTAGCTGTTTATCTAGCTCTAGCCCTTGTAGCACATGAGTGTAGACAGCATTAACCAGCAAGTCATTTAGCTGGTGTTGCTTCCACTCAGTTGATGTCATCTGGCCAACATTCTCAGGCAAATCAGGCAAAGGATCAATGGTCTGACCAAAACAGAGAACATCTGCTATAGCATCGCAGGAGACCATGCCACAAATAGCTTGTACTGAGTCCTGCTCGCAGACATGTGGAAGTCTAGACATAAAGTCAGCATCAATATTAGCTTTGCCAGACAAGTACTGTATAGAAAACTCATAAAGTGACAGTTCTGCAAGCCATCTGTGACCTGTGGCATCAAGCTTGGCTGTGGTAAGTACATAGGACAGTGGGTTGTTGTCTGTGAGTACATGGAACTTCTGTCCATACAAGTAGTCATGGAATTTGTCACAAATTGACCATTTGAGAGCCAGAAACTCAAGCTTGTGAGCCGGATAATTTGTCTCACTTGACTTTAAACCCCTGCTGGCATAACCAATGACTCTGAGCTGACCACCTTGCCTTTGATATAAGACAGCACCCAGCCCCTGCAAGGAAGCATCTATGTGGAGCTCAAAGGGAAGCGAAAAGTCTGCATAGCCAAGAATTGGAGGCTCACCAAGTTTCCCTTTCAGACTTATAAAAGCCTCCAGTGCTGCCCCTTCAACTTTAATTGGGATTTTTTTGTTGGACCGGGACTTGTTCTCATGACCCTGCAAGAGAAGATGGAGTGGCTTGGCAATTGAAGCATAATTTTTGACAAATCGACGATAATAGCCGAAAAACCCAAGAGCTTGACGAAGCTCATGAAGGTTTGAAGGCACCTGCCATTGTTGTATAGCTTCAAGCTTTGCGGGATCAGCCTCAATGCCATCCTCAGAGATGATATGTCCAAGATATTTGACACGTCTCTGGAAGAGGTGACACTTCGAAGGCTTAAGTTTCAGCCCACATTGTTTTAGGCGATCGAGAACCTCAGCCAAACGTTCAAGATGTCTCTCAAAGGTGTCAGAGAAGATAATTATATCATCCAAGTAGACTTGACAGAATGGAAGATCGGAAAGTGTTGTTTCCATCAGCCTCTGAAAAGTTGCTGGTGCATTACAGAGGCCAAATGGCATGCGATGACACTCAAACAAACCCATGTTTGCCACGCAGAACGCAGTCTTGGCCTTATCACCCTCTTCTACTTCAACCTGCCAATAGCCAGCCTGTAAGTCAAGACAGGAAAACCATTTGGACCCTGCCAATTTGTCAAGGGTCTCCTCAATCCTTGGAATCTGATATGCATCCTTGATTGTCCTATTATTCAGGCGGCGAAAATCCAGGCACATGCGCAGGGATCCGTCAACTTTTCTCACGAGCACTACATTAGAACACCATGGACTATTTGACCGGCGAATAGCACCACAAGCCAACATTTCTTCAATGTGTTCACGCACCTCTTTGTAAAGTGCAGGAGGGACTCGGCGAGGTCTGTCCTTAAAAGGGTGGTCATCAGAGAGACGGATGCTGTGTTTAACACCCTTCGCCGTACCCAACTCACTCTTACTCAGGGCAAAGACGTCACGCCATTCGTTAAGGAGAACGTTGACCTCATTGAACTGCTGCGGAGAAAGATCTGCTTGGTCAAGCAGTACAGGAATGTCCAGATTCTGTGCTTGCTTGTTGGCAGTGGCCTCAATGTCCAAGGGCAGATCTACTACTCTTGCAGCATGAATACTGGCAACCTTCTGCAGTTTGGGAATGTCAATGGCTCTCTCAGTAAGGTTTATGAGGCACACATCAACAACCTTCCTTTCCCCCTTAACTGCCACAATGGTTTCAGGAATTCCTACTCCACCCGCTATTGATTCTGAAACCACTAGAACCCCATGCGGGTAGCTACGGGAAGCACCAATCCTTCCAGAGATAACAGTGGCCTGCATAGGAGGCAGTGTTACATGTGTCGTGCTATAAACTGCCACTTCACTCTGGTCCTTTGCAAATATAGGTGAGACATGAGCTACTCCTCCTCCAAGAAAAGGTACTGATGGCAACCGAGACAGTACGTTAGTGCCCAGCAAAACTGGAACACGCTGGTTGTATGGCGTGTAGGGGACAACAAGAATAGGAACAATAAGATCATCTTTTGAACTGGAAGCCTGAACAGTCACAGAAGTGTCAACAAAACCTAGGTATGGAATAGAGTGTCCTCCGGCTCCCTCAACCACTAAAGAACTCAATTCTTGAAGGGGGTGGTTAGCCTTTAGGTACTTATGGTAAAATGAGGCGCTGACAGTGCTAATCATGGATCCAGTATCTATGAGAGCAACACACTCATTCCCACCTATCCAAACATTGTGCTCATTGGCTCGGCCCAGAAGCTTACACTCCTCTTGTTCCTTCTTTGGGCTTTGTGATGGACTATCTCTTGAATGCCCGCTTGCAAGAGATATCACTCGTTTTTTGGGGGATTTCGGCAGGCTTTGGCAATGTGACCTTTCTGGGTACATCTTGTGCATACCTCATCTTGCCGACAACCCCAATAGAAGTGTCCTGTCTTCTTGCAGCGGTTACAAGAGATAATCTTCTTCTCCTTACTCTCAGTCTCCTTTTCTTTCTTACTCTCAGTCGCCTTCTCTTTTCTTTCCATCTTCTCCAGGCGAGCTGAGACCTCATTCAGCTTGTCCAGCACTGCCTGGAGTGTATCTGGTTCTGAAGCCACCGCCTGCTGGACTTTGGCCTTGGCTTTGGGGACTACAACGTCTGATGCATACTCCTCATCCAAAGCACGGCACTCAGTTACGAGCTCATCAAAACTAAAGGACTCCCAGGTGTGACGTGTGGCTTCCTGGATCTGTTTGTTCTGAAGCCCACGCCAGAACCGGGATTTCAGCAGTTTGGGAATGGCGGAATGCAGAAGTGTCCCTTTCTCCTCAGCCTGATATGCGAGATCCTCCAACTGGAAAGCCCAGGAACTGACAGACAGATCACCCTGAGAAAGAGCATAAAGCTTCTCCACTATTGCCTCACCAGCCAGTACAATACCATAGCGGCTTTCAAACCTCTTCAGGATATCATCCACCGACACAGCTTGGCCCATCCGGACCAACAGCTCTGCTGCTGGAGACTTCAGAGAGTGGCGAATTGACGTTAGAACCATGAAGTCGTCATATGGTCCTTGCTGCAGGCAACGGACCTCATATGACCATCTTCCAAAGGTAGAGTCCTTACCCTTCTCCCCTGTGAATATGGGGAGTTTGGGCACCTCCCGAAGCAATGATGTTTGCACTAAAGAGGTGGACCGACTCTGTGACCTTGCTGGTGTGACTGGAGTTGTGAACAAAACCCGGGATAACTGATCAGTCTTGTCTGGAGGCACAGCAGCTTCAGGGCCAACCAAAGGAGCTGGAGGATATGCACTAGCTTGGGCACCAACACTGTCACTCTGTGCAAGGGTATGCCGTAGTTGTTGACGGCCACCGGGTGAGAGCATCTTGAAAGCCCTAAGTACGGATTCCTCTACTTCAAGGTCCTGCAGTCTCACGCTCAACTCCTTCCACTCAGTGGTGCTGAGCTCATCCAGGTCCCAGGATCCAAGATCATGTTGATTTGCTTGGCTAAATATGCTAGAGGCACTAGCACTCTTGAATACCACAAAGGCAGATCCCAAAGCTGATCCGGTGTCAGGATCTAGTCGGAAAATTACAGCCTCCACTTCACTGAACCCAGCGAAAAAACTTTCCACATCTGCTTTTGTGTCAGCAGGCTGAACACCGTTGACAATGATGGCCCTCGACAATACACCAAACATATTCATGCCGAGTTGTGAAACAAATCCACACCAATAGAAATAATCTAAGAAATTCCAATAAATCCAGTTATACACTGACAACCAGAAATTACACGAATGTATTAATCCAAGAATGTCACCAATTCCAGCAACAATATCAAGTTTGGCCAACCAGTAGTAAGAAGAATCCCTTTTGACTGTCAGACTAAACCCTGATGAATATTAGAGAGACCTGAACAGTACGGCTACAGAATGCCATTCGACTGCCAGAATACAATGACTGCTACAACAACTTTTAATTAAACACCTTTGAGTAAGAGAGTGACTGAACAGTTCCGACCAAAGAATGTCATTCGACTGCCAGTGTACAGAAAATATACCAACTCTTTATAAATACCTTTGAGTAAGAGAGTGACTGAACAGTTCCGACCAAAGAATGTCATTCGACTGCCAGTGTAGGGAAAATATACAAACTCTTTATTAAATACCTTTGAGTAAGAGAGTGACTGAACAGTTCTGACAATAATGAATGCCAGTTAATACCAAACCAGTTAATTCCAGTTAATTCCAGCTAAACCTGTCACCCCTCTTTCAGAAGTAATTTTTCCACAAATTTATCTAAGTTTACCCACAATTCCCCACAACGGTCTATGTGCACTGCTTGTTGTGTAATTGGCAAAATAAAAGTAAAGAACTAACACAATTACAAGACATGAAATGGATGCACAATTGGTGCACAAATGAACAATAAAGTTTTCTAAATAATGTTTATTGCAATTAAATTGTCAATGTAGAAAAGTTCTGGCTTGATCCCGAATCCTAAAGCCAGCTATGCATTATGATGACAGCTGTCAGATGTTTAGGTGCAGCTTTATCCAGGTGAACAGACAACAGGTCATTTATGTTGGGCGCCACTGTCGCCGTCTGGCTCAATTTGGTGGTAGAGCAATTTTTGATATCTCTGTAAAATAAATCACAAGGCTGTGTTATAAAGTGGATAACTTTATTTTCCTTCACATAGAACAAACAGGGCTTTGTCAGCCCAAAGCTCCAAACAGATATATCAAACTACATGTCCATAACTCTAAATGACATAGTAACACACAGTAATATAAATAGCATGGGCTGCTACACTGAGCTTATGTTAATATCACATTAGAGAATGTACAAAATATAGAATAGATTTACAATAAATAGACCTGGATATTATCTGACCTTATTTCATTTACAAATACTGTAACATCACATGTGCATAATTGCCTTTAATTCATAATGTGCCCAAAGCTTGACATGTGAGAGCAACATCACAAGACACATGTCAACCTGTCACAATGACCTCAAGGAACACATGTGTCAAAGCTTACAAAGTCATAAAACCTACTTGTAATAATATTTCACTGACATAATTCTTTCAATAGATAAATAACATATTACTAAACATTCCTACCTGTAAAATAAATCACAAGGCTGTGTTATAAAGTGGATAACTTTATTTTCCTTCACATAGAACAAACAGGGCTTTGTCAGCCCAAAGCTCCAAACAGATATGGAGGCTAAACATGCTGACACAGGCTATAAGGCACTGGTCAGCTTTAGCATGTCACATATACCTGCTGTAACAGGAAAGCATTAGCCCTGTCCCGGTGACATACACCCCCCCTTCGGGAAATGTCGTCCCGACACTACAAGTTATAGTTATATACAATAGAAATAAATTACTTTGGTTTCATACAGTGCAAGACATCCATCATCATATCATGCTGGATTTGCATGACATTTTTAAAACTATCCAGATCAAAATGTTGACTTTGAGTCTCAGTACCAGAATGCTGGTACAAAATCACATCATCATCCCTATAACGAGCTGGCATGCGCCTATCACGCTGGGGACGGGGCAAAAGAGAAGATGGATTTATATGGGGCTCTGAAGCAAGTGAGAGAGATGGTGAACTGACAGAACCAGTACTTATACTGGGCTCAAAGACCGGGGAGTGAGGTGATAGAGTGGAGAATACAGTTCCCTGCGATGAGTCTGCAGCCATTGGCAGATTGCCTTCCACTAAACCAAGATCAAGAGAACCAGGCACTGGTTCAGAAAGCACAGGCACCACAGTTGCACCTAAAGGACCCGCAATGCTTTTTCCCGGAATGATAACATCAGTCACCACAGGTGCTGGTTGGAGACCAGACACTTCCGTTTCTTTAGGAACCACAACTTGCTCTGCTGAAGGTGCCAGAACATAATCCAAGGAGTCATCGTCTGAGTCAGAACTGTCATTACTGCTCACAGACTCGGGTACCCTCTCTACTGCAGGGCGTTGACGGGTTTGAGGTACAGGGACCAAAACAAGTGGTTCCTCAACTGGAAGAAAGTTGATAGGAAGCAGCATGTTGCGGTGAAGTGTCCGTGTCTTTGGACGCTTACCTTCCTGTTTCACCCGGTATACCGGAATCTCCAGGTTAGGCTGCTCTATTACAATGTAAGCTAAATCCTCCCAGCGATTAGCCAACTTGCACTTTCCCCTAACTCCAGTGTTGCGCACAAGGACACGGTCCCCAACTTCCACTGTTCCACCTCTGACACGTTTGTCATAGTGGCTCTTGTGTTTAGTGGAAGCCTGGCCCGCATGCCTGGTGGCAACATCGTAGGTTACCTTCATTCTCTGCTTGAGATCAGACACATACTTTGTGTGATCACCCTTCTCCTGTGCATCACCCAAGCCCATAGCAACATCTAATGGGAGACGAGGGTGGCGGCCGAACATAAGGAAGAAAGGAGAATATCCTGTGCTATCATGTAAAGTTGCATTGTATGCATGCACAAGGGTGGAAACATGACTCCTCCAATCTTTCTTTTGTTCGGCGGTGAGGGTCCCCAGCATATTCAGGAGAGTGTGGTTAAACCTTTCAGTCATTCCATTACCCATGGCATGGTAAGGAGTGGTACGAGACTTGGTTATGCCGGCCAACGCACACAACTCCTGAATAAGGGTACTCTCAAAATTGCGGCCCTGATCTGCATGGAGCACTCTAGGAAAACCATAATGGAGAAAGTAAGAGTAGAGCGCATTAGCAGTAGTTTTTGCTGTTTGGTTCTTGGTTGCCACGGCATAAGCAAATCTAGTGAAATGGTCCGTGACAACCAGAATGTTCTCAACTCCGCCCTTTGAAGGTTCCAGAGAAAGATAATCCACACAGACCAGCTCCATAGGCTGAGAAGTAGAAATGGAACACAAGGGTGCACGGTCTGGAATAGCAGTTTTCCGCCTAATACAAGTGCCACAGCAACGAACCCACTCAGTGACATCAGAGGTCATCCGTGGCCAGAAAAAACGTGTTCTCACCAAGTCTAGTGTGCGGTCTCTGCCCAAGTGACCAACATCATTGTGCAGCCCTTTTAGAACCATTCCCTTTAAAGCAGAAGGCAATACAACTTGCTTGACCTTCCCCCTGTCAAGAGAAAGGACTCCGTCCTTCAGAAACAGTTTATCCCAAACCCCTAGGAATGACTTGAGATCAGGGTGAATCTGCAGTAGCTGTTTATCTAGCTCTAGCCCTTGTAGCACATGAGTGTAGACAGCATTAACCAGCAAGTCATTTAGCTGGTGTTGCTTCCACTCAGTTGATGTCATCTGGCCAACATTCTCAGGCAAATCAGGCAAAGGATCAATGGTCTGACCAAAACAGAGAACATCTGCTATAGCATCGCAGGAGACCATGCCACAAATAGCTTGTACTGAGTCCTGCTCGCAGACATGTGGAAGTCTAGACATAAAGTCAGCATCAATATTAGCTTTGCCAGACAAGTACTGTATAGAAAACTCATAAAGTGACAGTTCTGCAAGCCATCTGTGACCTGTGGCATCAAGCTTGGCTGTGGTAAGTACATAGGACAGTGGGTTGTTGTCTGTGAGTACATGGAACTTCTGTCCATACAAGTAGTCATGGAATTTGTCACAAATTGACCATTTGAGAGCCAGAAACTCAAGCTTGTGAGCCGGGTAATTTGTCTCACTTGACTTTAAACCCCTGCTGGCATAACCAATGACTCTGAGCTGACCACCTTGCCTTTGATATAATA
>Ga0316188_10001675_pt1 | contig 10542 bp, 11 predicted proteins | sample Phiworburrow1_MG_FD_204933 | JGI IMG/M metagenome (GOLD analysis project Ga0316188, IMG submission 204933) | Coastal sediment microbial communities from Maine, United States - Phippsburg worm burrow 1 | ecosystem: Environmental > Aquatic > Marine > Coastal > Sediment | place: USA: Maine... | reverse complement strand
TCGCCGTCGTCGGGGGTGGTCGTCAGGATGCGTAGCAGGGTCCTGGCACCGGCCTCCGGCCCGTAGAGCCTGGGCGCATCGTTGGCAAGCGCCGTCAGTCGTGCGTGAATGTCCCGGATCAGCCGGCTGGCCGCTGCCTGCACCGACTCACCGGGCATCGGGCCTGAGGAATCGCCTTCAACCAGTAGAACGGCAAATGTCGGCGACAGCTTCGGTACGGAGGGCACGAGCGGCTCCTGTCACGGCCAGGCGGATTTCAATTGTATGCTGGCTTCGACCAGGGCTGGGTGCCGGCGCATCGGGGTCGACGACAGGCTAGAATCCCTTCGCGCCGCGGGCCACGACCGAAAGCATTCCGGTACGGCCGGGCACCGCAGCAGGGGGAGGAACCAGAACAGTGTCCGGTCATGACGACTTGCCTGCCGAGGGCGCCCGACCGAAGGCGTTCCTAAGCTACGCCCGCGCGGACAAGGCCCAGGCGGTCAAGCTGGTCGCCGCGCTCGAGCAGGCGGGGCTGGATATCTGGTGGGACACCCGCATCGAGGGCGGCGCGGCCTTCGCCCAGAAAATTGCGTCGGCCCTCGACAGCTGCGACGCCGTCATCGTGCTCTGGTCAGACGCCTCGATCAGGTCCGACTGGGTGCTCGACGAGGCCTCGCGGGGCCGCAAGCTCCGCAAGCTGGTGCCCGCCTCGCTCGACGGAACCCCGCCGCCGCTCGGCTTCGGCCAGTATCACGCCATCAAGCTGTCGGAGTGGACCGGCGATCCGCGCGCCACGGAAATCGTCGAAATCGCTCGCGGCGTCGCCGCGGCGAGCGGGCAAGCCTTGTATGAACTGCCCGTTGCCACGGCAGCGCAGGCCAGCGGGGCCACCATCTCGCGACGCAAGGTCCTGATCGCGGGCGTCGGCGCCGCAATCGCTGGTGGCGCCGGTCTGACTGCCTGGAAGCAGGGACTTTTCAGTGGACTTCATCCCGCGGCAGGCAACAGCGTCGCGGTGTTGCCCTTTGAAAATCTCAGCGGCGACAAGGACCAGGAGTATTTTTCAGATGGGCTTTCCGAGGAGCTGCGTGCCACGCTGGCGCGCAACCTCAAGCTGCTGGTGATGGCCCAGAGCTCCTCCGCGAAGTTTCGCAACAGCAAGGAGGACGCGGTGAGCATCGCCGCGGCGCTCGGCGTCGCGTTCCTGCTGGGCGGCAGCGTCCGTCGCGCAGGGGACGTCGTGCGCATCACCGCCGACCTGATCGATGGCCAGACCGGGTTCAGCCGCTGGTCACAGATGTTCGATCGGGGGCTGCGGGACATCTTCGCGGTGCAGACGGAGATTGCGAACACCGTCGCTACGGCGCTGGTCGCACAGGTCGCGCCGGAGAGCGAAGTGGAAACCGGCGGCACGACCAGCGTCGAGGCCTACGATGCCTACCTGCGCGGCCGGGCTCTGATGTACACCAGTATCGACGAAGCCTCGGATCGTGAGGCGCTTGCGCAGTTCGATGCCGCGCTGGGTATCGATCCCAACTACGCTGCCGCTCACGCCGCCAAGTCGCAGGTGCTGACCACCCTGGCCAACCAGTACGGCCAGCTGGAAGAGCTTGGCTCGCTCTATGCCGGGGCCGTGAGCGAGGCCCGGCGCGCCATCGAGATCGCGCCCGATTATGCCGAGGGGCAGTCCACCCTGGGCTTCACCCTGTTCCAGGGCCAGCTCGACTCGCATGCGGCCCGTGAGCCGTTCGAGCGTTCACGCCAGCTTGGTGCGGGGGACTCCGTGGTGTTGGCCCGCTATTCGCTGTATTGCGCCCGCAATGGACGCAAGCGGGAGGCCGCCGAGGCGATGGACCGCGCCCTCGTACTCGACAAGCTGAACCCGCTGATCTATCGGGCGGCCGGAATGATCCGCTACGCGGCGGCTGACTGGGACGGCTCCATCCCGCCGTTGCGCAAGACCCTGGAAATGAACCCGCGCATGCCGCGGGCGCACGCGGCAATCGCCGACGCGCTCCTGATGCTGAACCGCGCAGCGGAGGCCCGGGCTGAGTACCTGGCGGAACCGCTGCCCGATGCCCGCCTGCCGGGTCTGGCGATCGTCGAGCACCGGCTCGGCAACGAAGACGCAGCGAAAGCGGCCATGTCCCGGCTGGTGATCGAGCAGGGCGACCGGACCCTCTACCAGCAGGCCCAGGTTCTGGCCCAGTGGGGCGAGAAGGAGGCGGCAATCGACGCCTTGCAGCGTGCGTTGCGCCTCAATGATTCCGGCTTGATCTATTCGCGCAACGACCCGATGCTGGACCCGCTGCGCGACGACCCCCGTTTCGCGCAGTTGCTCAACAGCATCGGCTTCGACTAGTCTCTGCGCTGCCCGCGGCCAATCGCAGGGTAATTCAACCCAGGGGGAAGGTAATGGAACGGATGAAGACACTCATGGCTATCGCCGCGGCAAGCCTGTTGCTGGCGGCCTGCGCGAAGAAGGAAGAAGCGGCGCCTGCCCCGGCTGCGGCACCCGCCCCGGCTCCGGTGGAGACCGTTCCGGCCGCCCCGGCCGAAGCTGCGCCGGCCGAAGCTGCGCCGGCCGAAGCTGCGCCGGAAAACGGCGAGTCCAAGGACGAGGAGAAAGACTCGGGCCACGCACCGATGTCTGGTGGCGACGGAGTCACGGGAAACAAGTAGTCTGTCCCGATATCAATGACTCAGCGAGATACGCAGCCGGTGACAGTCGCCGGCTGCGTATCTGCTTTGGGCCCAGTGCCGCCCGTCAGCGCAGCGTGTCCTGCGTCGGGTCCAGCTTCATCGCCCGCTTGATCCAGTCACCGTAATCCGAGACCCGTGTATACACGGCGGGCTTGTCAGACGCCGCGCACCTTCTCGGCCCCCAGCTGACGATTCCGACGAGCGTGGGAGCACCTTTGGCCAGGATGACCGGCCCGCCGCTGTCGCCCTGGCAGCTTGCTTGCAGGGGATTTGCGGCACAGAAGACCTTCGGGTGAATCCTCTGCGGGCCATAGTCGGGTAGCTCAGCGCAACGCTTCGTGCCCATCACCCGCAGGTCCACTTTCATCAGCACGGCACTCGCGTCCGATTCCTTGACCGCCTTGGTCTTTCCCCAGCCGGTAGAGGTGACTTCCGGATTCTTGTCCCGGGGTAGCTCGCGCCACGGAATTGGCCGAATCCTTGCGGGATCGCGCGTGCCCTTCGTCTGCGCGTCTGCCACGATGTGAATCAAGGCAATGTCGTTCGTGTACATGTTCGGCGCGGGTGGTACCTGGCCCCTCTTGTCGTCCCCGGCCAAACGATACCCGGCGTGGCGAACCATCCGGTCGATCCTGTAGTTGATACCCTCACCCGCCTTGGAAATGTCAAAGGCACCGAGGCGAACCCGAAAGCCCTGCTTGATCATCGTGTCATTGATGCAGTGCGCTGCCGTCAGGACCCAGTCGTTCTCGATAAGCGTTCCACCGCAATGGTGTTGCATGATCCACACGGGCTTGCCCTTCTCGATGGCTGGTTTCCATGAATCATCCACATACGGGTAGTAGATCTCGGCCTGCCAGGGCACCTCCTTGATGTTGATCGGCTTGCCGCCCGTGGAATACGGCGTAAATCCCTCTTTTGCGCCAGGCGGCCGCTGCCCGGGGGCCAGCTTCCTGACGACCGGCAGGTCGCTCCAGCCCATGCCGCCCTCCGCCGGCATCGCCGAGAGGTCGGCGTTCTCGTCATCGCTGACGCCATCCCAGTCATCCTCGCCGGTGAACAATTCGTCGTCGGCCAGGACCGCGTCACCGGTCTCGTCTTCGTCCAGCGGCGGAGCCCATTCCTCGTCATCCGTCATCGGGCGCTCTTCCCAGGTGGCCAGCGCTTCCCATTTCTGCTCATCGAACTCGACGCCGTCGGCGTAGGGGTCGTAGGGAAACTCGGCCTCGTAGTCCGCCGCGTCATCGGCCGCGGCTGTCTGTTCGTCCTCTTCTTGCGCCGGGTCGTCCGCTTCGTTGGCCTCATCCGTATTCTGGTCGGACGCCTCTCCCGCGGAATCCCCTGCGTCGACGCCTTCGTGCATCGACTGGAACTCTTCGTCGGAGAAAGACCCGTCTTCCTGGGCCGTCGCGCCGGCACCGCCCAGTCCGAATATCGCGGCAAGCAGCAGTGCAGCCGCCGGGCGCAGACATGGCCCGCTTCTTCTTGTCGACATCGCTTGTCCCCCCGGTTTCATCTGCGCCACCCTCGGCGCTCGCCGCTCGTATGGTATACGGATCCGTACCATCCGCCACGGGCGAAGGACGGATCGGCCCGGCTAGGATGCCGCCTGGTCTTCGACCTGCACCACCACCTTGCCTTTCGCGCGACCGGCTTCCAGATACTGCAGTGCCTCGATGGCCCGGTCGAAGGAAAACTCGCGATCGATGACGGCTCGCAGCTTGCCGGCGTCGATGACCTCGGCGATCCGGGTCAACTGGGCGCCGTCGGATTCAGTCAGGTAGCGGTAGTAGCGGCCGCCCTGCAGGCGGGCGCGCAGCTCCATGGGCAGGCCGCGGGCCCACATCGCCGCCGCCATCGGTGCGCTCGCGCCCACCTGCGCGGCGAACGACCAGTCAGGCGGACCCGCTACGCTGACGACGGTGCCGCCACGCCTGAGAACCTTGAAGGAATCGGCCGTGGTCGAGCCACCCAGGGTATCGAAGACGATGTCGTAGCGGGCAGGCAACACCCGGTAGTCCTGCTCGTCGTAGGCAATGACGACGTCCGCCCCGAGCTGGCCGACCCAGTCCGCGTTGCGGCGGCTGGTGGTGGTCGTGACATGCAGGCCAAGTTCGTGCTTTGCATACTGTACGGCGAACGAACCCAGGCCGCCGGAGCCGGCGTGGATCAGTATGCGCTGGCCGCGCTGCGCGTGCGCCCGGTCCACCAGGCCCTGTACGGTCGTCAGCGCCACCAGCGGCATGGCTGCCGCCTCGGTGAGCGTCAGCCGCCCTGGCGCCCGGGCGACGAGGCGTGCCTCGACCGCCAGGTATTCCGCCAGGCTGCCCATGTGCTGGCGCGGCGCACGCACGTAAACGGGATCACCCGGGGCGAAATCGCCGACCCGCGCGCCGACGGCGTCGACGTGGCCGCTGCAGTCGAAACCGAGCGCCGCCGGAAGTTCCAGCGGTATGACCCCGCGCAGTGCGCCGTGGATGACCTTGTAGTCGATCGGGTTCAGCGCCGCGGCATGGACACGGATGCGCAGCTCGTGATCACCGATCGGCGGCAGCGGCGCGTCTGCGAAGCGAACTGCATCGGGCAGGGGACCGTAGTCGACGAGTTCAAGGCGGCGCATCGTGAGTCCCGTCAAGTCGCCATGATGGTTGGACCGCCCTTCGCCTCGGCGCGTTGATAGGCCGGACGGGCCCGCATGCGGTCGCGATAGGCGCTGATATTCGGGTAATTGCCGTTGCCCGCCGAACGCGACAGCAGCGCTTCCACGGCGAAGCTCATCTGGAAATCAGCCATGCTGAGCCCTGGCCCGAGGAACCACGTATTCCTGCCAAGGTACTCGTCAATGAATTGCGAGGCCGTCAGCAGGTTCGGGTCGATGAGCCGGGCTTCGACGTTGCTGCAAAGCGCCCGCGCAACCGGCCGCACGAAGAACGGCATCGGCTGCCTGGGGATGGTGACGAACACCAGCTTCATGACCAGCCAGTTCATCAACGAGCCTTCGGCATAGTGCATCCAGAAGCGGCACTGCCGGGCCTCGCGCGTCCCGGCGGGCGGCTGCAGCCCGGCCAGGTCGCCTGTCGCGAGGCGGCCATGCTTCTCGACCAGGTACTCGATGATCGCACCGGATTCGGCGATGACCTCGCCATCGTCGGTAATCACCGGCGACTTGCCCAGCGGATGGACCTTCTTCAGTTCCGGCGGCGCCAGCCGGGTGACCTTGTCGCGCCGGTAGATCCTGAGTTCATAGGGGACGCCGAGTTCCTCGAGCAGCCAGAGGATGCGCTGCGAACGCGAGGTCTCCAGGTGGTGGACGGTCAGCATGGGGACTATTCTCCGGTTTTCGGGTCATGCCGCACGGCCAGCCGCGGATTCCGCGACGGCGCATATCTGCGGCGCATCACTCGTCCACGCATAGCGTGCAGCGCGTCTGCGTCGGGTCTGCCGCCAGTCGGCGAAGATCGATCGGCTTGCCGCACTTGAAGCAGCTGCCGTACTCGCCGACTTCGATGCGGCGCAGGGCGCCGTCCGCCCGGGCCAGTTGCTGCTGGCGCCGCCGGCGCGTCTCCAGCGCCATCTGCTGTCCCTGCAGCGCGTCGATCCGTGACAGCCGGCCGACACGCGCCTGGTCGAGTTCGACCGGCTCGGCGGATTCGCTTGCCGCGGCCTCGAATTGCCCAAGCTCTTCCTTCAGCCGAAGGATCGCAGCGCGAAATTGATCGAGTTGTTCTGGCGTCATGATTGCCAATATAGCCTCTGGGCCGGCAGGCAGGTGGCAAGTATCAGCCCAGACCAAGCAGCGCAAGCGGTAGCGCCGCGGCGGCCGCGCGGTTCTGCATGCGCAAGATCGAGAAGGGTTTGGCGACTAGCGCCCGCGTGGACGCAGCCAGTCCTGTAGCTGCGCATGGACACCGGCATCGCTGAGCAGGTCCATGTGGCCCAGCCCGTAGCCAATCCACTGCCGTCGCTTCGGGATGACCAGTTCCTGCCGCGAGTCGCGGTGCACGCCGAGCGCGCTGTTCAGCGGCACCAGGCCGTCGCCGAGCAGACGATCGGCCAGCGTTCCGCGCCTGGCGCAGAGGGTTGCGGCCGCAGCGTGCCAGCGAACCCGGGCGGGCAGCGGCACGAACTTGCCGGCTCTGGCCGTGACGTTGCCGTGACGCAGGTCGGTGATGCCGGCGCTGCGCGACTTGCCCAGGCGCGTGAAGGGGGCAATGTACGGACTCAGGCCCATGACCTGGTCGAGCCGGTGACCAGCGCGTTCCAGGGGCGCACCGTGGTGCGGCGTGCCCAGGAAGATGCAATCCTGCAGGCGACCGGGCCACGAATGGCCAGACTCCTGCGCGTGATGGCAGGCGCTGCGAGCCACGAGTCCACCCATACTGTGGCCAACGATCGCCAGCCTGGGCGGCTTGCCCGGCCAGGTCGCGAACAGCCGCTCGAGCATGGCGGCCAGCGCCTGGCCGTTGGCGGCGACCGGCAGGCCGCTGTTGTACCGCAGGTAGAGCGGCACGAGATCGAGTTCGGCTGACAGCGCAGCGCCGTGATCGTGGCCGTTGCGCTGCCAGTGCCGCTCGTTCAGGCACAGGCCGTGCACCATCAACAGCAGGCGGGATGCTCCCTCCCGCCGGCGCAGCGCCTCGTGCAGGGCGCCGGGATCGTCAAGATCGAGGGGGCGACCCTGGTATCGCAGATCCATCTCGATTGCCAGCGGGTTCCCGGTACGCGCCAGATGATCGCCGTACACGCCGTTCAGGGCGGAGACCGCGGCATCGCGCTCGGGCGAGGCCTCGCCTTCCGGCAGCAGTCCGACGAGCGGCGAGAGCGCCGCGTCGAGGCCGGTGCCAATGACGCCTGTCGTTCCCCGCACACAGCGATACACGAAACCCGTGATACCCCGCGTCCGGCCGGCACCGGCGGCCGCGCCGACCGGTCCCGGACGCAGCTGGATGGTGTGGTGCATCGTCTCGACCAGGCCCGTGATGCCAAGCGCGGCATCGAAGGCGAGGCGCGAGGCGCCCTGGAGGTCAGCCAGATGCTGTCGGTAGACGGTGCTCACCTCGGGGGACTCCTGTCCCGGCTCAACGCCGGCGGCCTGTCAACAACAGTTCGATGATCCCGCCGATTACCAGCGCTGCACAAACGATTTGAATTCCGATCAGTCCGTTCATGGTGCCTCCTATGACTGGTTGCCCATGTGTCGCTGCGATTCCCGGTCGGGTCGGCGCATCTCGCGCCAGGCCGCGACCGGAGTGACCTTCCTGGTCGCTGTATTGCATCGCAGCACCAAGCTTGGCGGCCTAAACTAGTGATAGCTCCCTAAAGGCCGTACTTGTCGCCGAAATTTGTGATTAACAGCACATAATTCAAGTACTTACCGTAGCTCAGGCGTGGACAAACGAGCTCGTCTGCGAGAGATCAAGCCCTCACTTCGAAAGCCGCTATTGTCCGGCTCGTGGCAGGGACGCATCCTGATCGGGACGGACGCGACCTGATTCCCGGGATGCGAAAAGGACCTTCGCAATGAGTACGCTCACCAAGCTCGCCCTCGGCGTCATGGGGCAGCTGCGGCCACGGCCGGCGCTGGGCGACGCTGACACGATCATCAAGCTCCCGGCTCCCGACAAGCACGGTGGCTTGCCACTGATGCAGGCGCTGGCCCGGCGGCATTCATCGCGCGAGTTCGCGCCCGGCCCCCTGTCACAAGCAGTGCTGTCTGGCCTGCTGTGGTCGGCCTTCGGCGTGAACCGGCCTGACGGCGGGCGCACGGCGCCCTCGGCGATCAACGCGCAGGAGGTCGATGTCTACGTGGCGCTGCCCTCGGGTGCGTATCGCTACGAGGCGAAGTCGCACGCGCTGCAACTCGTCGCCGCCAGCGACCTCAGGCGCGTGACCGGCTACCAGGACTTCGTGGATGAAGCCCCGCTCGACCTCGTGTACGTGGCGGACCATACGCGCATGCGCATGATTCCGGTCGCCCAGCGCGAAAGCTACGCCTCGGCCTGTGCTGGTGCGATCGCACAGAACGTGTACCTGTTCGCCGCGAGCAACGGCCTGGCCGCCGTGATTCGCGCCTGGATCGATCGCGCAGCCATGGCCGATGCGCTCGGGCTCAGCCACGACCAGCAGGTGCTGCTGTCGCAGACGGTCGGCTATCCCAAGGGGAAAAGGCGCGCCGACGCCTAGCCGCCGGATGCTAGGATGACGGCGGCTTCCCAGTCATTTCCGGACAGACAGCATGGCGCCGCCCCCCGAATCAGATCGGCCGCAGACTTTTGCCGAGGAAATCGCCAACAGCATCAGTCACGGCCTTGGGCTCGTGCTGGCGCTGATCGGCACACCGTTCCTGATCGCGACCGCGCTGCGCCAGGGCAGCGCGGCAGACGTCGTCGCGGTCAGCGTGTTTGCCGCTTCGATGACGATCCTGTACCTGTCTTCGACCGTCTATCACGCCTTGCCGCAGGGCCGGGCCAAGAAAGTCTTTCATGTGCTGGACCACTCGGCCATCTACCTGCTGATCGCCGGCACCTACACGCCCTTCACGCTGGGCGTGCTGCAGGGCGGCTGGGGCTGGGCGCTGTTCGGGCTGGTGTGGAGCCTCGCGGCGTTCGGCGTAGTGGTCAAGGTTTTCGCCGGCATCCGCTGGAACGGCCTCTCGACGGCCCTGTACCTGGGAATGGGATGGCTGATCATCGTCGCCGCGAAGCCGCTCTGGGACAGCCTGCCCCTGGCCGGGCTGGCGTGGCTGTTCGGCGGCGGCATCGCCTACACGGCCGGGGTCTACTTCTACCTGCACAAGACCATGCGCTACGGCCACTTCGTGTGGCACCTGTTCGTCGTAGCGGGAACGGCCTGCCACTTCGTCGCGGTGCTGAAGTACGCGATCTAGGCCACGTCGCGCAGGCTCCGCTGGCCGAGTCGAGACAATGCGGCGGGCAGCCAGCGCAGGCCCCGGCGATCGAGCATGCTCGCCAGGTCGCGCTGCCTGCCCAGCTTGCCGCTACTTCATCAACGTCACGTGTCCGCGCATCTCGTACTTGCGATCACTGCCGGCCGCCGTGCAGGCGGTGACGACGACGTCGTTCATCTGGAATTTCTGGCCGCCGCCACCAAGCGTCGCTTCCTTGATGTGCTCGCCGCTGGCGCATGCGCGGTCGAGATACTGCGAGGTGGCATTTCCGGGTCCCGGAATCGTCACGCTTACGCTGCGCACGGAACTGTCTGCGGCGGCGGCTGCGGTGGACGAATCATCCATCGCCATCATCGGCTTGTGCTGCCGCTTGCCGGTCGCCATGCCGGAGGCGGCATCCCGGGGCACCACGGCGTCCGTGCTCGTGACGTGCATGTCTTGCATCGATACCTTGCCGGTCGCCATGCCGGAGGCTGCCTCGCGTTGCGCCGCGGCGTCCGTGCTCGTGACGGACATGTCCTGCATGGACGCCTTGCCGGTACCCATCCCGGTCGTGGTCGCCACCGAGGGGTTGGTCGCGCCCCACGAGAACGAAGACACTTCGGTCGATCCGGCGGCTGGGCGATCCTTGGCTTCGCCCTTGACGTCATCGATCTTGAGAAAGTAGTCGGACGCCGCAAACGCGCCCGTAGCGGTCAACAGCAAGCCTGAGACCACGGCCAGCGCGAACAACGAAGACTTTTGCATGTGCGAACCCCCCAATTGAAGAAGCGCCAGTCTGACATGCGCCGGATTCGCTGGACAGTGACGCCGTGCGCCCTTTCACGGTTTGACCGCAGCAGGCATCGATTCTGTTCCGGCCGGCTCCGGCCCGGTCCCGGCCTGGGTTGGGTTGTTGCCAACTGCGGTGAATCCGGCGATCCTCACCGCATGACATTCAGTCGCCGTGA
>Ga0316188_10001673_pt1 | contig 10544 bp, 8 predicted proteins | sample Phiworburrow1_MG_FD_204933 | JGI IMG/M metagenome (GOLD analysis project Ga0316188, IMG submission 204933) | Coastal sediment microbial communities from Maine, United States - Phippsburg worm burrow 1 | ecosystem: Environmental > Aquatic > Marine > Coastal > Sediment | place: USA: Maine... | reverse complement strand
GAGCTCAATAAATGCAGTAAAAGTTTTGCGCCAAGCCGGTGCAAAGGTGAGCGGTGTGGTTGCCATATTCAGTTATGGTCTGGAAATAGCGACAAATAATTTCGAGAAAGAGGGGGTAGATTTAGTCTGCCTTACTGACTTTAACCATTTATTAAAAGAGGCAGAGACAAAAAATTCTTTTACAGAAAAGGAACTTGTTGCTTTAAAATCATGGTGGATAGACCCTGCAAATTGGAAATAAATAGATGATATGGAGAAAAAAAAGAAACTACTTGTTCTTACCGGAGGTGGAGATTGTCCCGGGCTTAATGCTGTTATCAGAGCCATTTCAAAACGGTGTCAACAGGAAAAAGACTGGGAATTATACGGTTCGATAGAAGGATTTAATGGTATTTTTAAGGAACCTCATGAGATTATGAAACTTACTTCTCGATATACCTCCGGTATTCATGTTCGAGGAGGAACAATCCTGAAAACAACAAATAAAGGCAACCCATCAAATTATGCCATTCCACAAGCAGATGGGAAAGTCAAGTACGTTGACCGCACCGAAGAATTGGCAAAAAAAATTATTGACTTAGGTTTTCAAGCAGTTATCAATATTGGTGGAGATGGGTCGCAAAGGATTTCTCAGGCTCTATTCAAAAGAGGATTAAATATTATTGGTATTCCGAAAACTATTGACAATGACTTATTATCTACTGATTTTACTTTCGGTTTTCAGACGGCAGTGCAAATTGCCACTGATTCTTTTGATAAGTTAGTAACTACTGCTGAAAGTCACAATAGAGTTATGATAATGGAAGTGATGGGACGTGATGCTGGGTGGATAGCGTTGCATACTGCCATTGCCGGCGGGGCTGAGGTATGTTTGATACCCGAAATACCATATAATATTGATAAGGTTGTGGAAAGGATAAACTCAAGATATAAAAATGGTAGGGGTTTTGCCAACATTGTTATATCTGAAGGGGCTAGGATTAGTCATGGCGAGGTTACCGCCACGACAAATGAAGTAGGCTCTGAACATGTTCGACTTGGGGGCGTGGCCTTTGAACTTTCTAAGCAACTTAAAAAGGCCGGTTGTGTCGGCGATATAAGAGAAACGGTATTGGGGCACGTTCAACGTGGAGGTAGCCCGATAGCTTTCGACAGAGTTTTGGCAACTTCATTTGGCGTTTGTGCTTTTGAATTGATATTGGAAAAGAAATATGGTAGAATGCTAGTTTTTAAAAACAATACCATATCTTCCGTTTCATTGGAAGAAGCTACTAAATCGACTAGTTTGGTCGACAAAACCTCTTTGCTAGTAAAAGTAGCAGAGGGACTGGGCATTTCATTTGGAGAATAAATTTTTAAAATACATGAAAACAATAAAAGATTATAATTTTTCGGGACGTAGAGCACTAATTCGAGTTGACTTTAATGTCCCTCTGGATCAGAGTTTTAACGTTACCGATAACACTAGGATAAAGGCGACCATTCCAACCATAAAAAAGATTTTAAAAGACGGGGGTAGCTGTATTTTAATGTCTCATTTGGGGCGACCAAAAAATGGCCATGAAACGAAGTATTCATTAAAACACACAATTTCAACAATAGAGAAACTATTGGGTATAAAGGTTGATTTTGTCGATGATTGCATTGGTCAAGAGGCCAAAACTAAGTCCCTAGCCTTAAAAGCTGGACAAGTGTTGTTATTAGAGAACCTACGATTTTATAAAGAAGAGGAAAAAGGCGATTTGCCTTTTGCCGAAAAATTGTCCAAACTGGGTACTATTTATGTCAACGATGCTTTTGGGACGGCACATCGGGCACACGCTTCGACTACTATAATAGCACAATTTTTTGAAGATAAGTGTGCCGGGTTGATAATGGAATCGGAGTTGGAAAACGCTAAAAGAGTAGTCGAAAATGTTGAAAACCCATTTACAGCCATATTGGGAGGAGCAAAAATATCGGATAAGATATTGCTTATTGAAAAGCTTATAGACAGGGTAAACAACATTATTATTGGCGGTGGTATGGCCTATACCTTTTTAAAAGCACAAGGTTGTAGTGTTGGAAATTCGATGGTTGAAAACGATAAACTAGACCTAGCTAAACGTTTGATAGAAAAAGCCAAAGATAAAGGGGTTGAATTTCATCTTCCGCTAGATTCAATAATAGCTGATAAATTTGATGCCAATGCCAACACTAAAATTTCGTCAAATAAAACAATCCCTGATGGCTGGCTTGGTTTGGACATTGGACCAAAGACTTGTGAACAGTTTAATAAGATAATTGAAAGCTCTAAAACCATCTTATGGAATGGACCGATGGGTGTTTTTGAAATGAAACTCTTTGAAGGGGGCACCAAATCTGTTGCCGTAAGTATTGCCAATGCCACTAAAAAGGGAGCATTCTCACTTATTGGCGGAGGGGATAGTGTTGCCGCCATATCAAAATTTGGGTTAACCGACAAAGTTAGCTACGTGTCAACAGGGGGCGGTGCATTGTTGGAATATTTTGAGGGAAAGGAATTGCCGGGAGTAGTTGCCTTGTCTTAGACCGATTTTCTTAAAACCCAGTACTCATCATATTTTATTTTGCCTTCGTCCAGAAGGTTTCTGACGGCGAGAATAAAATCGTTGTTGTGGGTTGGGGAAATGGCTTTTTCCAGTTCCTCAATGGTCATGGGTTTTTCATAAATGAGTTTCTCGACTTGACGCCGATAGTTTGGTTCCAATTGCTCATTTTTCTTTCTTGACCGGCACACATCGCAACGCCCACAGGTATCAAAGGTTTTTTCATCAAAATAGTCAAGGATAACTTGCATTCTACAACGATGGGTTTGATTGGTAAAACCTATCATGGCATTCATTTTGGCGATGACCAAATCACGTCTTTCAGCCTGCCATCGAGTATCTAATGGCAAATGTCTTGAGTCCTGAATTGGAAGAGTAAAAGTTATTTGTGGTTTATCTGACGATGGATAATAAGATAAAATTTGCAATGTCATCAAATGATTGAGAGCTTCCACAATCTCCTTTTTTGTTGTGTTTAAACTAGTTGCAATCACTTTTTCTTTGATGGGCACATAATCTTGAAATAATTCCGCCCCGTAGTTTCTTAACAATGCTTTTATAACCGGGTCATATTTTGAACTAGAAACCTGAAATTTATACAGGTTAGAAATGTCTAAAAGAAAATGAATTCGGGATGGTCGATAAAAACTATCACTAAGGGAAATCAGTTTATGTTCTTCTAATTTTTTTAAAGCTACAAAGGCATCCGTTAATTTGAGTTTATATCTATTGATAAAAGCATCTAAATCAAAATCATAGCTTTCGCCTTCACTACTGCCAATAGCCAAGCCAAAAAAGTTTATCAAGGTTTGATATATTAATTTCAAATACTCCGGAGAAGGATGCGATCGTATTATTCTCTCTTTCAATTTGTCAGTATCTGGCTCTTTATAGACAATCACAGCAAAAGAGGGTTTCCCATCGCGACCGGCCCTACCTGCCTCTTGATAATAGGATTCTAAATTTTCGGGCAGGTCAACATGTATAACTATTCTAACATCAGCTTTGTCAATGCCCATACCAAAGGCACTAGTAGCTACCACAACTTTCTTGATATTTTTTTTCCACGATAAATAGTTTGCCATTCGGATTTCATGCGATAGCCCGGCATGGTAGTATGTTGAGGGTATGTGATTTATTTCCAACCACTTACTGAGTAACAATGTGGACTTTCGGGATCTTACGTACACGATTGCCACCCCCTTGACTTTTTGTAGAATTTGAAGCAATCTTTTTTCTTTGTCTTCTGATTTTCTCACAACGATACTCAGATTTTCTCTTGCAAAACTCTTTTTATACACTTGGGGAAATTGCATTTTGAGATTTTTAACAATATCATCGCACACAATTTTTGTTGCTGTGGCCGTTAAAGCCATAATTGGAGTTTCAGGCTTTATTTCCCTCAAAGAAGCAATTTCTAGGTAAGGCGGTCGGAAATCATAGCCCCATTGAGAGATACAGTGAGCTTCGTCAACTGCAATCAATGAAACGTTCATTTTAGTAAAACGCTCAAGAAACATTTTAGATTTAAGTCGCTCCGGAGACAGATATAAAAACTTATATTTTCCATACACACTATTATCTAATGCCAAATCTATTTCTTGTCTATTCATTCCGGAGTGGATCATTAGTGCCGCAATCTTGCGGTTATGTAATTGTTGAACTTGATCTTGCATTAAGGCTATAAGTGGACTGATTACAAGTGTAATGCCTGATTGAATGATTCCCGGTACTTGAAAGCAGATTGATTTTCCGCCCCCTGTTGGCAACAATGCAAGCACATCTTTTTTCTCCAAAATGCTACCGATGATTTCCCTTTGCGGGGTTCTGAATTGGCTGTAGCCAAAGTATTTCTTCAAGATAGTTTCCGGGGTGTCCAAGAGTTTTTATTGTCCAATTTTATACCAACTTATTTATAAATATCAATAAGTAAAAATAATCATTAAAATCTTCTATTACTATAAGTTATAAAACAATCGGGCACCTGTTTTCCAAAATTTTATTTTGTATAGTTCTAAATTTTGAAACTATGAATTTTAATAAGGTTTTATAAGAATTCCACATAAGCTCCTTGACTTAATACTGAAAAACAGTTTTTACCAAACAGATTGGCCTCCTTTTTTATCCGTTCACAATAGAATAATGAGTTGCTACTATCCAAAATTAAATTTTTAAACACAATTTTATTATTGATTTGTAAAATGGATTTGATTGCATTATGTCCTACAATAAGATAATCAACATTTACCGAATTTGGCAACTGACAGTTTTTATTGTTAATCCACAAAATAGATTTATTTCTCCAAAAGAAAAACTGAAGACCCCTAGCTTCCCTAAAGAAATATTTATTATCCTCGACATTATTCGTCACTTGACGAAAAGACATGTAGGGTTTAATAGAAAAGTCGATGCTCTTAGGTTTTTGTTTTAAAGTGGAATCAAGACACAAATGGGACTTTTCATCTGAAAACCACTCTATTGCGCTACCACCTCGGACACTGTAAACTATTAAGCCGGATTTATCAATGATATTGAAATAATGCGACCATTCCTGAAATGCAAATAAAGCCACTCCAATAAATACAAAAATGAAAAACTTAAATTGTCTGAATACAAACAAAGTTCTCACGCCAATGATAATTATGAAAAGTGCAAAGCATTGGATAAGGGAGACCTGAATTTCTGTAATAATACTAAAAGGTAGCTTTTCTATCGTGAAAATATATTTATTTAAAAATTGAACTAAGGCAGTCAGTAATTTGCCGAGGTTGTAAGCTATTAATTCCCAAAAATTAATAGATAATAAGATAAGCCCTCCATTTAAGATTAAAAATGCGACGTCAATTACTAGCAAATTAGACAGTAAAAAATAAACAGGAAATTGATGAAAATAATGAGCGGAAATGGGAAAAGTCGCAATTTGTGCTGCAATAGAGACAGAAGAAATAGTCCAGAAATGATTAATAATTGATGATTTCACCTCAATCAAGTTATATATAGGTCGTTGCAATAAGATAATTCCGATTACTGCGGAGTACGATAATTGAAACCCAACCGACATTATCAAGAAAGGGTCTATAATTAAAATGAAGAATGCAGAGCCGGCCAAAGTGTTAAAAATATTCGTTCCTTTTCCAAAAGGCTTTGACACAATAAAAAACGAGAACATAGTGACCGCCCTCAATACTGAGGGTGAGAAATTCGTAATTAAAGCATAACCCCAAAGCAGAAGTAAAGAAATTGCTGTAACTATCCACTTTCCACCCTTCAGTCTATCGAAGGGCTTTAAGCAAAAACCTATAATCAAATATAAAATTCCGACATGAAGCCCTGAAACTGCAAGCACATGTATGGCTCCGCTAGAAGAATATGCTTTGAGCAGTTCATCGTCCAAATCATCTTTTACACCTAAGACTAAGGCCAAAATAATTCCCTGTTCATTAGGTGTGGAAATATATTTTTTTACTACACCTACAGCCCAAGCACGAAATTGAGAAGCGTAACCTTTGAGGCTCCATTCTTTATCATGGGAAACTAATTTCCAAAATCCGGCTTTAACAAATTGGGTGTGGTAGATATTTTGATAGCTCAAATATTTTTTTAAATCAAACTCTTTCGGGTTTCTAGGTGGCTCTACCGGTTGTGGTTTTCCTCTTATTAATAATATGTCGTTATATTTTAGCGAGTCTATTTGTTTTGTTTTATGCAAATAATAATTCACTTTTCCGGATGCAGGGCTCCACCGCCCGTCGGTAAATATTGATTCAATCGCTCCTGTTATTTTCCAGGTTGAATTTTTTTCTTCGGGAGTTGAGATAAGTCTAATTTTTTGGAAAATAATTTCACTCTTAATCTTTGAAATATGATCCAAGTTATTGGACTGTCTGCTTAGAGCTGCATCAAAATATCCGGCTAAAAAAATGCATGAGAGCCCAATAAATCCGAGAAGCACATTTTTATTTTTATGCTCTTTTATTAAGATACTAATAAAAAAAAATCCAACTATCAAAGTTGGAATAAGAAAGAATAATATGTTTTGGTTAATTAGATTAGGGTAATATAGGTACAGAATAATACCTCCTATGAAATAAAAAACTATCCTTACCATATAATAAGGAATATAAATCATGTAATAATTTTTTAAAACTTATACTATATGGCAGAACAGAAAAATGAAAACATAATTAAGAATGATTAATAAACTTGGTCTAGTTTCTCATAGGCTAAAATAATGTCTCTCACTAGTTTATGTCTTACCACGTCTTTTTCAGTTAATTTCACTAAATGAATACCTGGGACTCCCTCAAGAATTTTTATTGCCTCTTTCAGTCCCGATTTTTTATTGCCTAGCAAATCAATTTGTGAGATATCGCCATTTACAATCATTTTTGAGTTTGGTCCCATGCGTGTGAGAAACATTTTCATTTGCATGGCTGTGGTATTCTGAGCTTCATCTAAAAGTATGTAGGCATTGTTCAGTGTTCGCCCTCTCATATAGGCTAAAGGAGCGATTTCAATAATTTGGTTATCCATGATATGCTTTAATTTTTCAGGGGGGATCATATCATATAATGCATCAAAAATAGGTCGTAGGTATGGATCTATTTTTTCTTTCATGTCTCCGGGCAAAAAACCTAGACTCTCACCGGCTTCTACTGCGGGGCGGGTGATTACAATCTTTTTTATCAATTTCAATTTTAGAGCCCTTACGGCCATTGCAACCGAAATGTAAGTTTTGCCCGTACCGGCAGGACCTAGTACAAAAACCAAGTCATTGGCCATAATAGCTTCGGTTAACTCTCTTTGATTGGTAGATTTAATTTTTATCGGAATTCCTTTGGATCCATAGAGAAGAATATCATCTAAAGTATTGCTTGCTAGATGTTGTGGTTCTTCTTTTGAAATGCAACTTTGAATATTTTCTTCAGTCACCTGTCCAAATTGATGGAAATGATCTATTAAGGCATTCAAGATATCCACAATTTGAATAACTTCATTGTTTGTTCCTTTTATATGGATTTCATTGCCTCTAGAAATAATCTTGCTTCTAGGGAAAGCCGATATTAATAAATCTATGTTCTTATTTCCTAAGCCCAAGAAGTCAATTAAGGAAATATCCTCTAATCTTACTGTTTGTTCTATCAAATTGTTTGTTCTATCAAAGAATTATTGTAAAATGAATTAATTTTATACCAAAAGTAATAATTATTAATTGTAAAGCAATTAGTAATGAATTTTCTTCTATGACTATTGTGACTATTCTTACTGATTCAGGAGAAAATGACCACTATGTGGCATCAATAAAGGCTAAAATTTTAAGCATTTATAGTGATTTAACAATTATTGACATTTCTCATTGCATCGAACCGGCTAATCTTGCACAAGGCTCATTCGTTTTAAAATCGGTTTTTAGAGATTTCCCGTCAGGTACGGTGCATTTGGTAGGGGTGGGGCCAATGTGTAGGCTTGATGTGGCTTATATTGCAATCCAACTCGAAGACCACTTTTTTGTTGGCAATAACAATGGAATTTTAAGTTTAATAAGTGATCAAGCTCCACAACATATTGTGGGAATAAATAATGCAAACGGTCTGGCAACCTCTTTTCCCGAAAAAGATATTCTAGCTCCTGCCGTTGCAAAAATAGCAATGGAGAAAACATTGAAAAATATAGGGAATCCAATTACCGATTACGTTCAAAAAATTAGCTCTAGCCCCAAAGCCACCAAAAAGCAAATAGTGGGACAAGTCATTTACATAGATAGATTTGGCAATCTTATCACAAGCATCAGGAAAGAAATATTTCTTTCATTGAAAGGAGAAAGAAAGTTTTCCATACAATTTGGTAGTTGGAGTTTTAGAAATATTTCTAGGGTTCACCAATATTATTATGAAGTTCCTGAAGGAGAATGTTTTTTTTTGTTTAACAGCCTTGATTTATTGGAAATTGGAATTAATAATGGTATCGGAGATCAATTGTTTGGTATGAATTATGATAGTTCTGTTATTATTTCTTTCCTTGATGAAAATGGAATATAAATAGGCATTAAAATAAAAAGCTATGATTAGAATAGTTCGGTTATATTTTACTGAAACCGGGGAAACGGAATTTTTAAAAATTTTCAACCAATATAAAACTGAAATACGCAATTTCCCGGGTTGCACCCACCTCCAACTTTTAAAAGATAAAGATTTAGAATTCAGCTATTCAACATTGAGTCATTGGAACAATCAAAGTGATTTAGAAAATTATAGGAATTCGGAATTGTTTATAAATGTTTGGGCGCAAACAAAAAAATTGTTTTCACAAAAGCCTATTTCTTTTTCACTTGATAATTTTATTGATGTAGAACCTTATTAATAATATTAAGAAGGGAATTCAAATTTTTTAAAATGCTAAGTTTAAATAGTCGACGCAAAAAGTCTTTAAAGAAAGGTCTCCTAAATGAAACCGGGGTTTTGATGATTCCATAATTAGAAATAGGATTTATATATTTGGTAATCAATCAGTTACCTGTAATTTCATTTGATATACTTGTGAGAGCCGTCACAGTAGGGTAGTTTTTTAGATTGCCCGCAGATACAATCATTTATGCCTTTTCCACTTATAATTTTTTGTTCATATTTTTCTATTCTTGACACCCGAGTTTTGGATTGTTGGGCAGCGGAAAAATACAAAATGTATGCTCTTTGCCTTCCGGGTGTAAGGGCTTCAAAAGCAGTTTTCAAAGTGGAATTATTATTTAGGATATTTTGCAATTCCTCAGGATATTTTTGTTCTGTTGACTTTTTAAAATCCACCTTCAAACCTTCTTTTTCTATTTCAATTGCCTCATTAATATATGCTTTTAGGATAGGCTCCATATCGGCTACTTCTTTGAGGTTGGTAAACCGTATCTGTCTGCCTGATTGTACGTTCTCAGTTTGTTGGATTAAAATACCTTCGGTGTCTTTTAACAAGGCACCTTTCATAAACATAATGGCAAAATATTCTTTAAAGCCATGAATTAAAACTATGTTTTTGGTTTGGTATGTGTAGCAAGGAACTCGCCATTTAAATTCCTCAGTAAGTTGGCAGTCAAGAACAATAGTTCTTAATTTCTCCAATTCTTGCTTCCATTTTTTGACCTTATTGAAAAATATATCAACCTTAGGATTCATTATTTCCATTTGCTGAAACTATGAATTATTTCGTGCGGTTCGTTTCAAAAATATAGCTTTTATGTGACTAAAGCTCAAAGATACAACCTTATGATATTTCCGTTATTTGTACCCGGGACGGGAGTTGAACCCGTACAGATATTACTATCCACAGGATTTTAAGTCCTGCGTGTCTACCAATTCCACCACCCGGGTGCAAGAAAACCAGATGACGCAAAGACAGTTGCATCAAACTTACTGAGCGGGAAACGAGATTCGAACTCGCGACCCCGACCTTGGCAAGGTCGTGCTCTACCAACTGAGCTACTCCCGCTTTTCCGCACAATATAAAGGTTGCAAATTTATAACTGCCAAACTACAAATTAAAGACTTTGGAATAAATTTTTCATTTCAAACTTCAATCAACGGTTTTGCAAACATAACTGTTTTAATTAGTAAATCAGTTAGCATCTTCACATTTAACGGCAAGATATTATCGTAAATTTGATAAACACGTTTTTTTTCTAATACTTTTTCGTAAATGGTTATTAATTGGCAATATTAGGTTGTCGATAAAATAATTATGGCTATTGGCGGTAGCAATAATTTTATATAATCATTAAATATTCATATTTTTATAAAACAATGTAAAACAAAATTATAATATGATTTCTTGGGAAGATTTTGAAAAAGTAGATATCCGAGCAGGACTAATTATCAGGGCAGAAGTATTTAAGGAGGCAAAAAAGCCGGCTTATAAATTGTGGATTGATTTTGGAGAAGAAATAGGGATATTAAAGTCGAGTGCTCAAATTACTAAGAATTATACTTTAGATTC
>Ga0316188_10001672_pt1 | contig 10545 bp, 10 predicted proteins | sample Phiworburrow1_MG_FD_204933 | JGI IMG/M metagenome (GOLD analysis project Ga0316188, IMG submission 204933) | Coastal sediment microbial communities from Maine, United States - Phippsburg worm burrow 1 | ecosystem: Environmental > Aquatic > Marine > Coastal > Sediment | place: USA: Maine... | reverse complement strand
AGCGGTGCGGCAGCTTCTTGAGGAAATGGTGGATGTCGAGCGCGGGGGCTGTCATGTCTTCTTCTCCAGCGCTCGCAGTCGCTCGCGCAGGGTGTGCAGTTGCCGCAGGGTGGCAGCGTTCTTTTCCCAGGACGCATTGTCATCGAACGGGAACAGGCCGCTGTACTGCCCCGGCTTCAGGATCGAGCGGGTGATCACGGTGGCGGCAGTGACGTGCACATGGTCCACCAGCGTCAGGTGGCCCAGGATGATGGCGCCGCCGCCGGCGGTGCAGTGGCGGCCGATCGTGGCACTCCCGGCCACACCGACACAACCTGCGAAGGCGCTGTGGGCGCCGACATGCACGTTGTGGCCGATCTGGACCAGGTTGTCGAGCTTGACCCCGTCGTCCAGCACCGTGTCCTCCAGCGCGCCCCGGTCGATGCAGGTATTGGCACCGATCTCCACGTCGTCGCCGATGCGGACCCCGCCCAGCTGTTCGATCTTGACCCATGTCGCGCCGGCGCCGGTGCCGGCCTCGGGTGCAAAGCCGAAGCCGTCGGCGCCGATGACGGCGCCGCTGTGGACCAGGCCACGCGCTCCGATGCTGCAGCCCTCGGACAAGGTGGCGTGCGCCATCAGTCGGGTGCCTTCGCCCACCTGGGCGTGCGCGCCGACATGCGTCTGTGCAGCCAGCACCGCGCCCGGGCCCACCACCGCGCCCGCCGCGACGTACGCCAGCGGTCCCACGGACGCACTGGGCGCCACGCGCGCGCCCGGCTCGACGCAGGCGCTGGGGTGCACGCCGGGTCGGGCGGGCGTGCGCGTGCGCGCCGCCCACCACTGCGTCAGCCGCGCATAGGCCAGATACGGGTCCTTGCACAGGATCGCGGCCGGCCGGGCAGCCACGTCGTCGCGCATCGCAGGCGCCACGATCACGCAGCCGGCCGCGCTGGCGTCCAGCTGCTGTCGGTAGCGCGGGTTGGCCAGGAAGGCCACCGCGTCGGCACCTGCCGTCGCCAAGGTGCCCATGCGCGTGATGTCGAGCTCGAGATCGCCGATTGCCTCGCCGTCGAGCAGGCGGGCCAGCTCGGCGACGGTGCTGCGGGTCAAGGCGGCCGCCGCGGTCTACTTGCCAGCGCCGCTGGCGCCCGCGTTCAGGGCTTTGATCACCTTGTCGGTGATGTCCACCCGCGGGCCCGCGAAGACGACCCCCTCCTGCACGATGAGGTCGTACTTCTCGCTGTCGAAGATCTGCTTGATGACGCGGTTGGCGCGTTCGACCACGTTCGCCAGCTCCTCGTTCTTGCGCTGGTTCAGGTCTTCCTGGAACGCGCGGCGCTTGCGCTGCAGGTCGCGGTCCTGCTCCACCAGGTCGCGCTGGCGGCGATTGCGCTCGGCCTCGGGCAGCGTGGGCGCTTCCTTGTCGAGCTTGTCGGCCTCGGCCTTCAGGCGGCTGGTGTCATCGGCCAGTTCGCGCTCGCGCTTGCCGAACTCGGTCTCCAGCTTCGCCTGAGCGGCCTTGGCCGGCGTCGACTCGCGCAGCACGCGCTCGCCGTTGATGTAGCCGATCTTGATCTCCTGGGCGGCCGCCGTCACGCCGACGGTCGCCAGCAGCAAGGCCAGCCCAAGCGCTCTGAATTGCGGCAGTTTGATCAAAAGGCGGTCCCGATCTGAAATTGGAATTTCTGAATTCTATCGTTCGGCAGCTTGCGCAAGGGCACGCCATAGCTGAGCTTCAGCGGCCCGACGGGCGACAGCCAGCTCAAGCCCAGGCCGGTCGAGCTGCGCAACTCTCTCGTGGTGAGGTCGGTGTTCTCGTCCCAGACGTTGCCGGCATCGATGAAGCCGAAGACACGCAGCGTCTTGTCGCCCCCCATCCCCGGAACCGGCACGTAGAGTTCGGCGTTCAGGTTGAGCTTGCGCGAGCCGCCGATGTAGGCCCCGGTGGGGTCGATGACACCCAGCGACCCTTGCTCGAAGACCCGCACCGAACCAAGGCCGCCGCCGTAGAAGTTCTTGAACAGCGGGTAGGGCCGGCTGCCGATGCCTTGTCCCCAGCCAAGCTCGGCATTCAGGCCCAGCGACAGACGGGCGGGCAACGGGAAATACTGCTGCAGCTGGAAATTGCTGCGCAGGTACTGCACGTCGCCGAACAGGCTGGACTCCAGGTTGACACGCATGAAGCGGCCGGCGGAAGGCACCAGGGCACTGTCGCGCGCGTCGCGCGACCAGCCCAAGGTCAGGGGCCAGGACTGGCTGGTCTCCCCGAACTGCTGGCGGTAGAGGAAGTAGCTGTTCGGGATGCCCGCGGTCGCGCCGATCGTCGTGCTTTCCCAACCCGCGCCAAAGAACACGGTGTCGAAATCAGAGAAAGGCACGCCGAACCGGATCGCGACCCCTGGTGTCGAGATCTGGTACTTGTCCCCCAGGCTGTTGAACGGGCGGCTCGTGCGGTAGTACAAGTCGATCGCGCGCGACACGCCGTCGACCGTGAAGTACGGGTCGACGGTGCTCAGCAGGAAGCTGCGGGAGAGCTTGCTGGTGTTGAGCTCCAGACCCAGATAGTTGCCCGAGCCGAACACGTTCTCCTGCTTGACCGACGCCGTCAGCGACAGCCGATCGGCACTGGAGAAGCCGGCCCCGAGCAGCAGGTTGCCGGTGGGCTTTTCCTTGACCTTGACGATGAGGTCGACCTGATCGGGCGCGCTGGCGATCTCGCGCGTCTCCACGTCGACTTCGCTGAAGTAGCCCAGCCGGTCGACGCGGTCGCGCGACAGCTTGATGCGCGCTCCGTCGTACCAGGCCGACTCGAACTGGCGGAACTCACGGCGTACCACCTCGTCGCGCGTGCGCGTGTTGCCGGCGACCTCGATGCGACGCACGTACACGCGGCGCTGCGGGTTGCCTGTCAGCACCACCTGCACCTGGCCCTTTTCGCGGTCGACCACGGGGTTGACGTCGATGCGGGCAAACGCATAGCCGTACTGGCCGTAGAGGTCGCCGAACAACTGCTGCGTGTCCGTGACATCGTCGCCCCGGTAGGGGTACCCCGGCTGTACCCTGACGCGCCAACGGAACTCGTCCTCGCGCCCGAGGAAGTCGCCCTGGAGCTTGACGCCCGTCACGATGAAGGGCTGGCCCTCGTGGATCGAGATCGCGATCGCGATGCTCTGCTTGTCCGGCGAGATGGTGACCTGGGTCGATTCGATCGCAAACTCGAGGAACCCGCGGTTGACGTAGAACGCGCGCAGCGTCTCCTGGTCGGCGTTGAGCTTGGCGCGCGAGTACCGATCGGACTTGGTGTACCAGGTCAGCCAGCCCGGCGTCGTGAGCGCAAGTTGGCCGAGCAGCGTGGACTCGCTGAACGCCTTGCTCCCGATGATGCGGATCTCGGTGATGCGCGCCGCGTCGCCCTCGGTCATGGTGAAGGTGACGTTCACGCGATTGCGCTCGATCGGCGTGATCGTGGTCACGACCTCGGCACCGTAGAGGCTGCGCGACAGGTACTGCCGCTTGATCTCCTGCTCGGCGCGATCCACCAGCGCCTTGTCGAACGGCAGGCCTTCACCGATGCCGGATTCGCGCAGTGCCTTGATCAGCACGTCACGCTCGAATTCCTTCATGCCCGCGAACGCGACGTTGGCGATCACCGGCCGCTCGTCGACCAGCACGACCGCCGCCTCGTTCTCGATCACGATGCGCACGTCGGAGAACAGGCCCGTGGCGAACAGCGCGCGCAACGCGGCAGCCGCCTTTTCATCGCTGTAGGTGTCCCCGATGCGAAACGGCAGCGCGGCGAACACGGTCCCGGGATCGGTGCGTTGCAGCCCCTCGATGCGGATGTCTCGCAGCACGAAGGGTTCGACGGCACGCGCGGCGGGTGAGGCCAGGACGGCGGCAGTCGCCACCAACGCCGCGATGGGGCGCAGCGGCCCGAACGGGAAGACTGAGTGCATGGAGGCTGGGTCAGTGCAGTCCGAGGAGTCGGGCCACGTCATTGAACAGGGCCACCGACATCACCGTCAACAGCACGACGATACCGCCGCGCTGCAGACGTTCCAGCCAGAGATCGGGCACCGGCCGGCCCGTCACACCCTCGAAAAGATAATACATCAGGTGCCCGCCATCGAGCATGGGCAGCGGCAGCAGGTTGAGGACGCCCAGGCTGACGCTCACGAGCGCCAGGAATCCCAGGTAGTAGGCCAGGCCCTGCTTGACCGACTGCCCGGCGTAGTCGGCGATCGTGAGCGGCCCGCTCAGGTTCTTCACCGACGCCTCGCCGATCAGCATGCGGCCAATCATGCGCACGGTCAGGCTCGACACCTCCCAGGTGCGCTCGGCCCCGCGCAGCAGCCCATCGACCGGCCCATGCCGCACGGTCACCATCGCGGGGGGCGCCCCGACGTACGCGTCGACCCGCCCGAAGGTCTGTTCACCCTGCGTGAACAGCCGCGGCGTGACCTCGACCGGCCGCACCTGGCCAGCGCGATCGACCAGCCAGCGCTGGGTGTGGGTCTGGCCGCCCTGCACGGCGGCGCGGATGCGTGCACGCAGATCCTGGGCATCGGCGACGGGCCGCCCGTCGACGGACAGCACGCGGTCGCCCTTGACGAGGCCGGCGGCGGCAGCAGGCCCATCGGGTTGGATGTCCCCCATCACCGGCTCGCTGAAGGCCGCGCCGAGGCCGATCTTGCGCATCAGTGCGGCGTCCACGTCGCTGGCCTGCAGCGGCTGCAGCGGCAGCGTCAGCTCCCGCATCCCGTGGCCGTCGCGGTCGCTGACGCGCAGCTTCAGTGTCTGGCCGGCCAGCACGGCCTGGGTGACGCGCCACCTCAGGTCGGTCATGGAATCAACGTCGGTCCAGTCGACGCCATCGGTCGACTGGGCACGCACCCAGTCGCCGGCCTCCAGGCCGGCGGCTTCGGCCACGCTGCCGGCGTCGGGGGCGCCAACCACGGCCTTCGGCTCTTCGATGCCGATCCAGTGCGCACCCGCGTACAGCAGCACGGCCAGCAGCAGGTTGGCGAGCGGCCCCGCCGCCACGACCGCGACACGCTGGCGCAGCGGCTTGCGGTTGAATGCACGGCCCAGGTCCTGCGGCACGACAGCACCTTCGCGCTCGTCCAGCATGCGCACGTAGCCGCCCAGCGGCAATGCGCACAGAACGAACTCGGTGTCCTGCGGGCTGCGCTGGTAGCGCCACAGCACGGTACCGAATCCGATCGAGAAACGCAGCACCTTCACCCCGCAGGCCACCGCGATGCGGTAGTGCCCGTACTCGTGGATGACGATCAGCACGCCGAGCGTCAGGATGAACGCCAGCACGGTGGTGATCATGCGGCCAACGCCTTCAGGCGAGTCTGCGCCACGGTGCGCGCCCTGGCATCGACGGACAGCAGGTCTTCGAGCGAAGAGATCGGGCCGATGCGTCCGGCGAGCGCCTCCACCGTGTGCGCGTTGACGGCGTGGATCTGGGTGAAGCGGATGCGGCCGGCCAGGAATGCGGCCACCGCCTCCTCGTTGGCCGCATTCAGCACCGCCGGGCTGCCCGCGGGCGCGCGCAGCGCATCGTAGGCCAGGTAGAGGCCGGGAAACCGTGCCTGCAGGGCGGGCTCGAAGGTCAGGGACGGCAGTCCCAGCAGGTCCAGGCGCGGCGCCCCGGAATCGACGCGGTCGGGGAATGACAGCCCGTAGGCGATCGGTACCCGCATGTCGGGCGTGCCCATCTGCGCCAGCACCGACGCGTCACGGCAGACCACCATCGAGTGAATGATGCTTTGCGGATGGATGACGACCTGGATGCGTTCGGGCGACAGGTCGAACAACCAGTGCGCCTCGATCACCTCCAGCGCCTTGTTCATCATGGTCGCGGAGTCCACCGAGATCTTGCGGCCCATGACCCAGTTGGGGTGGGCGCAGGCCTCGTCGGGCGTGACCGCGTCCAGCGTGTCGGGGTCGCGCGTGCGGAAGGGCCCGCCGGACGCCGTCAGCACGATGTGGTCGATCTGCGCCGCCCAGCGCGACCGGTCCGCTGGCAGGCACTGGAAGATCGCCGAGTGTTCGCTGTCGATCGGCAGCAGTGTGGCCCCGCCCCGACGCACTGCCTCCATGAACAGGTCGCCGCCGACGACCAGCGCTTCCTTGTTGGCCAGCAACAGACGCTTGCCGGCCTGGGCGGCCGCCAGGCAAGGCGCCAGCCCGGCCGCACCGACGATGGCGGCCATCACGCTGTCGACCTCCGGAAGCGCGGCCAGTTCGCTCAGGGCCTGCGCCCCGACGGCCACTTCGGTGCGCAGGCCACGCGCCTTCAGGCCGTCGCGCAGCCGCGTACCCGCCTCGGCGTCCGGCACAACGGCGATAAGCGGCCGAAATCGCTCGCACTGCGCCAGCAACTCATCGATCCGGCGATATGCCGACAGGCCGACGACGCGGTAGCGGTCGGGGTGACGGCCCACCACCTCCAGCGTGCTGACGCCGATCGACCCGGTGGACCCCAGGATCGCCAGGCCTTGCGGGCGGGCGGACGTGCTGGCCGCTGTCATCGCGAGCCCAAGCCCAGCGCGGCCAGCGCCGCCGCCATCGGCAGCACCGGCAACAGCGCGTCGACCCGGTCCAGCACGCCGCCATGGCCAGGCAGCAGCGAGCTGCTGTCCTTGGCTCCGGCGGCGCGCTTGACCAGCGATTCCACCAGGTCGCCTACCACGCTCATGCCGGCGAGCGCCGCCGTGGCCAGCCAGCCGCCGGCGACGCCGAAGCGGTCCGCCAGCCGGCTGAACAGACTGAGGCTGTCCACTGGAAGACGCTGGTCGGCCACGGTCCAGACCAGCCCCAGCAAGCCAACGGCGATCAGGCCGCTGGCGACACCCTCCCAGCTCTTGCCGGGGCTGATGCTCGGCGCCAGCTTGTGGCGCCCGAAAGCACGGCCGCCTGCGTAAGCCCCGATGTCCGCCACCCACACGAGCACGAAGATCGACAGCAGGAAATTCAGGCCCTGGGCGCGCGATTGCACCATCGCCAGCCAGGCCAGCCAGAGCATGGCCAGGCCGAGGGCCCAGCGCAGCAACCGCGGCACGCGCGGCCAATGGGCCGGGCCCACCCGCAGCGCCAGCGCGCCGCCCACGACCCAGACCGCCGCGGGCACCCACCACAACGGCGGCGGCGCCTGCGCGGCCCAGCCCAGCGCAATCGACACCACGCCCAGCAACACCAGCAGCGCGCCGAACCCCAGCGGCAGGGGCCCGGCGGCGGCGTTCAGGCGCCCCCACTCCCAGCCCGCCGCGGCGATCAGCAGCAACGTGAGGGCCTGGAACGGCCACGCGACCGACGCCCACAAGGCCGGGATCAGCATCGCCAGCAGCACGAGCGCGGTAACGATCCGCTGGCCGAGCATCAGGCCGCCGCGGGCCGGATGCCCCCGTACCGGCGATCGCGCTGGGCGTAGGCAAGCAACGCAGCGTCGATCTCCGCCGCGCCGAAGTCCGGCCACAGGCAGTCGGTGAAGAAGAGCTCCGAATAGGCCGCCTGCCACAGCAGGAAATTGCTCATGCGCATCTCGCCGCCGGTGCGGATGAACAGATCCGGGTCCGGCGCAAAGCTCAGTGCCATGTGTTGCGACAGCCAGGTCTCGTCGACGTCCTGCGGCGCAATACCTTGCGCGAGCGCCTGCCGGCAAGCCTGCACGACATCCCAGCGCCCGCCGTAGTTGAACGCCACGGACAGCGTGATGCGGGCGTTGTTCTCGGTCAGGGTCTCGGCCTGTTCCCAGGCCTGGCGCAGCTTGTCGGACACCGCGCTGCGGTCGCCGATGATGCGGATCCGCACACCGTCGCCGGCCAGCTTGGTCAGGTACTTGGACACCGCCACCAGCACCAGGCCCATCAGGCCGGACACCTCCTCGGTCGGGCGTTTCCAGTTCTCGGACGAAAAGGCAAACACGGTCAGGTACTCGACGCCGCGGTCGGCGAACGAATTGACCGCCCGCACCAGCACGTCGACGCCCGCCTTGTGGCCGAAGAAGCGCGGCATGTGCCGCTGGCGGGCCCAGCGGCCATTGCCGTCCATCACCACGGCCACGTGACGTGGCACGGATCGTTCCGCGTCCATATCGGACACGGGCCGTGAAGGCAGCGTCGTGTGCAGCATAGGGAGAAAGGCTCAGACGGCCATCACCTCGGCTTCCTTGGCGTGCACCAGACGGTCGATCTCGGCGATCGTGCGGTCGGTCAGCCGCTGGACCTCGTCCTGCGCGCGCCGCTCGTCGTCCTCGCTGACCTCCTTGTCCTTCAGCAAACGCTTCAGATGGTCGTTGGCCTCGCGCCGCACGGCGCGCACCGCGACCTTGGCCTCCTCGCCGGTGTGCCGCACCAGCTTGGTCAGGTCGCGCCGGCGTTCTTCGCTCAGGGCCGGCATCGGCACCCGCAGCAGGTCGCCTTGGGACGCCGGATTCAGCCCCAGGTCGGACTCGCGGATGGCCTTCTCGATCTTGGGCGCCATGCCCTTCTCCCAGGGCTGCACGCTGATCGTGCGGGCGTCGAGCAGCGTCACGTTGGCGACCTGGCTGATCGGCACCATCGAGCCGTAGTAGTCCACGTGGACCTGATCCAGGATGCCCGGGTGCGCCCGGCCGGTACGAATCTTCTGCAATTCGCCCTTGAACGCCTCGACCGACTTGCCCATCTTCGTCTCGGCCGTGCTCTTGATGTCGGGAATCGTCGCGCTCACTTCGTCATTCTCCTCAGACGTGTACCAGGGTGCCCTCGTTCTCGCCCATGACGACGCGCAGCAGCGCGCCCGGCTTGAGAATGCTGAAAACCTTGATCGGCAGCTTCTGATCGCGGCACAGCGCGAAGGCCGTGGCGTCCATCACCTGCAGGTTGCGGGCGATGGCCTCGTCGAAGCTGATGTTTTGATAAAGCTGCGCCTCGGGGTCCTTGCGCGGGTCGGCGCTGTAGACGCCCTCGACCTTGGTCGCCTTCAGCACCAGTTCGGCGCCGATCTCGGCGCCGCGCAGCGCGGCAGCCGTGTCGGTGGTGAAGAAGGGGTTGCCGGTGCCGGCGGCGAACACCACCACCTTGCCTTCCTCCAGATACTGCAGGGCCTTCGGTCGCACGTAGGGCTCCACCACCTGCTCGATGCTGATGGCCGACATGACGCGCGCCGTCATGCCCTCCTGCCGCATGGTGTCGGCCAGCGCCAGCGAGTTCATCACCGTGGCCAGCATGCCCATGTAGTCGGCGGTGGCCCGGTCCATGCCGACCGAGCCGCCGGCCACGCCGCGGAAGATGTTGCCGCCGCCGATGACCACCGCCACCTCGACGCCGGCCCGCGTCACCTGCTGGATCTCGCGCACCATGCGCACGATCGTCGCGCGGTTGATGCCGTAGGCGTCGTCGCCCATCAGGGCTTCGCCAGACAGCTTCAGCAGGATGCGCTTGTAGGCAGGCATGCGGGTTTCCTTGCCGGTGGACTGTGGGGTGCGGGCCCAAGTCTACTGCCCGCGCTGCCCGCCGCCGGCAGCGTTCACGGACGCTTACGCGCCCTTGGCTGCCGCCACCTGGGCCGCCACCTCGGCAGCGAAGTCGTCGGACTTCTTCTCGATACCCTCGCCGACGACGTACAGCGTGAAGCCGGACACCTTGGTGCCCTTGTCCTTCAGCATCTGCTCGACGGTCTGCTTGTCGTTCTTGACGAAGCTCTGGTTGAACAGAGAGACCTCCTTGAGGTACTTCTGCACCGAGCCCTCCACCATCTTGGCCACGATCTCTGCCGGCTTGCCGGACTCGGCCGCCTTCTCGGCTGCAATCCGGCGTTCCGTCTCGACCAGCGCCGCCGGCACGTCGGCCGAGGACACGGCCACCGGTTTCATGGCGGCCACGTGCATCGCCACGTCCTTGGCGGCAATCGCGTCGCCGGTGAACTCCACCATCACCCCGATGCGCGTGCCGTGCAGGTAGTGCGCCAGCTGGCCACCGCCGGCGTAGCGCTTGAAGCGCCGGATGCTCATGTTCTCGCCGATCTTGCCGATCAGCCCCTTGCGGACGTCTTCCACCGTGGGGCCGAAGCCGTCCTGCTGCATCGGCAGCGCCGACAGCGCCGCCACGTCGGCCGGGTTGTTCTGGGCCACCAGCGCCGCGCAGGTCTGCGCAAAGGCCAGGAACGATTCGTTCTTGGAGACGAAGTCGGTCTCGCAGTTGACCTCCACCAGCGCGCCGGTGCTGCCGTCGACGGCGGCTGCGACCACGCCTTCCGCGGTCACGCGCGCGGCGGCCTTGCCGGCCTTGTTGCCGAGCTTGACGCGCAGGATCTCCTCGGCGCGCGCGGCGTCGCCTTCGGCCTCCGTCAGCGCCTTCTTGCATTCCATCATCGGCGCGTCGGTCTTGGCGCGCAGTTCGGCCACCATGCTTGCAGTGATTGCGGGCATCTTCAGTTCTCTCCATGCTGGGCCGGCCCGCCCCTTCATCCGCTCGAGGGCGCGCCGGCATCAATTGTGTGGCCGGCCTGGTCCGCTGGACGGCAGGCCGGCGTCGCGAGACGGGAGGCGATGAGGGCGCCTGCGACCGAGGG
>Ga0316188_10001671_pt1 | contig 10545 bp, 10 predicted proteins | sample Phiworburrow1_MG_FD_204933 | JGI IMG/M metagenome (GOLD analysis project Ga0316188, IMG submission 204933) | Coastal sediment microbial communities from Maine, United States - Phippsburg worm burrow 1 | ecosystem: Environmental > Aquatic > Marine > Coastal > Sediment | place: USA: Maine... | reverse complement strand
TCCTTGTGCCGCTCATCCCCGGCTCCTGCCTCGACCGGTCCTGGAACCACCCACCCACCCCAGCGTCCCTGCCACCATGCACACGAAGGCAAGCGAAACCAAGAACCGGTCGAGAGGCTGGCCGGGGCCAAGTGCTTGAGTGCGTCCTGAAGGAAGGTACCGCAGGGCCTCGGCGCCCCCACACAGATAAACAATAGGTTACAGCGAGGATAATTCGAAACGACCCGCCTGCACTCTAAGAACACTGCCCTGCGTGTACCAATCGCCAAGTACGATTCGCTGTGCGCTGCGGCCATTGACTTCCAGATCGTGCGTGGCAGGCCGGTGGGTGTGGCCGTGAATCATCCTCAGCACGTCGTTACGCTCAAATGCCCGGCTTACCTCAGCGGGGTTAACATCCATGATTTCCATGCCCACGTTGCCCTTGTGCTCGGCGCTGGCGTCGCGGGCCTGCAGGGCGATCTGCAGACGTTCCTGGGGGTTTTTGGCCAGGAATTCCTTTTGCCAGGCAGGGTTGCGGACGAGTGTACGGAACTGCTGATAGGCAGCGTCATCCGTGCACAGGCTGTCGCCGTGCATCAACAATACCCGCTCACCGTAAATGTCGGCCACGTGCTCTTCCGGTAAAAGCTCCAGTCCAGCCAGTTTTGCATAGCCGTCCTGCAACAAAAAGTCGCGGTTACCATGCATGAAGTAACAGGGCACACCTTTGTCTGCGATACGGGACAGGGCATCGGCAACTTCTACCGAACATTTTGATGGCACATCATCGCCCAGCCAGAACTCAAAAAGATCTCCAAGGATATACAGGGCATCTGCATTGACGGCCTCATCCTGCAGGAATTTTTGCAGCAGGGCGGTTGTTGCCGGCCTGCGGTCGTCCAGGTGCAAATCAGAAATGAACAGGGTGGTCATCAGTGGTTCTTTCGCCAGGTCAATGGACTTCGACTGACTCAATCATAACGGGCTCATTTGGCACATCCTGCGGCCCGGTTTCAACAAAGCGAATATCATCAACCACGTCCATGCCATCAATGACACGACCGAACACTGCGTAGCCCCATGCGCGGGAATCCTGTTCACCGGTGTGATCCAGCGTGCCGTTCATTTCCACATTGATAAAAAATTGCGAGGTTGCAGAATTCACATCATTGGTGCGTGCCATGGCGACCGTACCGCGTGTATTTTTCAGACCGTTATTGGCCTCATTGACGATCGGGTCCCGGGTTGGCTTGGGAAGCAGTCGCATTCCGTTATCATCGTTGGTGATCGTCATTCCACCACCCTGGATCATGAAATGACTTATGACGCGGTGGAAAACCGTACCATCATAAAAACCGTCGTTGGCATATTGCAGGAAATTTTCAACCGTCTTTGGTGCTTCCTGTGGGTATAACTCCAGCGTGATGTCGCCATGGTTGGTGTGGAGCGTGACCTGTGGGTTGGCCGTATCCTGCTGGGCCATGGCAGCCGACGTGCTGAGGATCATTACAGCAATAAAGGAAATTAACTGCTTCATGGTGTGGTTCTCCGTAATTTTTGAGTAAGTTGTGCCAATGATACTGAGCTATTGCTCAGGTATAAAGACCCTTCGTTTAGCACTGCAGTGGAATGTCACTTAATTACTTTTTCCAACACCGTTTCATAGTCCATTTCACGGACGTTTTATGGTAAGATTTCACACCAGTATCGAGAATAAAAACAGCAACAAGATGCTGCATTGTAAATTTCAAAAATATCAATATAAATCATAAATATATGATTCATTCCGGAGAGTGTACATTTAATGGCTGAACTCGCTAAAGAAGTCCTGCAGGTCAACCTCGAAGACGAAATGCGCCAGTCCTATATGGACTATGCGATGAGCGTCATTGTCGGTCGGGCTTTGCCCGATGTCCGTGATGGTCTGAAACCGGTTCACCGACGTGTACTTTTCGCCATGAGTGTACTGGGTAATGACTGGAATAAAGCCTATAAAAAATCCGCCCGCGTGGTGGGTGATGTTATCGGTAAATACCACCCTCACGGTGATTCCGCCGTTTACGACACCATCGTTCGTATGGCGCAACCGTTTGCAATGCGGTATATGCTGGTGGACGGTCAGGGCAACTTTGGTTCGGTCGACGGTGATGCAGCGGCGGCCATGCGTTACACTGAGGTGCGCATGTCGAAGCTGGCGCATGAGTTACTGGCAGACCTCGACAAGGAAACGGTCAATTTCGGACCAAACTACGATGAATCGGAATACGAACCTCTGGTTCTTCCGACTCGCGTTCCGGGCCTGCTGATCAATGGTTCCGCCGGCATCGCTGTTGGTATGGCCACCAATATACCGCCGCATAACCTGAATGAAGTCATCAATGCCACCATCGCCCTGATTGAAAACCCGAATCTTGATATCGGTGGCATCATGGAATACCTGCCGGGTCCCGATTTTCCGACCGCGGGTTTGATTAACGGCGCGCAGGGGATACACGACGCTTACCACACCGGTCGTGGCCGCATCTACATGCGTGCCGTGACGCATGTCGAAACCAACGAAACAAACGGCAAGAATTCATTGATCGTTACCGAGTTGCCTTACCAGGTGAACAAGGCCCGCTTGCTGGAAAAAATTGCCGAACTGGTAAAAGACAAGAAGCTCGATGGCATCACCGAGTTACGTGACGAGTCCGATAAGGACGGTATGCGGGTTGTCATCGAGTTACGCCGCGGTGAAGTACCCGAAGTCATATTGAATAATCTCTACAAGCAAACCGTGATGCAGAACGTGTTCGGCATCAATATGGTGGCGCTGGTCGAAGGTCAGCCACGCTTGCTGAATATCAAGGAAATCCTGCAAGCCTTCATTGGTCACCGCCGTGAAGTGGTCACCCGGCGCACGCTTTTTGATCTGCGCAAGGCACGTAACCGCGCCCATGTGCTCGAAGGGCTGACTGTTGCACTTGCCAACCTGGATGAACTGATCGAGATGGTCAAGACATCAACGTCACCGGCAGAAGCCAAGGAACGCCTATTAGCCAAGTTGTGGGAGCCGGGCCTGGTGCGTGCGATGCTCGGCCAGGGTGGTGCAGAGACTTCCCGGCCGGAAAATCTTGAGCCCGAATATGGCCTGCAGGATACCGGTTACCAGTTATCACCGGTGCAGGCCCAGGAAATCCTCAATATGCGTCTGCACAGGCTGACCGGGCTTGAGCAGGAGAAACTGACAACGGAATACGAGGAAATCCTTGGCACAGTCAGGGCATTACTGGAAATCCTTTCCGATCCGGAGCGCCTGATGACGGTGATCCGTGAAGAATTGGAAGAAATACTGGAAAAGTATGGTGATGCACGGCGTACCGTCATCCTCGACAAGATGCTGGATCTCAGCCTTGAAGACCTGATCACCGAGGAGGATGTGGTCGTTACCATATCCCACGAGGGTTATGCGAAGTCCCAGCCGCTGGGTCGTTACCAGGCGCAGCGTCGGGGCGGTAAAGGCAAGTCGGCCACCAAGGTCAAGGAAGAGGATTTCATCGACAAGTTATTTGTTGCCAATACCCATGACACGCTCCTGTGTTTCACTTCACGTGGAAAAATTTACTGGCTCAAGGTTTACGAACTCCCCCAGGCCAGCCACGTCAGCCGCGGCAAGCCAATCGTCAACCTGTTGCCCCTGGAGAAAGATGAGCGTGTCAACGCGGTGTTGCCGGTACGTGAGTACTCCGACGATCTTTTTGTCTTCTTCGCCACGCGTAACGGTATCGTCAAGAAAACCCCGTTGAAGGCTTACGGCAATCAACGCGCCAACGGCATCTGGGCAATCAACCTCGATGAGGACGACGAACTGGTCAATGTTGAAATCGCCGGCGGCCAAAGCGAGGTTATGCTTTTTTCCAGTTCCGGTAAGTGCATCCGTTTTTCAGAGCAAGATGTCAGCTCTGTCGGCCGGACGGCCAGGGGCGTGATCGGTATACGCCTGAAGAAAGACCAGCAAGTGGTTTCCATGCTGGTGTTGGGTGAGGGTGATATCCTTACCGTCACCGAACGGGGTTATGGTAAACGCACAAGGCCGGAAGAGCATTCGTGCCAGGGTCGGGGCGGGCAGGGTGTTATCGGTATCCAGACCTCGCCACGCAACGGTCGTCTTATTTCCGCCATGCAGGTCACGGATGATGACGACATCATGCTGATCTCCGATTGCGGAACACTGGTCAGAACTCATGCCAGGGAAATATCCACGCTGGGGCGCAATACCCAGGGTGTGACACTGATCCGCCTCCGGGAGGATGAGAACCTGGTCGGTCTCGCCCGGATACAGTCCGAGGACGAAGAGGAAGGCGGCGAAGTTGAAGGCGGCGAAGAAGCCGGCAACGAAGGTGATAAACAGGAATAATCTATGAAGGACGAGCCCGCCCTGGCGGGCTCATCCTGCCATTCACGGCTAAAAAGTACCTATTTCTTGTCGGTGGAAATACCGAGCAACTGATACGGTGGGCACCAGCGAAAAGCACCGGTGAGCAGGGGTATCATACCGATCGCGCCCCACCATGACTGGTAATATAACCCGGCGGCGATGATGGCCACGCCGGCAATCAAACGAATCGTACGATCTGTTTTACCGATATTACATTGCATAACATTCTCCACTCATAGTGCAGCTAAAACCGACTCGGCGGAACTGACCCGGAATTCACCGGGAGCCTCGATCATCAAATGCGTGACAATACCGTCATCGGCCACCAATGCGAAACGTTGTGAACGATGACCCATGCCAAATGCCGTAGCATCCAGCGCCAGGCCGAGCGCCCTGGCAAATTCTCCGTTACCATCTGCGAGCATATCAATACCGGCTGCATTGGCGCTCTTGCCCCATGCATCCATCACGAAGACGTCATTGACGGACACACAACCAATGGCATCGATACCTTTCCGTTTAAACTCATCCGCGAGTTCGATAAAACCGGGAAGGTGATAAGCGGAACAGGTGGGCGTGAAGGCACCGGGTACCGAAAAAAGGACCACCCTGCGACCCTTAAAGTAGTGGGTAGTTAACAGGGGTTGCGGGCCATTTTCGGTCATTTGGCTTAACGTCGCTGACGGAATGCCGTCTCCGATCTGGATGGTCATTGGCAGTGTTCCTTGGTTCAGACCGCGATGGCGTCTGAAATGGCGGTAAATAATGCTTCAGGGTTTACGGGTTTGGTGACGTAGGCGGTTGCACCCTGGCGCATGCCCCAGACACGGTCGGCCTCGCCGTCCTTGGTGCTGACAAATATCACCGGGATCCTGCAGGTGGCCAGATCCTTGGAAAGTTTCCGGGTCGTCTGGAAACCACTCATACCGGGCATCACAACGTCCATCAGGATGACATCGGGTATCTCCTGGCGGGCGATTTCAAGTGCCTGTTTGCCATTTTCTGCACTAATAGCTTCATGGCCCCAATTTTCGATCAGGCCCTTCAGTGTGAAAACCTGGGAAGGGGAATCATCGACTATTAATACTTTTGCCATTGAAATTTATCCATTTTCGCAGCCTTCGTCCTTGTCAGGATTATGCACCATCTAAGGGTAAAAAAGCAGCAAACATTACATTTTCCTAAAAAACCGGATAAGTTCTGACCTAATCAAGTCTGACCACCGTGCGCCCCAGTGCATTACCTTTCATCAATAGGTCAAAGGCTTCACCCAGGTTATCCAGGCAGACCTCGTTGTTGACGATGGTATCAAGGTGCCGGGGCCGCCATGCGTTTGCAAGACGATCCCAGAGTATTTTCCTGATGTCATAGGGTGTGTTGTTGGAGCTGATACCAATCAGGCTGACACCGCGGAGGATCAACGGCAGGTTGGTCGCATTTAAAGCGATTCCACCGGCCATACCGCAGACCGCAATATTTCCCCACAGGTCTATGACCCGGCTGATACCCGCCAGCATGTCGCCGCCTACACTGTCTATGCAACCTGCCCACCGAATGGTTTCCAGTGGTTTCTGCCCCCAATGCAGGTCATGGCGGGAAATGCACTGCCCGGCACCCAGTTCTTCGAGGTAATCAAACTGATCCACTTTGCCGGTGATGGCATGGACCTCGTAGCCGGCGCGGGTCAGGATATCGATTGCGAAGCTTCCGACGCCGCCGCTCGCACCGGTTATGACTATTGGCCCGGCTTCCGGTGTCTGGCCAAGCGCTTCCATTCGGTACAGTGAGATTGCCGCTGTAAAACCGGCGGTGCCGATACCCATCGCTTCCCGTGTTGTGAGCCCGGCAGGCAGCGGAACGACACTGTTGCTGTCAAGTCGCAAAAACTGGCTGTAACCGCCATCGCGTTTTTCCGAAAGATTGCAGCCGGTGACCAGGACTTTATCGCCCGGTGCAAACCGTTCACATTCTGAAGAAATCACTTCGCCGGCGACATCGATGCCACCAACAAGCGGGTAATGCTGGAGAATTTTTCCTTTGCCGGTGGCGGCCAGGGCATCCTTGTAATTGATACCGGACCACTCTCCACGAATGACAACATCGCCTGCACTAAGGTCGTCGATGCCTATTTTTTCGATACCGGAACGATAACCCTCGGCATCGTTGTGAATTCGAAATGCTTTGAATGATTCGGGTATTTCGGTCATTGGTTTGCCTGCCTCTTCTATGTTCAATTGCCGCGGTGGATGGCGCGTTTGTCGACATTTAAAGCCGCTTCATGAACGGCTTCTGAAAGGGTCGGATGGGCGTGGACAATACGGGCCAGGTCTTCACTGGCGCCATGGAATTCCATTGTAACTACGCATTCGGCGATCAGCTCAGATGCAGCGGGGCCAATAATGTGCACACCGAGAATTTCATCGGTCACCTCGTCGGCCAGCATTTTGACCATACCGGCTGCGTCCCCCATCGCCAGGCCACGGCCAGTGGCTGCAAACGGGAACGATCCGCTTCGGTAGGCGATGCCTTCCTCTTTCAGTTGCTGTTCTGTCTTGCCGACCCAGGCGATCTCGGGATCGGTATAAATAACCCATGGGACGGTATCGAAATGGATATGTGCCGCCTTACCGGCAATCAATTCAGCCACGGCGATGCCTTCCTCGGATGCCTTGTGAGCCAGCATCGGGCCACGCACACAATCACCGACCGCCCATACACCGGGTACGCTGGTTTGCGAGCGTTCATTGACGTCGATCTGTCCACGCTCATTCAACTTCACGCCGCTATCAGCTGCCAGCAGACCCTCGGTGTAGGGTTTACGCCCGACCGCCACCAGTAGCCGGTCAAAGCTGATTTCGCTTTCGCCCTTCTTGTCTTCGAGTTTGACCTTGACTCCGCCGTCGGTGACGCTGGCTGACTTGACCAGTGTACCGAGACGGATATCCAGCCCCTGCTGCTTGAACAGGCGCGCCGCCTGCTTGGATATATCCTGATCAGCAGCCGGCAGGAATGAGGGCAGCGCTTCGAGCAGCGTAACCTTTGAGCCAAGGCGCTGCCAGACTGAGCCCAGTTCAAGTCCGATAACACCGGCGCCGATGACGCCGAGACGTGCCGGAACTTCCGTCAGATCCAGCGCGCCCTCGTTGTCAATGATGAACTGCTTGTCAAATGTCACGTTGGGTATGGCTATGGGTACTGAACCGGCGGCCAGTATGATGTTTTGCGCTTCGAGACTGATTTTGTCCGCGGATGCGTGCGGTGTAAATTCCACCTGGCGATTGGCCAGCAAACGCCCGCGGCCATGGAACTGTTTTACCTTGTTGGCCTTGAACAGCTGGGCAACCCCGCCGGTTAATTTGCTCACCACTGAGTCTTTCCGGGAGATCATGGTTTTGATGTCGATGTTGGGATTGGAAACACTGATTCCATGTGCGGCGTAATCATGTTGCAGGTGATAAAAGTGCTTTGAGCTGTCAAGCAGGGCCTTGGACGGGATACAACCGACATTCAGACAGGTTCCACCCAGCGCCGCCTTTCCATCTTTGCCGGTATTCATGTCAATACAAGCGGTGCTCAGGCCAAGTTGCGCCGCCCGGATTGCCGCCACGTAACCACCGGGGCCGCCACCGATTACAATTACATCAAATTTTTCAGTCATCTCATTTCGTTCCAAATGGGTGTTACAGGTTCAGCAGCAGACGTGCCGGGTCTTCAAGCGCGTCCTTGATCGCGACAAGAAACAAAACCGCGTCCTTGCCGTCGATGATGCGGTGGTCGTAACTCAATGCGATGTACATCATCGGCCGGACCACGATTTCGCCCTGGTCGACCACCGCGCGATCCTTGATGGTGTGCATGCCCAGAATGGCACTCTGTGGCGGATTCAGTAAGGGTGTGGATAACAGCGAGCCAAAGGTGCCGCCGTTGGTGATGGAAAAGGTGCCGCCCTGCAGGTCTTCCAGCGTAATCGAACCCTCACGTGCCCGGTTGGCGAACTCCCTGATACCGAGCTCCGCTTCGGCCAGGGTCATGTGCTCGGCATTCCGCAGTATGGGGACCATCAGGCCGCGATCGGTCGAAACCGCAATACCGATATCCTGGTAACCGTGGTAAACGATCTCGTCGCCTTCAAGCGATGCGTTGACAATGGGGTGTTTGCGCAGCGCGGCGCAGACCGCCTTTACGAAGAAGGACATCAGGCCCAGTTTGACACCATGTTCCTTTTCAAAGGCCTCTTTGTATTTGCGGCGTAAATCCATCACGGCCTTCAAATCCACCTCGTTGAACGAGGTCAGGATGGCGGCGGTGTTTTGAGCCTGTTTCATGCGCTGCGCGATGGTCGAACGTAAACGCGTCATCCTGACCCGTTCTTCGGGACGCGGGCTGGAGGTATCGGCATGTTGCACGTGTTTGATAACATCGCCCTTGGTAATGCGCCCGCCGCGCCCGGTTCCGGCAAGCTGGGAAATATCGGCCTGTTCCTCTTCGGCGACCCGCCGCGCCGCCGGGCTCAGTTTTGCCGCACCGGTCGTGGCTGCCGCTGTGGCTTTCGCTCCAGGCTTGGCCGCGGCAACCGGGGTAGCTTTGGCTGTCTCAGCGTCTGCTTCGGTTTCGCCGGCTTCAGCCGCTGCATCGACAGCACCTTCTTCAATGATTCCGAGCAGTTCATCACTGGTGACGGTTTCACCGGTATCACGGAGTATTTTGCTGATCACACCATCGACCGGTGACGGTACTTCCAGTACCACCTTGTCGGTCTCAAGATCAACCAGGTTCTCATCCCGGCGGATGCTGTCACCGGGCTTCTTGTGCCATAAGGCAACGGTTGCGTCCGCGACTGACTCTGGCAAAACCGGAACTTTGATTTCTGTACTCATGGTTTTCCTCGTTCGGGGCCTGAGAAGCTTTTGGCTGTGGCTGCTAACCCCAAGTATTAATTACAAAATATCTGCCTGGTCCAATCCAGATACACCTACTTCTGTTTCTGCCCGGCACCGACGGTGATGGCTTCATTAACCAGTTTTCGTTGCTCTTCATTGTGGACCGAATAGTAGCCCACGGCCGGGGAGGCCGAAGTCGGCCGACCGGCGTAATAAAGTATCTGCCCCTCGTGCATATCCGCCAGGAGGTTATGCATGGTTTGGTAGAAAGCACCCTGGTTGCGGGGCTCTTCCTGGCACCACGCGATCTCACAGTCGGCGGGGTAACTGTTGAATATGTAGGATAGCTCCTGGTGCGGGATAGGGTATAACTGCTCAACGCGTACCACCGCGATATCCTTTTGGCCTGTTTCAGCCAGTGCTTCCATCAAATCGTAATAGACTTTGCCGGAACACAAAACAACGCGCTTGACCTGCTTTTTGTCAGCGATGCGCTCGTCATCAATGACCAGCTGAAAACCGCCACTCGCCAACTCTTCCAGGGTCGAGGTAGAGGCCTTGTTTCTTAGCAGGCTCTTGGGTGTCATGACGATCAGCGGCTTACGTGTCGACATCACGATCTGTCGGCGGATCATGTGGAACATCTGTGCCGGTGTCGATGGAATACACACCTGGATATTATCGTTGGAGCATAACTGCATAAAGCGCTCCAAACGTGCGCTGGAGTGCTCCGGTCCCTGGCCTTCATAACCGTGTGGCAGGAACAGTACGAGACCACACAAGCGGCCCCACTTGGCTTCGCCGGAGCTCAGGAACTGGTCAATGACAACCTGCGCGCCATTGACGAAATCGCCAAATTGCGCTTCCCATATGACCAGGGTTTCAGGCGCCGCGGTCGCGTATCCGTATTCGAAACCCAGCACGGCCTCCTCTGACAACAGGGAGTCAATAATATTGACATCAACCTGTTTGTTGATCTCGGCCAGGGGTGTGTACTGCGAGCCGTCAACCTGGTTATGCAATACCGCATGCCTGTGGAAAAAGGTACCGCGACCTGTATCCTGGCCGACCAGGCGCAGGCCTGTACCGGTTCTGATCAGGCTGGCATAAGCGGCGGTTTCACAAAACCCCCAGTCCAGCCGCACTTTTCCGCGCGCCATTTTTTGCCGGTCATCGTAAATTTTCTTGACCCGTGGGTGCAAAGTGAAGCCCGTTGGCAGTTGCGTCATCTTTTCCGACAGGTTTTTGATTTCATCGAGATTGACA
>Ga0316188_10001668_pt1 | contig 10552 bp, 11 predicted proteins | sample Phiworburrow1_MG_FD_204933 | JGI IMG/M metagenome (GOLD analysis project Ga0316188, IMG submission 204933) | Coastal sediment microbial communities from Maine, United States - Phippsburg worm burrow 1 | ecosystem: Environmental > Aquatic > Marine > Coastal > Sediment | place: USA: Maine... | reverse complement strand
GGCAACGGCGACCGGGTCCCGCACCCATCAAATTATAAACGCCGATACTAAAACCTGAGTGAGGATGATAATGACTAAACTGACATCGATATACAGCAAGCTGTTTGCGCTGGTGTTTTTACTGGGCTTTTCCCTGGCCGCTACGGCGATGGAAGAATGCTATCGCGGTACGCTCGACAAGCAGTACTGTGATCGCGATCGCAACCTGGTCGCCGATTTGCCGCTGGATCCGGCCGACTGGGTCAACCCCGACACCATCATCTTTTCCTACACGCCGGTCGAAGACCCGGCGATTTACGCCAAGGTCTGGGACGGCTTCATCAAGCACATGTCCGAGGTTACCGGCAAAAAAGTCGTATTTTTCCCGGTGCAGTCCTACGCCGCCCAGTATGAAGCCATGCGCTCCGGTCGCCTGCACATCGCCGGCGTCAATACCGGCGGTAACCCGGTCGCGGTCTCCTGCGCCGGCCTGGTGCCGTTTGCAATGATGGCCTCGAAAGACGGCTCCTATGGTTACGAAATGGAAATCATCGTCCCCGCCGGCAGCGACATCAAGTCACCCGCAGACCTCAAGGGACGCTCCCTGGCATTCACTTCACCGACTTCCAATTCGGGTTTCAAGGCGCCGTCGGCGCTGCTCAAGTCCGAGTTCGGCCTGGTCGCGGAGGTCGATTTCGAGACTGCCTTTTCGGGCAAGCACGACAACTCGGTGCTCGGCGTCGCCAACAAGGACTACGAGGCCGCCGCGGTCGCCAACTCGGTGATGAACCGCATGATCGATCGCAAGGTCATCGATCCGGCCAGCATCGTCTCGATCTACAAATCGGCCACCTTCCCAACCACCGGCTATGGCCACGCCCATAACCTGCATCCGGAAGTGGCCGCAAAGATCAAGCAGGCCTTTTTCACCTTTGACTGGGAAGGATCGGATTTACAGAAGGAGTTCAAGAAGGAAGGTCGTTTCGTTGCCATCAATCACAAGTCTGACTGGGACGTGATCCGCAAGATCGACGTCGCCAACGGCGTCACTTACGACTGCAAATAGCAGAATACCCATCGACGGCAGCGGTCACGATGGCAGCATCGTGACCGCCTTGCCGCAGATGGTCTGGCCCGTGTAAAGCTAACCTCTCGATCACTGGACACTATTCATGTTACGCATCGAAAACCTGGAAAAACGCTACCAGACCGGCGACCTGGCGCTGAAAAGCGTCAACCTGGTGGTCCCCAAGGGCGAAGTCATGGCGCTGATCGGGCCATCCGGCGCTGGCAAAAGCACGCTGATTCGCTGCGTCAATCGCCTGGTCGAACCCACCGGCGGCAAGATATTTCTCGGCGATCTCGAACTCGCCCACCTCGGCTCCTCCGAGCTGCGCCGCGCGCGCAGGCGCATGGGCATGATTTTCCAGGAATATGCGCTGGTGGAACGTCTCAGCGTGATGGAGAACGTGCTCTCCGGGCGACTCGGCTACGTCGGCTTCTGGCGCAGCTACTTTCGCAAGTTCCCGCAATCCGATATCGACGAAGCCTTCAACCTGTTGCAGCGCGTCGGCCTCGACCACATGGCTGACAAACGCGCCGATGAATTATCCGGCGGGCAACGCCAACGCGTCGGCATTTGCCGCGCGCTGATTCAGAATCCGGATTTGCTGCTGGTCGACGAACCCACCGCAAGCCTGGATCCAAAAACCTCACGCCAGATCATGCGCCTGATTTGCGAGCTCTGCGAAGAGCGGCAGCTGGCCGCGATCATCAACATTCACGACGTGCTGCTGGCGCAGATGTTCGCGCGCCGGATCGTCGGCCTGCAGCTCGGCAGCATCGTTTACGACGGTCCGCCGGACCAGCTGAGCTCCGATGTGCTGACCCAGATCTATGGCGAAGAAGACTGGGAGGCCACCATCGAAGCGACCAAAGACCTGGACGAAGACGAGGCTGACGTCATCGTCGCGGCCGAGAAGGTCATTGCCAAGAGAGTAGCCGATTGAACTCCTCGGTGAGTACACGACGCTGGCAGCGACCGCCGTTCATCAAAAACCCGCTGTTGCGCTGGGGTCTCTGGCTTGGCCTCGCCATCTACCTGGCGCTCGCCTTTGGCAGCATGGAAATCGACTGGGGTCGTGTCGCCGAAGGTGCGACCCGCGGCGAGCGTTTTATCGCGGCTTTCTTTCCACCGGATTTCACCTCGCGCTGGAGCTCGATCTATGAAGGCATCATGGAAAGCCTGTGGATGACGATCACGTCGACCGTGGTCGGCATCCTGTTATCGATCCCGGTCGGCCTTGGTGCGGCACGTAACCTGTCCTGGCGACCGGTCTACCTGTTCTGCCGCGGCATCCTCGCGGTATCGCGCACCTTTCCGGAAATAATCCTCGCCATTTTCTTCGTCAAACTGTTCGGCTTCGGCCCGTTTGCGGGGTTTCTGGCACTCAGCGTCGGTACCATCGGCTTTTACGGCAAGCTACTGGCCGAGGATATCGAAGACATGGATCCGGTACAGGCCGAGGCGATCAAATCCGTCGGTCCCGGCTGGCTGCAGTGGTTGAACTACGCGGTGCAACCGCAGGTCATGCCGCGCATGATCGGGCTCGGCATCTACCGGCTCGACATCAATTTTCGTGAATCCGCCGTCGTCGGCATCGTCGGCGGTGGCGGCATTGGCGCTACCCTGCTCACTTCTTTCGACCGCTACGAATTCGATTCCGCGGCCGCTATCCTGCTGGTCATCATCGGCATCGTCATGGCGATGGAATACAGTTCCGGCTACATTCGACGGTGGGTACAGTAATGCCGGTTCGAGAGATTGCCGGCAGCAAGGTCTGGAAGCGGCGCAGCACTCGGAAACAGCTGGCGGTCTGGTTTGGCTGGCTGCTCGGCGTCGCCATTTTCGTTTACTGCTGGCGCCTTATTTCCGAAAAAACCATCTGGTTCTTCGTCACCGACGCACCCAAGCAGGCGGCCGACATGGCCGAGCGCATGGTGCCGCCGAAATGGTCGTACATGGATACGCTGTGGGGGCCGGTCTGGGACACCATCAACATCGCCACGCTCGGCACCATGATCGCCATCGTCATTGCGATACCGGTCGCCTTCTGCGCGGCGCGCAACACCACGCCCAGTGTACATTTCGTGCGCCCCGTGGCGTTGTTCATCATCGTTGCATCGCGCTCGATCAATTCCCTGATCTGGGCGCTGATGCTGGTCACGCTGATCGGACCCGGCGTGCTCGCCGGGGTCATCGCCATCGGCCTGCGTTCGGTCGGTTTCTGCGCCAAGCTGCTGTACGAGGCCATCGAGGAAATCGACCACAGCCAGGTCGAGGCCGTCATCGCCACCGGCGCTGCGCGCAGCCAGCAACTGAGTTTCGGTATCGTGCCGCAGATCATGCCCGCCTTCGCCGGCATCTCGGTATTTCGCTGGGACATCAACATTCGCGAATCCACGGTGCTCGGCCTGGTCGGCGCCGGCGGCATCGGCCTGCAGCTGGATTCGTCGATCTCGACCCTGGCGTGGACCCAGGTCTCGCTGATTCTGCTGGTCATCCTGGCCACCGTCATTGTCAGCGAGTGGGTATCCGCCAAGATTCGTCACGCCATCATCTAGGCACCGTTCGATGACGCGCGACCTCGCCGTGGATGCGGAACTGGAATCCGAATACAACAACATGGCGCGGCGTGCCGATGCCGGCGCGTTGCTGCAGCAATTGGCCGCGGTCAGCGCGAGTTACCGCGCCGAGGCCGATTCCATTCTCGATTGCCGCTACGGCAGTCACGCTCGCGAAACGCTCGATATTTTCCGTTGCGGGCGCGCGCATGCGCCCCTGTTCGTTTATCTTCATGGCGGCTACTGGCAACGCGGCGACAAATCCATTTACAGCTACATCGCGCAGCCCTTTAACCGTGTCGGCGTGGATGTCGCCGTGATCGGCTATCCGTTGTGCCCCGAGGTGTCGATGACCGGGCTGGTGCAGTCGCTGCGCAAGGCGATCATCTGGCTGTACCGCAACGCCGCGAGTCACGGTATCGACCCCGACCGCATCAACCTTTCGGGTCATTCCGCCGGCGGTCACCTGACGGCGCTGGCGCTGGCGACGCGCTGGCCCGAGCTGGAGCGGGACCTGCCGGCAGACCTGTTGAAGACGGCCATTCCGATCAGCGGCCTGTATTTACTGGAACCGCTGCGGCACACCACGATCGGCGAAGCGCTGCGGTTAACCGATAGCGAAACCCGCGACCTGAGCCCCGCACTGCTGTCGGCGGCGCACGCGGCGCCGATGCTGACGATTGTTGGCGGCGCGGAAACAGCTGCATTTTTTCACCAGGCCGATAGCCTGCAGGAGGCCTGGTCCAGGCCGGGATTGATCATCGAACGCTATACCGAGCCGGACGCCGATCACTTTGACGTGGTCGCGCGCCTGCAATCCGGCGACAGTGCGATTTTTCAGCGGATTGTCGACTGGCTGAGCTAGGCATTTACCATCCAGGCGTTGCCCCCGGTGAGTTAACCCGAAGCCGGTAGGCGAGCGCGGTAATCTTCGTAACGCGCCATGAATTCGGGTGACAGCCGACGCAGGCGCTCGTCATCGACTCGGCCTGATCGAGTCAGGTAGCTGTAGGCAAAATCGAGCGCTGGCACCTGCATCCGGTCAGCAAAATGTTCGTACCAGCCCGCTGACGTATTGGCGGCGTCGACGATCTTGCGCGCAAGCGGCGGTCGCTGGCGCTGAAACTCTTCCAGGGCGCTATCGAGATCGTGCTGCTGCGCGAGCGCCCGGGCCAGCGCCATGGCATCCTCCAGCGCAAGCCGCGTGCCCGAACCGATCGAAAAATGCGCCGTGTGCGCGGCATCGCCGAGAATGACTTTGCCCGGCGCGATCCAGCGCTCGCACCAGAGGCGCGGAAACCGGCGCCAGTGGGAACGATTGACGAGCAGGGGCGCGGCTTCGAGCGTATCGGCAAACAACCCGGCACAAACCTCGGCCGAGGCCTGCTCGTCCATCTCCGCAAAGCCGTGGGCGACAAAACTGGCGTGATCGCATTCGACGATGAACGTGCTCATCTGCGGGCTGTAACGGTAGTGGTGTGCGTTCAGTACCCCGAGCGGACTGCGCACAAAGGTCTGCGTCAACGTATCGAACGTTCGCGGCGTGCCGAACCAGGCGAAGTGATTGCCAAAGTAGTCGAGCCGGGGTGCAAACTCGGCAGGATAACTGCGGCGCAACAGTGAATTGACGCCATCCGCGCCGATCACGAGGTCGGCCTCCTGTTCGATTTCGTCGATCGTCTGCAATTCATGACCGAAGCGCGTCACAACGCCTAGCTCGGCGGCGCGCTGCTGCAGCAGCTGCAGCAGGCGCAGGCGGCTGATCGCGGCAAAACCGATACCGTCCAGCGTCACGCGCTCGCCCTCCAGCGACAAGGTCATATTGCGCCAGCGCTCCATCTGCGGGGTAATCAGGGCATGGGTTTCAGGATCGTCCGCCTGCAGAAAATCGAGCGCCTGGTCGGAAAACACCACGCCGAATCCAAAAGTGGCGTCAGCGGGATTCTGCTCGGTAACCCGGACGCGTAGCGCCGGCAGCATCGACTTCAGCAGGATCGCGGCGTACAGGCCGGCGGGCCCAGCCCCCAGGATTTCGACATGTTGCAAATTCACCACGATCGATACCGCCCGTTACCCGGTTGCAGCCAGGGTCGATTCGCATGGCGCGTGAACCAGCGTTAGCGGATGCGATCGCAACGACGCCACTAGATACCCAGGTAGCGTGCCTTCAGGTCGGCATCCGCGGTCAACTCGGCGGAGTTGCCCTGCCACACGACCTGGCCCTTTTCGACGATATAATGGCGGTCGGCTATGTCGACAAATTCATCGATATTCTTGTCAATCAGCAGAATGGTCAGGCCGGATTGTTTCAGCTGTTCCAGGCGGCGCCAGATTTCCTGTCGAATCAAAGGCGCCAGCCCCTCGGTCGCTTCGTCGAGGATCAGCAGGCGCGGATTCAGCATCAGGGCCCGGCCGATGGCGAGCATTTGCTGTTCGCCGCCGGACAGCTGCGCCCCCTGGCTCTGCAGGCGCTCTTCGAGCCGCGGAAACAATTCGAGCACGCGTGGCAGCGTCCATGGATTATCGTTGCCGGCGAAATTCGCCGCTGTCGCGATCAGGTTTTCGCGCACGCTCAGGTTAGGGAAAATCTGGCGCCCTTCCGGTACCAGGCCAATACCCAGCTGCGCGACCTGGTAAGCGGGTTTACCGTTGATGAGTTCGCCATTGAAGCGAATACTGCCGGCGCTGCACGCCAGCGTGCCGATGATCGAACCCACCGTCGTCGTCTTGCCCATGCCATTGCGCCCGAGCAGGGTGGTAACCTCGCCCTCGGCGCAGTGCAGGCTCATGCCGAACAGCGCCTGGATACTGCCGTAATGGGTTTCGACGCGGTCGAGTTCAAGCATGACCATCACCGAGGTAGGCTTTCTGCACTTCCACATTGCCGCGAATGTTGTCGACGCTATCGGTCGCGATGATATGACCGTTGACCAGCACCGACAGTTTATCGGCGGTGCTGAACACCGCGTCCATGTCATGCTCGACCAGCAGGATCGTGATGCCGCCTTTCAATCGATTGAGTATCTCCACCATCGCGGCGCCCTCTTCCTTGCCCATGCCGGCCATGGGTTCGTCCAACAACAGCATGCGTGGCTTCATCGCCAGCGCCATCGCCACCTCGAGCTGGCGCTGCTCGCCGTGCGACAGGTTGGCGGCAATACGGCGCGCGCGATCGTCCAGTCCCACTTCGGCCAGGCTCAGCATCGCCTCATCCTGCAGCGCCTGGTCCTTGCTGACTGGCGACCAGAAACGAAAGGAGTGGCCACTGGCGCCCTGCACCGCGAGCATGACGTTTTCCAGCAGCGTCATCGGCATGACCACGCTGGTAATCTGGAAGGAACGCGCCAGTCCCTCGCGCGCCCGACGCGCCATGCTGTGGTTGATGATGCTGCGTCCGCCAAACTCGATGTTACCGCTATCCGGTTTGATCTGACCCGACAGTTGCCCGATCAGGGTCGTCTTGCCAGCGCCATTGGGGCCGATGATTGCATGCACCTGCCCCTGCTCGACCGCCAGGTCGACATGGTCGGTCGCGACAATGCCGCCAAAATGCTTGCACAGGGCGGACACCTTGAGCAGGTGATCAGTCATGTTCGCTCCGCTGGCGATCCAGCAGGCACAGCCAGCCGTGAATGCCACCCTTGCCGAACAGTACCAGCGCGACCAGCATGATGCCGAAAATCAGGTGCCAGTAAACGGTGATCGCCGATAACGCTTCTTCCAGAATAACGAACACGAGCGTACCGACCAATGGGCCCATGAAGCTGGCGACGCCGCCGATGATGACCATGAATATCAACTCGCCCGAGCGCGCCCAGCCGATCATGTCGGGGCTGATAAAACTGGTGAAATTACCCAGCAACATGCCCGCGACGCCGCACATCATCGCCGAGATCACGTAACAGGCGAGGCGATAACGATAGGTATCGAAACCCAGCGCCTGCATGCGCTGTTCATTGAACCTGGAACCCACGATGACCCGCCCGAAGCGCGCGTGCACCAGGCGATGCACAAACAGCAGCGATGCCAGCAGCAGGCCGAAGATCCAGTAGTAGAGGCCGGTGCTGCTGTCCATGCTGATGAAGTCGGGAAACTCGCTGCGCGAATAGATAACGAGGCCGTCGTCGGCACCGTACTCTTCCAGGCTGAGAAAGGTGAAGTACATCATCTGGCCGAAAGCCATGGTAATCATGATGAAATACACACCTTTGGTACGCAGGCTGACGGCGCCGGTTACCAGGGCAAAGACGGCGCTGACCGCCAACGCCAGCGCCAGGTGCAGCCAGCCATTGTAGTAATCGTAGTAGGACGGAATGCCGACAGCATAAGCGCCGATGCCGATATAGGCCGCGTGGCCGAGGCTGACCATGCCACCAAAGCCGAGAATCAGGTTCAGGCTGACCACCGCGATGGCGAGAATCAGGCCACGACTCAACAGATCGAGGTAAAAGGGCTGGTCGATCCAGTCGAAAATAAACGGCGCCGCCGCCAGCACCAGCAACAGCAGTGCGTAAATTCGCGCGGACCAGCTGTCGAGCAGTCCGAACACTATTTCATTCCGGCCGGCGGAAACAGTCCCTGCGGACGAAACGCCAGCACCGCCGCCATCAGAATGTAAACCAGCATCGCGGATAACGCCGGGGCCGCGGTCTCGGCGTACTCACTGGGCATGGTAAGCCCGAGCAGCAGGTCCAGATAGGATCGGCTCAGGGTATCGATCAGGCCGAGCAACATCGCGGCGTAAAACGCGCCCTTGACCGAGCCGATACCGCCGATGATGACGACCACGAAAGCGATGATGATGATATCGTTACCCATGCCGATGCTGGCCTCGGTAATCGGTGCGATCAGCATGCCGGCGAGACCCGCCATCGCGGCGCCGAGCGCAAACACAAACAGGAACAGGCGATTGATGTTGACACCCAGCGCTTCGACCATGGTGCGATTCGAGGCGCCGGCACGGATCAGCATGCCGAGCCGCGTTTTGGTCACCAGGATGTAGAGGATCGCGGCCACCAGCAGGCCCGCCGCGATGATCAGCAAACGGTAGGTCGGCAACACCAGGCTGCCAAGCGTGACCTGGCCGTTGAGCACGTCGGGCAGCGGAATCGCCATGCCCGAGGAGCCCCAAAGTATGTGCACCAGCGTATCGAAGATGAGGATCAGGCCGAAGGTCACCAGCACATGATCGAGATGGTCTTCGCGATAAAGCTTGCGTGCGATAAACCACTCCACCAGCGCGCCGACGATAAAGACCCCGACCAGGCCGATCAGAATACCGAGCACGAAAGAACCGGTGTAGGCAACGATGCTGCCGCAGAAGTAGGCGCCAATCATGTAAAAGGAACCGTGCGACAGGTTGATGAAATCCATGATGCCGAAAATCAGCGTAAGGCCGGAAGCCAGCAGAAACAGCAGCAACCCCAATTGCAGCCCGTTCATCAATTGGGTGATGAGCAGATTCCAGTCCATATCGATTATTCCGGTCGAAATCAGGACGACGCGCCCGGCTCACCACCTGCGGTGGGCCGGGCGCCTCGCATGCTACATCTTGCAGTCTTTGGCGTACGGATCCACGTGGTTCTCATACACGGTCTTGACGATTTTCGTGGTCCAGCGTCCTTCCGCATCCGCTACCACTTCGCGCAGGTAGAAGTTCTGGATTGGCATATGGTTGTTGCCATAGGTATAGCGGCCACGCACCGAGTCGAAGTTGGCGGATTTGAGAGCCGCGCGCAGCGCATCCTTGTCCTTCAGGTTGCCGCCGGTCGCCTCGACCGCGCTCTTGATCAGCATGATCGCGTCGTAGGACTGGGCGCCGTAGAAGGACGGGTACTTGCCATGTTTTTTCAGGTAATCGCCAACGAAACGCTGGTTCGCGGCGTTATCCATGTCGGGCGACCACTCCTGGGTATTCTTCGAACCGAGCACCCCGGTGAGGCCTCCAGCCTGCAGTTTCGGTAACGCGATCGAATCCACGGTGAACACGGTATACAGAGGCAATACATCCTGTAACCCGGCCTGCTGGTATTGCTTGATGAAGGCGCCGCCGGCCTTGCCCGGATAGAACACGAAAAGTGCTTCGGCGCCGGAGGCTTTTGCCTTGGCCAGTTCCGCGGAAAAATCGAGCTGCGCATCGGCACCCCACTTGGTCAGGTCCTTGCCCTTGATCTCGCCCTTGAAGGTAGTCTCGACACCGTTCGACATATCCTTGCCGGCGGCATAGTTGGGCGCCATGATGTAAATCGACTTGACGCCAATCTGGTTGAGGTACTCACCCATCGCCATCGGCGTCTGGTCATTCTGCCAGGAGGTGGAGAAATAGTTCTTGTCGCAGCGCTTGCCAGCCATCTGTGAAGGCCCGGCGTTGGCGCTGATCAGGAACTTGTCCGCGTCCAGCACCGACTTGGCCGAGGCCAGCAGCACGTGCGACCAGATGTAACCGGCGACGAAATCGACATCGTCCTGCTTCACCAGCTTATCGGTCTTTTGCTTGCCGACATCGGGCTTGAAGCCATCGTCTTCCATGATCAGTTTGACGTCGAGATTACCCATCTTGTTGCCGATGTGTTCGAGCGCTAGTTCGACCGAGTTTTTCATGTCTTCACCGATGACACCCGCCGGCGTGGTCAGCGTGGTGACGAAGCCGATCTTGACCTCGGCCGCCTGGGCGGCGCCCGTCAGGCCGATCGCGCCCGCGATCAGAATTGTCGGAATTATTTTGTTTAACATCATTGCTCTCCTCTGGTAAGTATTATTCGTTCGATGGCTCGCACCAATCGTTAGTAACATCGCTTGCGAATCCGGATACCGCCCGCGTCCACCGGCAAGCGATTGTCGCGCAACCCGCCTGTCTGCTGGCTGAACCGCGGCGAACGACCGTTGCTGCGCATTATATTGGATATCGACGCAAAATTATCGACCAATATGCGTTATTTTGGCCACGATC
>Ga0316188_10001667_pt1 | contig 10552 bp, 8 predicted proteins | sample Phiworburrow1_MG_FD_204933 | JGI IMG/M metagenome (GOLD analysis project Ga0316188, IMG submission 204933) | Coastal sediment microbial communities from Maine, United States - Phippsburg worm burrow 1 | ecosystem: Environmental > Aquatic > Marine > Coastal > Sediment | place: USA: Maine... | reverse complement strand
AGCAGCCTGCTGGCGTTCAGCCTCCACGCGCGCCGCTTCGGCGCGCTGCGCCTGCGCACGCTCGGCCTCTTGCTGCGCCGCCTGCTGTCGCGCTGCAGCCAATAAGGCGGCCTGCTGGCGTTCGGCCTCCCGTAACGCGTCTTCGACCCACTGCGCCTCCTGGCGAGCGGCCTCCGATCGAACCGCCTCCTGACGGGCGGATTCCTGTCGGGCAGCCTCCAACTGTGCGGCCCGCTGGCGCTCGGCATCCTGGCGTACGGCTTCGGCACGTTGGGCCTCCTGACGCAGGGCTTCGCGCCGTGCCGCGTCCTGGCGTCCGGCTTCGAGCGCTTGCGCAGCCAGGCGCGAGGCTTCCTGCTGCGCGGCCTCCTGTCGGGCTGCCGCCTGCAACGCGGCTTGCTGACGCTCGGCTTCCAGGCGAGCGGCCGTCGCCTGTTCTGCAGCCAGCTGCGCTTCGACCTGCTGTGCCGCTGCTTGCCGGGCGCGCTCGAGCTCGACCCGTTCCGCAACTTGCTCGCGCGTCAGCTGTTCGACGCCCTCGCGCGCTGCATCCCCAGCGTCGCGTGCCAATATCTCCCGGGCCGGGGCCGAAGCGACAGGCGACGCAGCGACGGCAACCGGCGCCGGGTCTGGAGCGACGGGCACCTGCCAGGAGGACGCGTCGGGATTCGCCAGTGCGATCGTATCCGGCAAGGGCATCGCCGTGCGGCTGGGTTCACTGCGACGATCCACCCTCGGCGGGGCTTGCGGATCGGGCATGGCGATACCCGCCAGGGGCCTGGCGGGGCCACGCGGCGGGGTTGCCGGCAAGCGCTTGGCCGCCGGACGGGCCTTGGTCGGCGCGGCTGGTACGGCTGCCTCGGTCTGGCTGGGTGCGGGGGAGGCGACAACGCCCGACTCGACCCAGGCCAGCGACGCTGCTGGTGCGCTCGTTGCGCTGGGTGCACTCGATGCGGCCTGGGGCAACGCGGCAGCAACCGGGGCCGGCAACAGCACGATCTGCAGGTCTGGCACTTCGACGCGTCGCTCGCGCCATGGCAACTGCAGGCCTGGCAGCCCGAAGCCATCACCCCCGATGGCCAGGCTGAGGAGCAGAGCATGGATCAGCAGCGCTAGCAGTGTCGCGAATGTCATCCGCCAGCGCTCCTGCGGCCACCGCTGTCGCCAGGGGCGCAGATCGAGGCTGGCGGCGCGCGCGTCGGCCGAAGGCGGCGGCCGCTCGGACAGCGCAGAAACGTCCTCGGGCGCCGTGGAGCTCAAGGCCATTCCGCCGTTGCCAGCCGGTTGCGGCGTACGTGGACCGACCTAGCCCGCTGGCCAATGCGAGTGTCGACCCCGGCGGCCGACAGGGTATGGGCTTGTCCGGGCAGCTCGCAGACGTTGTTGCAGCGCATCCACTCGATTGTCATGCCGGCGCCGCTCGACCGACCCGGGCCAGACCCGTTGGGCCTACTGGTAGGTGCCAATGTCCGATGGAGCGGCGCCTGCCTGCGACGGCCGATGACGGCACCCGCAACCGAAGGCGTCAGACGCAGCGCCGATGCCGCTCGATGCAGGTGTCGAGCACGTGCCCGCCATCGCGCTGCCACCAGTTCTTCGCCGAGAAAATCTCGACTTCGCTGTAACCGGCGAAACCCTGCGCCTCTACCGCGGCGCGGACGCGCGGGATGTCGATCACGCCGTCGCCCATCATGCCGCGGTCTTCGAGCAGGTCGGTCGTGGGCGTCAGCCAGTCGCACACGTGCAAGGCCAGTAACCGTTCGCGCCCGGCGCGCGCGATCATCGCCGGCAGTTTCGGGTCCCACCAGACGTGATACAGATCCACGGCCACCCCGAGCGCGCCGCTGCCGGCCTGGCGCCCGGTGCCGTCAGGCGCGGGGGGATCGAGGGTGTCGCAGACGTCCAGCGCCTGCTCCAGCGTATTGATGCAGGCGCGGTCGGCCGCGTACATCGGGTGAAGCGGTTCGATGGCCAGCGGCATGCGCCGTTCGCGCGCATCCTCCAGCAGCGCGGCGATGCCTTCCGTGACCTGCGCGCGAGCACCGGCGATGTCCTTGTGCGACGCCTTACCTGCCAGCGCGCCCGGCAGGCCGCCGACTACCAGTACCAGGCAAGGCGCGCCGAGCGCGCAGGCTTCGTCCAGCGCGCGGCGGTTGTCGTCGCGCACCGCCTGGCGGCTGGCGGTGTCGGTGTAGGTGAACATGCCGCCGCGGCAATACCCGGACAGTTCCAGGCCGTGGCTCTTCAGGCGCTGTGCCGTGGCCTGCAGTCCGGCTGCGGCCACCTGGTCGCGCCACGGTGCCACCGCGCGAATGCCGCGCTCAGCGCATGCGTCCAGGATGTCGGGCAATGGCCAGTCCTGGCCGCGCTGCTTGCGTACCGTGGCCGTGTTGATCGACAGCCAACGGTGGTCCTGCGAGAAGTCACGCATCAGCCATCCTCCCCGGGCCGCCCCGAGAGCCTGGATTCCCTCGGACAACGACACCGCGGTCGGCGACCGGCCGTCATGCCTGTACGCCGTGCAGCGACAGCAGCGTTTTCATGCGGCCCACGGCCAGATCGGGTTGCTCGATCAGCCCGGCCGCATCGGCCAGACGGAACAGCTCTGCCAGGTGCGGCAGCGAACGTGTGCTCTGCTGCCCGCCGACCATGACGAAGTGGTCCTGGTGGCCGTTGAGCCAGGCCATGAACACCACGCCGGTCTTGTAAAAGCGCGTCGGCGCCTTGAAGATATGGCGCGACAGTGGCACCGTCGGCGCCAGGATGGCGTGGAAACGCGCCGGGTCGCCTGCGCTCAGCGCCGCGAGCGCCGCGCTGGCGGCCGGGGCGATGGCGTCGAAGATGCCCAGCAGCGCATCGCTGTGCTGTTGCGTGGCCACCGCGCCCATACCGTCGCCGGCGATCAGTTCTGCGTAGTTGAAGTCATCGCCGGTGAACATGCGCACGCCCTTGCCATCGGCGCCGCCCGTGGACGGCAGGCGACGGCGCATCTCGATCTCCTTGTCCTTGTCGAGCAGCGAAATCTTGATGCCGTCCACCTTCGACGCATGCGCCTCGATGATGCCCAGCGCGGTGTTCATCGCGACACCGACATCGGCGCTGCCCCAATACCCGGCCAGCGCCGGGTCGAACATGTCGCCCAGCCAGTGCAAGATCACCGGTTGGCGGGCCTGGCTCAGCAAGCGGTCGTAGACCCCTTCGTAGTCCGCCGGTGAACGCGCCACGCGCGCCAGCGCACGGCTGGCCATGACGATCAGCTTGCCGCCGAGTTTCTCGATCGCCGCCATCTGCTCTTCGTAGGCGCGGATCACGTCGTCCACCGACTTCGCGTCTTCGGCCGCAAGATGGTCGGTGCCGCAACCGCTGGCCAGGAAGGCGCCGGGCACGTCGCGCGCCGCGTCGATGCTGCGGCCGATCAGCTCCAGCGACGTCGGCCAGTCCAGCCCCATGCCGCGCTGCGCCGTGTCCATCGCCTCGGCCACGCCCAGGCCTAGACGCCACAGTCGCTGGCGATAGGCGATGGTCGCGTCCCAATCAATTGCACATTGCAGCCACGGGTCGACGGCCGCGCGCGCGTCGGCCACCACGTGGGCAGCGGAATAGGCGATGCGGTTCAGCTTCGTGCCCGGCGCGGCGGGCCGGAAGCCGGCCGCGCCATGCAGCGTGTAGGGTTGCAGCGAGCCGTCGGCGCCGGGCAGGGTGATCTTCATGCTCACAGGGCCAGCGCCGGCACGTCGATCCAGCGCCGCTCCTTCCAGCTTTGCAGCGCGGCCTCGACCAGCTGCACGCCCTTGGCGCCTTCGGGCAACGTCCAGCAGTAGGGTGCGTCTTCCGCGATGTGGCGGATGAAGGCTTCCCACTGGATCTTGAAACCGTTGTCGTAGACCTGCGTGTCGGGCACATCCTGCCATTGGTCAAAGAAGTTCATCGTCTGCTTGACGTCCGGGTTCCACACCGGCCGCGGCGTGGTGACGCGGCTTTGCGCGCGGCAGTCCTGCAAGCCGGCCACGGCCGAGCCGTGAGTGCCATCGACATGGAAGGTCACCAGGTCGTCGCGGCGCACGCGCGTGGCCCAGCTCATCGTCAACTGCGCCACCACTGGCTCGCCGCCATGACCCTTCAGCTGCGCGGTGGCATAGGCCGCGTCGTCGGCCGTAGCGTCGTAGGCGCGGCCGGCTTCGTCCCAACGCTGCGGGATGTGCGTCGCGCCCAGGCAGGTGATGGACTGCACCTCGCCGAACAGGTTGTCGAGCACGTAGCGCCAGTGGCACATCATGTCCAGGATCATGCCGCCGCCATCTTCCTTGCGGTAGTTCCAGCTCGGCCGCTGAATAGGCTGCAGGTCGCCTTCGAAGACCCAGTAGCCGAAGTCGATGCGAACGTTCAGCAAACGGCCGAAGAAGCCGGCACGGCGCAGCATGTCCAGCTTGCGCAGACCCGGCAGGAACAGCTTGTCCTGCACCGCGCCATGCTTCAGGCCCGAGGCCTGCGCCAGGCGGCAGACCTCGACGGCCTCGGCCAGGTTGGTGGCAATGGGCTTTTCGCAGTAGACATGCTTACCTGAGCGAAGCGCCTGGGCCAAAAGCGCGGGGCGCATCTGCGTGGTGCCGGCATCGAAGAACACCGAGTCCTCGCGGCTGTCGAACGCAGCATCGAGATTGGTGCCGAAACGCGCGATGCCATGCACGCGGGCCAGCGCCTCGATCTTCTCCGCGTTGCGGCCGATCAGCAGCGGGTCGGGCATGACCCGGTCGCCATTTGCAAGTAGAACGCCACCTTGGTCGCGGATGGCGACTATCGAGCGGATCAGGTGCTGGTTCATGCCCATGCGCCCGGTCACGCCGTTCATGATGATGCCGAGGGTTCGTTTGCTCATGTCGAGTGCCTTGGGTGGGCCTCAGCTGATACGCAGCTTCAGCGATTCGTCGTAGGGCAGGGCGGGATGCTGGAAGAAGGTGCCGGCGTTGACGTAGTGCAGCGCGCAGGCTCGGCGCCAATGCAGCGACAGGTTCGGTGCCGACTGGTGGAAGGTGTTGCCGTGGTGGAAGGACACGCCCCCGCGACGCACCGGGGCAGGCGTCATCGGCTGGCGCGCCAGCAATGCAGTCGGCAATTGCAGGTTGTAGGGTTCGTCCGCCGGTGCTTCGTGCTCATACACCGGGCCGCGGTTGGTGCCCTCACCAAAATACAGGCAGCCGTTTTCCAGCGTCGCGTCATCGAGCGCGACCCAGGCCGTGACCACGCCCTCTTCGTCGTTGGGGCCGAAGTAGAAGTTGTCCTGGTGGGCGGGCTTCGGCCCGCCGCCTTCCGGCGGCTTGAAGAAGACTTGGCTGAAGTACAGCCACACGCCGCGGCCGATGATCGCTTCGACGCGCTCGACAAGCGCCGGCATTCGCGCCAGTTCACGCACCGCAGCGCGGTGGTGGTGTGGGTTGTCGAGCTTGCGCAGCACAGTGCGCGCCTTGACGCCACCGTCCACATACCAGGCCCGCTGATTCACAGGCAATTCGGCCAGGAAGCTCTCGCCCCAGGCCTGGATGTCGTCGATCAGCGCCTGAGCCGTGGCAGCACCAAAGAGGCCCGGCGTGGTCAGGTGGCCGCTGTGCCGGTAGATTGCCAGATCACCTTCGCTCAGCGCCATCGCGGTTCCTTGGGCCCGGTATTAATATCCAGTTGGTGAATTAATGTACGAGCCCGGATCATTCAGGTCAAGCATGGCGCTGCCCTTTGCCTATAGGAGGGCCAGTGCGCTTGACAGGCGCTGTGACCACTCCGATACTGCAGCAGAGGTAATATTCACCGAACCGATAACACATGAGGAGACGCACGATGAACCGTAGACAGCTCGGTACTCTCGTCACGCTGGGCGCCGCGCTGGCACTGGCCGGCGGCGCGGTGCAGGCCCAGGACTACCCCTGGAGACCGAACAAGCCGATCACGATCATCGTGCCCTGGGGTGCGGGCGGCGCCACCGACCAGGTGACACGGCTCACCGCCGCGGTGATCGAGGACGAGTTGAAGCAGCGCGTGGTGGTCGTCAACCAGCCCGGCGCGTCGGGCGCGATCGGCAAGAAGAACGCCTGGGAAGCGCCTCGCGACGGCTACACCTGGACCGCGGGTGCTCCCAAGCAACTCGGCACCTACAAGCTGCTCGGCCAATGGGACACTTGGATCGACGACTGGCAGCTCTACAACACCGTGACCAACGTGCCGCTGGTGTCGGTGAACCCGAATTCGCCCTACAGGACGATGGCCGACTTCATCGCCGCGATGAAGGCCGGCACCGTGACCATCGCTACCGCTGGCGCCGGTTCGTCGGGCCATGCCGCGGCCGAGGCACTGAAGGCCGCGGTTGGCGGCAACTACAAGCACGTTACCTACGACGGCGGCAACCCGGCAGTGGTGGCGACGGTGGCGGGTGAGGCGCAGGCGACGACACAGCTCGCTTCCGAGCAGGCCGAGATGGTTCGCGGCAAGCGGCTACGCCCGCTGGCGGTGCTGTCGGACCAACCGCTCGAAATCGAGGGTTACGGCAAGATCCCGCCGATCACCGATTTCATCCCCACCAAGCTGCCGATCCTGTCCACCACCTTCGGTATCTTCCTGCCCAAACAGGGCACGCCGCCAGAGGTTGTCGAGACCCTGAACAAGATCTGGGCGACGAAAATACCCAACAACCCGAAGCTGAAGGCCTACACGCTTGAGAAGGGTGCGCTGTTCACCCCTGCCTATGGCCAGGCGGCGCGCGACAGGGTGTGGCCCGAGATCCAGGCCGATGCCTGGTCCTTCCAGGCCGCGGGGCGCGCAAAGGTCACGCCCGAATCGCTGGGGATTCCGAAACCCTGACCCGCCCAGGTGCGCGGTGCTGCCGCCCCTGCGGCAGCCGTATCGCGGCCTGAAACTCCACGACCATGGCCCCCCAGCGCCGCGCCGACCTGATCTTCGCCGTCGTGCTGACTGCGCTGGCGCTGTGGGTGCTGGTGGAATCGTGGCGCATGCCTCGACTGGCGGAACTCGGCGTGCACCCGATGAGCGCACCCGGCCTGACGCCTGGGCTGATCGCTCTGGTGCTCGCCGGGCTGGGGCTGGCGTTGCTGTGGCGCAGCCTGCGCGCGCCGCCAGCAGCCGCGCAGGACGTGGATGCCTTAGCAGCCGCCAACACCGACTGGTGGCGTGCCCTGCTCGCGCTGGTTTTGAGCCTGGTCTACGCGCTGGGGCTGCTCGGCCACCTGCCTTTCCTGTGGGCCACAGGGTTGTTCGTGTTCGCCTTCATCGCCTGCTTTTCCTTTCAACGCGGCAGGGCCTTGCGCAGCCTGGGTGGCGCCGCGCTGATGGCGCTGGCGGTGGCCTTCGGCGTCGGCCTGCTGTTCGAGCAGCTGTTCCTGGTGCGCCTGCCGTGACAGTTCGCCGCCGCGCCGCGCCGCCGAGTTGCGTTTGGACGGCCTGATCTCCTTCTCACACGCCATCGGCGCGCTGACCACGCCGATGAGCCTGTTCAACGTCACTTGGGCGACGCTGCTGGGCATCGCGGTAGGCATGATGCCGGGGCTGACCGCGACGCTGGGCGTGGCGCTGCTGACGACGCTGACCTTCCGTCTCGATGCTGGCGACGCGATCCTGATCCTGATCTGCACCTATGTCGGGGCGATCTATGGCGGTAGCCGCTCGGCGATCCTGCTCAACATCCCCGGCACGCCGGCCAACGCGGCCTCCACGCTCGACGGCTTTCCGCTGGCGCGCCAGGGACGTGCCGGCGAGGCGATGGGCATCGCCACAGTCGGCTCCTTCTTCGGCAGCATCGTGGGCATGTTGCTGCTGGTGATGATTGCGCCGCAACTGGCCGAGTTCGGGCTGAAGTTCCAGTCCTTCGAGTTCGTCTGGCTGGCGATCTTCGGCGTGGTGATTTCGGGGCGCATCACCGCGATGAATGACCCGATCAAGGGCTGGATCGCCGGCTTCCTCGGCTTGCTGCTGGCGCAAGTGGGGCAGGAGGGCATCCACGCCTATCCGCGCTTTGCCTACGGGTCGACCGATCTGGCCGGTGGGTTGGGGCTGCTGCCGGCGCTGGTCGGCGCCTTCGGCTTCGCCGAAATCCTCAGCGTGATGAAGCATAAGACCTATGAGACCGTGCGCGACAGCGGGCGGCGCATCCTGCCGGCGCTGCACGACATCACGCGGCGCTGGTGGACGATCCTGCGCTCGGGCGTGGCCGGCACGGTGATGGGCATCATCCCCGGCGTTGGGGAGGACATGGGCGCCTGGGTGTCTTACGCTGCGGCGCGGCGCGCCAGCCAGGATCCCGACAGCTTCGGCAAGGGCAACACGGAAGGGCTGCTCGCCGCAGAGACCGGCAACAACGCTGCGGTGCCTGGCGCGATCATCCCTGTGCTGACGCTGGCAGTGCCCGGCTCTGCGCCGGCCGCGGTGCTGCTGGCGGCGATGTTCATCCACGGCGTGCGGCCCGGGCCGTTGATCATGATCGAGTTTCCGAACTTCGTTTTCGAGGTCGCAGCGATGCTGTTCTGGGCCTCGGTCGCGATCCTGGTGCTCGGTCTGGCGCTGACGCGGCCGATGCTTTACGTGCTGCGTGTGCCACGCGAATACCTGATGCCGCTGGTGTTTGTGCTGTGCGTGGTCGGCTCCTTCGCCATCACCAGCCGAGTGTTCGACATCTGGGTGATGCTCGGCTTCGGCGTGCTCGGCTTCGCGCTGCGGGAGATGGACTATCCGATGGCGCCACTGGTACTCGGCATCGTGCTCGGCGATCTGCTGGACAAGAACTTCCGCCGCGCCATGGTGCTGACTGATGGCTCGATGGAACCGTTGTTCACCCGCCCTATATCGGCCGTGCTCGCGCTGCTGACGCTGGCCGTGGTGCTGTGGGGTCTGGCGCCGGTGCGACAGCTTGCGAAGGCCACTTTCGGAGCACGACCATGAGGCTGTCCCTTTGCAACGAGGTGCTGCGCGGCATGAGCTTCGCGCGCCAATGTGCGTTCGCCGCGGCGGTCGGCTACGACGCGCTGGAGATCGCTCCCTTCACGCTCGGGCCTGACCCGCGCCAGCTGTCGTCGCGCCGCATCGCCGGGGTGCGCGCGGCGCTGGCCGCCGAAGGCTTGAAGTGCTCCAGCCTGCACTGGCTATTGGTGGCGCCGCTGGGCCTATCCATCACGACGGCCGACGCCGCAGTGCGGCGTGAGACGGTGGCGGTGATGACGGCGTTGTGCGGCCTGGCGGCCGAACTCGGCGCCGATGTGCTGGTGCACGGGTCGCCGGTACAGCGCAAGTTGCCCGCTGTGCGGCAGGATGCTGCACGCCGACGCGCCACAGATTGCTTTGCCGCCGCTGCCGATGCAGCGGCCGATGCCGGCGTCACCTATTGCGTCGAACCGCTTGCTGGGCGCGAGACGAACTTCATCAACACCGTGGCCGAAGCGGTGGCGCTGATCGAATCGATTGGCAAACCCGCGTTGAAGACGATGATCGACACCAGCGCCGCCGGCCTGCAGGAAGGCGACGTGGTGGCGCTGATCGATCGCTGGCTGCCGACCGGCCATGTGGCACACATTCAGGTCAACGACCCGAACCGCCGTGGCCCGGGCGAAGGGGAACTGGCTTTCGCCCCGCTGGTGGCGGCGATACGGCGGCAACGTTATGCCGGTTGGATCGCGGTGGAGCCGTTCGTCTACCAGCCCGATGGGCCGGCCTGCGCGGCACGAGCCGCCGGCTACATGCGCGCCTTGTCCGAAGGACGGGACTGAAGCCCGCGCCGACTTGACGCTGCCCGGCACCGCCCCTACGATGTTTCATCACCAACCAGTTAATCAAGAAGACTTCGATGCCCCGAATCAAGACCACCGTGGTTGGCTCCTATCCCGTACCCGACTGGCTCGTCGCCAACCCCTCCGAGCAGGCGCTGTTGGACGCGACACGCGTGGTCATTGGCACGCAGGAACAGGCCGGCGTGGACGTGGTGTGTGACGGCGAGCTGTACCGATTCGACATCAACCACCCCGAGACCAACGGCATGATCGAGTACTTCGTGAAGCCGATGGACGGCATCACGCAGCGCTTCTCCTTCGATGACCTGATCGCTTACCGCTCCAGCAGCGGCATGAAGTTCCGCACCCGTCCGCCCGGCACGGTGATCGGGCCCGTCGGCCACGGTAGCCTGGATCTGCCGCTGGCTTGCGCACGCGCCAAGGCGCTGGCCACGCGCACCTTCAAGTTCACCGTCACAGGCCCGCATATGCTGGCCAAGACCTTGATCAACAAACACTACGCCGACACGGCCGAGGTGGCGGCCGCCATTGCCGTTGCATTGGCCGAACAGGTGAAGCACCTCGACGCCGACATCGTGCAGATTGACGAGGCTAACCTGCCGGGTCACCCCGAGGAGTGGCAATGGGCTGCCTCGGCCATCAACCGCATGCTCGATGCGGTGCCGGGCACGCCGGCAGTGCACCTGTGCTTCGGCAACTACGGCGGCCAGACGGTGCAGAAGGGCACCTGGGACAAGCTGATGAACTACCTGAACGCACTGCACGCCGACCAT
>Ga0316188_10001666_pt1 | contig 10553 bp, 10 predicted proteins | sample Phiworburrow1_MG_FD_204933 | JGI IMG/M metagenome (GOLD analysis project Ga0316188, IMG submission 204933) | Coastal sediment microbial communities from Maine, United States - Phippsburg worm burrow 1 | ecosystem: Environmental > Aquatic > Marine > Coastal > Sediment | place: USA: Maine... | reverse complement strand
CAACGCGTAAAACGCGCCGATGAGGATCATCATGGCCACGATCAGCCAACCACCGTAGACGGTAATCGGACCGTTGCGCAGCTGACGCCAGGTCTCACCGCCCGGTTGTACCAGTACGGCCGACTCTATCCCGCGCACCTGCGTCGTCTGGTTGGCGTTGTCACCCCCGCGAACATCACGCCATACCGGCGCATTGTTTCCCGGTTGCGACTGCTGGCGTGCAGCCTGTTCCTGCGACGAACTGTCATCTGCCGCCATCACCGGCGCGAAAACGCCCGCGAAGATGAATGCAGCCAATACCATCAACAGCCACTGCCTTATACGAACCTGCATGGCCACCTACCTCCTCTTAGTTGCCGGCGCGCACGTACTCATTCTGCGACTCGGTACGTGCCTTGATCTTGTTTTCCCAGCCTGCCCGGTCATTCTTGAACTCGGCGTTGTTCCAGGGTTGCGTGTCCGGCTTACCCTGGTACTGGCCCTGCTTGTAAACGGTCACAGACTGCTGCTCGCCGCAACCCGCCAGTACCATGGCGCACCCGCCCGCCAGAACCGCGATCAGAATCCGGTTCACGATTTGGCTCCGGCCGGGGGCGCTGCACTCTTCTCGGGTTTGCCATACGCGGTACCCCAACCCCAGACTTCGGCGCCCTTGCCGCGCTTGAGCACACGGTTGCGATAGATATCGGCAATCACGTCGGAATCACCACCCAGCAGCGCTTTGGTTGAGCACATTTCGGCACAGGCAGGCAGCTTGCCTTCGGCGAGGCGGTTGCGGCCATATTTCTTGAATTCGGCCGCAGAATTGTCCGCCTCCGGACCACCCGCACAGAACGTGCACTTGTCCATCTTGCCGCGCAGGCCGAACGCACCGTCCTGCGGGAATTGCGGCGCCCCGAACGGACAGGCATAGAAGCAGTAGCCGCAGCCGATGCACAGGTCCTTGTCGTGCAGAACCACCCCTTCAGAGGTCTTGTAAAAGCAGTCCACCGGGCACACCGCCATGCAAGGCGCATCCGAACAATGCATACAGGCAACCGAGATTGATTTCTCGCCCGGCAGCCCGTCGTTCAGGGTCACCACCCGCCGGCGGTTTACGCCCCAGGGCACCTCGTGCTCTTGTTTACAGGCGGTTACGCAACCGTTGCATTCAATGCAACGTTCGGCATCACACAGGAATTTCATTCTGGCCATATTGATCTCCTAGCGAGTCTCTGGTCGTTATGCTTTGGACACTTGGCAAAGCGTCGTCTTGGTTTCCTGCATATTGGTCACGATGTCGTAACCATATGTAGTTGCCGTGTTCACCGCTTCGCCGCGCACCACCGGGGCAGTACCTTCCGGGTAATATTTCTTCATGTCCTCGCCCATCCACCAGCCGGCAAAGTGGAACGGCAGGAACACCGTGCCCGACGCAACACGCTCGGTGACCAGTGTCTTGACCTTGAGCTTTGCCTTGGTTGGCGATTCGACCCAGACGTATTCGTTGTTGCGCACACCACGGTCGTTCGCGTCCTTGGGATTGATCTCGACGAACATTTCCTGCTGCAGTTCCGCCAGCCACGGATTCGACCGTGTTTCGTCGCCACCACCCTCGTATTCCGTCAGACGGCCGCTGGTCATGATCAGCGGATAGGATTTTGACGCATCCTTGTTCGCGTCCTGCACCGTCTTGAACAGCAACGGCATGCGCCACTTCATCTTCTGGTCAGCATGGGTCGGGTATTTCTCGACCAGGTCCGGCCGCGAGGAGTACAACGGCTCCCGATGCTGCGGAATCGGATCCGGGAAATTCCACACCAGCGCACGCGCTCTGGCATTGCCAAACGGCACGCAACCATGCTTGATGGCTACCCGCTGTATTCCGCCCGACAAATCGGTTTTCCAGTTCTTGCCTTCGGCGGCCGTCTTCTCGGCGTCGGTCATGTCATCCCACCAGCCGAGCTTCTTCAGCAGCACATGGTCAAATTCCGGATAGCCCGTAGTGATCTCCGAATTCACAGAAGAAATGCCATCAGCAGCGAGCAGATTGACACCCTCGTGCTCCACACCGTAGCGCGCGCGGAACGTACCGCCGCCCTCACGGACATCGCGGGTGTGATCGTACAGATTGGGCGATCCCGGATGCTTCATCTCGGGCGTGCCCCAGCATGGCCACGGCAAGCCGAAATAGTCACCATCCAGGACATAGCCGGTTTTGGCATCCTTGCCGCCTTTGGCGCGCAGGGTCTTGATATCGAACACGTGCATGTTGCGCATATGCGCCTGCAGGCGCTCCGGCGACTGTCCGGTGTAACCGATGGTCCACATGCCCGAGTTGACCTCGCGCAGCACATCTTCCACATCGGGCTCCATGCCGCCCTTGCCCTTCACCAGCTTGATCTTGTTCAGGAATTCCTTGGCGTAACCGAATTTCTCGGCCAACTGATACATGATCATGTGATCGGTGCGCGACTCGAACATCGGCTCGATCACCTTCTCCCGCCACTGGATCGAACGGTTGGATGCCGTCACCGAGCCAGCGCACTCGAGCTGGGTTGCGGCCGGCAGCAGATACACGCCGTCCTTGCGCGCCATTGCGGCCATCGCCGCCGTCGCCGAGGGATACGGATCAACCACAACCAGCAGATCCAGCTTCTTCATCGCCTCAACCATTTCCTTGCCGCGCGATTGCGAGTTCGGCGCATGGCCCCAGAACACCACCGCATGCAGGCTGGATTTCTGGTCCAGACTTTCCGGCTTCTCGAGCACGCCGTCGATCCAGCGCGACACCGTAATGCCAGGTTTTTCCATCATGGTCTTGTCCTGGAAGCGACTCAGCATCCAGTCGTAGTCCACACCCCAGACCTTGGACCAGTGCTTCCACGAGCCCGTCGCCAGACCATAGTAGCCGGGCAGTGAATCCGGATTCGGACCGATGTCGGTCGCGCCCTGGACGTTGTCATGGCCGCGGTAGATGTTGCAACCGCCGCCGGCCTTGCCGACGTTGCCCAGTGCCAACTGCAGGATTGCCGATGCGCGCACCACCGCATTGCCGTTCGTATGCTGGGTCTGCCCCATGGCCCAGACAATGGTGCTGGGCTTGTTCTTCGCCATTTTCTCGGCGACATCACGAACTTCGGCTTCCTTCATGCCGGTCACTTCTTCAACTTTCTCCGGCGTCCACTTCATTGCATCTTCGCGCGCCTTGTCCATGCCATAGACACGATCGCGGATGTAATCCTTGTCTTCCCAGCCATTCTTGAAGATGTGATGCAGCATCCCCATCAGGAATGCGACGTCAGTGCCGGAACGGATGCGGTAGTACGTGTCCGCCTTGGCCGCAGTACGTGTGAAGCGCGGATCCACGACGATGACCTTGGCGCCATTTTCCTTGGCATGCAGCGTATGCAGCATCGATACCGGATGCGCTTCCGCCGCATTGCTGCCGAAAAACAGAATGCACTTGGAAAACTGCTCATCGTTGTACGAGTTGGTCATCGCACCATAACCCCAGGTATTCGCGATGCCGGCCACCGTGGTGGAATGGCAGATGCGCGCCTGGTGGTCCATGTTGTTGGTGCCGAACATGGCGACGAACTTGTTGAACAGGTAGGACTGTTCATTGTTGTGTTTGGAGGAACCGATCCACATCGTCGAATCAGCGCCCTTGTCTTTCCTCAACGCCAGCAACTTCTGCGAGACTTCATTGAGCGCCTGGTCCCACGAAAGTTTTTCCCACTTGCCGCCAACCAGCTTCATCGGCGAGCGCAGGCGGTGTGAAATCTCGTGCATGCCGTGTTCGCGGATCGACGCACCTTTGGCACAATGCGCACCAAGGTTGATCGGCGAATCGAACACCGGTTCCTGGCGGATCCACACCCCGTTCTGTACCACGGCATCGATCGCGCAGCCCACTGAACAGTGCGTACACACCGTACGCTTGACTTCGACATTGCCGCCCGCGGCTTTTTCCGCAGCCTCGGCCTTCTTGCTCATCATCGAAAACGGCAGTTGCGACAGCACCGCAGCCCCGCCGGCAGCAAAACCGCTGCGCTTAAGGAACGCCCGGCGATCAATCGTGTTGCCGAGGAAGGCAGAGGCACCGCGCGCAAGGCGATTCGGCGCCGCAGTCGTCTGGGTGGATTTCCTGGTCAATAACATGGCAGCCTCCTCAAACCTTGGTGGTTTCGTAATAGCGGCGGACATGCGCCGTCAACTGGTAGCCTTTGCCCTGTGCAGCCGACTTGACCTTCCCGGCCTCGGTATCGCCGTCGACTTTCGAAGCAACTACCGCTGCAGTGGCGACTCCGCCAACACCTACGGCGGCGAGGAATTTTCTGCGACTCATCTTGGCGCTCATCGTCATTACCTCCTTCAGGCTAATTCAAAATATTCGGTTTCATTGGTAAAAAAAGCGTTCGCAAATCCTGCAACTGTCCGGTAAAAATCCGTCCGCTCGCACTCGCAAATTGTCTCGGCAGCACGACCATACCAGGGTGACAGGTAATCGCGGAAAAACACCCTCTGTTTTTCAAACCCGTCTGCTGTCGCCGTTTCGTCGATCACGAGTCCGCGCATCACGTCACACAGTGCAGACAGATGGTCTTCGTATTCCTCGCTGCCTTCCGCACGCGCATAACCCATGCGTCCGAGATCATCACGCAGTTCCGCCAGCAACTGGCCGCGCTGACGCCCCGACATGTAACTGGAAGCATACAGCGACACCGGCGGGCGCCCGGTACCGACAAAAACCTCGTCAAATTCCCTGCGCACCGCATCGACTGCTGCAACCTCTGCCGCCGCTCTCAATTTGCTCCATTCCTGCACCAGCGGCGAAGCATCATCTGCAAGCAACTGCCGCGAATCAGCAATGTGACGCAGCAGTTCGGCTGACGGGCTACTGATGAACAGATGGGCCAGCACGGCATACAAAGCCGCCCTCGCATCGTTCTCCGCCGCGGCCGTAACCGGGGCCGCGTCGATAACATTTTCTATAGTTGCCGTCATCATGTGAATTACTGCCTATCTTATTGCTCTTTCTCGAAAAACTCCAACCATCTCCAAGCCAAAACATATTTAAAAAAAGACATTTAATTATTACGTTTATTGATCATTGATGTTGCCATGCAGCGAATTCTGCATCAGATCGATCACGCGGCAGTCGGCGCACATCTTGATCCGGTCCAGCGCGCCGGGTTGGGCAAACATCGAATGCTGGCCCAGCTTTGCCAGCATGTTGTCCACCATCTGTTTGGTTCCAAAAGGTTTTCCACACTTGATGCAATCAAACGTGGTGGCTTCGTTCAACGTTCGCGGCTGCTTCGCTTGCGCTGCGAGCGACAACCGCGGGTCGAGTGCCAGCGCCGTCTCAGGACATGTGCGTACGCACAATCCACACTGCACGCAATTTCGCTCAATGAAACGCAGCGCAGGCGATTCTTTTGAGTCGAGCAACGCGCCTTCGGGGCAGGCACCGACACAGGCCATGCACAATGTGCATTTGCCGGTATCCACGGCGATGTTGCCGAACGGTGCACCCGCCTTCAACGCGATCATCTCCGCTCTTGCTGCACCCTGGCTGCGCAGGTGATCGAATACGAAATCCAGCGTGCCGCGCTTTTCGTTGGTCAGGTTGAACGTGGCCGCCTTGATCGCCGGCGGTGTCGGCAACGCCCAGATCAACGACTCGAGTTGCTGCTGCCCCTCCGCCGCCAGCAACTGCAACCGGCCGCCAGCATGGCCGAAACCGGTCAGAATTTCCTCACCCAGAGCCATCTGACGGCCCAGCGCCTCCAGATATTCCGGCGCCTCAGACCCTGCCGCCAGCACCGCGACCTGCGCAGCACCCAGCGCGATGCTGCCCAGCATCAGGTCAATGCCCACCGACGCGACATGCAGTATTTCGATCGGTATGACATTGGCCGGCAACCCGCGGCCACGCCTGCCCAGCTGCGCGATCAGTTCGCGTCCGTCCGTGTTGTTGTGAATCAGCAGACTCGGATTTTTGCCGCCTGCTGCTGCGTACGCCTTGAGGGCAGCCTTCAGACGCGCACCGACATCGGCGACGCGCGGATAGGCGTAAGTCATTGCACCCGACGGGCACACCGTCGAACACGCGCCGCACCCCATGCACAGATGCGGTTCAACCTCGACCCGGTTCTCCTTGATGACACTGCGGATCGCGCCAGTGGAACACACGTCGATGCATTGCCGGCAGCCGACGATTTCCGACCGCGAGTGCGCGCAGAGCTTTTCCTTGTAGACGAAGAATTTCGGCTTCTCGAAGGTGCCGACGAGCTGCGTCAGTTTCGCCGCGGCCAGCGCCTGTTCCAGCGGGTCGCGCCCCGGCGCCAGATAGCCCTGCGGCGGCTGATGCAGCCTGATTTGCGGTGTCTCCGCCAGATCCAGCACCAGGTCAAAGTGGTCCTCACGCACCGCTGCCTCAGAATCTCTTTCAAAATCAATGGCATGGATCGTGCCGCAAGCGCTAACGCATTTACGGTGCGCCTTGCACTTGTCCATGTCGATCTGGTAGCTGAAGTCGATCGCGTGCTCAGGGCAGGCGGCGACGCAGGCGCCGCAGCGCGTGCAGGCCTCGAGATCGATCGGATTTTGCTGGCTCCAGGTAATCTTGAAGTCGCCCAGATAACCGCTGAGGGCCGTGACCTTGCCGGAGTACACCGGATAGCGGCGCTCGACCGGCAGTTCCGCGCCACGCCCGTTGTCCGTGATCAGTACGGTCACGGATAACTGCTCCGCCAGCCGCTCCGCCCACGCCAGCGCGGCTGCGCCCGGACCGATGATCAGCAACTCGCTGCCGGCTTCGTAATTCACCGTGGTCACGGGCTCGGCATCGGACACATCTGCGGCTGCCAGCAACGCCGCCATTTTTGGCGCCGCCTGCTTGCCTTCATCCGACCAGCCGGCCGTTTCACGCACGTTGACGAAACTGATGACGCCCGTGCCACCGAGCTCCTCGTGCAGGGCCGTAAACAGCGGCGCCTCCTGGGTGCAGGCCACCAGCAGGTCGTCGCCGGATTTGACCGCGGACTCGAATGCCGCCAGATGGCGCCGGCACATTTCACTCTGCACCGGCTGCAGTTCATCAACGTTTAGCCCGCGGGCAATAGCCTTGCCCTCGATCTGCATGGTCCGGTTGCAATTGCAAAGCAGTGTCTTGTGACGCATGAACTTCCCGGAAAGGTTACGAATGACGCCGCAGTCTACGTGTTTTGCGTTCCGGCGTCCGGTGCATCCGGCTGAACCACAGCGTCCGCGGTCTGCGGCGCAGGCGTCGCTGGATCGGGCGTGGCGGAAGCAGCATCGGTGATGCCGGGCTGCTTCTCCGCCGCCAATTTCGCGGCAACGCGCTCACGTTCAGCCTCGGCCTCGCGGTCTTCTTTCGCCCAGCCAAGGATGTTCTGTGTCTGCTTCAGCCCGGCGGCCATCGCTGCCGGCAGCTCGTTGCTGATGGAGTAATCGTCCATATAAATATCCATGCCATCGATCACGCTGAAATGCGGATCGCTGAACAGTTTTTTCAGTGCGGCGCGGCGCACGTTCTCTTTCACCTTGGGGTGAAAAAAATCCCGGTAGTCGGAATCCATGCCGAGATCTTCGACGTTGGGCAGCACCGGCGCCGTCTCGCTGTCGGCTGCCTTGGGTTCGACGGGCTGCGGCAACTTCTCCTCCGCGCGCGCCTGCTGCTTGCGGCGCGACCACCGCGACATGAATTCCTCGGCGGTTTCCTTGGGATCGGACTCGGGTTTGGATTTGTAAATACTCACGATGTCGCTCGTCTCAGTCGGGTCGCCAGTTGCCCATGCGGCCTTTGTCCTTGTTGGTCGCATACTTCACTTTTTTACGCGGCTCCGGCTGGTAATGATGGTCGGTGAACGCCGCAATCCAGTTCATCAGTTCGACCGGCAACGGCACACCGTCAACGTTCTCTTCGTTATCCAGCCAGCGCGCGCCTTCGTTGTAACTCGCCGTCAGCATCTGGGGTTCGGCAATGTCCTCACCCATGCGCCAAAGCACGAAAACCTTGGGCTGATCAGAGGTCAGGTTCATGTAGTAACCCTCGGCCTCGTCACGCTTCAATTGCAACACCAGCCCTGAAACCAGGATCTGCATGATCTGCGGCGTATCGATCACCACGCGCGGCGCGGCGTCCGGCGTCAGATCCGGAATGACCGCCTTGGCTTCCCATTTTTCGTCGGCCCAGCGGCTTTCCAATATCTTGCGCTCCATGACCACCGCGGCGGCCCAGCGCTGAACATCGGCGTCCATGGTTGTTTCCATGCGGGCCATTTTGCGCCAGCAAGCCTGCCAATTCAACCCGGGCTGCAGCGTAAATACTTGATTTACAAGTATTGGCATCCTTGCACCGGCCGGATCGACTTTGCCATAATCGGCGTCTGACCTGGATGCAACCATGAATGACCTGCGCGACACCCCATCTGCCGTAACCACCCGCGACCGCCTCGACCGGCCGTTGCGCGATCTGCGCATCTCGATCACCGATCGCTGCAACTTCCGTTGTGTCTATTGCATGCCCAAGGAAACCTTCGGCAGCGACTACCAGTTCCTCGAACGCTCCGCCCTGCTGAGCTTTGAGGAGATTGCCCGCCTCGCGCGGATCTTCACGCGGCACGGCATCGAGAAAATCCGACTCACCGGCGGCGAACCGCTCGTTCGCCGCAACGTCGAGCAACTGATTACCTTGCTGTCCGACATTCCCGGACTCGACCTGACGCTGACGACCAACGGTTCGCTGCTCACCAAAAAAGCCGCAGCGTTGCACAAGGCCGGTTTGAAACGCATCACCATCAGCCTCGATTCGCTCGACGACGCAGTGTTCAAGGCAATGAACGACGTCGATTTCCCGGTCAGCAGAGTCATTGACGGCATCGACGCCGCCGCTGCGGCCGGCATGCTGCCGATCAAGATCAATATGGTGGTGAAGCGCGGACTCAACGAAGACAGCATCGTGCCGATGGCGCGGTTCTTCCGCGAACGTGGCCATATCCTGCGCTTCATCGAATACATGGACGTCGGCGCCACCAACGGCTGGCGCATGGACGATGTCGTCAGTGCACGCGAAATCGTCGATCGCATATCTGCGGAGATGCCGCTGGAACCTGCGGACCCGAATTACACCGGCGAAGTCGCCGAACGCTGGCGCTACAAGGACGGCTCCGGAGAAATCGGCGTCATTGCATCCGTCACGCAGGCCTTCTGCCGCGACTGCACCCGCGCGCGCATTTCCACCGAAGGCCAGATCTACACCTGCCTGTTCGCCACGCAGGGCCACGACCTGCGCGCACTGCTGCGCGGCGGCTCAACCGATGACGAGATCTACGCCGCCATCGGTAAAGTCTGGACCAATCGCGCCGATCGTTATTCCGAAATCCGCGGCAAACAAACCGTGCCGCTGAAAAAGATCGAGATGTCGTACATCGGCGGTTAACCGGTATGCCGAAGATGCGCAAACCGGAAATCACCAGCGCCACCCGCGAGCTGACCGTCGAAGTCGACGCCATCAACGAGCACGGCGAAGCGCAGGCCACGCCCATCGCCGGCGAACATCCGCTGACGATCTACATCGACAAGCGCGAAATCGTCACGCTGATGACGCTGGGCCAGGCGCCGGAAGCACTGGTGCTGGGCTACCTGCGCAACCAGCGTCTCGTACCTTCGATTGATCACATCGCCGCCGTACAGGTGGACTGGGAAACCGACTCCGCCGCAGTCACCACGCGCAAGGGCATTCGCGGCCTCACCAAAAAAATGAGCAAGCGCACCGTCACCACCGGCTGCGGCCAGGGCACGGTGTTCGGCGATCTGATGGAAGAAATCGACAGCATCAAGCTGCGCGACGACGTACAACTCAGCGAAGCGGGTTTGCACGCCCTGCTCGACGCGGTGCGCCGCCATGAAACCATCTACAAATCGGCCGGCGCGGTGCACGGCTGCGCACTCGCTGCGGTGAACAATGACCGCGCCGAAATCCTGCACTTTGTTGAAGACGTCGGCCGCCATAACGCCGTGGACGCCATCGCCGGGCTGATGTGGCTGGAAGACATCGACGGCTCGGACAAGGTGTTCTACACCACCGGCCGGCTCACTTCGGAAATGGTGATCAAGGCCGCGCAGATGCGCATCCCCTTCCTCGTTTCGCGCTCGGGCCTGACACAGATGGGCCACGACGTCGCGCAGCGCACCGGCATCACCATGCTCGGCCGCGCCGTCAACAAACACTACCTGCTGTTCACCGGACGCGAGCGTTTCGTCAAACCCATCACGCGCACGCTGGTGGCATGACCATAGCGGGGACGAAAGTCGGAATCACCGGAGTTCTTCTGGCGGGTGGTCAGGGCCGGCGCATGGGCGGCGTCGACAAGGGCCTCGTCGACCTCGACGGCCGGCCGATGGTCGCGCACGTGCTCGAGCGCCTCGAGCCGCAGGTCGCCGACGTGCTGATCAACGCCAACCAGAATCGCGAGCGCTACGCGGGATTCGGCCATCCGGTGGTGGCCGACGCGATCGGCGGCTTCGCCGGCCCGCTCGCC
>Ga0316188_10001665_pt1 | contig 10555 bp, 6 predicted proteins | sample Phiworburrow1_MG_FD_204933 | JGI IMG/M metagenome (GOLD analysis project Ga0316188, IMG submission 204933) | Coastal sediment microbial communities from Maine, United States - Phippsburg worm burrow 1 | ecosystem: Environmental > Aquatic > Marine > Coastal > Sediment | place: USA: Maine... | reverse complement strand
GATCACGCCACGGTCGAGCTGGATGACGCGTTTGCGCATCGTGTTCACGATGCGCTGATCGTGCGTCGCCATGACGACCGTGGTGCCCGTCTTGTTGATCCGGTCGAGCAGTCGCATGATGCCCTCGCCCGTGGCGGGGTCGAGGTTGCCGGTCGGCTCGTCGGCGAGCAGGATCAGCGGTCGGTTGACGAAGGCCCGGGCGACGGAGACGCGTTGTTGCTCACCACCGGAGAGCTGGTGCGGGAGCCGGTCCTCCTTGCCGGCGAGGCCGACGAGGTCGAGCACGGCGGGCACCTGCTGCTTGATGACATGGGTCGGGCGACCGATGACCTCTTGGGCGAAGGCCACGTTCTCGAACACGCTCTTCTCGAGCAGCAGTTTGTAGTCCTGGAAGATGTTGCCGATGTTGCGGCGCAGGTGCGGCACGCGCCCCGCCGGCATGTCGACGATGTTGCGACCGGCCACCCAGACCGCGCCGCGCTCGGGACGGTCCTGACGGTTGAGCATGCGCAGCAGCGTGCTCTTGCCGGATCCGGACGGGCCGACGAGGAACACGAACTCGCCCTTGGCAACGTCGAAGCTGGCGTCGCGAACGGCGACCACCTCGGACGAATAGCTCTTCGTGACGTTCTCGAGTCGAATCATGTGGGTGCTCCCCCGAAGGGCTCGCCAAGGGTACCCCTGACGGCGCGCCAGCGGGCGTCACCGGGGTCAGACCTCGGTCTGACCCCTGGCGTGCAACGATTGCGTCGGAGCAAGGAGCGGCCGACTCACTGTTCGGCGTCGCCTTGCGCACGACGCATCCGCAGATAGCCCTCGACGAACTCGTCGATGTTGCCGTCGAGCACGCCCGTGACGTCACTGGTCTCGATCTCGGTACGCAGATCCTTGACCATCTGGTACGGCTGGAGCACGTAGCTGCGGATCTGGCTGCCCCACCCGACCTGGGCCTGCTTGCCCGCGATCGCGTCGAGTTCGGCGGCGCGATCCTCCTCGGCCTTGGCCGCGATCATCGCGGTGAGCCGACCCATGGCCCGCTCCCGGTTCTGGAGCTGACTGCGCTCCTCCTGTGAACTCGCGACGAGACCGGTGGGCTCGTGGATCAGACGCACCGCCGACGACGTCTTGTTGATGTGCTGGCCACCGGCACCGGACGCCCGGAAGACCTCCATGCGGATGTCGGAGTCGTCGATGTCGACGTCGACGTCGTCCATCAGCGGCCAGATCTGCACCGCGGCGAACGAGGTCTGCCGGCGGCCCTGGTTGTCGAACGGGCTGATCCGTACGAGCCGGTGAGTGCCTCGCTCGGCGGTCATCAGCCCGTAGGCGTATCGACCGGAGATGGTCACCTCGGCCGACATGATCCCGGCCTCTGCGCCCTCGGAGACGTAGTTCAAGCTGATGGTGAAGCCACGACGCTCGCACCAGCGCTCGTACATGCGCAAGAGCATCTCCGCGAAGTCCTGGGCGTCGACGCCACCGTCCTTCGCGTTGATCTGCATGATGCAGTCGGAGTCGTCGTGTTCGCCCGTGAACAGGCTGCGCAGCTCCAGCTGGTCGAGCGTGGCGTTGATCGAAGCGATCGACGACTCGATGTCGGGCTCCTGGCTGGCGTCGTCCTCGTCGCGTGCCAGCTCGTGGAGTGCCTCGACATCGCCGAGCTGCTCGCTCAGCTGGTCGAAGACGGCGAGGTCGTCGCGGATGTTCGCATATTCGGTGTTGAGCTTCTTCGCCCGCTCCTGGTCGTCCCAGAGCGTCGGATCGGAGATCTCGGCTTCGAGCACCGCGAAGCGTTCGCGGTTGTCGCTCACCGACAGGTAGGCCTCTGCCTCGCCGAGACGACGCTGGACGTCGCGGAGATCAGAGGTGAAGTCGCGCATGGGAACCGATCAGGCAGCGCCGTGGCACTGCTTGAACTTCTTGCCCGACCCGCATGGGCACGGGGCGTTGCGCGGGGTCTTGTCGAACGCGTCCTTCACGACCGTCTGCTGCTTGGTCGACACGTCGGGGCCGACGGCTTCGGGGGGCAGCTCGCCTTCGGCGATGGCGGCGCGGGCGGCCTGGTCGAATCCACTCACCTCGACGTCGTCGGAGGACGACGTCTGGAGGTTCTGCACGGCCGGTGCCTCGGCGACCGCGGCGGGCGCCTCGTTCTGGACGACCTGAACGTGCATCACGTACTTCACGAAGTCCTGGGCGATGCCGGTCATCATCCCGCCGAACAGCTCGAAGCCTTCGCGCTGCCACTCGACGAGCGGGTCCTTCTGGCCCATGGCCCGCAGGTTGATGCCCTCCTGGAGGTAGTCCATCTCCTCGAGGTGCTCACGCCAGCGCTGGTCGATGATGCGCAGCATCACCTGGCGCTCGACCTGGCGGAGCACGGCATCACCGAGCTCCTGTTCACGGCGCTCGTAGTGCGCTGTGGCATCGGCCATGACCAGGTCGTAGATCTCGTCGGTGTGGCCGCAGGTGCGCAGCTGATCCTCGGTGATCGAGTTCGGCCAGTAGAGGGTCAGTTCCTTCGCGAGACCGTCGAGGTCCCATTCGTCGTCGGCCGCGGACGCGCAGTGCGTCGAGATCAGGGAGTCGACGGCGTCGGCCAGGTACTCCATCGCCGCCGAGCGCAGATCCTCGCCGTCGAGGATCTGGTCGCGGCGCTTGTAGATCACCTTGCGCTGCTCGTTCATGACCTCGTCGTACTTGAGGACGTTCTTGCGGATCTCGGCGTTCTTCGTCTCGACGGTGGTCTGGGCCCGTTCGATGGCCTTGGTGACCATCTTCGCCTCGATCGCCTCGTCGTCGGGAAGCGCGCGACCCATCACGTAGCTGAGCGCACCGGTGGCGAACAACCGCATCAGTTCGTCGTCGAGACTCAGGAAGAAACGACTCTCGCCCGGATCACCCTGGCGGCCCGAACGCCCGCGGAGCTGGTTGTCGATTCGTCGGCTGTCGTGACGCTCCGAACCGATGACGTAGAGCCCGCCGAGCTCGCGAACCCGATCGCCTTCGGCCTTGCACTGCGCCGAGTACTCCGCGAGCAGTTCCGCGTACCGCGCCAACGCCTTCGCCCGGGCCTCGCGATAGTCGTCGGGCATCTGGTCGAACGGCACCGAGAGCTCGAACTCGTCGACGAGCAGGTCGGCGCTGAAGCCCTCCTTGAGGACGTCGTGACGGGCCAGACCCTCGGGGTTGCCGCCGAGTTGGATGTCGACACCACGACCCGCCATGTTGGTGGCGACGGTGACCGCGCCCTCACGGCCGGCCTGGGTCACGATCTCGGCCTCACGGAAGTGTTGCTTGGCGTTCAGCACCTCGTGGGGAATCCCGCGCTGGCTCAGGAGCCGGCCGAGGATCTCGCTGCGCGCCACGCTGGCCGTACCGACCAGCACCGGCTGGCCCGCAGCGTGGCGAGGTTCGATGTCGTCGATGATCGCGTTGAACTTGGCCTCTTCGGACTTGTAGATCAGGTCGGCCTGGTCCTGACGGGCCAACTGGCGGTTCGTCGGAATCGGGACGACGCCCAGCCCGTAGGTGTTCATCAGCTCGGCCGCTTCGGTCTGGGCCGTACCGGTCATCCCGGCGAGCTTGTCGTACATGCGGAAGTAGTTCTGCAGGGTGATCGTCGCGAGGGTCTGGTTCTCCTCTTTGATCTTCACCCCTTCCTTCGCTTCGACCGCCTGGTGGATTCCCTCCGACCAGCGGCGTCCCTCGAGGATGCGCCCGGTGAACTCGTCGACGATCTTCACCTCGCCGCCCTGCACGATGTAATCCTTGTCGCGCTTGTAGAGCTCCTTCGCCTTCAACGCGACCGTGAACTGGTGCACCAGATTCGCCTGGACGTTGTCGTACAGGTTCTCGACCTCGAGCGCCCGCTCGACGCGTTCGATGCCCTCCTCGAGCGGTACGACGACGCGCTTGTCCTCTTCGACCTCGTAGTCGACGTCGCGCTGCAGCGCCCGGACGATCGACGCGAACCGGTAGTAGAGCTTCGCCGCGTCGCCGACGCGACCGGAGATGATCAGCGGGGTCCGGGCCTCGTCGATCAGGATCGAGTCGACCTCGTCGACGATGCAGTAGTTGTGTCCCCGCTGGACTTTGTCCTCGAGACGTTGCGCCATGTTGTCGCGCAGGTAGTCGAAGCCCATCTCGTTGTTGGTGCCGTAGGTGATGTCGGCGCCGTAGTTGCGCCGCTTCTCGATCGGGCTGTTGCCCACACCCGGTACGACGACGCCCACCGACAGCCCGAGCCAGCGGTGGATCTGTCCCATCCACTCGGCGTCGCGGCGAACGAGGTAGTCGTTGACGGTGACCTGGTGGACGCCCTTGCCGGTCAGCCCGTTCAGATACACCGGGAGCGTCGACACGAGCGTCTTGCCCTCACCGGTCTTCATCTCGGCCACCCACCCGAAGTGCAGGGCCGCTCCGCCCATCAGCTGCACGTCGTAATGGCGCTGGCCGATCGTGCGTTGCGCAGCCTCGCGACAGACGGCAAACGCCTCGAGGACGAGGTCGTCGAGGTCGGCGCCGTTGTCGAGCCGCTGGCGGAACTCGGCGGTCTTGGCCTTGAGTGCCTCGTCGGACAACGCCGAGATCTCCGGCTCCCAGGCGTTGATCTCCGGCACCATCCCTTCGAGGGCCTTGAGTTTCTTGCCTTCACCGGCCCTGAGGATGCGATCGAGAATTCCCATGCAGCCACCGATGCTACCGGCGCTCGAACCTGCGACGGGTCAGGCTGCGACGTCGTCGGTGAGCAGCCCGAGCCGCCGTTCGGTGGGTCGCACGATCGATGCCACACCCGACGGTGTCGAGGCAACGGCGTACAGGCCGACGACCACCGCCCCGGCGCGGGTCAACGCGAATCGCGCCGAGCGGAGGGTGGCGCCGGTGGTGACGACATCGTCGACGACGAGCACTCGACATCCGTCGAGACCCGGGCGGGCGCGAAAGGTCACCCCTTCGAGCCGCTGACGTCGCGACCGGCCGGTCTGGGTGTGATCGTCACCGCGTCGTTCGAGGAGGCGCCGACACGGGACGCCCAGTTGCCGAGCGACGTACCCGGCGATCAGTTCGCCCTGATCGAATCCACGGGCCCGTCGCCGCGTTGCGCTGGTCGGGGCCCAGGTGATGAGGTCGACGTCGAGGTGATCACCCTCGGCGACGATCGTGTTGACCACCAGGCCGGCGAGATGGCGGGCCACCTGACGCCGATTGCGGTACTTGAGCCCGAGCACGACGTCGCGCGCTCGACCCGTGAAGGGCACCGCGGCTCGCACCCCGTGGCCGGCGGTGCGGGGCCGCGGCCCGACGAGCGCGAAACGGCAGGTGGTACACACGGCGACGCCAGGGGCGTCGCATCCGGCACAACGTGTCTGAAAGATCATGGAATCAGTGTGACGAGGGGGTGTGACAGAGATGATGTGGGGATGCAACGCCTGATTCCGCGCGATCGTCCGCTCGAACGCATCAGCCGATGCGTCGCCGGTCTCGCCCTGTTCGGCGCCGGCATCGCGCTGATCATCGATGCCGACCTCGGTGCAGCCCCCTGGGACGTGTTCCACACCGGGGTGAGCGACCTGACCGGCCTTCCCGTCGGCACGGTGATCATCCTGACCGGCCTCGCACTCCTGGTCCTCTGGATTCCGCTGCGCGAGACACCAGGGCTCGGCACGCTGCTCAACGCGGTCGAGATCGGACTCGTCGTCGATGTCGTCCTGCCGCTCGTTCCCGAACCCGACCAGCTCGCCGCCCGCTTCGTCATGATGTGCGGCGGGATCGTCGTGATCGCGATCGGCTCGGGGCTCTACATCGGCTCCGGGCTCGGGCCTGGTCCACGCGACGGGCTGATGACCGGCCTGGCGCGTCGCGGTATCTCGATCCGCACCGCACGCACCGCGGTCGAACTGACTGCGCTGACCTTCGGGGTCCTGCTCGGCGGGGCGATCGGCATCGGCACCGCAGTCTTCGCGCTCGGCATCGGGCCGCTGGTGCAGCTGTTCCTCCCGCGCCTCACGATGCACGAGCCGGTCACCGTGGCCGTCGCCGCCGACGGCGCGACGCCCTGAACATCAGGCCCTGCGCGTCGAGCCCCGACGTCAGAGCGACGAGGCGCGATGGGCGCTGCGACGCTGGAAGAAGTCGCCGACCTGGTTCAGCGCCAGCACCGTGAACGTCAGCAGCAGCGCCGGGTACAGCACCTGGCCGAAGTCGACCTTGATGTCGCGCCGGGCCTGGTTGATCATGTTGCCCCACGTCGAGGTGGGCAGCTGGACGCTGAGTCCGAGGAACGACAGGGTTCCCTCGACGACGATCACCGCCGCGGCGGCCACCATCGCGTAGGCGAACAGCGTCGGCATCACGTTGGGAATGATCTCACGTCGCAGAATGGTCCACTTCTTCGTTCCGATCGCCTCGGCGGCCGTGACGAACTCTCGATTCGAGATCGCGAGGCTGTTCGCACGCGAGACCCGCGTGTACGCAGGGATCGAGAGCAGGCCGATCACGAAGCTGATCACGAACAGGTCACGGACCTCGAAGATCGAGATGAGAGCGAGCAGCAGCACGAGCGCCGGGAACGCCAGCAGCACGTCGATCATCGCCATGAGACCGGTCTCGGTCTTGCCCCGCACGAAACCGACGAGCGAACCGAGCAGACCACCCACGATGACGCCGCAGGTGACCGAAACGATGGCGACGACCACGCTGACGTACGTGCCGTGCAGCGCTCGGGAGAACGTGTCACGAGCGAGCGCATCGGTGCCGAGCGGATGCTGCCACGACGGGCTCTCGAGCACCGACCCGGTACCGAACTCGCCGGTCTTGGGGTTGAAGCCGTTCAGCTGGAGGTTCGGGTCGGCAAGTGGGAGCGAACCGTTGAACACCCGAACGTCGAGCTGCGCGTAGAGCGCGCTCAACAGGAGCACCACGAGCCAGATCGTGCTGATCTTGACGAGGAGGGGCATCTCCTTGAAGACCGCCCACACCGACTTGCGCGGCGGCTTGACGCCCTGCGGGATGACGAACGTCTCCTCCTCGGACACGCGTCCACCCGTGTGTGCGACGATCTCTGCGTTCTGGGCGTCGTCGAATTCTGTGGTCGCCACGGTCAGCTCCTCCGGATCCGGGGGTCGAGCACCGCGTACAGGAGGTCGACCACGGTGTTGATGATCACGAACATGACGGCGATGAAGACGGTGATCCCCTGGATCAAGAGGATGTCGCGTCCGTTGATCGCGTTGATCAGCGAGAACCCGAGACCCGGAATCGCGAACAGGGTCTCGATGACGACCGTGCCACCGAGCAGCGCGCCGAAGCTGATGCCGATGATCGTCATCAGGCTCAGCGAGCTCGGGCGCAACGCGTGACGGAACAGGATGTAGCGGTCGCTGAGCCCCTTCGCCCGAGCCGAGAGGATGTAGTTCTCCTGCAGGGTGGCGATCATGTCGGAGCGGATCAGACGGGAGAACACGGCCATCTGACCGAGCGCAAGCGCGAATGCCGGCAGCATCGAGGTCTTCAGGTTGGGAACCACACCGTCACTGAGACGGTTCCAGTTGGAGGCAGGCAACCAGCCGAGCTTCACCGCGAACAGCCAGATCAGGAAGATGCCGAAGATGAAGTTGGGAATCGACAGCGCGATCTGGACCCCGGCGGAACTCGCCGAGTCCTGCCACTTGCCCTGTCGGTATGCGCCCATGACACCGACCGGAATCGCGACGAGCACCGAGATGAAGATCGACATGAAGGCCAGCTGGGCCGTCACCGGCAACCGTTGGCTGATCGTGTCGGCGACCGGTTGGTCGGTGATGTAGGAGCTGCCCAGGTCGCCGGTGACGGCGTCGCCCAGCCAATTGACGTACCGAACCAGGAACGGATCGTCGAGATGGAGATCCGCACGGATCTGTTCTTCGATTCCGGGGGGACGAGGTCCTGTCCCGAGAATCGTGTCAACGGGGTCCCCGGGGAGCAGCGCGACCATCGCGAAGGTCAAGAACGTGACTGCCAACAGTGTGGCGATCAATCGCAAGAGTATGAATGCGATGGTCTTGACCATGATGGTTGCTGCTTCTCCCCGGGGTCCGTCGTGATGTGTTGATCAGCTCAGCGAGGGGTCACCCCGCCGAGACGAACACCTCTTGCCAACGCACCGCGGCATCGGGGATGCCGACGCCGAGTTCACCGCTGGGGAGATCCCAGCTGATGATGCCCTTGACGTTGGGCTCGGTGGCGACCATGACGGCGGTCGAACCCGAGTACCACAGGATCGCCTGCTCGTTGATCTTCGTCATGATCTTCGAGTAGAGCGCCTTGCGGGTCTCGAAGTCGTCGGTGGCCGAAGCCTCCGCTGCCCACTGCTGCATCTCGGGATCGTCGTAGTTCGGGAAGTTGGCCACCGACACGTCGGACGGCGCCACGAACGGGTTGATCTGTGCAGCCGGGTCGCCCTGGCCACCCCAACGCCAGCAGTGAGCGAAGTGCTTGTCGCTGACCGCGTTGTTGATGTGCGTCGCCTGGTCGTACTGCGTCAGCTTGACGTTGATCAGACCGGTACCGGTCCACACCTGCTCGATGACCTGCATCGCAGCGATCAGGGTCGGGTCGGGAGGACACGACAGCTCGACGTCGATCTTTTCGCCGACGGCCTTGCCGTCGGTACGAGCCGGATCGTTGACGTACTCCTCGATGAGCGCCTTGCCGCCCTCGAAGTCGAACGCCGGATAGCTGTCGGCAGCTTCCTGGGTCCACCAGGGGCTGTCGGTCGAGAACCACTGCGTCGACGGCAACGAGATGCCGGTGCCACCGAGGGCCTCGATCACTCGCTTCTGGTCGTTCATCTTGTTGAGGCCCATGCGCACACGCTGGTCGTCGAACGGAGCAACGGCAGTGTTGTACATGCCGCCGCCCGTGCTGTTGCCCTGGAACTCGATCAGGCTGATGTTGCCGCCGGCAGCGCGGGCGTCACGGATCGTTCCCTGTCGCAGCGACTGCATGGCAGTGACCGTGCCCGACAGGAGTGCGTCGAGACGCGTGCCCTCATCGGGGATCGGCCGGAACGAGATCGAGTCGAGGTACGGCAACTGGGTCCCGTCGGCGTCGGTGCGCCAGTAGTTCGGGTTCTTGACCACGACGGTCTCGTTGTCGATGTCGCGGGACTTGATCGTGAACGGTCCCGTGCCGATCGGGTTCGTGCTGTAGCCGGCGCTGTCGGCGGTGGCCGCAGCAGGATCGAACGGCATGCCCAGCGGGGCACCCGCGAGGGCCGCTGCGAACGCCGAGTTCGGCGCGCTCAGGGTGTACTCGACCGTCAGGTCGTCGACCGCAGCGACGCTGGCGAGATTTGCCGCGGAGATCGTGCTGGCGCCCGCTGCGCCTGCCTGCTGGAGCGGGAACATGTCGACGATCGTCTGGGACGTCAACGGCACACCGTTGTGGAACGAGATGTCGGGGCGCAACGTCATCGTCCACACCGTGAAGTCGGCGTTCGGAGTGAGGTCCGCTGCCAGGTAGGGGCCGTAGCCGCCGCTGCCCTGCTCTTCCATCAGCGTGTCGTAGATCGTCCGCATGATGTTGTAACACGGCGAGGAGCAGCTGTCCTCCCACGGCCGCAGGCCGGTCGCCTCGGCCTCGAGGCCCATGGTGACCGAGCCGCCCACGACGGGCTTCTCCGTTTCGGCCACGACAGACGTGTCGACGTCGGGCACGGTCTCCTGTGGCGTCGTGTCGGTGCTGGTCGTGCCCTCGGTGGCCGTGGTGCCGGCCGTGGTCACATCGGAGGAGCTGCTGTCGCTCCCGCACGATGCCGCCACGAACGCGAACGCCAGTGGAATGGCGAGTGCTGTTACTACTCGTCGTTGTCGCATGGATCCCCCATCTGATTGTTACCTGTGGTTGTGATTCGTGAGCCGCTCACGATGCCGACGACGCGGTGCGAATCTCCACCCCGGCGACGCCCCCTCTCGTCCGAACGGCTCTTCCCGGACGAGAACATGGTCTGTCTAGCACATATGACCGACGTCACACAGTCGGGCGGGCACCGTTCTGATTCGACCCGAGAGCGACGGGCGTCGCGATGGTCGCATCGTCCGGCCAGGGCTCGATCAACGGGTGGTGGCAGGCCACGAAATGGTCCTCGCCGACGCGCCGCATGATCGGCTCCTCGGCCGCGCAGCGCTCGTCGGCGAGCGGGCAACGCGTCCGGAACCGGCAACCCGAGGGCGGATTCAACGGCGACGGCAACTCCCCTTCGATCACCCGGACGTCGCTGACGTCGATCGAGGGATCCGGCACCGGACTCGAGCCGAGCAGCAGCTCGGTGTAGGGATGCGCCGGGTGCGCGTAGAGCTCGTCGGCCTCGGAGATCTCGCACATCTTGCCGAGGTACATCACCGCGACCCGATCGCTGATGTTCTTGACGACGGCGAGGTCGTGGGCGATGAACACCAGCGTGAGGCCGTGCTCGGTCTTCAGGTCGTCGAGCAGGTTGAGGATCTGCGCCTGGATCGACACGTCGAGCGCGGAGACCGGCTCGTCACAGATGATCAGCTGCGGATCGGTCACC
>Ga0316188_10001663_pt1 | contig 10556 bp, 10 predicted proteins | sample Phiworburrow1_MG_FD_204933 | JGI IMG/M metagenome (GOLD analysis project Ga0316188, IMG submission 204933) | Coastal sediment microbial communities from Maine, United States - Phippsburg worm burrow 1 | ecosystem: Environmental > Aquatic > Marine > Coastal > Sediment | place: USA: Maine... | reverse complement strand
TCGCGATCGATCGTGAAGAACGGATTGTCAGCCAGGATCCCTTGCGACACGTAGTCGATGAGGAAGCCGCCCTCAGCGTCGTCGCGACTGATGCCGTACGTCATCTGCGTCAGATCGTTCGTACCGAACGAGATGAACTCTGCGTACTCAGCGATCTGATCGGCCGTGAGCGCCGCGCGGGGGATCTCGATCATCGTGCCGAACTTGTAGTCGATCTCGATGCCCTGCTCGGCCATGACTTCCTTCGCCTCTTTCTCGAGGACGGTCCGCTGGCGCTCCAGTTCGTTCACATGACTGGTCAACGGGATCATGATCTCGGGGTGTACGTCGATGCCCTCGCGAGCTACCTGACATGCTGCCTCGAAGATCGCCCGAACCTGCATTCGCGTCATCTCAGGACGCAGGATGCCCAGACGCACACCACGCAGGCCCAACATCGGGTTCTGTTCCCGCAGGGCTTCAACCCGATCGAGCATCTCCGACTTCTCGGCGATCTCGACATTGAGGGCGTCCAACTCCCCGGAGTCGGTCGTCTTGCCCAGCCTGACCCTGAGGTCCGCGATCTCCATGATGATCTCATCCCATCCAGGGAGGAACTCGTGGAGCGGCGGATCGATGAGCCGGATGACGACCGGGTAACCGTCCATCGCTCGGAACAGCCCTGCGAAGTCCTCGCGCTGGTATGGGAGCAAGGAGAACGTCAGTTCCTCTCGCTCTTCCTGCGTGTCGGCCAGGATCATGCGCTGGACGACCGGGAGCCGCTCAGGCTCGAAGAACATGTGCTCCGTGCGGCAGAGACCGATGCCCCTGGCACCGTATTCCCTGGCACGCACGGCATCCGACGGATAGTCGGCATTGGCCCACACGTCGAGGACGCGGCGGTCATCTGCCCAACCAAGAAGCTTCGTGAGCCACGGATCGTCGATGTCGGGGACCTTCGTCTCGACCTTGCCGACGAACACTTCGCCGGTCGTTCCGTCGACCGAAAGCCAATCGCCCTCATTGACGACGATGTCGCCGACACTCATCGTCCGCGCCTGAAGATCGATGTCGAGCTCAGACGCCCCGACAACCGCCGGCTTGCCGAACTGGCGAGCGACGAGCGCAGCGTGGCTCGTCCTACCGCCCCTCGTGGTGACGATGCCGTTGGCGGCGAGCATGCCATGCACGTCGTCCGGCTTGGTCTCGGGTCGACCGAGAATCACTTCTTTGCCATCGTTTGCCCACTGCTCAGCCAGATCGGGATCGAACGCAACCATGCCCACGGCGGCGCCGGGTGAGACATTGAGACCGAGAGCGATCTGCTGATTGCCTGCGATCGCCGCTGCCTTCGCTTCAGTGTTGAACTGCGGGTGCAGGAAGAAGTCGACGTGATCAGGGCTGACTCGCATGAGCGCCTCGTCCGTGCTGATCAAACCCTCTTCAACCATATCGACGGCGATGCGAACGGCGGCCTGTGCGGTGCGCTTTCCATCACGGGTCTGAAGGAGCCAGAGTTTGCCCTTCTCGATGGTGAACTCCATGTCCTGCATATTGCGATAGTGGAGTTCGAGCTTCTTCGAGAAGGCATCGAACTCCGCATACGCCTCGGGGAGATCTGCGGCAAGTTCGGCGATCGGTTTGGTGATCCGTATCCCAGCCACGACGTCCTCGCCCTGCGCGTTGATCAGGTAGTCGCCCTCGAGATTCGACTCACCGGTGGTGGCGTTGCGAGACATCGCTACGCCGGTCCCGGATCCCTGTCCCATATTGCCGAACACCATCGCCTGAACGTTGACGGCGGTTCCAAGATCGTGTGCAATCCCTGCAGCGTCGCGATACGCGAACGCACGCTTCGAATTCCACGACTTGAAGACCGCCTCCACAGCCATCATCAACTGGTCGTTGGGATCCTGGGGAAAGTCCATCCCCGTATCGCTCTTGACGATCTCCTTGAAGCGTTCCAGTACGGACGAGAGAGACGCGACGTCGAGCTCGGAGTCACTTTCAACGCCGGCGGTCGCGCGGGCCTCACTGAGGACCTCTTCGAATCGATGGTCGTCGACGCCCATCACAACGCTGCCATACATCTGTACGAGGCGGCGGTAGGAGTCGTAGACGAAGCGCGCGTCTCCGAAGGCCTTAATCATGCCCTCGAGCACGGCGTCGTTGATGCCGATGTTGAGGACGGTGTCCATCATCCCGGGCATCGAAAACTTTGCGCCGGAACGGCAAGAGACGAGGAGCGGCGAATCGGCCGAACCGAATCGCTTGCCAAGGGTTGCCTCGGTCGCCGCTAACGCAGCGTCGAGTTGGTCGGTGAGTCCATCCGGGAACTGGTCATCGTTGGCAAGGTAGGCGTTGCATGCCTGTGTTGTGATGGTGAATCCCGGAGGCACCGGCACACCAATCCTCGACATGTCGCCCAGGTTCGCACCCTTGCCGCCGAGCAGTCCTCGAACCTGATCCCAATCGTTGTCGAGGGCCGCTTCAGCCTCATCGACCTCGTCGAACCGATAAACCCACTTGTCCATTGTGTGCTCCTTCTCTGCATCCGCCGACAACGGCGCGCTGTCCCCCGGCCGCGCGAATGCGCTTGAACGACCGTGTTTCGAGACCTGAACGGTACCGTTCTCTCGATGCATTGGATTCAGTTCCTTCGCGTATTTGGCTGGATGGCATTCGCGATGCTTCTCGGTGCATGTACGACGGACGCGTCGGCATCACCGGCGCCGCCGGCAACCTTCACTCCCATTGCCACGATCACCACGACGACCATTGCCGCTACCCCACCGCCGACGTCCACCACGGTCACGGTCCCTGAACCGGTGACGACGACCACTACGACGGCTATTGCGGTTCCCGAACCGAAGCAGCGCCTGGTGATCAGCGGAACCGGGGACGTGAACCTCGATCCCACATTCGTCCGGTCATTCCCTTCCACCGGCTACGAGTACGCCTGGTCCGGACTTGATGATCTCTTCAACCAGGACGACCTCACTGTGGTCAATCTCGAGTGCTCGGCGTCGGATCTCGGCACGCCCTGGAAGAAACCGTGGACCTTCCGCTGCGATCCCGAAGCGCTCCCGTCGATGGCGGCGGCCGGTGTGGATGTTGCCAACCTGGCGAACAACCACGCCATCGATTACGGATTCGATGCGATGATCGACGCCCGCAGCAACCTGGAGAAATCCGGTATCGATCCCGTCGGAGCCGGCGCGAATTCCGCCGAAGCCTACGCGCCGGTTCTCCTCGAACGGAACGGTTGGACGATCGCGATCCTGGGCGGTGGTGGCGTCCACCCCGAGACGGGATCCTGGCTTGCCTCCGAAGATCGACCCGGCATGACCGACGGCGACTCCGCGGAAGCGATGACCGAAGCGATCAGAGCGGCCGACGAGATCGCAGATCTCGTGCTCGTGACCATCCACTGGGGTGAACAGGGCACGACGACCCCCCGCCCATTCGAGATTCGGCTTGCTGAGGCGTTCATCGACGCCGGCGCCGACGGCGTCTTCGGACACCATCAGCACGTTCTTCAGCCCCTCGGTTGGTACTCGGGCAAACCCATCGCTTGGGGCCTCGGGAACTTCGTCTGGCAGGCCGGTTCAGCGGAAGCCCGCAGGACCGCCGTGGCCCAGTTTGTATTCGAACCCGACGGCCGCATCGGCGCATGCCTCATCCCGGTCGTCATCGAAGCCACTGGACATCCGGTACTGCAGTCCGACTATGAAGGACCGTGTGTCCCGGAAGGGCCGGAGTGACCGAGTAGCTGAGTAGCCGAGTAGCCGAGAAGATCAGTCGACCGAACACAACCGGTACCGGCATCCGACGCAACTACTCGTCGGGACACGTCAGAGAGCGGGCATCTACAATCGGCTCATGGGCGCGGTCATCGCTGTTGCGAATCAAAAGGGCGGAGTGGCCAAGACCACCACCGTGCACACGCTCGCGGCGGCGCTCGTCGAGCAGGGCAAACGCGTTCTCATGATCGATCTCGACCCGCAGGCGTGCCTCACGTATGAGAACGGCATCAATCCCGACGATCTCGAAGTAACCGTGCACGATGTGATGCTGGGTCGGGTCACGATCGCAGACACCGTCATCGATGCGAACGGCATCGACCTGGTCCCGTCGTCAATCGACCTTGCCGGTTCGGAGATCCACCTGCTCACCAAGACCGGCAGGGAGTTCGTGCTCGGTCGTTCCCTCAAGCCGTTGAACGACGGCTACGACTACACCTTCATCGACTGCGCTCCATCCCTGGGAATCCTCACGCTCAACGCTCTCACCGCCGCGTCACACGTCCTCATCCCGTTCCAGGCCGAGACGCTCTCGCATCGGGCGGTCGGCCAACTCCTCGACACGATCGAAGACGTCAGGGCCTACACAAACGAGAACCTCGAAGTACTCGGTGCGGTGGCAACGATGTTCGACGCCAGGACCAACCTCGGGAGACGAACCCTCGTCGAGGTCTCGGAGACGCACAATATCGAAGTGCTCCCTCCACCGATCCCCCGCTCCGTGAGGGTCGCTGAAGCACCCGAGCGAGGAAGGTCGGTCCTCGCCCACGCCCGTCGCTCCAAGAGCGCGGAGGCATACCGACAACTCGCCGCAGAGATCGAGAGACGGATATGACCGGTCGCTCCGACCCACAAGGCAAGAGAGCCCTCTTCGAGGCGCCACCGACCCAACCCGACGACCCGCTCGAAGATGACGCGCTCCGTAGACCGGAGAAGCGGGAGGGTCAGGCAGCGCTCTTCTCCACCGGCGAGCACCAGCACGGGACCGGGGTCATCGATTGTTCCTTCTGCGGCACGAAGACCCGCGCATCGCACATCGACATCAGTGTGAGGATCGCGATGATCTCGATCTGGATCCCGGGCAGGCAGTACAGCCGCTGGATGCAATGCCCGAATTGCCAGCGCCGTTCGTGGTGCCGCGTCAACTGGCTCGGCTAGGAGCGCATACCTCAGGACGCCGTCGAATAGTCCGAAGTTGTGGTGCCTACCGGCCGAGGAACCGCTCCCGATCGACCACGAATCTGATGTGATCCCCGCTCGCCACCACTCGGTCCCCTTCGCGAACCGTGAGCCGGAACGAAACCGCGCGCCCGTCGATCCCCGCGACTTCTGCGCTCGCAACAACAGCAGCGCCCACGAGTGACGCAGCGAGGTGATCGACGGCGATTCGAGTTCCCACGGAGGTGTCGCCCTCATCGAGCGCGCCGGCGAGCGCAGCAACCGCTGCTTGTTCCATCAGAGCAACGATCCGCGGTGTTCCCAGGACGGGCACGTCCCCGCTCCCGAGGGCGATGGCGGTATCGGACTCACCGACAACGAGACGGACGGTTGCGCCGGTGCCAACTTCGATCTGCATATGCGCCAGACTGTACCCGGTCCGAGAGTGTCCGGATCGATGAGAGGATGGCGTGCCGGATGATCGTGCTTGAGCAACGGGGATCGGCGTTCATCGCCACCCTTGACCGGGATGAGAACGTCATCGATCCGCCGTTCGTCGAACGATTCGGCGCCGTTCTCGACGAGGTCTCGGCAACCTCCGGTCCTCGAACACTGGTCACCACCGGTTCCGGCCGCTTCTTCTCGACCGGTCTCTCGCTCGGCTACCTGGAAACCCTCGACCCGAACGCCTTGCAGCCGTTCCTTTCGACGGTTGACCATCTCCTTGCCCGGCTTGTCTCTGCTCCCTTCGTCACCGTCGCTGCGATCAATGGACACTGCATCGCGGCAGGGGCGTTGCTCGCGCTCGCTCACGACTATCGCGTCATGCGGGCCGATCGCGGCTTCTTCGCACTGCCCTCGGTCGACGTCGGCATCCCATTCACTCGCGGAATGACGGCGTTGATCGCCCGGAAGGTGCCACCACCCTGGTCCGATGATCTCGCGATCTCCGGTGACCGTTTCGGCGGCCGAGAAGCTTCCAGCCGCCACGTTGTACATCGGGCCGTACCCGAGGATGCGGTGGTTCCGATGTCGGTCGAGATCGCCGAACGGCACGCCGGAAAGGACGCCGCAACCCTCGGTACGATCAAGCAGCGCCTCTACCACGACGTTCTTGTGGCGCTCGATTCGTGATACACCCCATCGACCGCCTCGGCGGCACGATCGTGAGTCGCGGGCCTCAGCGGCTCCGCTTCTTCACTGACGGTTGGGGCGATCTATCGGCACCCCAAGCTGCCGGCTTGCCATCCGGCAATCCCGAGCCCATCGCAATCGAATGGGTCTCAGATGCTGCGGGTGACGGGATCAGGATCTCGGTCGGCATCTTCGAGAGCCCCGTTGCGGTGCTCCCCGATCATGCGCGACACGGTGCCGTGACACGCATCCTGCCCGTGGACGGGGCTGATCGCATGGTGGTGTTGATGGCAGCTTGGAACGAACATGACTCTCGAGCGAGATTCGGCATTGCCAGGCGACTTGCCAATCGGGGGATCGGCAGTCTCGTGCTCGAGAACCCCTACTACGGGATCCGCCGCCCAACCGACCACGACGGACAGCCGATTCGCACGGTGGCCGACTTCTTCCGAATGGGAATCGGGGCCGTGACCGAAGGGCGCGGGCTACTCGCCTCCGTTCGGAACGAGGATCTCATTCCCGGCGTCGCTGGATACTCCATGGGTGGGAACATCGCCGCCCTCGTGAGTTCGACCATGTCGTTCCCGGTCGCCACGGCGCCCCTTGCCGCCTCGTACTCGCCGGCGCCCGTGTATCTCGATGGTGCATTACGCGGTGGCATCGACTGGGCCGCCCTCGGTGGGAAATCGTCGGCCGAGCCCAGGCTCCGCGAGGCGCTCCTCAGGGCCTCAGTACTCGACCGTCCGCCACCCGATCATGCACGCCATGCCGTGCTGGTCTCAGCCCGGTCCGACGGATACGTGCCGCCCGAGGCAACACGAGCGCTGCACGCCTTCTGGCCCGGTTCCGAACTCCGCTGGGTTGGTGGCGGCCACGCCACGCTCCTCTGGATGCACAAGAGTGCCCTCGCCGCTGCAATCGAGGACTCGTTCCTTCGCGTGACGCGAACGTCAGAGCGGTAACGTACCGTCTCACCCCTGGAGGAAGGAACGTGGACGTCGGGGCCATCATCTATGTCGGCGCGACCCTCTTCGCCTACGCCCTGGTCTCGAAACGGCTGGCTTCTTCACCGGTCTCCGGTCCGCTCGCGTTCGTCACACTGGGCCTTGTCGGATATGCAGCGGGAATCCTCACTCCGGTCGCCATGATCGGTTCGCCGATCAGTGCAGTCCTCGAATTCACCCTTGCGCTCTTGCTCTTCACCGACGCCTCCAAACTCCACCTGCGGTCGTGGGAAGCCGACATGGCTCTTCCGACAAGGCTGCTCGCGATCGGGATGCCGCTCACGATCGTCCTCGGAACGGGTGTGGCCTACCTCGTCTTCCCGTCGGCAGGGATCATCGGGGCAGCCATCATCGCGACCATCCTGGCACCTACCGACGCAGCTCTCGGGTTCGCGGTCGTCACGAACCCACGCGTCCCCATCAGGATTCGCGAGGCACTCGGCGTCGAATCGGGACTCAACGACGGCATCGCCCTCCCCATCCTGCTCTTCCTCCTCACCCTCGCCGAGGCCGAGGCAGGAGCCTCTCTGTGGCGCTTCTTCATCGAGGGCATCGGTATCGCGTTGCTTGTCGGTCTCATCGTGGGGATCGGCGCTGCCCTCGCCATCGCATTCGCATTGAAACGATCGTGGATCGAAAGGCAGTGGGTGAGGATCAGCATGGTCGCCGTGGCGTTTGGGACCTACATCGTGGCCGATCATCTCGGCGGCAGTGGTTTCATCGCCGCATATGTTGCGGGAATCGGCTTTGGCCGTGTTGTCGACCGTCTCGAAACCCCTTCCGAGAACTTCGCAGAACTCGGAGAGGATCTTGGAACGGTGCTCACGATGACGTCGTTCCTGATCTTCGGGGCGTACCTTCTCGCCCCGAATCTCGCCGCATTCACGCTGACGACGGTGTTCTACGCAGTGATCAGTCTCACTGCCGTGCGCATGATCCCGGTTGCCCTTTCGATGATCGACGCACACCTCGCATCCCCCACACTGACCTACCTCGGGTGGTTCGGGCCACGGGGCCTCGCGTCGATCGTCTTCGTCGGCGTCCTCGTCGAGGAAGTCGACACCGAGCACTCCGAACTGATCGTCGGCGCCGTCATCGTGACGGTGGCCCTCAGCGTGCTCCTCCACGGTGTGACTGCCCCCTGGGGCGCCAACACGTACGGCGCCTGGTACGAACGACAGTCAGAGGCAGTGGGCGAAGACGAAAGTGTGGGATAGGGCCTCGGAGCGGTGAGCGGTTGGCAGCCAGCAACCAGCAAGAGACGTCCACTTCGCCGACTATCGCCTCCACCCGGCGACGTCGGATCGTCAGACGTTCTTGATCTCGAAGCCGGCCATGATCTGCATGACGCCATCGATGAAGAAGAAGATCCCGGCGATGATCGCGAGCACCGTGACCGTTGCCGCAGGCCACAGCAGCAGGATCGCACCCGCCCCGATCGCTGCCAGACCGCCGAAGATGACCCAGCCGCGAGAGGGCATGTCTCCATCCGTGATACCCCGGAAGACATCGATGATCCCACTGATGATCCAGAAGATCGCTGCGATGAGGGCGATGATGCCGATGGTCTCGGCCGGATTCTTCATCACGACGATGCCCAGTGCCACACCGATGATGCCGACGATGAGGATGATCCATCGCCCGTCCGCCTTGCCACCGAAGAGGGCCATCACGATCCGAAGGATGCCGAAGAAGAGCATCCAGAAGCCGATGAGCCAACCGACCACCGTCAGGGTCTTGCCCGGCCAGAACACCAGCGCCCCACCAATCGCGAGGCTCAACAACCCGGACACCAGGAACAGCCACCAGTAGGTCTTCAACTCTTTGTAATCAAACATCAGTCAAATCTCCCTCGATCGCGATTCGCGGATGTTACTCAAGCCGGCCACCCACTACCGAGCACACCCGGCGGAGCCGGGCCGTCACGCCACGATCGTCTCGCCGTCCTGTTGCTGGACAACGAAGGCCACAACGAGCGAATCCCGACGCGGCCAGCCGGTGAGGTGGTCGAGGGCTGTGGCGTTCGCGTGCGAGCAGAACTCGGCAGCCGACATGAGCGGTTGGGGGGGAACTACGAGCTCGAGGCCCGGGCGAGCCTTCAACTCGCCGGAGACGAAATCGAAGCCCTCCATCTCGACGACAGCGAGCCGCAGTTCGTCGCAACGACGAACGAAACGCTCCGCGACGTCCTTCGGAAAGAACCCTTCGCCGTCCTCAGATCGGAACGCGGTCAACGGATCGAACTCGGAGAGGAGCTCCACCGTGGAAGGATCCTCTTCCGACCAGTCGTCAACCAGCTCCTCCCGCTTTGCCTGAGCCCGACCACCACCCAGTTGGATGAGGCCTTCAACCTGGTCGAACGCCAGAGGATCGACAATACGCTCGGCCATCTCCAGGGCTCGAAAGAGATCCCGCATCTCGAGGTCGTGGACGTCGTCGTCCCCGGCGGGATAGATCTGAACGATCGTCGACGAGCCGTCCCAGAAGACCATCCCGACGAACTCGTTCTCCATCCACAGCTCAACGACGGGTTCGTCGAAACCCTCTCGCTCGGTCTCAACGATTCGGATGGGGATCATGCGACTCCGTGGTGGCGGAGTCTCAGGATAACGCCGCGGTCAGACCTCTATTCGGACACCGCGCCAGAAGGCGAACCGGCCCTTGATGTCCTCTGCTCCGAGTTTCGGCTCGGCGTAGAACCACGCCGCACCTGGGTTCGTTTCGTCGCCAACGGTCACGTCGTAGTACCCGGCCGTACCCTTCCACGGGCACCGGCTCGCGAGATCACTCGGGGCGAAGAACTCCTCATTGAGAGACGACGGCGGAAAATAGTGATTCCCCTCAACGATCACGGTGTCATCACTCTCGGCGAGGACGGTTCCGTTCCAAACAGCTTTCGGCATCGGTCAACTCCTTGTTCGATTCTCGGAGTCAACGCCGACAGCGGCGCTTCCATTTCCGACATGATCCCGACAGAACGATCACATGAACCAGGGGATGATCCGATATGGGATCGCGGATCGGTATTCCCGGTAGCCGGGCACGTGCTCGGCCAGTCCTTCTTCCTCAAACCCGGTCTTCGCCCCGAAGAAGGGAATGAACACGAGCGCCACGAGCACTCCGGCAGTATTCAGCCATGCGAGTGCCAAGCCGACGCCACCGACGATGACGGCGAGGTAGATCGGGTGCCGGACCAAGCGATACGGCCCACGATCCGTCAATGTGGCTTCATGGACCGGATACGGGTAGATGGTGAGGTTCCGACCGAGAACAATGAACGACCAGATCCCAATGATCGCAGCGATCACCACCATGCCGATGCCGGTGACTCTGGCGAACCCCAGACCGATCCCTTCGGTGATGCTCTCGGTTCCGAACATGGCAAGGGCGTACAGACCGAAGAGGCCGACTTGGGCAACGACCCACCAGCCGCCTCGGTCGGAGAAGTTCACCATTCGTACGTCACCGCCAAACTTGA
>Ga0316188_10001662_pt1 | contig 10556 bp, 12 predicted proteins | sample Phiworburrow1_MG_FD_204933 | JGI IMG/M metagenome (GOLD analysis project Ga0316188, IMG submission 204933) | Coastal sediment microbial communities from Maine, United States - Phippsburg worm burrow 1 | ecosystem: Environmental > Aquatic > Marine > Coastal > Sediment | place: USA: Maine... | reverse complement strand
TTGAACCTTCGCTGCGCGGGTCCTTGAAGCCCATGATTTTGCTCAGCAGGATCGCTGATGAAACCGAGCCAAGCAGGTAGGCGAAAATAATCAGGGCGATAGTTTCGATCATGGCTGCTCATGTCGGTTCTGTAGCCGGAACTGTAACAGATCTGCTGCGAACTGACAGCCTGCCGCGGGCTGTTTTCGGATCTGCTGAACCGGGCTTGGTCGCGGGCGCGTATACAATTCACTGCTGTTGCCCGGCGGATTCAGGTAGAATCCCGAGCCGGCGATTCGAGGCCGGCCGCCGGTTGCTTCCAGTGCGCTCCCGCCAACCTGCCAGGATCCAGACAATCGATTTACCAGCAATCAATCCGGGAGACCGCGTGGACCTGCTCAACCCGCCTCGTCTGAACAAGCGCGCTATCAGAAACTTCTTTGATCGTGCGGCTAAAACATACGATAGTGCGGCGATATTACCGCAAGAGGTGCAGAAACGCCTCATTGAGCGGTTGCAATATATGCGTCACCAGCCAGAGACAATTATCGATCTTGGTTGTGGTACCGGTTTGGCTGTGCGCTACTTGCAAAAGACCTATCCGGGGGCCAGGGTTTACGCCGTTGATCTCGCCGAGCAGATGGCCCGGCGCGCGCGCTCGAATTATCGCCTGCTGTCGAAACGGCGAGTGGTGGTCGCGGATATGGAAAATCTGCCGTTTGCATCGCGAAGTTTCGACCTGGTGTTTTCTTCGTTGGCTCTGCCGTGGTGCAATGACCTGAAGCAAACCCTGAGCGAGTTCGCTCGTATCGCCCGGCCCGGCGCGCTGTTACTGTTTACAAGTTTCGGACCGGCAACGCTGCGCGAACTGGGCGCCAGCTGGCAGGCTGTCGACGCTTACCCTCACGTGCATCGTTTTATCGATATGCACGACGTTGGCGACGCGATGATGGCGGCCGGATTTGCGCAGCCGGTGGTGGATGCGGAAACGATTCGGATGGAGTATCGCGACTTCACCGGGGTGCTCGATGACTTGCGGCGCTCGGGCGCGAGCAATGCTGACGTTGGCCGTCGCCGCGGTCTGACCACGCCGGCGCATTTGCGTGCCGTCGAGGCGAGTTACCGTGAGCAGGGTTTTGCCGATGATCGGTTCGTTGCTTCTTACGAAATTGTCTATGGACACGCCTGGGCGGGTCAGGCGGGCTAGGTCAGGCCATGAGGCTGCAGCCAGCCCATGAAAAAGGATATGACGATGAATACGAAGGTAACGATGGACAGGACGATGCGTGCGGTAAGCAATTTAACGGAGCGGTTACTGTTTTCCTTGTCCTGCAGCACGCTGAACAGGCTTGCGCCCAGGCTGAGAACGATCAGTCCGAGCAGGATCGCGATTGTGATTTTGGCAAAGAGCATGATATCGGTATCGACTGGGCAGGGCTCGATTTTACCGCATCTGCATGAGTTGTCGACATGATCCTTGGCCGACGCCAGTTCAGGCCTGCGTGGTGGGCTGTTGTGTTTACCGCGATTGCAGTGGCGCTGTTCATTGCGCTCGGAATGTGGCAATTGCAGCGTGCGCATCTAAAGGAGGGAATCGAAAGCAGGTTCGAGCAGCGCCTGTCTGAACCTTACCGGGAGCTGCTGTCCGTCGATGAGCTGCAGGACGTCGAGTATCGGAAATTGAGATTGCAGGGGCGCTATGACAACTCACGCAATCTGCTGGTCGACAATCAGTTGCATCGCGGCAGGGCCGGTTATCATGTACTGACGCCACTGCGACTCATTGACAGCGATCGAATCGTGCTGGTCAATCGTGGCTGGGTTGGCTGGGGTGAGTCGCGCGACAGGCTGGCGCCGATACTCGCCCCGCTAACTGTGGGCGCGGTATCCGGAATCGCGCATTTCCCGAGCGAACCGGCGCTGCGGATGGGAGGGTTGACCCTGTCGGACAACTGGCCGCAATTGATTCCCTACGTCGACATCGAGGCGCTGCAGCCGGCATTCGATGATAATCTGCTGCCGTTTGTCCTGTGGCTGGCGCCGGAAGTGCAGGGCGCCTACGTGCGTGACTGGAAGCCGGTGTGGATGCGGCCGGAGAAAAGTCGCGCCTACGCCGTGCAGTGGTTCGCGTTTGCGTTCCTGGCGCTGGTGTTTTTTATTATTCTGAATTTACGGAAAATTGAATGAACGAAGAATCCGAAAAGAGCTTGCTGTGGCATCGCCTCAAGTTGCTGGCACTGATAGTAGTTTTCCTGTCTCCCTTTATCGGCGGCTGGCTGGCTTTGTACGTTTTCGATGTGAAACCGACGAGCGGTAATTACGGCACGTTGGTGACGCCGGTAAAGCGGCTGGAACTGCCCGCGCTCATGACGCGCTCGGGCGAGGTTTTCGCGAATGGTTTCGGTCGCAGGTGGACCTTGGTGCTGTTTGCCGGCGAACGCTGCGCGGAACAGTGCCGCTCCAACCTGTTTTATATGCGCCAGCTGAGAACGCTGCTGGGACGCGATACGCCGCGCCTGCAAAACGTGCTGGTCACGGCGCGCCCACTGGACCAGGAAATGACGGAATACCTGCGCGAATTTCCCGATCTGAAGGTGTTGGAGAGTAATCTCGACCCGGAGCTGTACCGCCAGTTTCGACTGCCGGAGCAGGGGGAGGTCGGCAGTTCGCCAAAGCTGTACCTGGTCGATCCCGACCAGAATCTGATGATGCACTACCCGGCGGGCATCGATCAGGACAGGGTGCTCGAGGACATCAAGAAATTGTTGAAGGTATCGCAGATTGGCTGAGCCTGTCGGGATCTGTCGATTGAATCGCGCCGGGATTGCCTGTATAAAGGCGGGCTTACCCGTGGTGGTGCGCCGCGGGCCATTGAACTGATCGATAACATAATGACGGCAATAACTGTTACACCCTGGTCGCAGTACTACCAGCTGACCAAGCCTAAAGTAGTTTACCTGATCGTGTTTACCGCGATGGTCGGTATGCTGCTGGCTGCCGAGGGCCTGCCTCCGCTCGATATTTTCGTTTTCGCATCGCTCGGTATCGGCCTGGCGGCAGCTTCCGGGGCGGCGATCAACCACGTTGTCGATGAGCATATCGATCGCGTCATGGAGCGCACGCGCAATCGGCCAATGGCCAGTGGCGGGCTCGACCAGGCTTCCGCGTTGATTTTTGCGCTGTCGATCGGGGTGCTCGGGATCGCGATACTGGTTGTCTTCGTTAACTTTTTGACCGCGTTGCTGACTTTCTTTTCGCTGGTCGGGTACGCGCTGATCTACACCATGTACCTGAAACGTGCAACGCCGCAGAACATCGTGCTCGGCGGGGCCGCGGGCGCCGCGCCACCGCTGCTTGGCTGGTGTGCGGTGACGGGCTCGGTTGGTACCGAAGCGCTGTTGTTGTTCCTGATTATTTTCGTGTGGACGCCGCCGCATTTCTGGGCGCTGGCGATACGCCGCCGCGAGGAGTATGCCAAGGCAGGCATTCCGATGTTGCCGGTTACGCACGGCGTGGATTTCACCAAGATTCAGATCCTGCTTTACACCGTGCTGCTTTTTATCGTCACCCTGATGCCATTTATCGTGCAGATGAGTGGCCTGATTTACCTGTCCGGTGCGATTGCGCTTGGTATCGGTTTTCTGTACTACGCCGTTTTACTCTATCGTGCCGAGCAGCCTAACGTCATAGCCATGAAAACCTTTGGTTACTCGATTTATTACCTGAACCTGCTGTTCGCCTTTTTCCTGGTGGACCACTACGCACGCGTATTTATCCGCAGCTGGTTTCTCTAGCTCGCAATTCCGAACCGCCTGCTGCCGTTCGCTGGTTTGGCGTCGCGCAATATCGGCGCCGACTTTCCTAGTTGCCGGTAAAGTGGAGCACCAGTTGCACGATGCCAATCAGCGTCAGTACGAACAGCAGTCCGAACAGCAGCCCCATCCAGATGAAATGTGACAGCTTGCCCTGGCTGAAATCACGTTCCCGGTTGGCGTTGCTCTGGACACCCAGAAATGCGGATGATGTGCTTTTGACGAGTTGCCAGAATCCGATTTGCCGGGATTGCTCGCCGCCGTTGTCATTCGATTCTGCCAATTTGTAATGTCCTGAAAATTTCTGTGAGTCTGCTATTGTCGCAGCTCTGCCAACGTGATGAAATAGCGCTGGCAAGTTGATTGATGTTTTAAATGGTTACTGTCAATAAAGTTCATTCCGGCGATCGTTATCGCTTCGTGTTATCTCCCAACTGCTCGATCAGCTGGCGCGAGCTGGTTTTGTTCTACCTGCTGACCTGTGTCGTCGCGCTCGCGGTGGGTCTGTTTTTTACCCTGCAGGGGATGTGGCTGGTGTTGCCGTTTTCCGGGCTCGAAATGCTGGCGCTCGGCAGCGGCCTCTATATAACCTCGCGCAAGGTGTATCAGCGCGAAGTTATCACGCTCGATCCGGACTGCACGCGCATCGAGAAAGGGGTGCGGCGGGTGAAGCAGAGCTGGGAGTTCAAAACACCCTGGGTGCGCGTTATCGACGAATCTTCTGAGGGATTCGGTGCGAGGCGAATGCTCGCCATCTGCGTGTCCGGGGAGAGCGTGGAAATCGGCAGTTTTCTTGCGAATCCAGAAAAGGATGCGCTAGCCTTTCAATTGAAAGACTGTATAATTCGCGTCTGATTTAAGGGCCTTCTGGGAGCTTGTTTTCAGGGGGCGTTTTTGTGTTTATGTACCGGTATACGGACCGTTTCCACGACAACAAAGCGCGGGCGTATATTTCAGGGGGTCTAGAATGATATTGAACAAATTGTCCCGAGGTTTCTTGGCGGTCGCTATTGGCCTGATAGCCATGATGTCGACGTTTGCCGCACGGGCTGAATATACTTTGAATATGACCCAGGGCGTGACCCCGATCAGCCATGACCTTTACGGTCTGCATATGCTGGTTTTCTGGATCTGCGTGGTAATCGGCTTGCTGGTGTTCGGCGTGATGGCCTATTCGATTATGCATCATCGCAAGTCCAAGGGGGCGCAGGCCGCCAACTTTCATGAAAGCACCACGGTCGAGATAGTCTGGACCGTCGTTCCCCTGCTTATTCTGATCGGCATCGCGATTCCGGCGACCGGCACGCTGCTGGATCTCGAGGACGCCAAGACCAACGCGGACATCACCGTTCAGGTCACAGGCATCCAGTGGAAGTGGAAATATACCTTCGTCGACGAAGACGTCAGTTTCGTCAGTAGCCTGGCGCAGAGCAGTCGCGACGTGGTGAAGGATCCCACGAGCAACGAACACTACCTGCTCGAAGTCGATAACGAACTGGTGTTGCCTGTCGGCAAGAAAATCAGGTTCCTGTTTCATTCCAACGACGTCATTCACTCCTGGTGGGTCCCGGCGCTGGCGGTCAAGCAGGACTCGATTCCCGGCTTCATCAACGATTCCTGGGCGATTATTGAGAAGCCTGGCATTTATCGTGGGCAGTGCGCCGAACTCTGCGGTAAGGATCACGGCTTTATGCCGATCGTCGTCAATGCCGTTAGCGAAGACGAATACAAAGAGTGGCTTGCCGGTATGAAAGCCGAGGCAGCCGCTGCTGCTTCCGCCGCCAACGAAGAGTGGAGCATGCAGGACCTGGTGGCTCGCGGCGAGACCGTCTACCAGGCCAACTGTGCCGCCTGCCACGGCCCGACCGGCGCGGGTATTCCGGGCGCCTTCCCGGCAATGACCGGCAGTGCTGTCGTCAACGGCGATGCGGCCGGGCACATCGATATCGTTGTCAATGGCAAGGCGGGAACTGCCATGGCGGCTTACAAGAACCAGTTGAACGATGTTGATATCGCTGCGGTAATCACTTACGAGCGTAACAGCCTGGGTAATAGCGTGGGTGATACGGTGCAGCCGTCCGCGATAAAGAATGCTAGATAAGGGGAATTTTTTAGATGTATAACGAAACTACGCACGACGGTCAGGCGCACGACGAGCACGATGACCACGGTCCAGCCAAGGGTTTGATGCGCTGGGTGACCACCACCAATCATAAGGACATCGGCACGCTGTATCTGTGGTTGGCATTTATCATGCTGCTTTATGGCGGCTCCATGGCGATGGTTATTCGCCTGGAACTGTTCCAGCCTGGTCTGCAGTGGGTAGAGCCTCATTTCTTCAACCAGATGACCACTATGCACGGACTGGTCATGGTATTCGGTGCCATCATGCCGGCCTTTGTGGGCCTGGCAAACTGGTTGATTCCGATCATGATTGGTGCGCCGGATATGGCTCTGCCACGCATGAACAACTGGAGTTTCTGGATTTTGCCGTTCGCCTTCACGATGCTGGCATCCACAACCCTGATGGAAGGCGGTGCACCGGCTTTTGGCTGGACTTTCTACGCGCCGTTGTCGACGACTTTCGCTCCGGATTCGACCGACTTCTTCATCTTCGCAGTACATCTCATGGGTATTTCCTCGGTTATGGGTGCAATCAATGTTATTGCCACCATCCTGAACATGCGTGCGCCCGGCATGACGCTGATGAAGATGCCCCTGTTCGTCTGGACCTGGTTGATTACGGCCTACCTGCTGATCGCGGTTATGCCGGTTCTGGCGGGCGCGGTAACCATGATGTTGACCGATCGCCATTTCGGTACGTCTTTCTTTGATGCGTCCGGTGGCGGTGATCCGGTCCTGTTCCAGCACGTGTTCTGGTTCTTCGGTCACCCTGAAGTCTACATCATGATTTTACCGGCCTTCGGTATCATCTCAGCGATTATCCCGACCTTTGCGCGCAAGCCGCTGTTTGGCTACAGCTCAATGGTTTACGCGAGCGCGTCGATTGCGATCCTGTCGTTCATGGTCTGGGCACATCACATGTTTACCGTCGGCATGCCGGTCGCGGGTGAACTCTATTTCATGTACGCGACCATCCTGATTTCAGTACCGACCGGGGTCAAGGTGTTTAACTGGGTGACCACCATGTGGAAAGGTTCGATGACCTTTGAAACTCCCATGTTGTGGGCGCTGGGCTTTATCGTGATGTTTACCATTGGCGGCCTTTCCGGTCTCATGCTGGGCGTCGCTCCGGTGGATACGCAGTATCACGATACCTATTTTGTCGTGGCTCACTTTCACTACGTGCTGGTAACGGGTGCGCTTTACTCGATCATCGCCGCCTTCTACTACTGGGTACCGAAGTGGACAGGGCACATGTACGACGAAACACTCGGCAAGATCCATTTCTGGTGGTCGACGATCGCGGTCAACGTGTTGTTCTTCCCGCAACACTTTATTGGCCTGGCCGGTATGCCTCGTCGCATCCCGGATTACGCGCTGCAGTTCGCCGAGTTCAATATGATCTCCAGTATCGGTGGCTTTGCCTTTGGCTTGGCCCAGGTCTTTTTCCTTTACATCATAATCAAGACCATCAAGGGCGGTAAAAAAGCAACTGACCGGGTCTGGGAAGGTGCAACCGGCCTGGAATTTGAAGAACTGCCGTCACCGCCGCCATACCACAGTTTTACCGTGGCGCCCCAGGTAAAGTAGGCGGAGTAGAAGGCACTGTACATGCAGCAACAAGGTGATCACCTCAGGTCGGCGGAACGACGCAAGCGAACGCTGTGGATCGTCGTTGCCCATGTGCTGGTGGTTGCCGCGTTTTTCGTAGCTACATTTTTCTGGGGTAAGTTCTAGTGAACAGGGGCGTAGCCAAGTTGGCGATGGTGCCGTTGCTGATGTTTGGTTTTGGTTTTGCGCTGGTGCCGCTATATGACGTTTTCTGTGATATTACGGGGCTGAACGGCAAGACGGGGCGTATCCAGGCATCTGAAATAGACGAGTCGCGAGTCGATCTGTCACGCACTATCGAAGTACGCTTCCTGACAAACACGAATGCCGGTTTGCCATGGAGTTTCGAGCCGCTGGTGAAGAGAATGGATGTACACCCCGGTGAGGTTTATGAAGCCGTGTTCAGGGTGCGCAGTACCAGCGCTGAAAAGACCCTGGGGCAGGCGGTTCCAAGTGTATCCCCCGGACTGGCAGCGCAGCACTTCAACAAGACGGAGTGCTTCTGTTTTACCCAGCAAGAACTGGCGGCGCATGAAACGCGTGATATGCCAATGCGATTTGTCGTTGGCACTGGCATTTCAGAAGATATCGAAGAGATAACCTTGTCCTACACGTTTTTCATTCTGGATCAGGGCTAGAATTAAATTCAACGCATTCAGGATATAAAGAGAGAGATAATCCATGAGTAGTACAACTGATAACCAGGCTTATTACGTACCCCATGGCACCCACTGGCCGATCATCGGTTCGGTTGGATTGTCGTTGACGGTCATTGGCATCGCTAATTTTCTGCACGGCACCTGGAGTGCGACACCTATTTTCGTCGGTCTGGCCATCATCATTTTCATGATGTACGGCTGGTTCGGTGCCGTGGTGACGGAATCGCTCGCCGGCATGTACAACAAGCAGGTCGACATGTCGTTCCGCTGGGGTATGGCCTGGTTCATCTTTTCAGAAGTGATGTTCTTTGCTGCCTTTTTTGGCGCTCTGTTCTATGCGCGTACCTACTCGATTCCGTGGCTTGACGGCGCCTCTAATAACGACGCCACCGCGCAGTACCTGTGGCCCAACTTTGAGGCCGCATGGCCATTGCTGGTGCCGCCGGAGGCGGATAAATTCGCAGTTCCCAATGCCACGATGAGTCCCTGGGGACTGCCGTTCATCAATACGGTCATCCTGCTGACATCGGGCCTGACGGTGACGCTTGCGCACTGGGCGCTGAAGCGCAAGGACAATGTCTGGCTGGTCTACTGGTTGGCTGCGACTGTGATACTGGGTTTTGGCTTCGTCGGCCTGCAGGGCTACGAGTATGTGCATGCCTACCAGGATCTGAACCTGCGTCTCGATTCGGGTATCTACGGCACCACGTTCTTCATGTTGACGGGCTTTCACGGATTCCATGTGACCATGGGCGCAATCATGTTGCTGGTCATCACGATTCGTGCGGCAAAGGGTCACTTTTCCCCGAAAAATCATTTCGGCTTCGAGGCCGTTGCCTGGTACTGGCACTTCGTCGACGTGGTCTGGCTGGGATTGTTCATCTTTGTCTACTGGCTGTAGATAACGTCAAACCTGTCTGCAAGCACGGCCCCCGGGCCGTGCTTTTTTTTGTCGGCGGGATCTTTGATTTCACGGTTGTTACGCGATGCGGTGAATAAGCGCAATAGCCACGTTAATCAATTAAGTGCAGGGCAAAAAAAAGGTTCATCGCATTTTACCGGGGAATGCTGCTTTTATCTTCAGGAAGAAGTATTCGTTATCCCGGAAGCCATATGCCATGCGTTTTATCACTTTAATTTTATTGTTCATTCCTTCCAGGACGCTGGTATTCAATGGATAGATAGCACTGGAGATAATGCCACGGACATACGGCTTGAGGTTTTTAGCAAACCGTCGCAAAGGTTCCAAGCCACTTTCCATCGCCATTCGATACCAGTCCCGCCACCGACGGCGCGCTTCGAATGGGCTGGGTGCATACCAGAGCTCTCGCAGCTGATCTTTGAGTAGATAAACGGTCAGTAGCGACTGGTTTGCTGCCAGCAGTTCTTCCAGTTGTATGGACTGACTGGGTGCCAGGTTGTGCCGATTCCGTAGCAGTAACCAGCGACTCTGTTTTACCACTCGACGAGCAGGCTTGTCGTGGCGGAGTTGATTGGCTTGATCGACCCGAACCCGATCAATCACCTCTCGACCGAACTTGGCGATGACGTGGAAAAGGTCATAGACAACACGCGCTCCAGGACAGTGTTGTTGGACCTCGAGATCCATGGCCGTATTCATGTCCATCGCAACCGCTTCGATCTGTTGGCAGGTCTCCTCGCCAAGCCAAGCGAAGAAGGGTCGAATCGCCTCTCGACTACGCCCTTCGCCCACCCAAAGCACCTGCTGGTTATCGGCATTGATGACGACGGTGGCATACCGGTGTCCCTTGAACAGGGCAAATTCATCCATGATCAGACGACGTATCTGTCGTCGGTCTGGCTCTTTCACCTCACGGTTGAGGCGGCGCTTATCGATTGCCTTCACCGTATGCCAATTCAGACTCAGGATCTGGGCCACGTGAGCCACCGGCATCAGCCTGACCAGCGTTTCGACCCAGTTCACCATCGATTGGGTCAGACGCTGTCGGGGAGACAGCCAGGCAATGCTTTCGACGGTTGGTCCACAATCAGGGCAATAAACCCGTCGTACCGGCACCATCAACCATACCCGATAGGCGAACAAATCCCGATCGCGTAATCGTCGATGGGAACAATCATGAATCTGGTTACAGGACCTGCCACAGCGACTACAGTGTGGCAGGTGTTCATCCCGTGGAAGCAGATGAATCAGGAGAGCGTGTTCACTTTCGAGGGTATACGAATCAATCTGATACCCTTCCCAGAAAAGGTCGAGAGGATTAGCATTCATGTAGGCGACGGTCCGATCGGTTCTGTTGATGTTTTGGCGAATACCAACTTAACCGGTTTTACCGTCGTCTTCTATTTTTCCACTCTAATCCGCGATGAACCTTTTTTTTACCGGCGATG
>Ga0316188_10001661_pt1 | contig 10557 bp, 10 predicted proteins | sample Phiworburrow1_MG_FD_204933 | JGI IMG/M metagenome (GOLD analysis project Ga0316188, IMG submission 204933) | Coastal sediment microbial communities from Maine, United States - Phippsburg worm burrow 1 | ecosystem: Environmental > Aquatic > Marine > Coastal > Sediment | place: USA: Maine... | reverse complement strand
CCGCGCAGCCAGTGATCGCTGAGGCCGCGTGCCAGCAGGCTGCCGGTGTCGCCGAATCCGCAGATGATGTAGAACGGGTGCCGCATGCGCCGCACCCGGGCGGCAAAGCGATGCTCGTTCAGGGCCTGCAGGAAATGCGGGTTCTGCACCAGCCTGAAAATCGAGCCAATGGCGTACAGCCACGCGACTACACCCATGTACACGCACACAATCGCCCACAGGCGCTGTTCGTCGGAGAATTCGCCGGGGATTTCGCCGAAACCGGTCGTGGTTGCGGTATAGGTGAAAAAGTAGAAGGAGTGGAACAGGTTCATGTAGACGACGTTGCCGTCGGCATCCTGCCCGGGAATCAGCGCCATGCCGGTAATGCCGATCGCGTAGACGATGATCAGTACGAACACCGGGCCGCGCATGTAGCGCAGCACCACCATCGAGACCCGGTCGAGTTCAGAAGTCGCCGCCATGACCGCTGGCTACCGGCGTGAAATGAGCGTGTCGCTGACCAGTATCAACACCGTAACGATGCTGGCGACCAGTGCGCCGCCGGCCAGCGAAACGATGTTTGCCATCGATTCCGGGCTTGGGCCGTAGGGGGTCTGGTTCTCGGCGGTTACCCAGATCACGCGTGCGGTGATCAGCAACACGTCGACCACCAGGCTGCTGGCCAGCAACAGGGCGCCGACCTGGGAGCGATCGCCGAGTTTGAGGCCGGTAGCGATCAGGTTGATCAAAATCGCAATCGTCAGTATCCACACGTTGTGGTGGCTGGAATTGTCGATATCGCCCATGACGAAGGCAAAGGTGAAGCTCAGCGCCAGTATGATGACAAAGCCAAAGACTACCCGTTCCAGGTTCATGCCCTACCTCGTTGCGATGTTATTGTTCCGACAAGAATACGCCGATTGGAATTACACGTCACCCGCCATCAAATCCGTCGATTTGTGCGCGATTGCTTGTATCATGTGTGCTGTTCTGAATTGCCGCGCTTGCCGACATGATTGAAGACAGTAATACGATTGTCGATACCGATACCCAGGCGGGCATCCAGGCGCATCGCCTCGAGCGCATTTGCCAGCGTCTGCAGCTGGCCGACTGTGCCGCCATCGTATTGTTCGATCCGGTCAATATCCGTTATGCCACCGGCACGCGTAACATGCAGGTCTGGACCATGCACAACATCTGCCGCTACACGGTGGTTTTCGCAAGTGGCGAGACCGTACTGTTCGAACTTGGCAGTTCGGCGCACCTGGCGCACAGTGCGGGCGCCGATATTCGCCCGTCGCTGACGACCGATTTCATGGCGGTGGGCCATCGGGGCGAGGAGATGGCGCGACGTTGGGTGCAGTCGATGTTGTCGCTGTTGCGCGAGAAAGGCATTGCAGAAAACCGGCTTGCCATCGATCGCGCCGACCTGGCGCTGACTTACGAGAGCCAGCGCCAGGGCCTGCAACTGGTCGAGGGCCAGTCGGTGATGGAACGCGCACGCGCGATCAAGTCGATAGACGAAGTCGAAGCCTTACGTCGGTCCTTGCAGACCTGCGAACAGAGCGTGCAGGCAATGCGCGAAGCATTGCGGCCGGGCATGCGCGAGAGCGATGCACTCGCGCTGCTCATCGAGGGCAGCGTTCGGCGCGGTGGCGAGTACCCGGAGACGCGCCTGCTCAGCAGCGGGCCGCGCACCAACCCGTGGTTCCAGGAAACTTCCGATCGCGTCATCGAGGCCGGCGATCTGCTCGCCTTCGACACCGACCTGATCGGACCGATGGGCTTCTACAACGATATTTCACGCAGCTGGGTGGTCGGCGACAGGCCGCCCGACAGCAGGCAACGCCGGCTGTACGAGCTCGCCTACGAGCAGATGCAGCACAACACCGAGTTGCTGCGTGTCGGCATGGGATTCCTCGAGTACTCGGACAAGTCCTACACGCTTCCGGACAATTGCATTCCCAATCGCTACGCCGATGTGGCACACGGCTGCGGGCTCGGTGTCGAGTATCCGCTGGTGTGGTACCGCGAAGACGAAGAGTGGGGCGCCTACGACGGTGAATTCGAGGAAAACATGGTGGTCTGCATCGAATGCTATGTTGGCGAACAGGGTGGGCGCGAGGGCGTCAAGCTCGAACAGCCCGTCTGGCTTGGCGCGGACGGACCGGTGGTGTTGTCGGACTACCCGTTTGAGCTCGATTACCTCTGAGGGTCGACGCTCCGCCCAAATGCCATGCCGATCCCCCGGGAACATGGCTGCAGCTGTGTCCCCCTGGAGGATACGAGGATGGGACAATAAAACTCGAAGGCTATTGGATACGCGTCGCGATTGAATCGCAGCAGGCATCGGTCTATATTGCGGCAAATGAAAACAGACTATAAAACGATCCAGGTAAAACCGCTCAGCCCGGCCCTCGGCGCGGAGATCGGCGGTATCGATATCGCTGCCGGCATTAGCGATGAACAGTTCGCCGAGTTACGCCAGGCCTACGTCGACAATGGCGTCGTTTTTCTGCGCGAGCAACACATCAGCCCGCAGCAGCACATCGATTTTGCCGAGCGCTGGGGCAAGATCAACGTGAACCGGTTTTTCAAGGCGGACGCCGACTACCCCGTTATCGCCGAGGTGCGCAAGGAAGCCGATCAGAAGGCCAATATCGGTTCCAGTTGGCATACCGACCACTCCTACGACCAACGCCCGGCAATGGGCTCGATCCTGTACGCACGCGAGGTGCCAAGTGTCGGTGGCGATACGCTGTTCGCGAGCATGTACGCGGCTTACGAAGCCCTTTCCGACGGACTCAAGCAAATGCTTGGCAAACTGCGTGCCGAGCATTCCAGTCGCCATGCGTTCGGCGTACCCGCTTATTTCAATGCCGATATCGACGATATCGGCGGTCGGCTCGGCAACACCGAGGCGGCCACCCAGGATGCGCTGCACCCGGTAATCATTCGGCATCCGCTCTCCGGTCGGCCGGCGCTGTACGTCAATGGCGATTTCACCGTAAAGTTCGAGGGCTGGACCCAGGCCGAGTCCCAGCCATTGCTGGATTACCTGTACGCGCACGCCAGCCAGAACGAATTCACCTGCCGCTTCCGCTGGCGCAAGGGTTCCATGGCGATCTGGGATAATCGCGCCACGCATCACTGTGCGTTGAATGATTATCACGGCGAGCGTCGCCTGATGCACCGCATCACCATCGACGGCGAGAACCTGGAAGCTTACACGGCACCTTAGGCCACAGCGGCCGCGCGATTGCGGGCGTCCCGGCAGATAGCACAGCAGGAAACGAATTGAGCGAAAGTAACCCGATCGGGCTCAGGGCATTCGTCGGCGATGCCGGCCTTGCGCTGGCGCGGCTGAACGCATTCGAGTGCTTTTCCAGGGCGCTGTTGGTGGGCGTGATCCCTTTGCTGGCGCTGGAAGCGCTCGGCAGCAAGCAGGCCGTGACCCAGGCTTACCTGCTGGCGTCGTTGCTGACCCTGACGGTGACGCTCAACTTTGCCGCACTGGAGCGCCGCCTGCAACGGCGCTGGGTGGTGACCCTGGGTGCCGGCCTTACGATCCTGGCGGCGTTCGTTTTCTGGTTTGGCGATGGTTTCGAGCTGGCGCTTGCTATCGGCCTGCAGAAGGCCGGCGGGTCGTTGTTCGCGGTTTGCCTGTCTTTATACATCATGGACTACATCGGTAAATCCGAGCTGATCGTTACCGAGTCGCGACGTATTTTCTACAGCGGCATCGCCTGGATTGTCGGGCCCACGCTCGGTGTCTGGCTTTGGAACGATTACGGGCACTGGACGCCGTTTGCGCTCACCGTGCTGTCGTCGTTGCTGGCGCTGGCTTACTTCTGGCGCCTGCGCCTGGGACATAACCGGGTGATAAGCCCGGCGAAATCGACCCCGGTAAACCCGCTGAAGCTGATTCCGCGCTATTTTTCGCAATACGGGTTGCGCATCGCCTACCTGGTCACGCTGACCCGCTCGATATTCTGGCTGAGCCTGTTCATCTATGGCCCGATATACGTGGTCGAAGCTGGATTGCCGAGCTGGATGGCGGGCGGGCTGATTTCGTTTACCAGCGCCCTGATGCTGTTGAGCCCGCTGATCAGCCGGCTGGTGCGTCGCCGCGGTACGCGTATCGTCATCGTCGGCGCGCAAAACCTGAGCGCTGTCGCCCTGGTACTGCTGTTTCTGACCGGTAAGCCCGCTGCCATCGGCTTGCTTTACTGGATGCTGGCGGCGCTGGGCGCGTCCGCGCTCGACGTGGTCGGCAATATCCCGTTTATGCGCATGGTAAAGGCGCGCGAACGCACCGAGATGACAATGATTTTTTCGACCTGGCGCGAAGCCTCGAATTTACTGACGCCATTGCTGGCCATGCTGGTACTGCAGTTCGCGCCGATCGAGACGTTCTACCTGCTGCTGGCGCTGCTGCTGACGCTTGCCAGCATCGCGGCTTCGTTTCTGCCGCGACGCCTGTAAGCAGGGGCCGGCGACGCCGGCCCCGGACTTGTTAGCTGGCTGCCTTGACTTCGTGCATGTAAACGTCTTGCTGCGGGTAAGGGATACTGATTCCTGCCTCGTCGAAGCGAACCTTGATGGTCTCGAGCAGATCCGCCCGCACATTCCAGTATTCGCCTGATTCGACCCATGGACGCACGTTGATGTTGACGCTGCTGTCGCCGAGTTCGCCGACCACGACTACGGGCGCGGGATCCTTCAGGATGCGCTCGTCGGCTTCGATCACGGAGAGAATGATATCGCGCGCCTGGCCGATGTTATCGTCGTAGCTGATGCCAAACACCAGGTCTATGCGACGTGTCGGTAACGCGCTGACGTTGGTGATATTGCCGCCAATGATGGACGAGTTGGGCACGATGATGCGCTGGTTGTCGGGGGTGTGCATCATGGTTGCGAACATACCGATCTCGTCGACCACACCGGCGGTACCGCCCGCCAGGATGTAGTCGCCGATCTTGAATGGGCGAAAGATGATAATCATCACGCCGGCGGCGAAGTTGGACAGTGAATCTTTCATCGCCAGACCGACGGCGAGGCCGGCGGCACCGACGATTGCCAACAGCGAAGTGACGTTGACGCCGAGCGAATCGATCGCGGCGAGCACGACCGCGACCAGCAGTATGCCGTAGGTAAGATTGCTGAGGAAACTGACCAGCAACTTGTCGGTGCCGGCCTTCACCATCACCTTCTCTAAAATATTGCTGAGCTTGCGGGCGATAAATTTACCGACGATAAAGATGGCGATGGCGATACCGATCTGGATGGCCCAGTCGATGCCGTTTTCCGAAATCCAGGTTTGCAGGTTCTCCATGATGTCTCCTAATTAGTATTGTTAATATTGGGGTTGCGAAATCGAAACAGGCGCGATTGTCCCACTTGTCGGTGACAATTGGGAGAAAAAAATGCTGTCTGCACTTGATTGCTTGAATGTTCATGGTTTTGACCAAACCTGCCGGCCGATGCGGGTTAATACTGGCGACAGAATCCCCCCGGTTTTGGCAGGCAACAGAGAGCTGGCCGCGATGACTACTGCCGTAATGAACGATCCCGGATACCGACGGGGCGCGCCCGGTCGGGGAAGACCACTAGCACCGTCATTCCCGCGCAAGCGGGAATCTCCCAACGATAGCAACGCTGCCAACTACCCGGTTCCCGTATCTTCGAGGTGACGCAAGCTCAGGGAAAACCGGGCCGCGAGGCTAACTGTCGGCCAGGCTGGTCAGGCTCAGGTCGTCGAAGTAAACGCCCTGGGAGGTGTTCGAATCGGAGTAGTCGACATACAGCGTGAAAGCCTGGATCTTCGCAGTGTTGGCGGGCGCCGTGGCGATGCCGGTATCCAGGAAAATCCACTCGCCGGCCGGTGTCAGGCTGTTTATCTTGTTGGACGTCTTCGCCAGCGGAGTCTTGTTGGCCGCTGTCTCGACCGTGCCGAGATCGTTGCCATTGGCGTCGAAGAAGGACAGCTGAATGATGCCGAACGCGGTCGCGCCCCGCAGCGGCGCGAGAGTTGCACCGTATCCGGTCAGGCGCCAGCGCGAGCCCGGCCTGGCGGGTAATTCCTGGTAGCTGCCTGACACGGTTCCGGTCAGGTATGGAGGGAAAGCCACGGTTCGACTGAAGCCCCAGTTGAACATCGAGCCGCCGTCGCTACGCGCCATGTCAGAGGAAAACTGGCTTTCGTCAAATAGTACCCAGCCGCCCTGGTCCGGCGGCAGTTGCATGTCGAAGCCGGCGTCCTTGAGCAGGTTGTTGTCAGCGGCAAAGGCAACCGGAGTTGCGCAGATGAGCAGGGCGCAGAGAAACGCGCTGTAATGTATTCCGGATCTGTGTTTCATGAATGAGCCTCCCCTGGGTTGGGTAACGAAAATAGAGCATGGGATTTGTCACAGCCTTTTCGATCGAATCTGTATGCCTCGTAAAAAGTCGTCACGCGCAGTCATTCAGTATAAGCACCCGGGTTCGCCCGGGCAAACCGGTCATATCAGCTGGCGTCGGTGTCACGCTGCCGGCGACCGGCGGCAGTTCGTCTAGCGACGCGTCAGTCCGGACCAGGAGATGGCCTGTTTCTCGACCTTGCCCTCGCGCCGAATGACATAGATGCCCGAGCTGGCGATCAGGCCGATACCGAGCAGCGTCATCAGGTCTGGCAGCTCCGACCAGACCAGGTAACTCAACAGCGTCACCCAGATGATCATGACGTATTCGAACGGTGAAATACGCGACGCCTGCTCGCGTTGATAGGCGCTGCTGGAACACATGAATCCGAGCGCGCTGGTCACGCCGGTGAGGATTAGCACGAACAGGTCCGTCCCACTCGGCATCGACCAGGCACGCAGCAGGAACTGGGTGCTAGCGGCGGCCTCCGGCAGAGGCTCGACGGATGACAGTAGCCAGCCACTGATACCACCGAGCACGCAGAAAACGACGCTGGCATACAGCGACATCAGCGCCGGTGGCTCGGTCATCTTCGCCACGCGCACCATCAACTGGCAGCAGGAATAGAAGAACGCGGCCAGGATGGGTAACAGGTCGTAATAGCTGAAGCTATCCGTAGTCGGACGCAGCACGATCAGGACGCCGATAAAACCGACAACAATGCCGGCGAAGCGCCTTACCCCGACATGTTCGCCGAGCAGCGGTATCGATAACAGCGTGATAAAGAACGGCGCGGTGAAGAACAGTGCGGTTGCCGTGGTCAGCGAAGTACCGGCGAGCGCGACGTAGAAGCACATGAAGGCGATCAGCATGAGCGCGCCGCGCACCAGGTGAAGGATCGGGTGATACCGCAGCAGCATGCCAAGGCCACCCTGCAGATGGATCAACAGTAACAGCAGGGGAATTGCCGCCAGTCCGCGAATCGTCAGTATCTGGTGTACCGGGAAAGCGGCGCTCATATCCTTGATGATGACATCCTGGATTGCGAACAGCAGTTTGCCGCTGGCGAGGATGGCGACGGCCTGCAACAGGTTGCTGAGCTTGAACGCCCTGATCAAGTCGCTACTATTTTAAGATCGAGGTCGACGGCTTTCAGCAGCTCGACCTCCTGTTCCAGGTCCGCGGCCGTGAGCGGATGATCTTCGAGCCAGTCCGCGGCGATCTCCAGCACCATTTCTCGCGGAGACTCCAGGCGCAGGTGCAACGGCGGCATCTCGATCGGCAGGCGACCCCGGTTCAGCAAAACGCCAAGCCGCAGCAGGCGCGTCATGATGTCGAGCGCTTCCGAGCGGACGTAAACGCTGTCCTCGATGAGATCTGGCACATACTTGCGGCGGTGCAGGCGCACCATGATCGACAGCGCGCCCTGCTCCTGGCGCGAGAATCCGGGCAGGTCCATGTTTTGCAGGACGTATCCGCCGTGTTGATGGTACTGGCTGTGCGCGATCATCAGGCCGATTTCATGCAGTTGCGCGGCCCAGCCAAGCAGCCGCTGCTCGCGTTTCAATAGTCCCTGGTGCTTGATCTGCCGGAACATTTCCAACGTGGTGTTGCGCACGCGCTGGCCCTGCTCGAGATCGATGTGATGACGCTTCATCACCTCCAGCACCGTCACCGCGCGCCGATCCTCGGACATTTCGCGGCCGACGAGTTCGTGTAACACACCCTCGCGCAGGGAACCCTCGGAGACGCGCATGAACTCGAGCCCGAGCGCGTTGAAAATGGCCGTCATGACCGCGACGCCACCGGCGAACACCGGACGACGCTCTTCACTGAGTCCGTTGATCTTGAGCTTGCTGAGCTTGCCCGCCTTGATGATCTTGCCGACCAGTTTTTCCAGGCCCTCACGCGTAATCCCGGTCTCGCTCCAGTTGTTTGCGCTGAGCACGTTGTTGATCGCGCGCGCGGTGCCGGAGGTTCCGATTATGTCTTCGGCCTGGAGTCGTTTCAGGGTCGATATGGCCGGCTCCATTTCCAGCTGCGCGTGCAGAATGGCGTAGCGCATGAGCCTCTGATCGTACTTGCCGTCGCCGAAAAACTGCTCGCTTGCGCTGACGCAACCCATGTAATAACTTTCAAGGAATATCGGTTCGCTCTTGTCGCCGACGATGATTTCGGTACTGCCGCCGCCGATGTCGACCACCATGCGTCGGCCGCGATCACCCTGAAGCGTTTGCGCCGCGCCGAGGTAAACCAGCCGGGCTTCTTCGACGCCGGAAATGATCTCGATGGAAAAGCCGAGCGCCTGTTCGGCGCGGGCAATGAACTGGCGTGAATTCTTGGCCTTGCGCAGGGCGTTGGTGCCGACCACGCGCACATTGTCGGGCTTGAGACCGCGCAGGCGTTGGCCGAAGCGCGACAGGCATGCCAGTGCGCGCTCGCTGGCCTCCTCGGTGAGCAGGCTTTTCTCGTCCAGTCCACCGGCAAGACGCACCATGTCGCGTTCGCGATCGATGACGGTCAGGGCATGCTGTTCGCGCCGCGCGACGACCAGGTGAAAGCTGTTCGAACCGAGGTCGATGGCGGCAAACTGTTCTGGTCCGGTCGCGTCACTCATACATACATGGCGACCTGAGCGCCGATGCTGCCGCAGTCAGGCTCCACGCCGAGTCCCCGGGCGTAGTGGCCGCGCGCATGGGTTAGGGTCTTGCGATAAACACGAATGTGGCCGATTTTCATATTTCCACCACGACGTTGCCGACATGGGCCTTTTGCATGAACATTTCCTGCGCCCGGCCGAGGTCCCGCAGCGCAAAGGTTTTTGCCAGCAGCGGCTGCAACAGCCCTTGCTCGATCAGGCTTACCAGGCGGCGCATGGTGCCGGGCGGCACGATGGTCGCACCGGTGAGCTGCAAGTCTTTATAAACCAGTTGGCGCAGATCGAATTCGACCTGCGGGCCGGCAATCGCGCCGGAAGATGAGTAGCGCCCACCCTGGCGCAAGGCGTTGATCAACGGCATGAATGTGCTGCCACCAACCACGTCGAGGGCAACGTCGACTTGGCCTTTGGCGGCCTCGGTAATGTCCCGTTCGAGTTGTGTCGAATTGCGATCGATCACCCGCTCTGCACCCAGTTGCTCGAGCAGCGTCGCTTTGGCGGGCGCAGCAATCGCGATGACCCGCGCACCGCGCAGGCGGCACAACTGGATCGCGGCCGAACCGACACCGCCGGAGGCACCGGCAATGACCACCGTTTCGCCCGGTTGCAAAGCAGTACGCGCGACCAGGTTTTCGGCGGTAGTGTAGGCACAGGGAAAAGTGGCAAGCTCGGCGTCGCCAAGCGCAGTGTCGATGCGGATCGCGTTTTCATTGCGAATACGGGTGTACTCGGCGTAACCGCCGTCGCATTCCGAGCCGAAATAAATCGAGCGCGACGCATCCAGCCAGTCGCCGGTCGCGAGTATCCACGGATCGAGAATGACGCGTTCGCCGATACGGCTGGTGTCGACACCCTCGCCGACGGCGGCGATCCGACCAGCGACATCGGCGCCTTGAATGCGCGGAAAACTGATGCTGGCGTTGCCCCAGCTGCCGCTCGATGCATCGGCGGAATCGAATCCCGCCTTGCCGCCAGCCTCAGTGATGCCCTCGGTGACAGACTTCGAATACCAGGCAGTGCGCGTGTTGATGTCGGTGTTGTTGAGCCCACAGGCGCCAACGCGCACCAGTACTTCGCCGGGTCCCGGGGCAGGCGTTGGCCAGTCGTCGTGGTATTCGAGTTTGTCGAGACCACCGTGACCGGTCAGCACCACTGCACGCATTGTTTTCGGGATGGTCATTTGTCCGGGATACCTGGATGTATCGAGTTCGAAGATTCGGCTAGGCAGCAGAGGGCAGGATTATAAACTGGCGTGATTCTTGATTGCACGAAGTAACTGTAGGTCATAGCAGCGGTTAAATCGAGTGCGAAGGTGTTTACGGTGAGGTTTGGTTCAGCGCTTGCAGGCGTCCAAGGGAGTCCCGCGACTCGCGCAACCGGGCCGACGTTGGGCTGTCGCTGACCGCCTCGATGGCCCTGTAACAAACCGTACCTGCCCGATCCGCAGGCGAACACCTCGAAACAGGAGAACCCGACTATAATCAATGAGCAACCACTTGTATGACAGCGACGGCGCG
>Ga0316188_10001660_pt1 | contig 10566 bp, 9 predicted proteins | sample Phiworburrow1_MG_FD_204933 | JGI IMG/M metagenome (GOLD analysis project Ga0316188, IMG submission 204933) | Coastal sediment microbial communities from Maine, United States - Phippsburg worm burrow 1 | ecosystem: Environmental > Aquatic > Marine > Coastal > Sediment | place: USA: Maine... | reverse complement strand
CGTGCTCGGCGCCTTCTTCACCTTGCTGCTTTACGGCGTACTTCCGCTGGGCATCGTGCTCTATCTTCTGGGAACGCCACATCGTCGCCGGGCGCGGCGCGCCGCCGAGATGTCAACCGCGGCGGCGCCAGACGGCGGCGCCGAAGCGTCCGCTGAGGCGGTCGCGCCGGTGGGAAAAGAACCTTGACGGGTCGGAAACCGTGCACCAGTCGCCCCCACCGACCTGACGCACACCGCTGGCGCGCAGCGCGTCGCGCGCCAGCGCGGGCAGGTCGGCCAGCCAGCGCGGTGCGCCGTCTGCCCTGGGACGCCACTTGAACCGGGCTGCGTCGGCCGCATCGGCCGCCTGTCCGAAGGCCTCGAGCACCTCGGCGCCCACTTCGAACGCCGCAGGTCCGATGCAGGGCCCCAGCCAGGCCCGCAGCTCGCCGGGATCGCGATCGACGCCCTGGCAGACCGCGTCGACCGTGCGCTGCAGCACACCGCTGGCCAGACCCCGCCAGCCGGCATGGGCTGCGGCCACCGCGCCCCCGTCGGGCAGTGCCAGCAGCACGGGCAGGCAATCGGCGACCTGGATCGCCAGCGCCAGACCCGTCTCGGTGGTCCATGCGGCATCGGCTTCATGCACCGGCGCGCCCGGCACCGCGTCGGCCGCAGAGACGCGGACCACCCGGCTGCCGTGCACCTGGCGCAGCCACACGACCGGGCAGCCGGTCTGGGCTGCAAAGCGGCGGCGGTTTTCCGCCACCGCGGCCGGGTCGTCGCCCACCGACAAGCCCAGGTTCAGGCTGGCGTAGGGGCCCTGGCTGATGCCGCCCGCCCGCGTGCTGCACCAGGCACCGATCGTCCCGGGCTCGTCGGACCCCGGCCAGTGCGGCCCAGGGAGGGCATTCACGCCGCGTCGGGGCAGGCCTCGGGGCGCGTCTTTTCGAACGCGTCGAGCGCCATGCAGGCCTCGTAGACCCGCATCACCTGCGGCACGTGGTCGAGGCGGCAGTTGAAGCGCCGGGCGTTGAAGATCTGCGGCACCAGCGTGCAATCGGCCAGGCCGGGGCTGTCGCCATGGCAGAAGCGGCTCGGCTGCGCGCTGAGCTGGCGCTCCACCACCTCGAGTCCGGTCTCCACCCAATGCCGGTACCAACGGTCCTTGTCCGCTTCCGACACCTTCATCGACCCGACCAGGAAGCGCAGCACGCGCAGGTTGTTCAGCGGATGGATCTCGCACGCAATGTCCAGCGCCATCGCACGCACGCGCGCGCGGCCGGCGGCGTCGCGCGGCAGCAAGGGCGGCTCGGGATGCGTTTCTTCCAGGTATTCGATGATGGCCAGCGACTGGGTCAGCACATGCCCGTCGTCCTTCAACAGCGGCACCAGCCGCGACGCCGACACAGCGGCGTAGGACTCGGCCATCTGCTCCTTGCTGGGCAGGTGCACGCCGTGATAGTCGGCCTGCAGCCCCTTCAGGGCCAGCGCGATGCGCACCCGGTACGAGGCCGAGGAGCGGAAGTAGCTGTAGAGCTCCATGGCCGTCAGACCACCTGCACGCGCAGGCTGCCGAGGCCTTCGATGCGGCCTTCCATCAAGTCGCCGCGCACCACCGGGCCGACGCCGGCCGGCGTGCCGGTGAAGATCAGGTCGCCCGGGCGCAGTTCCCAGCCCAGGCTGAGCTGCTCGATGGTTTCGTTGACGCTCCAGATCAGGTCTGCCAGGTCCCCCGTCTGCCGGCGCTGGCCGTTGACGTCGAGCGTGATCGCCCCCTTCAGCAGTTCGCCGGTCCGGGTGAAGGGTGCAATCGGGCCGATCGGCGCCGATTGCTCGAAGGCCTTGCCAATGCACCAAGGCCGTCCCTGCTTTTTCATGTCGTTCTGCAGGTCGCGCCGCGTCATGTCCAGGCCTACTGCGTAGCCCCAGATGTGCTTGGCCGCATCCGACGCCTGGACGTGCTGTCCGCCGCGGCCGATGGCCACCACCAGCTCGATCTCGTGGTGCAGGTTGCTGGTCAGCGTCGGGTAGGCCATGCGGCCGGTCTCGCCCGCCGGCACCACCACGGCCGTGTCGGCCGGCTTGAGGAAGAAGAACGGGGGTTCGCGGTCGGAGTGGCCCATCTCGCGCGCGTGCTCGGCGTAGTTGCGGCCCACGCAATAGATGCGGTGCACGGGGAACTGACCGCCATCGGCCACCGGCACGGTGACGGCGGCGGGGGCGTCGATGACCAGACTCATGTGCTTGTCTCCTTGCTCGTTCGACGATGATGCCACGCCGCTACACTGGCACGATGATCGTGGCGCGCCGCATCAAGCACTGCAGAGTCTGCGGCCAGCCCACCGTCTACCGCGTGCCCGAGGACGACAACCGCGAGCGAGCGGTGTGCACGGGCTGCGCCGAGATCCACTACGAGAACCCGATCAACGTCGTCGGCACGGTCCCGGTCTGGGGGCAGCAGGTACTGCTGTGCCGGCGCAACATCGAGCCGCGGCGCGGCCTGTGGACCCTGCCGGCGGGCTTCCTGGAACTCGGCGAGACGACCGAGGAGGGCGCTGCCCGCGAAACCGTCGAAGAAGCCGGCGCCCAATTCGAGATGCAGGAACTGTTCGCGATCCTGAACGTGGTGCACGTCGGACAGGTGCACTTCTTCTACCGCGCCCGGCTGCTGGACGCCCAGTTCGATCCCGGCCCCGAAACCAGCGAGGCCCGCCTGTTTGCCGAACACGAAGTGCCGTGGGACCAGATTGCCTTTCGCACCGTGCGCGAGACCCTGCTGCACTTCTTCGCCGACCGTGAACGCGGGCGCTTCGCATTGCATGTCGACGATGTGCGATGAAACGAGAATGCCTCTCATTTCGAATGATTCTTGTCGGAAACTTTCGATTTCGCCTCGACGTCCCTGCGCTGTCAGCCAGAATCCGCGTCTGCGCGTTCTGTCATCCGTGCCGCTTCGCGCACCAACCCATACAAGGATGTTCACATGACCACGTCTCGCCGCCGATTCATCCAGATCGTTCCGCTCGCCGGCGCCGCTGCGCTGCTGGCCAGCCGTACCGCCATCGCTGCAGGCGGCCCGCTGGTCGAGGAAAGCGATCCCCAGGCCAAGGCGCTGGGCTATGTCGCCGACGCCACCAAGGCCGACAAGGCCAAGTTCAAGCAGTACGCGGCCGGCCAGCACTGTGGCAACTGCGCGCTGTACCAAGGCGGTGCCGCGGCGGAAGGCGGCTGCGCGCTGTTCCCCGGCAAGCAGGTTCACAACGCCGGCTGGTGCAGCGCCTACGCCAAGAAGGCCTGAGCGGTCCCCTGGAGCAGGCCGACAAGGGCCCCCGCGGGGGCCCTTTTTGATGCACCGAGCGGTCTCACACCCGACACTGCTGCCACTGACGGCTGTAGGCGCGGGCTGGCAGCACGGCCGTGGTCTGTGCCACGACGTCGCGCGCGCGCCGCCCCAGTTCCGTCTGGAGCTTGAAGGCGTACTTTTCGAAGAAGGCCGCGAACATCTCTCCGCCGCGCACACCCACCGCATGCAGGCGGTCGCTGCGCTCGTCCCATTCCAGCAGCACCGCGGCCAGCGGCTGCGGTGCCGGACCGCCCAGCACACGCGCGCCCTGCCCCGGGTCGTAGCGCGAGTTGTCGCCGCAGCAGTGAATCACCTGGGGCGGCTCGTCACCGTGGCCGGCGCGCAGCCCGATGAAGCTCAGGGCCGGGGTCGGGTACATCAGCTTGTGGGCGCAGATGGCTGAGAACGCCACGATCGACCGCGTCGGCCCGACGCCGCCGGGCGCGGCGTAGGCCTGTTTGTCCCCGGTGAGCAGCTCCGCCCCGCGCGCTTCCTGACCGAGTTCGAGCAGGAACACCGGCGACGCCAGGAACGGGTAGTTGAACAGATAGGCTTCGCGCGCCTTCAGTTGCCGCGCGGCCAATGGATCCCCGCGCGCGTCGACGAGCAGCGCGCGCGGATGCTGCTGCACCGGCCCAGCGACGGCCGGCACCACGCCGGACGCGGCCCAGGTGCCGGCGACGCAGGCCGCCTGCCGCATCCACTCGCGACGTGCGCCGTCGAGATCGTGCGGGGCCGGCGGTGGGGGCTGGCTTGCCATGCCGGCACCCTACATGAGGCCGGGCGCGCAATCAATCCACCGCCGGCGCCTTGCCGCCGCGGCGTCAGCGCCGGGCCGGCGGCAGGTCGGTGCAGGAGCCGTGCGCGACCTCGGCCGCCATGCCGATGCTTTCGCCCAGCGTCGGGTGCGGGTGGATGGTCTTGCCGATGTCCACCGCGTCGGCACCCATCTCGATGGCCAGCGCCACCTCGCCGATCATGTCGCCGGCGTGCGTGCCGACGATGCCGCCACCGACGATGCGGTGGCTCTCTTCGTCGAACAGCAGCTTGGTGAAACCCTCGTCGCGACCGTTGGCGATGGCGCGGCCCGACGCCGTCCACGGGAACAGGCCCTTCTTGACCCTGACGCCGCGGGCCTTGGCCTCGTCCTCGGTCAGGCCCACCCAGGCCACCTCGGGATCGGTGTAGGCCACGCTGGGAATGACGCGCGCGTCGAACGCCGCTTTCTGCCCGGCAGCCACCTCGGCCGCCACGTGCGCCTCGTGCACCGCCTTGTGCGCCAGCATCGGCTGGCCGACGATGTCGCCGATGGCAAAGATGTGCGGCACGTTGGTGCGCATCTGCACGTCCACCGGAATGAAGCCACGGTCGCCGACCACGACGCCGGCCCTGTCGGCCGCGATCTTCTTGCCGTTCGGGCTGCGGCCCACGGCCTGCAGCACCAAGTCGTACACGCCCTCGCTGGTCTTGCCGTCCAGCCCTTCGAACTTCACGCGGATGCCTTCTCCGGTGGCTTCGGCCGCCACGGTCTTGGTCTTCAGCATGATGTGGTCGAAGCGGTGCGCGTTCATCTTCTGCCAGACCTTGACGAGGTCGCGATCGGCGCCGGTCATCAGCGTGTCCAGCATCTCGACGACGTCGAGCCGGGCGCCCAGCGTGGAATACACCGTGCCCATCTCCAGACCGATGATGCCGCCGCCGACGACGAGCATCTTCTTCGGCGCCTGGCGCAGCTGCAGCGCCCCGGTGCTGTCGACGATGCGCGGGTCGTCGGGCAGGAACGGCAGCCGCACGGCCTGCGAGCCGGCGGCGATGATGCAGTGCGCGAACTTGACCGTCTGCGTCTTGCCGGTCTTTTCCTGGCCGTCGCCGCTGGTTTCCTCGACGACGACATGGTGCGGGTCGGCAAAGGCGCCGTGGCCGCGCACCACGGTCACCTTGCGCATCTTGGCCATCGCGGCCAGGCCGCCGGTGAGCTTGCCGACGACCTTGTTCTTGTGCGCCAGCAGCTTGGGTAGTTCCACCTGTGGCGGGGCGAAAGTGACGCCGAGGTCGGCGAAGTGCTGCACCTCGTCCATCACCGACGCCACATGCAGCAGCGCCTTGCTCGGGATGCAGCCGACGTTCAGGCACACGCCGCCCAGCGCGGCATAGCGCTCGACCAGCACCACCTTCATGCCCAGGTCGGCTGCGCGGAAGGCCGCCGAGTAGCCGCCCGGGCCGGCGCCGAGCACCAGCATGTCGCACTCCAGGTCGGCGCCGCCGGCATAGGTGGACGCCACCGGCGCCGGGACGGAGGCGACAGGTGCGGCCGCCGGTGTCGGCGCGGGTGCCGCCGGCGCATCGGCCGGCGTCGCCGCGCCCTCGGCTTCCAGCATCAGCAGGACCGAGCCTTCGTTGACCTTGTCGCCCAGCGCCACCTTCAGGTCCTTCACGACCCCGGCGTGCGACGACGGAATCTCCATCGACGCCTTGTCGCTCTCCACCGTGACCAGGCTTTGCTCGGCCTTGACGGCGTCGCCGGGCTTGACCAGCAGCTCGATGATCGCCACGTCCTTGAAGTCGCCGATGTCCGGCACTTTCACTTCGATGATCGCCATGCTTGCGCTCCCAGGCTCAGAGCGCGATGCGGCGGAAGTCCGCCAGCAGCGACGCGAAATAGACGTTGAAGCGCGCGGCGGACGCGCCGTCGATCACGCGGTGGTCCCAGCTCAGCGACAGCGGCACGATCAGGCGCGGCGCAAACTGACGGCCGTCCCAGCGCGGCTCCATGCTGCTGCGGCACACGCCCATGATGGCGACCTCGGGCGCATTGATGATGGGCGTGAAGTAACGCCCGCCGATGCCGCCCAGCGAGCTGATGCTGAAGCAGCCGCCGCTCATGTCGGCCGGCCCCAGCTTGCCGTCGCGCGCCTTCTTGGCCAGCTCGCCCATTTCCTGGCTGATCTGGAAGATGCCCTTTCGGTCGGCATCCTTGATCACCGGCACCACCAGCCCGTTCGGCGTGTCGGCGGCAAATCCGATGTGGAAGTACTGCTTGAAGACCAGCTGGTCGCCGTCGAGCGACGCGTTGAACTCGGGGAACTTCTTCAGGCAGGCCACCGCCGCCTTGATCATGAAGGCCAGCATCGTGACCTTGACCCCGGACTTCTCGTTTTCCTTGTTCAGCTGGACGCGGAAGGCCTCCAGGTCGGTGATGTCGGCATCGTCGTGGTTGGTGACGTGCGGGATCACGACCCAGTTGCGGTGCAGGTTGGCCCCGCTGATCTTCTTGATGCGGCCCAGGTCCTTGCGTTCGACGGGGCCGAACTTGGCGTAGTCCACCTGCGGCCACGGCAGCAGGCCCGGGAAGGCGGCGCCCGGCTCAGCACTCTTCTGCGCCGCCGTCTGCGCGCTGCCCGCCATCACGCCCTTCACGAAGCGCTGCACGTCTTCCTGCGTGATGCGGCCCTTGCTGCCGCTGCCGGGCACCTCGGCCAGCGGCACGCCGAGCTCGCGCGCGAACCGCCGCACCGAAGGCGACGCATGCGGCAGCCGGCCGCTCGGCGCCGCAGGCTGGTGCGCCGGCATGGCCGCAGCAGGCGGCGCAGAGGACGGGGTCGCGGGCGCAGGCGCGGCCGTGGGTGCCGGCGCGGCGGCCGGCGAAGGCGAGGCGGCTGCCGCGCCGGCGTCGAGCAACAACACGAGCGAGCCCATCGACACCTTGTCGCCGACCTTGACCTTGATTTCCTTCACGACGCCGGCGTGCGACGACGGGATCTCCATCGACGCCTTGTCGCTCTCCACCGTGATCAGGCTCTGCTCGGCCTTGACGGTGTCGCCCGGCCGGACCATGACCTCGATGACGGCCACCTCGCTGAAGTCGCCGATATCGGGCACCAGGACCTCGACGGTGCCGCCGCCGGCGGCGCGAGGTGCGGCCTCGGCCGGCGCAGACGCAGACGCAGGCGCAGCGGCCGGCGTGGCTGCTGCGACAGGGGCGGGTGCGCTGGCCTCGCCGGCCGTTTCGAGCAGGAGCAGCACGCTGCCTTCGCGCACCTTGTCGCCCAGCGCGACCTTCATGTCCCGCACGACGCCGGCGTGCGACGACGGGATCTCCATCGACGCCTTGTCGCTCTCGACCGTGACCAGGCTCTGCTCCGCGGTCACGCTGTCACCGGGTTTGACCAGCAGCTCGATCACTGCCACGTCCTCGAAGTCGCCGATGTCCGGCACCTTCACTTCGACCATTGCCATGAGGGTGTCTCCGTTGTGGTTGTCGTCAGGCGAACAGCGGGTTGATCTTGTCGGTCTGGATACCGTACTTCGCCAGCGCCTCGGCCACCTTGGCGGCCGGCACCGTGCCCTCCTCGGCCAGGGCCTTCAGGGCCGCCACCACGATGTAGTGGCGATTCACCTCGAAGTGCTCGCGCAGCTTGGCGCGGAAGTCGCTGCGGCCGAAGCCGTCGGTGCCCAGCACCTTGTAGACGCGCCCCTTGGGCACGTAGGCGCGAATCTGCTCGGCGTAGTTCTTCATGTAGTCGGTGGACGCGACCACCGGCCCGGCGTACGCGCCCAGCTGCCGCGTGACGAAGGCGCTGCGCGCCTCGGCGGTCGGGTGCAGCAGGTTCCAGCGCTCGCAGTCCTGGCCATCGCGGGCCAGCTCGTTGAAGCTGGGGCAGCTCCAGACGTTGGCCGCCACGCCCCAGTCGGACTCCAGCAGCTGCCTGGCGGCCATGCTCTCGCGCAGGATGGTGCCGCTGCCCAGCAGGTTGACACGCGGCCCGCGGGCCGTACCGTCCTCCAGCAGGTACATGCCCTTGATGATCTGCTCCTCGGTGCCCGGCCTCAGACCGGGCATCGGGTAGTTCTCGTTGAGCAAGGTGATGTAGTAGTAAATGTTGTCCTGCTGCTCGACCATGCGCTTCAGGCCGTGGTGCAGGATGACGCCGACCTCGTGCGCGAAGCTGGGGTCGTAGCTGATGCAGTTGGGAATGGTGCCGGCCAGGATGTGGCTGTGGCCGTCTTCGTGCTGCAGGCCCTCGCCGTTCAGCGTGGTGCGGCCCGAGGTGCCGCCGAGCAGGAACCCGCGCGCCTGCATGTCGCCCGCCGCCCAGGCCAGGTCGCCGATGCGCTGGAAGCCGAACATGGAGTAGTAGACGTAGAACGGGATCATGATGCGGTTGTTCGTCGAGTACGACGTCGCCGCGGCGATCCAGCTGCTCATGCCGCCGGCCTCGTTGATGCCCTCCTGCAGGATCTGGCCGTCCTGCGCCTCGCGGTAGTACATGACCTGATCCTTGTCGACCGGCGTGTACTGCTGCCCCTCGGGGTTGTAGATCCCGATCTGGCGGAACAGCCCTTCCATGCCGAAGGTGCGCGCCTCGTCGACCAGGATCGGGACCGTGCGCGGACCGAGTTCCTTGTCGCGCAGCAATTGCGTCAGGAAGCGCACGTAGGCCTGCGTGGTGCTGATCTCGCGGCCCTCGGCGGTGGGCTCCAGCACCGCCTTGAAGGTTTCCAGCGGCGGCACGGCAAAGCTCTCGTCGGCACGTGTGCGCCGCTTGGGCAGGTAGCCGCCCAGCGCGGCACGGCGCTCGTGCAGGTAGCGCATCTCGGGCGTGTCGTCGGCCGGCTTGTAGAACGGGATCTTGTCCAGCTCGCTGTCGGGAATGGGGATGTTGAAACGATCGCGGAAGTAGCGCAGGTCGTCGTCGGTGAGCTTCTTGGCCTGGTGGGCGGTGTTCTTGCCCTCGCCGGCCTTGCCCATCCCGTAGCCCTTGACCGTCTTGATCAGCAGCACCGTCGGCTGCCCCTTGGTCTTGACGGCGCTGTCGAAGGCCGCGTACACCTTGTGCGAATCGTGCCCGCCGCGGCGCAGGTTCCAGATGTCCTGGTCGCTCATGTTGGCGACCATCTCCAGCGTGCGCGGGTCACGCCCGAAGAACTGCTTGCGCACGAACGCACCGTCGTTGGCCTTGAACGCCTGGTAGTCGCCGTCGAGGGTTTCGAGCATGATCTTGCGCAGCACGCCGCCCTTGTCGGCCGCCAGCAGCTTGTCCCAGGCCGAGCCCCAGATCAGCTTGATGACGTTCCAGCCGGCGCCGCGGAAGTCTCCCTCGAGTTCCTGGATGATCTTTCCGTTGCCACGCACCGGCCCATCCAGCCGCTGCAGGTTGCAGTTGATGACGAACACGAGGTTGTCCAGCTTCTCGCGCGCGGCCAGGCCGATCGCGCCGAGGCTTTCCGGCTCGTCCATCTCGCCGTCGCCGCAGAAGACCCACACCTTGCGCTTGGAGGTGTCGGCGATGCCGCGCGCGTGCAGGTACTTCAGGAAGCGCGCCTGGTAGATCGCCATCAGCGGGCCCAGGCCCATCGAGACGGTCGGGAACTGCCAGAACTCCGGCATCAGCTTGGGGTGCGGGTAGCTCGACAGGCCCTTGCCGTTGACCTCCTGGCGGAAGTTCAGCAACTGCTCTTCGGTCAGCCGGCCTTCGAGGAAGGCCCGGGCATAGATGCCCGGCGCGCTGTGGCCCTGGATGTAGAGCAGATCGCCGCCGTGCTGCCCGTCGTCGGCATGCCAGAAGTGGTTGAAGCCGGCCGCGAACATGTGCGCCACTGACGCGAACGAGCTGATGTGCCCGCCCAGGTCGCCACCGTCCTCGGGGTGCAGCCGGTTGGCCTTGACCACCATGGCCATGGCGTTCCAGCGCATGTAGGCGCGCAACCGGCCTTCGAGCTCCAGGTTGCCGGGGCTGTGCGCCTCCCGTGCAGGCTCGATGGTGTTGACGTACCCGGTGTTGGCCGAGAAAGGAAGGTCGATGCCCTCTTGCCGCGCCTGCTCGAGCAACTGCTCCAGCATGAAGTGGCCGCGCGCCGGTCCTTCGGTTTCGATCAGCGCAACCAGCGCATCCAGCCACTCACGGGTTTCCTGTGCGTCGCTGTCCTGGGAGGCCACCTGCAAGGGGGATTGAGGCACGGCGGACATGGTCTGGTCTCCTGTTCGAAGTGAATCGTCGTGAGCCCCAAGTGTGGCACACATCCATGTGATTTCAAATAGTGCTTATCGATCTCACGATGTGATATATGACATCTGCGCCGGCGTCCGATAATCGCCCGATGGTGACCCGCCCTCCGTCCGCGCCCTTGCGCTCGGCCCTTCCGAGCCGGCTGCAGCGTCTGGCGGGTCGCTGGTGGCGCCGGCAGTCGGCGGCGCGGCAGGACCGCTTCGTGACCGTGGCGCCTCTGGTGTCGGTGCTGTT
>Ga0316188_10001659_pt1 | contig 10569 bp, 11 predicted proteins | sample Phiworburrow1_MG_FD_204933 | JGI IMG/M metagenome (GOLD analysis project Ga0316188, IMG submission 204933) | Coastal sediment microbial communities from Maine, United States - Phippsburg worm burrow 1 | ecosystem: Environmental > Aquatic > Marine > Coastal > Sediment | place: USA: Maine... | reverse complement strand
TGACCAGGGTCCTGCTCTGCTGGTCAACGGCTGGACTATCACCCGTCTCGATACAAACCGGATAACCAGGATTGCCGAACTGATCGAATCGAACACCGCCATCGAACAATGGCCGCAAGATTTTTTTCAGGTAACAGACAATATTCAACGGCGTGATATTTTGCTTAACGATAATGCAAACGATGGCGACGCGTTGCGAGCACTTGCCGAACGGGGCGAGGAAAACATCTATGGAGAAATCGTCTCTTCCAGTCTGCGCGGTCGTGGTGGCGCCGGTTTCTGTACCTGGAAAAAATGGTCTCTGTGCAAACAGGCTGAAACTGAGCAGCGTTACGTGGTCTGCAATGCCGACGAAGGTGAACCGGGCACATTCAAAGACCGGGTATTACTCAATAGTTATGCTGACCGAGTCTTTGAAGGGATGACTCTATGTGCTGGTATCATCGGTGCGACTCAGGGTTTCCTCTATCTGCGCGGAGAATACCGTTACCTGCGCGAGCCACTCCAACGAGTTTTACAGAAACGGCGCGCAGCCGGTCTGCTGGGCAAGACTATCCTCGGCAGAGACGGATTCGATTTTGATATCGAGATCCACATGGGTGCAGGTGCTTATATCTGCGGCGAAGAATCCTCGCTCATCGAATCACTGGAAGGCAAACGTGGCATCCCGCGCAATCGCCCGCCTTTCCCGGTAACCCAGGGTTACTGTGATAAACCAACGGTGGTCAATAACGTCGAGACCTTTATGGCGGCAGCATCGATCGCCGTCCACGGCGCCGACTGGTTCCGCTGTGCCGGCAGCGAACAGTCCACTGGTACAAAACTGCTCAGTATCTGCGGTGACTGTGAACGCCCGGGCATCTACGAATACCCGTTTGGCGTTTCCATCCGGCAGATCCTCGACGACTGCGGCGCTAAAGATAGTCAGGCGGTGCAGGTTGCGGGCGCCGCCGGTTTTACTATTCCAGCAGAGGAATTTGATCGTCTGATTGCCTTTGAAGATGTCTCCACCGGAGGCTCCTTCATAATATTCGACCAGTCGCGCAACCTGCTGGACATGGTGCAGAACTTCACATCCTTTTTCGTCCACGAGAGCTGCGGTCTCTGTACCCCCTGCCGCGTTGGCGGCTCGTTACTGAAAGACCTGGTGGACAAGGTGCACGCCGGTGATGCAGGCCAGTATGATCTCGGCGAGATGTACAGTATCGGTATGCTGATGCGCAACAGCAGTCTTTGCGGTCTAGGTACAACAGCCCCAAACCCGGTACTCGACACCCTGAGCAAGTTCCCGCAGATCTATCAGCAGCGACTGAAACAGAGCGGTTATGAACCTGCCTTCGACCTGGATGCATCGCTGCAGGAGGCGCGTGAGATCAGCGGCCGTGATGACGCAGCAGCCCATATCAAAAGTGAATAATGAGTATTGAGCAATGACGACCGGCAAAACCTATAAACTCGACGGCAAATCCATCCCATTCGAAGATGGCGATACCATCATGGATGCCGCCCTGCGAGCCGGTGCTTATATCCCGCACCTCTGCCATAACCCGGAGTTCACCCCGCATGGCAGCTGCCGCGTCTGCATCGTTAATGTGAATGGCAGATACCTGTCAGCCTGCACACAACCTGCAGTAGATAACATGCAGATAGATAACAGCTCGGAAGAGATCATGAGCCAGCGCCGCGCGTTGTTGCAGATGCTTTTCGTCGAAGGAAATCATGTCTGTCCCGGCTGTGAAAAAAGTGGCGCCTGCCAGTTACAGGCGGTCGCCTACTACACCAACATGCTGTCACCGCACTTCACCCATTTTTTTCCGCAACGTTCTGTGGATGCCTCGCATGCCGATACCGCCATCGATTACAACCGCTGTATCCTGTGCGAACTTTGCGTTCGCGCCAGCCGCGATGTCGACCATAAAAATGTTTTTGCGATCAACGGACGCGGCATAGACAGTCACCTGGTGGTCAACTCGGCTACCGGCAAACTCGGCGACAGTACTTTTTCTGTTCATGACAAAGCTGCACACGTCTGTCCGGTGGGCGCCATCATGCCCAAACACGGTGCTTATGAAAAACCCATCGGTGAACGCCTGTATGACAGGCAGCCAATCAATATCGTCGGTGATGTGGCCGCGCACGAACAGGACGAGGAAGTTTGATCATGAGTGAAAATAAACAGGCAGCTAAAATCAGGGTAGCGACAGCATCTCTATGCGGCTGCTTCGGCTGCCACATGTCACTTCTCGACATCGATGAACGCATCCTCGAACTGGTGGAAAAAGTCGAGTTCGACCGCTCCCCCATCACCGATATCAAAACCGTTGGGCAATGTGACGTCGGTATCATCGAAGGCGGCGTCGCCAATGCTGAAAACGTCGAAGTGCTGCGTGAGTTTCGCCAGAACTGCAGGATCCTGGTGGCATTCGGTGCCTGTGCGGTCAATGGCGGTATTCCAGCCATGCGCAACAGTTTCACCGTGAAACAATGTCTCGAAGAATCTTATGTTGACGGCATAGGTGTCGATAACCCGATGATACCCTGCGACCCGGAAATACCTATGCTGCTGAACAAGGTGCACCCGATTCACGAAGTGGTGAAAGTCGATTACTTCCTGCCCGGCTGCCCGCCATCCGGTGACACCATATGGACATTCCTGATGGAACTGATCGAAGGTAAACCGATCAGTTTCCCTTATCAGCAGATACATTACGATTAATCAGCGGCACCTAAGCTTAACGGAACGATACAATGACTACACCACTTGAAACCGCCGACCACCCGGAACAACTCGAACGCATCGTCATCGAGCCGCTCACCCGTGTCGAAGGCCACGGCAAAGTCACACTACTGCAGGATGAAAACAAGCACATAAAGCAGGCGCGTCTGCACATCGTCGAGTTTCGCGGTTTTGAAAAATTCATCCAGGGCCGTCCCTACTGGGAACTGCCGGTACTGGTACAACGCCTGTGCGGCATCTGCCCGGTGAGCCATCACCTGGCGGCAGCAAAAGCCTGCGACATGCTGGTCGGTGCGCGCGATCTAACGCCGACAGCAGAAAAAATCCGCCGCCTGATGCATTTTGGCCAGACCCTGCAATCACATGCCCTGCATTTTTTCCACCTGTGTTCGCCCGACCTGCTGTTCGGCTTCGACGATGTAGTTCGTCATCGCAATATCGTCGGTGTCATCGAAGATCATCCCGAGATCGCTAAACAGGGTGTGCTGCTGCGCAAGTACGGACAGGAAGTGATTCGCCTCACCGCTGGCAAACGCATCCATGGCACCGGCGCCATCCCCGGCGGTGTCAACAAATCATTGAACCGCGAAGAGATAGACTACCTGCTAAAAGACATCGATAAGATCGTGCAGTGGAGTGTCGATGCAGTGGCCCTGATCAAACGAATCTTTTTTGAACAGCTCGATTACCACATGGCATTTGCCAGCATCGACAGCAGTATGATGAGCATGATCGCCGAAGACGGCGCCTTCGATATCTATCATGGTGGTTTGCGTGCAGTCGACAAAAATGGCAATACTATTTTCGACCACGTGGATTACACGTGTTACAACGACTACATCAAGGAAGGCGTGAAAAACTGGAGCTACATGAAGTTTCCCTTCATCGAATCCATCGGTGCTGAAAACGGCTGGTACCGTGTCGGACCACTGGCGCGAGTGAACAACTGCGATTTCTTTACTACCCCGCTGGCAGAGAAAGAACGCATCGAATTCAAGGCGGTCGGCAATGGCAAACCGGTGCAGTCATCACTTGCCTATCACTGGGCACGTCTGATCGAACTGCTGCACTGCAGCGAGTCGATTAATGAACTGCTGCATGATCCCGACATCAGCGGCACCGACCTGCTCAATAAAGGCGACATGCAGCACACCGGCATCGGCGTTCTCGAAGCACCGCGCGGCACCCTGTTCCACCATTACGAGATCGATGACGACAGCATTGTCACCAGGGCCAACCTCATCGTCTCCACCACCAACAACAACCAGGCGATGAACGAATCTATCCGTCAGGTCGCCAGCAACTATCTCGACGGCAACCAGCTGACCGAACCGCTGCTCAACCAGATCGAAGTGGCGATACGCGCCTACGATCCGTGCCTGTCATGTGCCACCCATGCCATGGGTAAGATGCCGCTTGAGATCAGCCTGGTCAACGAAAAAGACGAGATCATCGACCGGCTGGAAAAACGTGTCGACGGCAACATCAGAAGGACGCTCTGAGATCAAGCCAGCAGCGACTTTAATCTTTACCTGGGGCAACCCGTCACGCGGTGACGATGCCATCGGCCCTGAAATATACCAGCAGCTCAAAAAACTAGAGCTTGAGAATGTCGAACTGCAGACTGATTTCCAGCTGCAGATAGAACATGTCATCGATCTTGAAGACCGTGAGCGCATACTGTTTATCGATGCCAGCGTTTCCGCCACAGCACCCTTCGAATTTAATCGGATATATGCCGAACAGGATGACAGCTACACCACTCACGCTATGAGCCCGCAGTCCCTACTCAGTGTTTATGAAAAGGTAAACAAACAGGCAGCACCGCCGGCTTTTATGTTTTCGGTTCGTGGTTATGCTTTTGATCTGGGTTTGCCCATTTCTAACAAAGCTGCGTTCAATCTTGATAAGGCCATGTTTTTTATAAAAAAACAGATAATAAATAACGATACTAAACACTGGCAGAAAACGATACAAAACCTCAATCCAGAGAACGTGTATTTTTAGATATTACATAAAAGATACTCCACTTTAACTAGCAACAAGCTAATAGCTGATGGAGTGTTCACTCAGGCCTTTGTGACAGCACTTTAGAGTTAACATGAATGAATGTTAACCAATTTCTATTAATATAATGATAATGGCATTCTAAATGGGTGTTATTATTCAAGCTTGCTTATGTAAAGCGGATTTCCCACAAGCAGGTCAGGCCATTGATTTCGAGCTCTTCCTGCCTGTCTTTCGCTGGACCCAACCCCTAACCCCAGGTAGTTACGATGTCAAATGCCACAGAGTACGTTAATCACATGTATTCATTATACCAAGGAAGAGCAGCTGTGACGGTAGGCGTAAACAACGAGTTAAAAACGGTTCACCCTTTTGTTTACGAAAATGGCTACAAAATACCAATTGGCCTTATCGCTATGTCCGCAAGTGATGTTAGCACTCCGACAGAAGTTGATCTTTATCACGTAAGTGCTTTTATACCAGGAAAAGGCCAGGGGTCTGAAATAATGAACTTTCTGTGCAAAGTAGCTGACCAATACGGCGTCCGTTTATGTATTGAAGCTAAAGCTCAGTTTAACGGAAATGAGACCCTGAGCAATACAGGCCTGACACGCTGGTATCGTAAATTTGGATTTAAAGGATATAGCATAATGTACAGAGAGCCTGATCACATTCGCCTGTAGTTGTTAACTTGAAATTTTTCATATGCTTAGCGCAAAACTGAAGCGCGGATGGTGTATTAAGGCTAAAAATATAAGATTAGATTAATTTTTCAATCACAATTTACTAATTATCTTTTGACCTGAATCAATAACATATATCATGCTCATGCTTATGCTTATCATTATTAAAGGAGGTGTGATATGTCATTATTAACTATAATAATTATGCTAGCATTACTAGCAACCATTATTACCCTTATGTGGGGTCTTGGCTCAATGTCAAAAGGTGGAAAGTACGATGAAACACACAGTGAAAAACTGATGTTTACTCGTATAGCCCTACAGGCGTTTGCAGCTGTTATGCTATTAATCGCCGTGTATATGACTACATCCTGATACTCGCCAAGGTTTACAGTGTATTTATTCGGTGTTATAAAGAACATCATATAGTCTTTTTATTATGCAAAGAATCCGGTGATGATTTATATAGTCAGTGTCTTTTTGATTTCATTTACCATGTCAATTAAACTTGGGCAAGTTTAATTGTATCTTCGCTCCCCTATTACGTTATTTAAGAAGACACCTATAGTGGAAACCAAACCAGCTCGCCGCATAGAAGATAATATAAAGCCTAAGGACCCAGCGTCACATAAACTGAATCTAGATCGTAGAATTAAAAACAATGAACGTCGCGTGAGTGACAATCCCAATTACACGGGACCGGTGCGAAGATTTATTATCGATAGAAGGATGCGCACCCGTGATCGCCGAGTATCTGACTGAATAAACCCTCCCTGTATCGCGCAAAATCAGATATAACAGGCCTATCTTAAATTTAAATAAATCTCCTCCACCAGCATTCTGTCTAATATACTTTATGCATCGTTACCAGAAATGATTAAAAAGTGAATCACTTTAACTACCTATTTTTTATCTTGGCTATATTCATATTAGGCGGTTGCTCGGGAACCACACCGATCAATGATCTCTCATTGCCGCCAGTAAGTACCATCGAAGGTATTGTTACCAAAATAGATAAGAGCGGATTCATGCTAAAAGATAGTTCAGGTTCAATATACGTAAGAGCGGAAATGCCAGGTGATAAAAAACTCGATATCTCAGTCGATGAACAGATTACTGTCTACGGCAACCTGCAGGGTGGCACTAAAAAAGTGTTCGATGGTTATGTCATCAGAAAAACATCGGGCGAACAGATAATCATAACCAATCCATCACCGCATTTCGGTTTCATCCTGCAAACATCATTCAAATGACCGGCCACGTACCTTGTTACCAGTTTTATACTAAGTCGCAAAGGCCAGGTAAAGTTTAAGGAGGCCAATAGTCGCAGCGATGCCGATGATTCCCATCAAGACCGTGCTGCCATGATTATTACGCCAGCCGCGCAGTACCCAGTAACTTTCTAGACCGATAAAACCAGCTGCCGCTCCATAAGCGATAAAAAGTGCCTTGTTCTCGATATCCGAGGACAGGATGAATACAATATAAAAGCTAAAGGCAACAGCGATTGGCACCAGTGAAAATATCCAGTTACCTGCCTCACTCGAATCCCTGTTCGTCGTCAACAGCTTCTTCAGCTTATTTTTCTCTGGCATATTCCTCTCCTCACAAATGTTAAAAAAATCAGTTTAACAAACAGTTGGAACCGGTTATTGACCGAGGTCAACTGCTTAGAAATTTAAAGTTTACCTGACACTGGATATCCAGCAGACGGTTGAACACAATAACTTACGATGACCACCGAAGATGCCGCTGACTTCTACCCGCTTCCCTTCCTTGTCTAATTTCGCCAGTAGAGACAACTGAAAACCCTGAGAAACGAATAGATCCGTACCTGCTTTACGGCAGTCCGTTGTTCTCTGTTGGCAACTGGAGCGTCACGTATCAGTGCACTAACTTTAGCGTCGGTAATGATCCAGCCGGTTCCCCGTCGGTCTCACTGTCACCCAGATCATCGATGGCAGTTACCGGTACATCGATGACGTTGGCGCCATCTATAACGGTCGTCTCGTGGAGATAAATTCAAGTTTAACGGCGGTATATCCGGTGATTACACAGAAAGAGGCACCATGGTCGTCACTGGCAACAGTGCCACCAAGACTTCAAACTAGCTAAGTGTCAGCGATAATACTGTGGGAGGTAGCTGTTCTGATATTCTGCAAAAGCTCTGAAGATGATGTTTCGATACAAAAAAGCAGCTAAATCGCTTGATGATTTTACTGACAGACTGCCCGTTACAAAGGGAACTTTAGAGTATATCTAGCGGTTTTGTCGTATTGCTGACGTTAACCATCGTTTTCCGGCGCAGCCTCCAAATTGCCGTTATCGCCAGTAATCTCAGCGATGATCGAGATAACCGTATTGCGGCCAGACTCTTTCGACTGGTACATGGCCATATCGGCATGCCTGACGAGCTCGTCGATATCAGTTTGGCCAGCGGTTACGCCAAAACTGGCGGTGATTTTAAATTGCTCTTCATTGAAGATAATCGCTGTCTCGGCGATAACCCGGCGTAACTCCTCTGCCAGTTTCGCCGCTTTGTGCGGCGATGTTGCCGGTAACAGCATACCGAATTCCTCGCCGCCAAGACGGGCAAACACATCTGACTTCCTCAGTCTTTGCAGCATGATCTTACCGATTTGCTTTAAAGCCGCGTCGCCTGCAGCATGGCCAAAACTGTCGTTAATTTTTTTAAAGTTATCGACATCCATGATAATCATTGCAAGTTCTTCGTTATTACGCTGACTATGATTTACCAGGACCTTGCCATATTCATAGAAAGCACGCCGATTATATAATCCGGTCAATTCATCAAAACGGGCGAGCTTTTCAGCATCATCCCTGGATTTTTTGAGTTCGTGCGTCATCAGGAAGTTCTGTTGAAGTGCTGAAGAGAGTACGTTTGCTGCACGAATTGCAGAGAGATAGAAGATCACCGCACCAATCGCCATCCCAACAAAAACAAAATCATTCTGAAATAGAAACCACCCAGTAGCAGGCAGCAAGACAGCCGCGAGCGTTACCAGTGTCATAGAACGGTGAGCCGAATACACAGATATTGCGCCTCCTGACATGCCGATCAGAAAATAAAAAATGACAGCCTGATGAATTGGTGAGTCAACAGGCATGATGAGCACGCAACCGACCCCCCATATGAGTGATGACAGGATTAGTGTGGCAAAGTAAGGCTTCTCCCAGGTCAGTATATCCTCACCTTCCGGTTTTATCTGCCGATAACGGGTAAATATGTAGAGCCTTGCCAAAGCAGTCGTGAAGAGAACCGTAAACCAGCCAAGCAGGACCGTGTGGTCTTGTGCCGACCAGAGAATTGCTGACAGTAATATTGCGTTAAATGTACTGATGAATAAAGCAGGGTAAGACTGATGGAAGAGCAGTTGTAATTTTTCAGCTCGTGCCATGACGTTCAGGTTTGGGAAAACATTTTTTTCTTCGGTGAGGATCATGTTGCAACTACTTTTCCATGTGATATATCTGGGCAAATAAATTTATTATAACCTTATAACTTATAGCATAACTTTCTTATTTCACAGACCAGTAAATACTTCTGAAAATGATCAGTCATTCATCGAACGTCTCAGTTTTATCTATTTTTAATGCTTAAAAACTAAATTTCCCTGAGCGCCTATGATTTACACGACTTTTATAAATATCTCTTAAATAAGCAACTATAATTTATTAACGATAATGTCAGGTACTTGAATAATCGGCGAGTACCGGAAGAAAGATTCAGGGGTTAGTTAACATGGCGATGATCATACAGACTGTGGACGGCGTAGTTTCAAACAGATTCGAGATAAAGCCACCTGGGCTCAGACTGGGACGAACTGCCGAAAACCAGGTACAGATAGATGACCTGGCGGTGAGTACTGAGCATGCTCAAATAATTTGTGAGATCGATCACCAGGGTGAAACCGTTTATTTTCTTGAAGACCTTGGCAGCACCAATGGTTCCTTTATCAATGATGCAAAAATAAAAAAACAGCAGTTACATCATAACGACAGCCTGCGTATCGGCTGGAATACGTTCAAGTTTATCGATGAAAACGAAGTGGACCTGGAAAAGACCAGCAAGATCAAAAAAAGCTGGATACCCGGTATCTACTATACCAAGTAACTGCGGCTGAGCATTGGTCAGCAGACGAAGAGTATCGAGTGTTAAGGAAACTGCTTTCCGTCCGCCTATTCTTTCACCATCTCCATCAGTTTTTTCCAGGCTGAGATCACGGACGTTCCTGCCTGAGATCTGTCACCTCGCTGCAATTCAGGCGGCAGTTTCTTGTGATGTATCACCCATTCCGGATGCCCTTTAGGAAATTCAGCGAGGTGGTCAAAAAACAGGTAACCGTTTACCGGCACACCGGGGATACAGGCGGAGACTGTCTTGACCTGAAAATCAAGATCAGAAAACGGATTTTTGAATTGGTAACTCCTTTTCCCCAGCATCTGGGTCCAGTCATCGATATTGTCAGCACAGAAAATCTTGCCGGGAAACCGTTTGTATATCAGCAGGCTAATACCATGAGGATGCAGGATCAGCCGATCTATGGTGAAATAATGACCTAACCCGTCCTGCCACTGGATGTTGGACATCTGTTTCAGCCCCAGGCGATTGAGGCGGTAACTCGTTTTAAAGTTCAGCCAGCTGTTTCTGATACTGTGGCGGACCAGGTAAATGACCATGGCCATCATCACCAGCACCACGACGATCGCTATTACCAGCAGTTCTGTCGACTGAAAAGTCACTTGTGTCATTTCACTTATCGTCATATAAACATCAGGAAAAACTGTCTTTTCCTGCTAGTCAGTATTAAAAACGGAGCGAACCGACTTTAACATAGATGGCAGCATAATCCATCAAAACGGCAGGCACTGTCACAGCTGCAGTACCCGGTCCTCTTCATTTTTGTTTCCTCTAGCAAAGACCCGCTTTTTGACCTGTTTGGTCTGTATAATATCTGCCACACAGCAGCCGTTTTATCGAGACAATAACGTGATCAGTATTGGCAAGACTTACACACTAGATGTAATAAAAACCGTAGATTTTGGCTTTTACCTTGATGCCGGCAGTCTCGGCGAGGTTTTATTGCCACGTAAATATGGACCTGATGATTTTGCTACCGG
>Ga0316188_10001658_pt1 | contig 10587 bp, 8 predicted proteins | sample Phiworburrow1_MG_FD_204933 | JGI IMG/M metagenome (GOLD analysis project Ga0316188, IMG submission 204933) | Coastal sediment microbial communities from Maine, United States - Phippsburg worm burrow 1 | ecosystem: Environmental > Aquatic > Marine > Coastal > Sediment | place: USA: Maine... | reverse complement strand
GCGTCGTTGCTCCGTGACCGCGGCGCTCGGCACACCTCGTGTGCCCTTCTGGCGTGATGTCAGAGTCCTCAAGTGGGTCGCGCAGATCGTGGTCGTGGCGATCGCGGTCGCGATCGTCGTCTGGTTGTACGGCAACTACGTCGAGAACTCCTCACGTCAGAACATCCCCACCGACATGGGGTTCCTCGACAACCCGGCCAACTTCCAGATCACGGCCAATTCCCTGTCGCAGAACGCCCCCGTTCGCGACGCCCTCTACCAGGGCTTCCTGAACACACTCCGCGTGTCTGTCGTGGCCATCGTGGCGGCGACGGTCCTCGGCACGATCATCGGCATCGCCCGACTCTCGACGAACTGGGTCGTGCGTCAGCTCGCCACCGTCTATGTCGAAGCGGTGCGGAACATCCCCTTGGCGTTGTTCCTGACGGCCGGCTTCCTCGTCGTCGTCCTCGGGGTGTTCCCGCAGGTGACCGACGCGTGGGACCTCGCCGGTCTCGCCGTCGTGTCGAACCGTGGTGTCGCGGTTCCGTGGTTCGAGGGTTCCGGCGCGGGCCTGCTCCTGCTCCTCGGTGCAGGTGCCCTCGCATGGTTCGGTGCCGCGAAGTGGAGAGGTCGCGTCGCCGACCGGACGGGTGCACTCCCTCGTTCCGGTCTGTGGGGATTCGGTGCGTTCGCCGTCGTCGTCGCGATCGGTTGGGGCATCTTCGGCTACTCCTCCACGCTTCCCTCGCTGGACGGCCGCGGCACGATCGGCGGCATCCGGATCGACCCGTCGTTCTTCGCACTGTTCTTCGCGCTGACGATCTACACGGCAAGTCACATCGCCGAGATCGTCCGCGGGTCGATCCAAGCGGTTGATCGAGGCCAGGCCGAAGCCGCCGACGCGGTCGCACTGAGCAGCTTCCAGCGCATGTGGTACGTCATCCTCCCGCAGGCGCTGCGCATCGGCCTCCCACCGATCGGCAACCAGTACCTCAACCTGATCAAGAACTCGTCACTCGGCGCGGCCATCGGCTACTACGACCTGACACTCGTCGCCAAGACGACCGTCGGCAACGGCTCGCCCGCCGTGCCGGTCTTCTTCCTGGTCATGGTGGTGTACATCTCGATCTCCCTGGTCGTGTCGGCCCTGGTCAACGTGCTCAATCGACGCATGGCGCTGGTGGAACGATGAGCGACACTCGCACCTGGGTGCGACACAACCTCTTCCGCACCCGGCGCGACGCGGTCCTCACGATCGTGTTCGGGCTGCTCGCGCTCTGGCTGCTCTACAAGACACTCCGCTTCATCTTCGTCACCGGTCGGTGGACGATCATCGAGGTCAACCTCCAACTGCTGATGATCGGCCGATACCCCGAAGCACACGTGCTTCGACTCGCGGTGACCATCGTGGTCCTGGCCCTGTGGGGTGGGTTGCTCGCCGGCTTCATCCGCGGGCGACAGGTGCGCTCGGGCCGGATGACGGCGGCCGACTCGAAGCTCACCCGCGCACGGGTCGTCGATCTCGTCGGGCGTCTCTGGATCCCGATCGCTCTCGTGATCCTCCTGCTGCTGCTCACGTCGACACCGGGCCCGTGGATCATGGTGGGGCTGGCCCTCGTCGCCGCGCTCGTCGGCCGCCTCCTGGGGCCGTTCGCAGGGCGGCTGCGACTTCCCCCGATCGGCTCGCTGCTCGTCGTCTTCGTCTTCGGAGCGATTCCGGTCGCCCTGTACTTCTACGTCGTGACCGCTGTCGGCTTCGACGGGTGGGGCGGATTCATGCTCAACCTGTTCCTGGCGGTCTGCTCGATCATCCTGTGTTACCCGCTCGGCGTGCTGCTGGCGCTCGGGAGGCGGTCCGGCCTGCCACTCGTCCGCCTCGTGTGCACCACCTACATCGAGGTGATCCGGGGGGCACCGCTGTTCGTACTGCTGTTGCTCGCGAACGTGGCGCTCGGGTTCTTCGTTCCCGACAGCCTCGCTCCGGCCACGTCGACGCGGGCCATCGTGGTCTTCACGTTCTTCACGGCTGCGTACATGGCCGAGATCATCCGCGGTGGCCTGCAGTCGGTGCCGCGTGGGCAGATCGAGGCGGCCAAGGCGGTGGGCCTGTCGCCGATCCGCCAGACCGGTTACATCGTGCTGCCACAGGCGCTCCGCAACGTGATCCCTGCCCAGATCGGGCAGCTGATCAGCCTCTTCAAGGACACCACCCTGGCCGGCATCGCGATGGGCCTCTTCGAACTCCTGCAGGTGTCGGGCGCGATCACCTCGCAGCCCGAGTTCCGCGGCCAGGGCCTCATCGCCGAAACCCTGACATTCGCGGCACTGATGTTCTGGGTGGTGTCGTACACGATGAGCCGAGAGAGCCAACGGCTCGAGAAACGACTGGGAGTAGGGATCCGATGACCGACCAGCACGACGACGCTGCAGTGTTCGACGACGCCACGGCGATGACGGGAACTCGTGACGTGATGATCGAGATCGAACACGTCGACAAGTTCTTCGGCGACTTCCAGGCGCTGAAGGACATCAACCTCAAGGTCGGCGCCCAGGAGGTGGTCGTGGTGATCGGTCCGTCGGGGTCGGGCAAGTCGACGCTGATCCGTTGCATCAACCGCCTCGAGGAGCACGACAGCGGGCGCATCGTCGTCGACGGCACCGAACTCTCCAACGACATCCGCAACATCCAGGAGATCCGCCGCGAGACCGGCATGGTCTTCCAGTCGTTCAATCTGTTCCCACACCTCAGCGTGCTCGACAACATCACGCTCGCTCCGCGCAAGGTACGGCGCATGCCGAAGGCGAAGGCGGAGGCACTCGGAATGGAACTGCTCGAGATGGTCAAGATCCCCGAACAGGCGAGCAAGTACCCGGGCCAGATGTCGGGCGGCCAGCAGCAGCGAGTGGCGATCGCGCGCGCTCTCGCGATGAACCCCAAGGTCATGCTCTTCGACGAACCCACTTCGGCACTCGACCCCGAGATGATCGGCGAGGTGCTGGACACGATGAAGGAACTCGCCCGATCGGGCATGACGATGATCGTCGTCACCCACGAGATGGGGTTCGCCCGCGAGGTCGCCGACCGTGTGGTGTTCATGGCCGACGGCCAGATCGTCGAGGTCGGGACGCCGGAACACTTCTTCGAGAGCCCCAGCGAGGACCGCACGAAGCTGTTCCTGTCGCAGATCCTCTGAGAAGTCGAGCTGCGCGGCCCGTCGGCGACGATCCTCTGCCACACTCTCGGCCGTGACCGACGCCGACACGACACCCCCCGACGCGCCGCGCCGCCGACACCTCAAGTGGATCGTGGTCGGTGCGATCGGATTCGCCGCCCTGCTCTTCGGCGGCATCCTGCTCTACGCCTACGTGCTGAACGATTCACCAGACGAGCTCGATGCCGGTGACCTGAGCAATGCCCTCGTGGCCACCGTGCCCGAGACGGCGGCGGACACCGTCGCCGATCCGGTCCCGGATTCGGTGGCGGATTCGGTGGCGGATTCGGTGGCGGATTCGCAGGCCACGACCGACCCGGCGCAGGTCGCACCGGCCGGCGAGTTCGACGGCGACTGGGTGCCGACCGACGCCTCCGAGTTCGGCTACCGGGTCGAAGAAGTGCTCGCCGGGATCAGCACGACGGCGGTCGGTCGCAGCAACGACATCGACGGTGTGCTGACAATCGACGGGACGACCGCGACGGCGGTCGACGTTGAAGTGCAGATCGACAGCATCAAGAGCGACAGCGCGCTTCGCGACGGCAAGTTCGCGGGCAGCATCATGAACGCCGACGAGTTCCCCACCGCCACGTTCAGCCTCACCGAGCCGATCGAGTTCGGTGTGATCCCCGTCGGCGACGAGCAGGTCACCGCCACCGCGACCGGCGAGCTCACGCTGCGCGGCGTCACGAATCCGGTGACGTTCGACGTCACCGCCCAGACCACCGACGGCCGCATCGGCGTGCTCGGGTCGATCCCGGTCGTGTTCGCCGACTACGGCATCGACAATCCGTCGTTCGGCCAGGTCAAGACGGAGGACGACGGCCTCGTCGAGTTCGTGCTGGTCTTCGAGCGCCCCACCTGAGCTCGTACTGCGCCAGGCAGCGCAGTCGGGTCGTTCGGCTCTGGTCGTCGAGGGGTTGTCGACACATCGTTGAGGTGTCCGACCACGAGATGGGGGAGAAATGAGATTTCGACGAGTCATCACCGTGTTGGCCGTTCCGCTGGTGTTCTCGTTCGTGGCCGCTTCGTGCGGGAGTGACGACAGCTCCTCGGACAGCACCGCCGCCGCCGGTGGCACGGGTGCAACGATTGTGGACGATGGTGGCGGGGAGGCAGATGCCACAGAACCCGTCGAGGCCGAAGGCGATGTCGACACGTCGGTGGTGGCCGAGACCGACCCTCCCGTGTACGGCGGTTCGATCGTGATGGGGTTGGAGGCAGAGGCCACCGGTCTGCGCCCATGGGATGACGCTTGCGGGGAGCCGTGCGTGAACATCGCGAGGACGATCTTCGACGTCTTGATCCAGCAGAACGGCGATGGCGAGTACGAGGGCTACCTGGCCGACTCGATCACGCCGAACGAGGACTTCACGGTCTGGACGATGAAGCTGCGTCCTGACATCACGTTCCACAACGGTGTGCCGTTGACAGCGCAGACCATCGTCGACATGTTCGCCATCCAACAGACGGGCGCGATCTCGGCTGGACGGATCGCCACGACCGGACTCACCGGAGTCGAAGCCATCGACGACATGACCGTGGTGTACACATTGAACGCTCCGAACTCGGCGTTCCCGGCGAACCTCAACGCGGTCGAACTCGGCTACGTGTTCGAACCGGCAGCTGCGGCAGCCGATCCGGTGAGCTTCAGCACCTCGCCGGTCGGAACCGGACCGTTCGTGATGCAGAAGCGTGACATCGACAACGAGACCGTCGTGGTTCGCAACGAGAACTACTGGCGAACGGCAGAGAACGGCGATCAGTTGCCGTATCTCGACTCGATCTCGTTCCGTCCGATCCCTGACGAGGGCACTCGACTCGACGCGCTCTTGTCGCGCACGGTCGACGTCATCGAGGCACGACGCGGTGGGGCTGTCCGTGACGCACGCGCCCAGTCGGGAATCGTGCTCTACGAGTTCCAGGGCAACGGCACCGGCGGCGGCATGTACAACACCGCGGTCGCACCATTCGACGATGTCAGGGTGCGTCTGGGCTTGAACCATCTGAACGACCAGAAACGAGTCATCGACGCGCTTGGAGCCGGCGGGATCTCGTTGCCGTCGACACAGTGGTTCTCGAAGGACAGCCCGTGGTGGACCCAAGCCGCCGCCGACGCCTACCCGGCCTTCGACTTCGAGGGCGGCAAGGCGCTGCTGCAGGAGTACATCGACGATCCGACCCGTTCGGACGGCAAGGCTCCCGGTGAGAAGATCGACGTCGAGCTGTCATGTCCCCCGGACCCGACATTGATCGCGGCGATGCAGGTCATCGAGCAGGTGTGGACCGGGAGCGACCTGGTGAACGTGTCGTTGACCCAGTTCGACCAGGCGACGCACATCAACAACGCTGTCAGCGACACCCACAAGGCGCATTGCTGGCGTTGGGGCACCCAGGCCGACCCGAGCGCAGCGCTCAATCCGTTCCTCGCCGATCCGGCGGAATCGGTCGGAAACTTCCCGAACTGGTTCGATCCGGAGGCCTACGGTTGGGCGCTCGAGGCCATCCGAACCGACGACTTCGAGACCCGCAAGGAGCTCTACTCGAAGATCATGGTCCGGATCAACGAACAGGCACCTGTCTGGTACACGGGTGGCACGCCGACGATGATCGCTGCTGACGAATCGATCCGGGGTGTCAACAACTGGACCTTGCCGAGCGGGAATCTCGGCAATGGGACACCTGGCGCGGACACCTACTTCACGGAGATGTTCATCTCGGGCCGATGAGCCGGTGAACCGGGAGTGATGGGTTCGTGACCGACTGTCGGTCCGGAAACTCATCGCGGCCGACCGCGTCGCGCTACGCGCCGGGGACGGGTTGGCTCTTGGCCCACGCATCGGCCAGCGCCGAGTAGCGCCCTCCGGCCGAGACCAACTCGGAGTGGGTACCGAGTTCGACGAGTCGACCGCCGTCGATCACCCCGATCCGGTCGGCCCGCTGGATCGTCGAGAGACGGTGTGCGACGACGATCGTGGTGCGCCCGGTCATCAACGTGTCGAGCGCCCGCTCGACGATGAACTCGGTGCCCGGGTCGAGGTTGCTGGTCGCTTCGTCGAGCACGAGCACCGCCGGATCGACGAGCGCCGCGCGTGCCAACGACACGAGTTGGCGTTCGCCAGCCGACAGGCGCGAGCCGCGCTCGCGCACCTCGGTGTGGATCCCGTCGGGGAACTCGTCGAACCGCTCGAGCGCGCCGATCGCGTCGAACGCCGCTCGGACGTCGTCGTCGGTCGCATCGGCGCGGGCGATGCGGACGTTGTCGGCGACCGTACCCCCGAACAGGAACCCCTCCTGTGGCACGACCACCACCCTGTGACGCAGCGATGCGAGGGTGGCATCACGCAGGTCGACGCCGCCGAAGGTGATCGTGCCCTCGGTCGGGTCGTAGAGACGGGCCATCAGTTTGGCGAGCGTCGACTTGCCCGCCCCGGTCGGCCCGACCAGAGCGAGCCGCTCGCCATCGGCGACGGTGATCGACACGTCCGTCAACACGGCTGTTTCGGTGGCGGGATACCGGAAGCCGACGTGCTCGACCACCAGCGCGCCGTTCGCCGGAAGCTCGTCCGGGCCGTCCTGCACATCGGGCTCGGTGTCGAGAATCCCGAACAGCTTGTTGAGCGCCGCCGCCGACGACTGCACGGTGTTGTACAGCTGTGAGAGTTGCTGCACGGGCTCGAACAACTGGGCGAACAGCAGCACGACGGTGATGATCTGGCCGATCTGCACCTCGTCGTTGGTGTACAACCAGCCGCCGACTCCGACGATGATCGCGGTTGCCAGCACGCCGGCCGTCTCGACGAGTCCGAAGTACCACGTCGACACCCGAACGCTGTGGACGTGCGAGTCGTAGAGCTGTCGGTTCGACTGCTTGAACCGGCGTTGCTGCTCGGGTTCGCGGGCGTAGGCCTGGATGACGCGAACACCGGCGATGCCCTCCTGCAGCGTCGAGAGGTTCTGGCCGATGTTCTCGCGAACGTCGAGGTAGGCCGCGTTCGAATCGCGCTGGAACTTGCGGGACGCGCCGATGATGACCGGCATCACGAGCATCCCGACCAGCGTCAGCTGCCACGACGTGAGCACGGCCAACACGAGCGCGAACCCGACGAGCAGGATCGCCGAGACGAACTGGAGGAGCCCGAACTGGACGAGTTCACCCATCGACTCGACGTCGGACGTCATCCGGGCGACGAGCACGCCCGACTTGTTGCGATCGAAGAACGCCAGCGACTGCTTCTGGATGTGATCGAACACCCGGACGCGCAGTGCGCGCAGGAACCCTTCACCGGCGCGGTTGATGAGGATGTACTGCTGGCGTGCTGCGAGGTAGGCGACCACCGTGAGCCCCATGTAGAAGATCACGGCATTGCGCAGGACCTCGGTGTCACCCGGTGTGATGCCGTTGTCGATTCCCCAGCCGAGGATCACCGGGCCGAGGACCACGCCGAGCGTCGTCAACGCAGTGAACGCCAACGCCCCGAAGACCGTCTTGCGGAATGGTCGGGCCATTCGTGCCGTGCGGCGCAGCACCTTCTTCGCCTCGTCGGCATCGAGCTTGTCCTCGTCGGAGATCGCTCCCATGGAGTGCATCAGTCACCTCCCACCGGGGTTCGAGGGTCGGCGTCGGCGTCGGCACCGGATTCAGCCGCGAGTTCGGCGCGTTGCTCGTCGTCCTCGTCGGCCATGGCCGCGAGGACGTCGCGGTAGAGCGGCTCCCGGTCGAGCAGTTCCTGATGGGGGCCCGACGCGACGACACGACCGTGGTGGAGGAGCACGACGGTGTCGGCGAGTGCGATGGTCCCCGGCCGGTGGGCGATCACGATCGTCGTTCGGCCGTCCATCACCGTCGCCATCGCGGAGCGGATCTCGTGCTCCTTCGACGGGTCGACCGCCGAGGTCGCATCGTCGAGGATCAGCACGCGCGGATCGGCGAGGATCGCTCGGGCGATGGCGATGCGTTGGCGCTGACCACCCGAGAGCGAGAACCCCCGCTCGCCGAGGAGCGTGTCGTAGGCCTCGGGCAGGCCCATGATGAAATCGTGGGCTCCCGCGAGACGAGCAGCCCGCTCGATCGACTCCCGGTCGGCGTCGGGCTCGGCGAAGGCGATGTTCGCCGCCACCGTGTCGTGGAACAGCAAGGTGTCCTCGAAGACGATGCCCACGGCGCGTCGGACGTCGCGCAGCGCCAGGTCACGAACGTTGACGCCGTCGATGCGCACCCGACCGTCGTCGACGTCGTAGAATCGAACGAGCAGCCGGGCGACGGTCGACTTGCCCGAGCCGGTCGACCCGACGAGCGCCACGGATTGGCCGGGCACCAGATCGAGGTCGAACCCGTCGAGTACGGGAGCGGCCGGGTCGTAGCCGAACCGCACGCCGCGGAACTGCACGGCTCCCGCGTGCTCGGCGGGAGGCAGCTGGAGCGGGCGCGGAGGATCGGTGATCAGCGGAGCCGTGTCGAGCACCTCGTTGACGCGCTCGAGCGCAGCACCGGCTCGCTGGGCCCAGGCGATCGTCATGCCGAGCATTCGCAGCGGCGACACGAGCAACGCGACGTAGAAGTTGAACTGGACCAGCTGGCCGACGGTGAGGTCGCCGTCGATGACCTGCATGCCGCCGACGCCGAGTACGGCGATGAGTCCCAGTTGTGGCAGCAGTTCGATCGCCGGGAGGTACTTGGCGCGGATCTGCGCAGCGCGGATCGACGCCGCCTGGATGTCGTCGGCCTCCGTGCGGAGCCGCGCCGACTGGACCTCCTCGGCGCCGAATCCCTTCACCACACGCACGCCCCCGACGGTCTCCTCGACGACGGTGGCCAACTCCGCCTGCTCCATCTGCACCTGGAGCACGGCGCCGTGGATCGAGTGGGAGAAGCGGCGCCCGGCGATGTTGACGAACGGCAGTGGCGCCAGCGCGATGAGCGCGAGCTTCCAATCGGTCACGAACAGGATGACCGACACGGCGATGATCATCGAGAAGTTCGACAGCGTGATCGGGATCATCACCACGAACGACTGGATCTGGTTGAGGTCGCTCGACGAGCGGCTCATCAGCTGGCCCGTCTGTGCACGATCGTGGTAACCGACGTGCAGGGACAGGATGTGGTTGAACAGCTGCTCGCGCAGTCGCGTCTCGGTCCATCGGGCTTCGCGGAAGGCGTAGAACCGGCGGAGCGCGGTGAACGTGCCGACACAGACCCCGGCGATCGCGATCAACATCACCCAGAGCCACAACATGTCGCCCTGATCGATGCCACGGTCGATGCTGTAGCGCACCAGCAACGGCACCGACACCTTGCCGACCATCCAGAGCAGGCCGATGGCGCTGCCGATGATCAGGTTCTTGCGCTGGGCCTTCAGCGTCGACGACAGCAGCTTCCACCGCGACGGTGCGTCGTCCGCGCTGATGCCAGGCGGCGCGAACTCACTCATCGGGGGCCACGTTCCGGTATCAGGCCGGTCCCTTCCCCGCGAGCGGGGCGAGGAGTTCGGTCACTCGGTCCTTGGGCCGCCCCACGATCGCCGTGTCGGCGGTGACCACGACGGGCCGCTGGAGCAGTTGCTTGTGCTTCACGAGCAACGCCACGATCTGGTCGTCCGTCCGGGCGTCGGCCTCGGTGAGCCCGAGCTTCTTCCACATGCTGTCGCGACGAACGAGCGCCGTCGGCTCGTCCTCGAGTTTGGCGATGATCGCCCGCAACGTGTCGGCATCGGGAGGCGTCTTGATGTAGTTGACGATGTCGACGTCGACACCGAGATCCTCGGCAATGCGCACGGCATTGATCGACGAGTTTCAATGGGTGTTGTGGTAGATCGTCGCCACGGCCATGGTCCGAGGTTACGAGTTCGGGTCGGGCCTGCCCTCATCGGTTGTGACACCCCTGCGCTACCGTGAGGACGACCGGCTCCCCCCTTTCGATCATCACCGATCATCACCGATCATCCGAAGGGGACCCATGTCTCGCTCCACACATCGCATTCCGCGCGGGCTCGTCGACCCGATCGAATCACGCGCCGACGCGCTCGCCGTGCTGGCACTCGCCGCCCCGTACGGCCACGACACCGTCGCTGTCCTGCTCGACGCCGAACGTCGCGGCCTGGGCATCTTCGTGGTCACCGGAACCACCCATCCCGACGCCATGTTCGAGGTCATCGACGTGTGCACCCATGCTCAGCACACCGAGATCGGCGGCCTCGTCCTCGCCACGAGCCGGCCCGGCGGCGGAATGCAGCCGGTCGATCGAGACCGGTGGATCGAGGCCGACCTGCAGTGCGATGCTGCGGGCGTCGACCTCGTCGAGTGGTTCGTCATCGGCCGGCACATCACCTGTCCGCGCGAGCTTGCCGGCGACCAACCCCGGTGGGCACGTTGGCGATGAGCGAACTCGCCGTAT
>Ga0316188_10001657_pt1 | contig 10592 bp, 12 predicted proteins | sample Phiworburrow1_MG_FD_204933 | JGI IMG/M metagenome (GOLD analysis project Ga0316188, IMG submission 204933) | Coastal sediment microbial communities from Maine, United States - Phippsburg worm burrow 1 | ecosystem: Environmental > Aquatic > Marine > Coastal > Sediment | place: USA: Maine... | reverse complement strand
AAGGTGCTCGGCGTCGATCGCGATCACGGCGTCGACCTGCCACCTCGAGGTCTCGCGTGCGCGCGCCGCCGCGCTGTGGATCTCGAGCGCCGCCAGCACTGCATCGCTGGGCGCGTTGTCGACCGGCGCCAGGCCGAAGACCGCAACGAGTCCGGTCGAGCGCGAATCCTCCACTTGCCCGCCGAATCTGCGGACGATCTCGGCCACCTCGATCAAGGCGCGCGCGACGTCGTCCTTCTGCGGCGCAACCAGCCGCACCTGCAGAAAAACAAGATGGCGACCCTCCCACTCAATTGGTCCTCCGCGCGCCGGGCGCCCGGCTCTGCCCGGGTGCGAAGCATGGCCGGCGATCTCTGTCACGGGCCCGACGAATCGGTAGCCACGGCGGGCGAGTGTCTCGATCCAGCGATCGCCACCAGGGGCTTGCGCCAGCGCTCGCCGGATGGCCGAGATCTGGACGGCGAGATTGCTTTCCTCGACGACCACGCCCGGCCATGCGGCGTCGAGGATGTCCTGTTTCGCGACGAACTCTGGGGCATGCTCCAGAAGCACCCTGAACACGCCCACCCCTCGGGGCCCCAGCGCCACGGGCACGTCGCCATACGTCAGCACCTGGGCCGTCGTATCGAGTCGAAACTGCCCTATTTCATAGTCGTAAACCGCGGTCAAGCTATACCTCTGGAAAATCGGTCGATCACGCAGCCGCGACGACCCGCTGCTCGGCAAGCGGTATCCACTCTCGATCAGGACAGGAGTTCAGCACGTTTTAGAGTTTCTTCAAGACTTCGTCGGCACGACAGGGCAACCTCCGTCCCTGTCAGCTGCATTTAGCTAGACGTTCGAATGGAGAAGCCACTTGAGTTCCATGTTTGCCGGAAGGCCGATCCCCACCTCCGGGCTTCACAGCCTTACGGGTTTCTCCCTCAAGAAGTTGGTCTCCTGGGGCGACAGCCTCAAAGTGGATCAGCCGCAGCTCGACGCCCAGCACCAAGCCATCTTCGAGATTGCCCTCGAGATCGTGGACTTATGGCACAAGCGCGGAGACCTCGACCAGCTGAAGGCCGCCGCCGACAAGCTTTCCAAGGTCCTCGAGGCACATTTCAGGTTCGAGGAGCAGGAGCTCGCGGACCTAGGTTACACGAAACTTGCCGAGCATCGTGCGGAGCACGCAGCGATCCTCGCCGAGTTGCGAATGATCCGGGATCGGCTCGCCAAGATGGCGCCCGGCACCGTACAGACGGAACCGGGGTTTCTCGTCCTGAGCTTCGTGCTCGGCGTCACCGTCGGCCATCTCAATCACAGCGACGTGGATTATTGCGGCCTCCAGCGGGCCGCCATTGACGCGTAGTCGGATCGCGAAGTGCCTTTCATTCGACCGCTGAAGTTCGTTGGATCTCATACACCGCTTCAATGTGGGGCGAGATTGCAGGCGGCCGAGTCATCACTGCCAGGAGGATTGATCACATGAGTATCAGGAGTCTTAAGGGCGCATCTTGTTGCCTGCTTCTAGCATCGGTCTTTGCGACCGTTCCGGCGTTCGCGTCCGACGATGCCGCCGCGGCCATGGGCGCGACGCGCATCGTCTCCGGCACTGAGGACTTCGTTGGGCCTGGAGGCGCCGCGCCCCGCGGCGGTGCAATGGGTGCGACACGCATCGCTTCCGGCACTGAGGATTTCGTTGGGCCTGGAGGTGCCGCGCTCAGCGCCGGCTCGACGGGCACGACACGCATCGTTTCCGGCACTGAGGATTTCGTTGGGCCTGGAGGTGCCGCGCTCAGCGCCGGCTCGACGGGCACGACACGCATCGTTTCCGGCACTGAGGATTTCGTTGGGCCTGGAGGTGCCGCGCTCAGCGCCGGCGCCACGGGCACGACACTGAGTTTTCTCCAGGAGGTTGTCCATGCAAAGCCAATTCGTACGAACTGAACCCGGGCACGCCGGCACTCGCGTACGTCCACGCCCGAGCCACATCCGCGCTGCCTCCTCGATCAGGGGCTTCTTCACAATCGGATTCGCGATTGCCACGCTGATAGCTGGTGCACTCGGTGTTGGCATTGTCGAGGCTGTCACACCCGAATCTGGCCTGACGCAGAATGCGGCTGATGGTGATCGTCTGCTGCCGGCCGACAGCGCGAAGGTCGAAGACTCGAATACGGTTGCGGCCAGCAAAGCGGCTTCTCAATTGGCTGCTGGCTCATCAAGCGCTGGCAAGGCGCTGCGGTAGACGAATCGGCCATCAGGACTCTCGCAGGGCCGACACCCCGCTCCAGATCGGCTTTCGGGATCAACGAACGGCGGGAACCGGCGCATTCCGAACATCGAACTTCCGCGAATGGATGAGCGCTCACGACCGGTCGCGGTCGCTCGTGTCAAGGCGGCAAGCCGACCAGAATCCATGCGCAGCACTTACCGCGTACTTCGAAGGCCGCGTGGTGGACGTATTCGTCGCCGCCATTGCGATCAGTGGCGACGTTGATCGTCGACGCGATTTGTCACCTTGGTGCGGCAATGCGCAGTTCGACCGCCGAGCGTGCAGATTTCTTCAACTGGAGTTAGCCATGCGTTTTGTCCACCTCATAGGCTTCGTTTCGGGGCTGACGTGCGCAGCCGGTCAGGCGCAGACTTGTTCGGGTGGTGCGGACGGAGGCACCGACGCCACCGGCAACCAGTGCAGCGCGGCACAGGAGATTGCCGACTCGGTGTCGTCGTCGACGGCTCTCGTGCGCGTGGTCACCGCGATCGTGGCACAGATGCAGACACACGCGACTGCAGCGCGATCGTCAACCGCCGTGCTCGCCATAGCAGCCCCGAGCAGACCCCCCATAGCCGGCACGCTGCCTGTCGTGCCGACTGCAGGCGTCGAGGCCGGGAAGGCGCAGGAAGGGTCCTGTTCTGGTGGCGCGGGGGGGGGAATGGATGCGAACGGCAACGAGTGCGATGCAGCGGGCGAGACCTTGGTTGCGCACGTGGTCAACCGTTAGATAAACGGTCACGAAGCACCGTCGGGTCGGTTCGTCCCATACGCGTCAGCGCGTCGCCACAGCGGACGCGGTCGTCGCCATACCGGCATCGGCACCCGAAAACACAACCGCGGAAGGGAAATTTGGGGGCCCTAGCGCGGGGTCAACGCAGGATTCGGCGGAACAAATGTATTGTCAGTGATACCGAAGCTGAACCGCGAGCGAAGTCGAACGACGATCGCCGCGAATGTCGATTCGCCCCCTATTGCGGGCATCTTCAATCTGTCAGCGAAGCGTGCAACGAAAACACCCGTCTGCAGCCGTGCGCCTCTCAGCATCGATCCTTTCTCGTCTCCGAGGAACGACACCTCGAGACGATGAGGCATCTGCGTAAATCGGCAAACGTGGGAGCGGTTCTGCTCTCGACCAGCTACCTGTTGGCGATGTTCGACCGCACCGCTGGCACTGTGCTGCTGCTGGTGCTAGCCACGTCTTTCAATGCCCAGATTGCGGAAATCTCGGCAGCCGCCACGATATTTTTTTGGGCGTACGCGCTGATGCAGATTCCCGCAGGCGTATTCGTCGACATCCTCGGTCCGCGGCGGCTCGCGGCTCTCGGAGGCTTGGTTACTGGGGCCGGGGCGTTCGGCTTTGCCGCCGCGCAAAGCGTAGAGGCCGCGATGCATGCACGCGGTGTCATGGCCGCCGGCTGCTCAGTGGTGTTCGTGTCGTTGTTGCGCTATATCCGGTCCAATTGGGCCGAGCGTCGCGTGGCAACCGTGAGCGGGCGCTGCATCCTGGTCGGCAATCTGGGCGCGATCGCATCTGCGGCACCCCTAAGCTTTGTGCTGGGTCTCATCGACTGGCGCACGCTCTGGGCGGGGTTCGGCCTTGTGTCGTTCGTCGGCGCAACCATTCTCTGGTTCGTCATGACCGACGCGTTCGAGCCACAGCATCCTCTCCGATTGCTGCGCAACATCGGCAAGCAACTTCGCACTGTCGCTTCCAATCCCGCCAACCATGTCGGATTCCTGTTATTGGGCGGATTGCTGGGAACCTATTACGCGTTGGCGAGCGTGTGGGCAATGCCACTGCTGACCGCCCGGGGTGTCAATGCCGGGACGGCAGCGCTTCAGACTTCCGTGCTGATCGGCGGCCACGCGATCGGCGCCTGTGTGCTGGGATGGCTTGGCGATCGAACCAGCAGGCGCTCCACTCTCACGGCCGCCTGCGCCGGGGCAGCCTTGTGTTGGATCCTGCTGGCTGCCGATGCGACACTCGACACCGCCGCACTCGGCGTGGTCTTCTTCGTGCTCGGATTTTGTAGCGGTGCCTTCAACCTGGTGTATGCCTTGGTCACCGATTGCAATCCGATCGAGTGCACAGGTGTCGTCACTGCCTACCTCACGGTCGGCGTCTTCGCTGGCGCAGGGGTGGCCGAGTTGATATCCAGCCACCTTTACGTCCCCGGCGACGGCGCTCTCACGACGATGCTCACGCCAATGGTTTTCGGTTCGCTACTGTCGATCCTGCTATCGCTGTCGCTGTTTCGGGTCGAAACGCGCGTGGCCGCCCCCATCTGATGGCGGGCGGCCGCACTCGCACGTTAGCCCGCCAAAACCTTGGCCAACTGCTCGTCGTTGATCACCGGGATGGTTACGAATTCCATGAGATCGTTCCACTGATAAGCGAACTTGCTTACGGCTACGGGGTCGTCGGACTCGGTCACCGTAAAGCCTCGACCGCCGCCGGTAGCCGTCCAGCGACCGAGAAGCTTGACGCCCGATGGGGGCTGTCCGCCCGTTTCCATAAACCGCGCGACGACGGCCTTCCGGTTTTCGGGCTTCCACGAATACATGGTCAGGTACAACATGTTTGTCCCCTCGATTTGGTTGCGGAGCGCCAATCGCTTTGCCGGACCTGGATGCGGGCGGCGCAGCTCTGCCCTTCCGTGCAAGCTACAGTCCGCGCCCTAGGTGATCTTGTCAAATTTGCGACCGAACTCCATGCGGCGGGTAGTGTCTTGCGCTAGCGCTGTGGCGCCCGCTCGCAGTGCCCACCGTAAGCGGACCCGCCGTGGCGCTTTCGACGCAACTCGGACATTGGGCCAGGGCGACTGCACGGCTGCTCGCGACGCGTAGGAGACCTTGGAGAGTCGCGTGCTGAACGCGGACGTCGACCCGTCGCGGGGACAGTCTTCTCGATGGCGGCCGCGTGCCCCAACTTTGTGGAGCAACGGGCCGCCCGAACCTTTCCTACTTTAACGGCGCCACTTCAAGCGTGACCTTGTTGATCTTGCCGGTGGCGATCGGCGACACCGGCACATTCAAAGGGTTCGACTGATGATGTTCTTGAGCACCTCCGATGCTCCACCGGCGATCCTGGTGACCCGTGCATCGACCCAGGCGCGCCCCACCGTGTACTCGGCGCTGTAGCCATAGCCACCGTGCAGTTGGACGAATTCATCGAGAAAGCGACAAAGCAGTTCTGTCGCCACGAGCTTCGCGGCGGCGGCCTTTTCGCTGCTGATCCCGCCGTTCAGGTGCTCGACCGCCAGCGCGTCGACGTAGACGCGCAGCATGCCGATGTACGCCTTGGCCTCGGCCAGTTTGAACTTCGAGTTCTGGAAATCGATGATCGGGCTGCCGAAGACTTTGCGATCCGACGTGTAACGGATCGTGGCCTCCAGTTGAGTCTCAAGTATTGCCGCCGATCGCATCGCAATCACCAGACGCTCCTGCGGCAACTGTTCCATCAGGTAGATGAAGCCCTGGTTCTCCTGACCGACCAGGTTCGACAGCGGCGCGCGAACGTCGTCGAAGAAGAGTTCCGCCGTGTCCTGTGCATGCAGACCGATCTTCTCCATCGGCCGTGCACTCTTCGTGAATCCTGGCGTGCCCTCCTCGACTGCGATCAGCGACACCCCTTTGGCACCCGCCGCGGGATCTGTCTTGCAGGCCACGAGCACGACGCCGCAGTTGAAACCGTTGGTGATCCAGACCTTTTGACCGTTGATCACCCAATGGTCACCGTCGCGCACCGCACTGGTTCGGATGCTCTTCAGGTCACTGCCCGTGCCCGGCTCCGTCATCCCGATCGAGCCGATGATCTCGCCGGCGCAAAGACGAGGCAGCAGGCGCTGCTTCAGCTCCTCGGTGCCGTAGTGAAGGAGGTACGGCGAGACCATGTCCGAGTGCACCGGCAGGCCCAGGCTCGCGCCGACGCGAGCCATTTCCTCGGTGACCACGCAGGCGTGAAGAAAAGTACCCCCCGGGCCTCCGTACTGCTCGGGGATCGTCGTGCAAAGCAGCCCGCTCTCACCGGCCTTGCGCCAGAATTCGCGAGGCGTAGCGCCGGCCCGCTCCCAGTCGCGAATGTGCGGCGCGACTTCACGCTCGCAGAACCGCCTGACCTGTTCGCGAAACATCTCGTGTTCTTCAGTGAAGATCGATCGCATCGATGACCTTTCAGAAATTGGTGACCATTTTCGGACTTCGGCGGCGACACAATGCTGCGCGCTGGAACCTTGCTTCATTCTCTCATTGCGACTGACAGGTTTGGCCCGCATGGCCGGGCAAGTGTGCTGGACCTGCAGCCGACGCGACGTTAGGGTGTCGACTTGCGATCACAGGGATGCCTCGACGATGCCTGTTCAAAGTGGTGCCGAGCCCGCCTACAGATGGGTGATATTGGCAGCGTCCGCCGCGATGCTGGCCATAGCGATGGGCGTCATGGTCAATGGCCTTTCCGTCTTTGTCATTCCGCTGAGTACGGAGTTTGGTTGGCAGCGCGGGTCCGTCTCGCTAATCAACGTTTCCGGACTGATCGGGCTGGCGCTGGGCGGCGTTGTCATGGGCCAAATCGCAGATCGGACGGCAACGCGTCGGGTCTGCCTGTTCGGCTCGATCGTCTTCGGCCTGTGCCTGCTGGCCGCATCTCGGGCCGAAACGCTGTGGCAGTTCTATATATTGTTCTTCGTGGCCGGATTTCTTGGCGCGGGTGCGCTCTTCGCCCCCGTGATCGCCAACGTCGGAAAGTGGTTCGCGAGCGGTGCCGGATTGGCACTGGGTATTGCGTCCGCGGGCCAGGCGCTGGGTCAGGGCGGCGTGCCGTTCGCCACGGCGTTCATGATCAGTTCCATAGGCTGGCGGGGCACTCTTGCGACAATGGGCGGGATCGCACTCGCGGCCCTGCTCCCGCTCGCATTGCTGATCCGCCAATCCCCCGTCGATCGTCCGACCACAGGGAACGGTATTGCAGCGTCGGAAGATGAGTCACCCGTACCCCTGCCGTCGAGTGTCGTGACAGCGTGGTTGAGCGTGGCGGTCATCTTTTGCTGCACTTGCATGTCGGTGCCGCTGATGCACTTGGTGCCTTTGCTGCAGGACCGCGGATTTTCTCCGGAGCAGTCGAGCAGCGTGCTGTTCCTGATGCTCGTCGCGGCGATCGCAGGGCGAATATTCTTTGGCAAGCTCGCAGACATGATCGGTGCCCTGCCCGCTTACATGGTCGCCTCATTCTGGCAGACAGCTTTGGTGTACTTGTTCATTCAGTTCAGCGAACTGAATTCGTTCTACCTTTTCGCAGCAATCTACGGCTTCGGCTATTCGGGAGTGATGACCGGGATACTCGTTTGCATTCGCGTCCTGACTCCGGTTTCCAAGCGAGCATCCGCGCTCGGGATCGTCACGGTGTTCGCCTGGATGGGCCACGGCATTGGTGGTTATCAGGGAGGGTTCTTCTTCGATCTGACGGGAAGCTACACGGTCTCATATGCCAATGCAGCGCTGGCCGGAGTCCTCAATCTGTTCATCGTCGGCGCGCTCCATATCGTCCTCTCCCGCAGGAGAAGTGCCGTGTCGTACGCCAGCTAGTTCTTTGCCTTTCCCGGTCCCGCGGGAACTTGTCGTCCGCGAGGGGGTGACCCGGTGGCTTCGCAACTCCCGTGATCGCAGGACGCGCCGCCCTTGCGATCAGTCGACGTGATAGTGCCGTCGTACGCGCGCGTGGCGCAGCACAACGGCCGAACAGGCGGTGAACGCCGTCACCAGGCCCAGGATCAGCGCCAACCGGCCCCACGGCCGGCCAAACGCCATGCGTTCCTGCACGAGGAAAAACGACGTCCACGCCCATTCGACGCAGCCTGCAGCCAGTGCAATTTGCAGCAACCTCGGCACCCAGGCGCGGCGCCACGCCAGCATCACAACCAGCGCGCAGCACAGGAGCGCGAGCAGCCATGTGCCGTCGCGGTAGAAATGTGCCGACAGCAGGAGCAGGGACAGCGCCGGGGCGAGAAGCAACAGGATTGTCATTGAATCATTGCACTGCAAGGCTCAATCGGGCCCCCTACTTACCATGCGACGGCATGGAATGGGACGCATCGGCCTCCTGCCGATTGCTCAGGAGCGTCGGATCCGTCATGCCTGCAATCATCGCCAGATGCGCAAAGACCAGGAAAGCGGCCACGTAGCCCGCATGCCAGCCGAGTTTCTTCTCCACCGTCTGGCCCTTGTGCAGCAGCCCGAGATCCTGCAGCGCAATGAGTACCAGCGGGACCCCACCGATCAGGTACGAGCCGACCGCGAACACATCGATCACCGTTCGCCATTCACCGGCCCTGGTAATCGGCACCACCGCATTGACCAGCAAGTAGACGATGACGCCAAGGAAATAGAGGCCAACCACGATTCCCGCGGCACGGTTCAGACCGCGGACCCAGCCATCGAGCTTGCGCGTGTAGAGAATGTACAGCTCGGTGATCGCCACCGTTTCAGCCAGAATGACCGGAATCGCCATGAAAAGGGCAAGGTTCCAGGGCTGGTTGGTTGCCAGCAGTTCCATGTAATGGGTCATGTTCATTTTCAACTCCTCATAGTCAAGACTCGCCGCTGCGCGGAGCGCAGAGCATCGGTGCAGTACTGCAGACCAGTCTTAGGAGTTGATCCAGGGTGGCTTGTAGATGCCTTCCACCCAGAACATCGGACGCAGCGTCGAAGTGAAGATGGTCAGCGCGCTACCGCCGTCGAACACGAGTGTGCACGCGCCCTCCGACGGTACAGCGGCGAAGCCGGGGCAACACGCCGGAACCTTGGAAGAACACCCGTCGTCTGAAGCCGAATCTGGCGCGGCGGCAAACTCACCGTCATTCGGTGAAACCAGCGCGTTTCGGCCGTGGGTCTCGTGAGAAAGACTGTCCGCCGGACGATGTTGCTGCGACGCAGGCCACGTGCCTGCACTGCTCACCGCGGCGGCCAGCAGGATCAGGATGCCCACGATCCCGGCTGTGAATTTTCCAGCGTCCACGGCGAAATTATCTACCTGCCCGAACGAAGATGGTTGGATCTGTTTGATCAAATCTGATCGACTCTGGTCGATCAGCTCCCTGCACGGGGACCTGCCGTGAGAGCTCAGAACCGCTTGTCACTGAAACTCGAGGATCGCGCTTGACCGTAGGAGCGGATGATCTGCAACTGCGATCGCAGCCACTTTCCGCTGCTGAGCGGGGAGGCATCTCCGCACCTGACCAGATAGGGTTGACCCGACAGGCTGCTGCTGGAGGCGGCCAGCTCGATGAACTGCTCGGCGCTCTGCACCGCCCCTCGGTCTTCGAGATACTTCAGCTTTCTCAGCAGGTGCGACTTTGCCTCGGCAGCCGTGTACCAGGTGCCGTTTCGGTTGAACTCGCACGCCGAGCCTTCGAGCTTCGACATCAACGCGTTGATCTCGTCCCTCGCAACAGGTGCGAGGGCTGCGGCTGCGGCCTCGAAGGCGAAGATGCACGTCACCAGAACAAAGAGTATGCGTGGCGTCAGTCGAGCCGATATCGGCATCACAAGGCCTCTCGCACTAGAGCATCCAGTCGACTGGAAAGAGCGACAGCACCTCGACGCCGATGCGCTTGAGCGCACTGGTTCCCGGGTCGGCGTCGTAGCGCACTTCGCCGGTGGCGGTCCGTTCTATCCACTCCATGCTGCTGCCGTCGGACTTGAGCCGAACTTCGTACGCAATGGTCGGTACGACATGGTCGAAGTACTCGGTGAAGCGCTGCGCAATCAACGGCGCTTCAACGACAAGGCCCATTTCGGTGTTCAGCAGCTCCGAGCGCTTGTCGAAATTGAACGAACCGACGAAGCTGCGCAAGTGGTCCACGGAGAAAGTCTTCGCGTGCAGAGCCGACGCCCCGCTGGATCCGACGCCGGTCTTCCTTGCGCGCTCCCCCTGCCCTTCTGTCGGCCGCATCTCATAGAGCTGCACGCCCGCCTGCAGCAGTTCCTTGCGGCGCTTCGCGTAGCCCGAGAACACCACGCTCGCTTCGGAGGACGCCAGAGAGTTGGTGAGGACGCGAATCTTCACGCCGCTGCGTGCCAGCCGCGCCAACGACGCGCTGCCATCCTCGCCGGGAACGAAGTACGGCGAGATGAGGTCGAACGTCTCTTGCGCAGGGCCCGCGATCCGCATGAGCTGCGGAAACAGCAGAACGTCCTTGCGGTCGGTCGTGTCGAGCGTCTTGGCGGGATCGTCGTGCACGAGTCGGGCGGGCACCCACTCCAGCCGCAGCCGGCCACCCAGCAGGTCTCGCACGAGCGGCGTGCTGGCCACCGCTTGCATGTAGGCATTGGATTCAGGGTCGGC
>Ga0316188_10001656_pt1 | contig 10597 bp, 7 predicted proteins | sample Phiworburrow1_MG_FD_204933 | JGI IMG/M metagenome (GOLD analysis project Ga0316188, IMG submission 204933) | Coastal sediment microbial communities from Maine, United States - Phippsburg worm burrow 1 | ecosystem: Environmental > Aquatic > Marine > Coastal > Sediment | place: USA: Maine... | reverse complement strand
CAGTACCCGCACCTGCCCGGGCCGCTGCTCACCGCTACGCTCCAGCAGGCCTGCGCACAGGGCATGGTGAGAATCGCAGCGCAGGGGCCGGGCAGAGCGCTGCTCGAGCGGGAAATGGCGGACATCGCAGCGGCGCTCGCGCCGCCGTCGGACGCCGTCAAATTCGAGGCCAGGGCCGGCAGGTCCGGCGCGGCCGCCACCGCGCTGGCCCTGGTGGTGCTGGCCAGACTGATGCCCGAGTTCGTGCCTTGACGGCCGGCGGCAGCGTGCGAAGCTGACCCGCGCCGGCATGCGGTCGGCAGCGCGCGCCTTTGGGCCGGCGATGCGCGGGACTGGATGATCGCGCCCGCTGCGCCCTGCCGATCGTGCTGGCACCCGTGCGGGTCTCGACGGCGCAGAGGCCCCTGATCCTGGCCGCGAGCCGGCAGCACCCGTGGGGGGGGATCGGTGCCCGCTACCGCCCTGAGCCGGGCGCGGGCAGCAGGCCGCTGACGCCGGCGCCAACCAGCACGAGGCCCAGCGCTGCCATATCCAGGTGGGGCAGCGGCCCGCCGCCGAAACCGTACAGTGCCAGTGATGCCACCCCCAGGCAGAGCATGATGGCGCCAGGTATCTGGCGCGCTGCCGACGGAATGGGGGCGCCTTCGCGCCGCGATCGGCGCTCGAGCGGCGACAGCAGCAGCGCTGTCGGCAGCAGCAACAGCAGCAGGCTGCCGATCCACAGCGGCCGCGACAGCCACCACGCCGTGCTGCCCGGCTCGACGGTGAAGCCGATGCCGCCCGCCAGGTACAGCGCCGACCCCAGCAGCACCATCACCGTGATATGCCAGAGATACAGGGTCATGATCATGCTGTTGACCAGCACTGCCGCCGTCCAGAACCGGTGGTGCTCCAGCGCCCTGCGCATGGGCGGCTCCAGCGCCAGCAGCAGCCCGAACTGGAACAGTCCCAGGGCCAGCAGGGTGATTTTCGGGGGTAGGGTATTGCTCAGGCCCTCGTCGGGCGAGCCGACCATGGCCAGGGGGTACGGCCCCAGGGCCACCAGCAGGTAGAGCGCGGCCAGACCGGCCGCTGCGATCCCCAGCCGCCGGCCGACGCCGCCCACGCGCTGGTCGCGCCAGGCAAAGCCGAGCTGGTGCACCGCGAGCCAGACCCAGAAATAGTTGGCCACTCCCAGCCAGCGCAGGTCAGCGGCAAAGAAGGCGATGTCGGTCAGCGCGGCGAGCGCGGCGAAGCCCGCCAGCGAGGCGAAGCCGAAGCGCTGCCACAGCCCATAGGCCGCGGGCGCCAGCATCACCACGAGGATGTAGATCGCGAGAAACCAGGTGGGGATCAGCGCGGCGCGCGACGTGAACTGGATGACCTCCGGGCGCACGTCCAGCCACACCATGACGCCGGCGATGGCTGCCCACGCGATCAGCAGGACCAGCAGCGGCGCCACCAGCCGGTTCAGTCGGCCGAACAGCCAGCCGGCGTAACCGCTCCCCCTGCGCCTGGCGCTCTCCAGCGACACGGCGTTGGCGTAGCCCCCCACGATGAAGAAGATGGGCATGACCTGGAACAGCCAGGTCAGCCACTGCATCTGTGGGTGCGTCTTCAGCAGGTGGCCGGGGGTCAATTCGCCGTTGGCGTAATGCGCGGTCGCGATCAGCCAGTGCCCGATGATCACCACCATGATCGCCAGGGCGCGCAGGAAATCGACATAGCGGTTGCGCGCCGCCGGCGTCCGGGCGGCCATGGCGCTGGCCTGTGTCCAAAGTCTCATAGATTCCCCCGGAACCGCTGGGTGGGTTGTCGTGGCGGGGTGCGGCCCGGTGGCGGCACCCTGTCGTGAGGCATGGCGGCGCTGGCTGCGCCGCCCGCAGGGACAATGGTAGAACACCGAGGGCCTCGGGTGCAGCAAGCAACCGCACGCGAGGTCTGCGGCGGTTCGCACTATGCCCCCGTTGAGGACTTCGCGCCAGGGTGCCAGTGCCCCGGCGTGGCCGGGACGGCGGCAGGCCGGGCAGGGGTCGGCGCACGCTGCAGGCCTGGCGGGCTGCCCGCCGTCCACGTGAGAGACCGCTAGCAGGGTTGTGCCGCCTCCCGCTGTAAAGCGCTGATGCCGGCGAACAGGACCTTGATCAGCAGCCCGGCCTGCGCTTCGATGGCGGGGCGCTCGCCGGGACTCTCCAGCAGGTCCAGCGTAAACTGGAACATGTTGCGCACGACCAGCTCAGCGACCTGCCGGATCAGCCCCGCGTCGTCGGCGGGCAGCAGCTTGAGCAGGCTGACGTCCTCGGATAGATCGTCGGCAAAGCCGGCCATTTCCTCCTGGATCAGGCGGCGGATCGCCGGTGAGGGACCATGCAGCTCGCGGGCGCCGATCAGATACGGCGCCGGGTGGGCCTGGGCGTGATCCAGGCACAGCCGCACGGTCTCATCCACCACCCGATCGATCCGCTGTCGCTGCAGCATCGCCGGATCGGCAGCGGGGGACGTCTCCCGCAGCTGGCGCTCCGCCGCCAGGGCAGCCTCCCGGCGCAGTTGCCGCAAGGGCTGGCGCAGCACCGCCACCTCATCGCGGATCAGGCTGCCGGCGAGGTCAACCATGTCGGTGAAGTGCCGGTAGAAGGTGTTGGGGTTGAGCCCGGCCTCGCGGGCCAGCTCGCGGATGCCGGTGGTCGTCAGGCTGCGTGAGCGCGTCGACAGGCGCACGGCGGCGTCGATCAGCAGCTGCCTGCCCTGGCCGGGTGCGGGCCGTTGCAGCGGGTGGCGTGAGGTGGTGTGCATCGGGGGCCCCAGGCATGGTGAGGGTCAATTGTCGCTCTTGACGGCGCGGTATACAAGTGTATACATTGAGCTACGGCTGTCGGCCTGACGGCCGGCAGAGGGTTTCGCCATGACTCCAGTGCAATCGCCGGCGGTCAGCGTCCGGGTCGCCATCATCGGCGCCGGCTTTTCCGGCCTCGGCATGGCCATCCAGCTGAAGCGGCGGGGCGAGCACGATTTCATCGTGTTCGAAAAGGAGGACGGCGTCGGCGGCACCTGGCGCGTCAACCACTATCCCGGCTGCGCCTGCGACGTGCCCTCGCACCTCTACTGCTATTCGTTCGAGCAGAACCCGCGCTGGAGCCGCAGGTACGCGCCGCAGGGCGAGATCGAGGCCTACCTCGAGCACTGCGCCCGCAAGTACGGCATCGAACCGCATCTGCGCCGCGGCACCGAGCTGCGCTCGGCAAGCTGGGATGCCGGCCGCGCCCGCTGGGTGCTGCAGGACGCAGCCGGCCAGCGCACGGAAGCACAGGTGCTGGTGGTCGGCACCGGCAGCCTGTCGACACCGGCCTATCCCGACCTGCCGGGACTGGCGCGCTTCCGGGGCGAGCGCTTCCACTCCCAGCAGTGGGATCACGCGGTCGAGTTGCAGGGCCGGCGCGTGGCCGTGCTCGGCACCGGCGCCTCGGCCATCCAGTTCGTGCCGCAAGTGCAGCGCCGGGCGGGGCATGTCGACCTGTACCAGCGCTCCCCGCCGTGGATCCTGCCCAGGCCCGACCGGCAGATCGGCGCGCGCGAACAGCGCCTGTTCCGGCGCTTCCCGGCGCTGCAGACGCTCGTGCGCGGCGCCATCTACCAGCGCCTGGAATTGCGCGCCGCCAGCTTCTTCAAACATTCCCGCCTGTTGCAGCTGGCGCACATCGCGGCGCGGCGTCACCTGCATCGGCAGGTGGCGGACCCGCTCCTGCGCGCCAGGCTGACGCCCGACTACGACATCGGCTGCAAGCGGGTGCTGCTGTCTAACGACTACTACCCGGCGCTGGCCCAGCCCAATGTCGGCCTGATCACGCAGGGCATCCGCGAGCTGCGCGAGCACAGCATCGTCACCACTGATGGGGCGGAGCGCCCGGCGGATGTACTGATATTCGGCACGGGCTTCAGGGCTACCGATCCGGTACCTGGCGGGCTCATCTTCGGCCGGCTGGGCCAGGATCTCGCCGACAGTTGGAGAGACGGGCCCCAGGCCTACAAGGGCACGACGGTGAACGGCTTCCCGAACTGCTTTCTGCTGATGGGCCCGAACACCGGCCTGGGGCACAATTCCATGGTGTATATGATCGAGTCGCAAATCCGCTATGTGCTTGACGCCCTGCACACCATGGAGGCGCGTGGCCTGCGGTCGGTCGAGGTGCGGCGGTCGGCCCAGCAGGCCTTCAATGCCGACCTGCAGGCGCGGCTGGCCAGGACGGTTTGGAACGCCGGTGGCTGCCACAGCTGGTACCTCCATCCCAGCGGCAGGAACACCGCCCTGTGGCCCGACCACACCTTCGTCTTTCGCCGGCTCACCCGGCACTTTGACATCGCGGCCTACGCGCTCGAGCGAGCTGCAGCGCAGCATCCCTTGCGCGATGGCGATGAGCGGCAATTACTGGGAGGGTCGCGCGCATGAAATCGTTCCAGCAAAAAGTCGCCGCCATCACGGGCGCGGGGTCCGGCATCGGTCGGGCGCTGGCGTTGGCGCTGGCGCGGGAAGGCTGCCACCTCGCGCTGGCGGACGTCGATGCCGGCGGGCTGCAGGAGACCGCCGCGAGTGCGCGGCAGAGCGGGGTGACGGTGAGCGCGGCGTGCGTCGACGTGGCCGATCGCGCCGCTGTGTTCGCGTGGGCGGACGCCGTGATGTCCGAGCATGGCCGCGTCAACCTGCTCTTCAACAATGCCGGGGTGGCGCACGCGGGCACCGTGGCCCAGACGCCGATCGAAGACTATGAGTGGATCGTGAACATCAACTTCTGGGGCGTCGTCTACGGCACCAAGGCGTTTCTGCCTCACCTCAAGGCGTCCGGCGAGGGGCATGTGGTCAACATCTCCAGCATCTTCGGCGTGCTCTCACAGCCGGGCATGAGCGCCTACAACGCCACCAAGTTCGCCGTCCGGGGGATGACCGAGTCGCTGCGCCAGGAGCTGGATCTGGAGGACGGCGGAGTGTCGGCCAGTTGCGTGCATCCGGGCGGCATCCGCACCGCGATCGCCCAGCGGGCGCGGGTGAGCGGGACTGTGCTCGGCCTGGCCGACGGCGCAGATGGCAGGGCCTCGATGCAGCAGGTGTTCGCCGAGAAGCTGCTGCGCACCTCGCCCGACAGGGCCGCGCAGGTGATACTGGATGGCGTGCGCCGCAACCGCCGGCGCATCCTCATCGGGTCCGATGCCTGGATGCTGGATGGCATGCAGCGCCTGCTGCCCGCCGGCTACCAGCGACTGATCACCGGAAGCCTCCGCTGGGTCCGCTGACTTCCGGCCGGGCGGCTGCGCGGCAACGCCCGCACCGGCTGCTGCGCAACGGCTATGACGCGGTGGCGGGCGCCGACCTGTTCCGCTCTCTTGAGGCGATACCGCGCGTGGAGGGCATGACATCGCTGCGGCCGCGTGGGCCCGTGCACCGCGGGTGGGCGCGCGGACGGCACGCGACACCCTTGCGGATCGGCTGGTCGGAGCGCCTCGGCAACTGAACGGTTGCCACCCTGGGTTGTCAATAACAAAGAGGGTGGTTCTTTTTACCTGCGCGCTGTGACGCCCACCGTCGGTACAGGAGTGCCGCCATGAAATCGGTCAACTCGTTCGACACGCTGTCCACCCTGGACGTCGGCGGCAGGACCTATCGCTATTACGCCGTCAGTGGCGGCGCGCTGGCGGCGCACCCGACGGCCAGCAGGCTACCGGTATGCAGCAGGATTCTGCTCGAGAACCTGCTGCGCCATGAAGACGGCGTCAGCTGTACCCGCCAGGATATCGAGGCGCTGGCGGCCAGCGCGGGGGTCGGCTCCGACCAGGAGATCGCCTATCACCCGACCCGGGTGCTGATGCAGGATTTCACCGGCGTGCCCGCCGTGGTGGACCTGGCCGCCATGCGCGACGCGCTGGTCAGGCGTGGTGTCGATCCGCAGCAGATCAACCCGCTGTCCCCGGTCGACCTGGTGATCGACCACTCGGTGAGCATCGACAGCTTTGCCAGCAGCGAGGCCTTCGCCGAGAACGTTGCCCTGGAGATGCAGCGCAATCACGAGCGCTACCAGTTTCTGAAATGGGGCAGGGGCGCCTTCGACAATTTCAGGGTGGTACCCCCGGGCACGGGTATCTGCCATCAGGTCAACCTGGAGTATCTGGCCCGGGTGGTATGGCAGCAGCCCGGCGCTGGCGGTGTCCTCGCCTGCCCCGACACCCTCGTGGGGACCGACAGCCACACCACGATGATCAATGGCCTGGGTGTCCTCGGGTGGGGAGTTGGCGGCATCGAAGCAGAGGCGGCCATGCTGGGACAGCCCCTCTCGATGCTGATCCCGGACGTCGTGGGATTCGAGCTCAGCGGTCAGATGCGCGAGGGCATTACCGCCACCGACCTGGTGTTGCAGGTGGTACAGATGCTGCGGGCGCAGGGTGTGGTGGGCAAGTTCGTGGAATTCTACGGCAGCGGCCTCGACCAGCTGCCGCTGGCCGACCGCGCCACCATTGCCAACATGGCGCCCGAGTACGGGGCCACCTGCGGATTTTTCCCGGTCGACGCCCAGACGCTCGCCTACCTGCGGCTCACGGGCCGCGACGACGCCACCATCGACCTGGTGGAGGCCTACTGCAGAGCCCAGGGCATGTGGCGCGACGAACATTACCGCACGCCGCACTTCGCCGCCACGCTGCGGCTCGAGTTGTCCACCGTCGAGCCGGGCCTGGCGGGTCCCCGACGCCCGCAGGACCGCGTCGCCGTGCGGGAGCTGCGCGGCGCCACGGATCGGTTCATCGAGCTGGATGGCAAGTCCGGCCAGCTGGATACGGCGTTCCCGCTCGCGGGCAGCACCGCGCCCATGCACCACGGCGATGTGGTGATCGCCGCCATTACCTCCTGTACCAACACCTCCAATCCTGCGGTGATGATCGGTGCGGGACTGGTGGCCCGCAACGCCCTGGCGCGGGGGCTGCAACGCAAACCCTGGGTGAAGTCCTCGCTGGCGCCCGGGTCGAAAGTGGTGACCGACTACCTGACGAAGGCCGGCCTGCAGGCATCACTGGATGCGCTCGGTTTCAACCTGGTCGGCTATGGTTGCACCACCTGTATCGGCAACTCGGGGCCGCTGCCGGCCGCAGTGGCACGGGTGATTGCCGACCATGATCTGGTGGCTTGCTCGGTGCTCTCGGGCAACCGCAACTTTGAAGGCCGCATCCACCCGCTGGTGCGGGCCAACTGGCTGGCATCGCCGCCTCTGGTCGTCGCCTATGCGCTGGCGGGTACTACCCGCATCGACCTCAGCCGGGAGCCGCTGGGAGAGGACCCCGCGGGCCGGCCCGTCTACCTGCGCGACATCTGGCCCAGCAACGCCGAGATCGCGGCGCTGGTGCAGACCGTTGACCGGGCGATGTTCAGCAGGGAATACCGCGCCGTGTTCGAGGGCGACCTGGCGTGGCAGGCCATTGCGACAGGCGGCGGCGCCACCTACGCGTTCTCGGCGGACTCCACCTACATCCGGTTGCCGCCCTTCTTCGACGAACGCTACCAGGGCAACCGGCGCGACATCCTGGGCGCGCCGATGCTGGCCATGCTGGGTGACTCGGTGACGACCGATCACATCTCCCCGGCCGGCGCGATTCCCGGGGACAGCCCCGCAGCGCAGTATCTGCGCGAGCGCGGTGTGGCCGAGGCTGACTTCAACTCCTACGGCTCCCGTCGCGGCAACCACGAGATCATGATGCGCGGCACCTTCGGCAATATCCGCATCCGCAATGAGATGACCCCGGCGCTGGAAGGCGGCTATACCCGGATCAGTGGCCGCTCCCGGCCGCTGTTCATTTACGATGCCGCCATGGACTACCAGTCCCGGGGCATAGGCACCGTGATCGTCGCCGGCAGGGAATACGGCACCGGTTCCAGCCGCGACTGGGCCGCCAAGGGCACGCTGCTGCTGGGCGTAAAGGCCGTTATCGTGGAGAGTTTCGAGCGCATCCATCGCGCCAACCTGGTCGGCATGGGCATACTCCCGCTGCAGTTCATGCCGGGTGAAAGCCGCAGGTCCCTGGCGCTGCAGGGGGATGAGACCTTTGATATTCTCGACCTCGAGGGCGAGCTGACACCCCGGCAGCGGCTGCCGGCGGTCATCCGCTACCCGTCGGGGGAGCGCCGTGAAATTCAGCTGCAATCCCGGCTCGACACGCTGGTGGACATCGAGTACTACCGGGCCGGTGGTGTGCTGACCTATGTGCTCAACCGGATCGCCAACCAGTCCCGACCGGGAGCGCAGCCATGAGCGATGTCCGGATCGAGCGGGACAGCCTGGGCGAGGTGCAGGTGCCCGCGGCGGCACTGTACGGCGCCCAGACGCAACGGGCGGTGGATAACTTCCGCTTCAGCGGCATGCCCATGCCGGCGGAGTTCATCCGCAGCCTCGGCCTGGTCAAAGCCGCTGCGGCGCGGGCCAATGCCGACGTGGGCGCGCTGGAACCCGAGCTGGCGGCGGGCATTGCCGAGGCTGCCCGGTCCATTGCCGAGGGGAACCATCTCGAGCAGTTTCCCGTCGATGTGTTCCAGACCGGCTCCGGCACCAGCACCAATATGAACGCCAATGAAGTCATCGCCACCCTGGCCAGCCGGCGGCTGGGGCGGGTCGTGCATCCCAACGATCATGTCAATTGCAGCCAGAGCAGCAACGATGTGATACCCACGACACTTCACGTCAGCGCCGAGCTGGCCCTGGCCCGCGCCCTGAGTCCGGCGTTGCGGCATCTGGCCGCTGTGATCGCGGCGCGCGAGCAGACCGTGGCGGACTGCATCAAGACGGGGCGCACGCACCTGATGGATGCCGTGCCCCTGAGTCTGGCGCAGGAACTCTCGGGCTGGCGCGCGCAGGTGGTCCAGGCCGGGCAGCGCATCGACGACTGCCGGGCGCAGCTGCGCCGGCTGGCGCAGGGCGGTACCGCGGTGGGCACCGGCATCAATGCCGACGCCCGGTTCGCCGGCCGCTTCTGCTTTCATCTCAGCGAGCGTTGCGGGCTGCCGTTTGAACCCGCCGAGAATTACTTCGCCGCCCTCGCCAGCCAGGATGTCGCCGTCGCTCTCTCAGGGCAGCTCAAGGCGCTGGCAGTGGCATTGATGAAGATCGCCAATGACCTGCGCTGGATGAACAGCGGGCCCCTGTGCGGACTCGGCGAAATCAGTCTCAAGCCCCTGCAGCCGGGCAGCAGCATCATGCCCGGCAAGGTCAATCCGGTCATCCCTGAAGCCGTGGCGATGGCGGCGGCGCAGGTGATCGGCAATGACTGCGCCATCACCGTGGCGGGGCAGGCGGGTAACTTCCAGCTCAACGTCATGCTGCCGGTGATCGCCAGCAATCTGCTGCAGAGCGTTGCGCTGCTCGCCAACAGTTGCAGGACTCTGGCGGACCACTGCATCGCGGATTTTGCGGTGAATCGTCACAACATCGAGGCCAATCTGGCCAGAAACCCCATCCTCGTGACCGCCCTCAACCGGGAGATCGGCTATAGCCGGGCTGCCGAGATCGCCAAGCGCGCCTACCAGGAGGGACGCACAGTGCTCGATGTGGCGCTGGAAATGACTGACATTCCGCCGCAGGCGCTGGCGCGGTTGCTCGACCCGAAAAATCACCTGTGATGGTTCGGGCAAGGGCCGGTGACTCGATACCGGCGGCAGGGGCCGGCTGCGCCTGGCCCGCCGGCCCTGGCAGACGCAGAACCCTCAGTATTTGCCGTCCAGGCGCGCCGCCAGCCGGCGCAGCAGCGCGGCGCCATCGCCCTGCCAGGCGGCGCCGTGCATGCAGGCCAGGACCCGCGGGCCGGTCTGCGCGAGCTTCTCCATCAAGGCATTGACCTCGCGGGTATGGGAGAAGTAGTCCAGCGCCCCGCGCATGGCCTCGCTGGGTTCCAGGATGTCCGCTGTGGTCAGCGGCTCGTGCTCAGCGCCGCCCTGGGTGAACAGATCGCCGCAGAACAAGGTGCCGGTGGTGCTCTCGAACAGGTGGCCGCACTCCCATGCGTGCGGCAGGTGGGGGGTGTCGATCCAGCGCACGACGTGGCTCCCCAGGCGGATCTCCTCGCCGTCGCCGACCGCGCGCGCCGGCCGCAGGGCGATGTCGTCCACGCTGACCATCTTGGCGATGCGGCTGCACAGGGGTTCAGCCTGCGGCGCCAGTTCCAGGAAGTCATTGAGCGCGCCGCACTCGTCGGCTTCGTAGTGGGAGAAGCCGATATAGCGCAGTGACTCCACCGGCATGACGGACGCGATGGCCTGCCGCACCTGCGGAAACAGCTTGCGCGGGCCCGTGTGATAGAGCAGCGGCGCGTCGTCGACGACGAGGTACTGGTTGAAGGTGAAGCCGCCCGGTATCACCGCCGGCGGTATCGGCGTACTGATGCGGTAGATGCCGCTGGCGATCTGGTCGATGCGCGTGCCTTGCTGATTATTCTCGTATGGCATGGTGCTGCCCCTTCCGGAGGATGATGAGACCGCTCTGCCACCAGCATACCAAAAGCGGATTCGTTGCATCTATAAAGTAGACGTCGGGCTGCCGGCATCGGTTCCGCCGCGGGGGCTGGAATCTGTCAGCGCGCGACCCCAGGTCGAAATCTG
>Ga0316188_10001655_pt1 | contig 10599 bp, 10 predicted proteins | sample Phiworburrow1_MG_FD_204933 | JGI IMG/M metagenome (GOLD analysis project Ga0316188, IMG submission 204933) | Coastal sediment microbial communities from Maine, United States - Phippsburg worm burrow 1 | ecosystem: Environmental > Aquatic > Marine > Coastal > Sediment | place: USA: Maine... | reverse complement strand
GCTGAAAACTCGAGGAGGAACAGGTCGTCATCGCGACCGGCAACGAGCGCCTCGGCACCGCCGTTAATCAACAGGCGACTACCGGGCTTCGGCGACTTGCTGGCGCGCACATGCGCCAGCGCGACGCGCGCGCTCTCAATACGTTCAACAAGAATTTCGGCCTTGCCGCCTGTCTCCTTGTGGCCGACCAGTCGCGCCTTGATCACGCGCGTGTCATTGAAGACGAGCAGGTCCCCTGGTCGCAGCAATGTCGGCAAGTCAGCGAAGCCGAGATCGGCGATACCGTCACCGACAGACAGCAGGCGACTGCCGCGCCGGTCCTGCGTCGGGTAGCGCGCAATCAGCTCCTGGGGGAGCTCATAATCAAAGTCTGAAATAAACATGGGCGCGCATGGTACCAGCCCTGCGCGCCCATGGGGTTCATACTTGCCATGAGGCTCACATCTAGGAAGCGGGTGCCGGTGGCGCCTCGTATTCCCTGTGCAGATTGCCGTGGTGATCGGCCGGAATCTCTATGTCGATGGTGACTTTCTTCTTGTCACGCATGATGCCGAGCGCCAGTTTCTCGCCGGCCTGGTATGACGCCAGGATGCGCATCGCGTGGCGCACATCTTTCGGCTCGCGGCCATCAATGCTCTGGATGACATCACCATCCTGCAGGTCGAATGCGTCCGATTTTGGAGCCGCTACGACAAGCAATCCGGTGTTGGTTCCAAAGTAGCGGCCGAGTCCTTCGTTGAGTTCCACGAGCTCCAGTTCGCCGAGTCCGGTGCCAGCCCATGGGAATCCAAACTCCATCTTGAACTTTTCCACCATTTCCGGCGCCATCGGCATGGCGGGCATCCTGAACTCGTGGCCGTCTTTACCCACCCAGGCCAACGCCCCGCCGTCAACAATGCGCGGCTCGATCTCAACCGAACCGACCTTGCCATCACGAATATACTCGACGATCAGCCTATCGCCTTCCTCAACCGCCTCCATGAAGTCGAGCAGCCGCATATTGGCTTCCTTGCGGCTCTCGGCACCCAGGCTTTCATCGTTAATCGCGGTCAGGATGTCGCCCGAACGCAGGCCGGCATCACTCGCCGCACTACCCGGAGAGACACCGAGAATGGTAACGCCCTCGACCGGTCCGGGTTCCTCTGTTGACTCAATCGTCACGCCGAGTCGCGGCTTGCTGGAGAACGCAAATCGCTGTTCGATCTGCGCAATGCGCGGCAGGCGTTCCTTGGTGATTTCGGCGATTTCCCTGGCCGCCTGCGCCATTTTTTCCTCAGCCGCACGGAGTTTTTGCTCCATCTGGGCTTCCCTTACTTCCATTTCCTGCAGGCGCGCATCGTCGTCAGTCGTCTGCGCAGTGGCCGTCGCTGCGAGCAACAGCACGGCTGCTACGGGCAGTATCATTTTCCAAATCTTCATCTGGTCCTTCTCCTGTCTAAAATGCCGCCCGTTGCGCCTGCGCATAGCGCAACTGCAGCAGCGATTTCATTAACCTGACGCGTTCGCGCCAGAAAAGCTCGGTATCCTCAGGCGACATCTGCACCTCAGGGTCGTTCAACTGGTAGTCGATCGCGGCGATCCGGTCTTCGAGATCCGATATCGTTGCCATCGTCCCGGCACGCTGCACACGCGGCGCGTCAGGCAGGGCTCTGAGATTGCTCTCAAGGTCGCGCGACTCGGTCATCAGGGTTTGCAGTGCGTTTAGCGGCACCGGCGTGCTGGTCCCGACGCTATTCGGAACGGTAGGCAACGGCTCCACCGGGGTCTGCAGCAGCGTGGGCATCATCAGTGCAGCGACCAGTGCGGCAGCAGCAAGTCCGGCACCCAGGTACCACATGGAGCGTTGGCGTGAGTTTTTTACGACGATCAGGCCTTCAGCCTCCGCCTGCTCGCGAATACGCTGCCATACGACGCGCGGTGGCATCGTGTCCGGGAGCGCATTGAGTCCCGTCTGCAGTGCGGCATGTTCTTCCGCGGTGAGCGCGCAAATCATCTCGTCTTCCTTCTTGTTACCCGACATTTCCGGTAACTCCTGTTTTGGCAACGTTCATTCAATAGCTGACGGCAGCGTGTTCAGGCCGCTTGCCGTCTTCCTGCACTTCGAGCATTGGTCGCAGGTGCTGGTAGGCCCGTGACAGCTGCGACTTGGAAAAACTTTCTGTCTTGCCCATGAACCCCGCGATCTCCTTGTGCGTAAACCCTTCGACATCGTGTAGCCAGACCACGGTGCGGCTGACATCCGAAAGACTTGCCAGCGCAGCATCCAGATCAAGCGCGTCGTCCGGATGTCGCGAAATGCCGTGACTCAGCGCATCGCCCTCGGTCACGTCATGCCAGTCGTCGGCCAGCATCTGCCCGCGCTTCGTCCAGGCTGAGCGCAGGAACATCAGGGCCTTGGTAACGGCAATTCGCCGTATCCAGCTGCCGAGAGCCGCCTCGCCCCGGAACTTCGAGATCGAGCGCATGATTTCGATGAAGGTTTCCTGGACCAGGTCCTCGGCGTGGGCCGGCACTTTCGTGAACCTCAGGCAGATCGAGTACACCGGCGCCGAAAATGCGCGATAGATGATCTCGTGTGCCCGTGCGTCACCGGCTGCAGCTCGCTTGATGATCCCCGGATCAATATCGATGTCAGCAAATTTGCTCATACCTGCCATGTTAGATGCATATGGGTCCGAAAGGGTCGCACGGCGGCGAATCCGCGCATATACTGTGCGCCCTCAAGACAGGCCGGGATGGCGGAACTGGTAGACGCGCCGGATTCAAAATCCGGTTTCCGAAAGGAAGTGGGGGTTCGATTCCCCCTCCCGGCACCACTAAATCGGCGTGAAACTAGCGCCGATCAAGCAGCTCGATGATCTGCTTTGCCACCACGTAGGAACCGTATTCGGAAAGGTGGTCGGTGTCCCTGTACAGGCGGCGCTGTCCCTCATATCCGTAGCAGTACTCTGTATCGCAGAACAGTGTGGTCGGGTCGAGGACACTCACGCCGGGAAAATCATCGGCGACGTCGTGAACCAGTTCGTGATACCTCCTGGCCCGGTCGTCAAACTCGCCACGCGGAATCCGGCACTGGCCATAGTCCGGGCTCCTCACCTGCACCAGCTTGCCGAACACCTGTACCGATTTTCCCGTGACATCGCAGAATCGTTCTTCGACACCGAGTTCCGGAACGTCGATAACGAACACCACGTTCTTGCCGGGTGCCGACGTGAGCCGTGCGAGGGTGTCGCGCATGCCTCTTTCGAAAATCAGCCATCGATCATTGACCCCCGGATCGTTGACCAGGACAACATTTTGCCCTTCGACCCGCTCGGGTTCCTTACCCCGGAACGGTGTGTTATCCAGGTAGACCGGCCCCATCGTCGACAGGATGATCGTCTTCTTCGCATCGTCGTCGATGAAACGTTCCAGCGTGTCTTTCATCAGTCGCGCACATCGGCCCGGCGCAAATCGGCTGTCGTACCTGTCGACGTTAAAAAACGGAATACAACCGGGCGACGTGTCGTTGCTGACACGTGATCCGAGCAGTGTTGCCAGCCCAAAGAACAGATGATCCGCGTGGGAGTCGCCGACCAGCATCACGTCGGGTGCGGCATCGGTTGCGGCGACCGGCGTAAAATCATTCGTGTCCTGCGGTTCGAACCCGTCACTATGGTTTCCCCATGCACCGAAGGCGATGAAGCCGACAGCAAAGGCGGCACTCACAGTAAACAGTCTCTCACGCGAAAAAACCGTCCGCCGCCGAAACGGGTTTTCGACATAGCGCCAGGTCAGGTAAGCGAGTGGAAAGGTAAGCATGCACAGCGCAGCCATCAACCAGTAGGAAGGCTCGGTCTCGCTTCGATAGCGTGCGAATGCAAGCAACGGGTGGTGCCAGAGATACGCGCTGTAGGAAATCAGACCCACGCCGACGATGACCTTCGCGGACAACAGCCGCTTCACATACGTGCCCTCGACCGCAAGCAGAATGATCAGCACGGTGCCGACGGTGGGCGCGAGCGCGTAAAGACTCGGAAACGGCGTCTGGCTGTCGTAGGCGAATACTGCGTACAGGATAAGCGCCAATCCGACGGCGCTGCCCGCCTGCTTGCCATGAGCTGACAACGGCGCCTCGTTCTTCTGCAGGTAGAAGGCAGCGAACACGCCGATCAGAAGCTCCCATCCCCGCGTGGGCAGAAGATAGAAGGCAAACGCGGGATCGCTGTAGGCGTTCCAGTGGGCGGCCGCCAGGCTCAGGACAAACACCATAGAAAGCATCGCCAGTATCGAGCGCCTGCCAATCCGCCAGCAAAGCATCAGGAACAATGGATACAGGATGTAGTACTGCTCTTCGACGGCCAGGCTCCAGGTGTGGAGCAACGGCTTGAGTTCGGCCGCCGTATCGAAATACCCGCTTTCATCCCAGAAAAGGACGTTGGACAGGAACATGGCAACCGCAATGAGACTCTGGGAAAAGTCCTTCATGTCCCGTGGCATCAGCCACATCCACGCAAAGGGTATGCAGACGATCATTACAAGAAACAGGGCCGGTAAAATTCGCCGCGCGCGCCGTTCGTAGAAATTCACGAGCCGGAATCTGCCCTCATCCATTTCATTGATGATGATCGTCGTAATCAGATAACCGCTGATGACAAAGAAGACATCGACACCGACATAGCCCCCGCTGAACGTCTCGATGCCGGCATGAAACAAGATGACTGGAACAACAGCGAGGGCCCGCAGGCCATCAATTTCCGGGCGATAGTGCAAGATCTGTCCTTAGGCAGTTGAGGTTATGTGCGGCTACACCAGGGCAATCGTAGCATCCGGCTCGCAAACGTGATTGAAAACCCTGTGGTTACTTGATGTAAACTGCTCACCTTTGCAAGCTGGGCGGAATTCCAAATCCGGTTTCCGAAAGGAAGCGGGGGATCAATTCCCCCTCCCGGCATCAACGACGACCTTGGGCAACAAGATGAAGTTCTGTTCCAGTTGCGGCGGCACAGTAAGCTACCGCGTTCCAAAGGATGACAATCGCGAGCGCGCTATCTGCGACAGCTGCAACGAGGTTCACTACCGGAACCCCCTCGTTGTCGTAGGTTGTGTTGCCGAGCGCGATGGCAAAGTTCTGCTCTGCAAACGAGCCATCGAACCGCGCTACGGGTACTGGACTGTTCCGGCGGGCTTCATGGAGCTGGGCGAGTCGGTCGCGGGCGGCGCGGCCAGAGAAACGCTCGAAGAAGCGCTGGCAACGGTCGAGATGGGTCACCTGTTTGCAATGGTCGATGTCGTCGACGCCGGCCAGGTGCACCTCTTCTATACAGGGAAGCTTGTAGGCGACTACGGTGTCGGGGAAGAGACGCTCGAAAGTGCCTTATACAGCGAGGACGAGATCCCCTGGGACGAGATCGCATTCCACAGCGGCAAATTCGCGTTAGAAAAGTACTTCGAGGACCGCGGCAAGAATAACGGCGTGCACGTGCACGAGCTGCGTCGCTCGAGGTCCTGAATAACGCTACCGGGTAGCGCTCTCGAGGCGTGTATTGAGGGTCGCCGGCGGCAGATATCCACCGATCAGCGTGCCATCTTCCAGAACGATCGCGGGCGTACCGCTAAGACCAATATCCTGTCCGAGCATGTAGTGGCGCGTCAGGATCGAGGTATCGCATTTCGACGTCTCGAATTTCTGATCGAGCTTGGCCGCCGTTAGCGCGCGAGGACGATCGCTAGCACACATAACGTCTTCCGACGTACTCCATGCACGCGATGCCGGACCGTTGCGCGGGTACAGCACATAGCGAACCGCGATCCCAAGGCTCATATATTCGTCTATCTGGGAGTGCAGCTTGCGGCAATACGTGCAGTCAACATCGGTAAACACGGTAACCGAGTGCTTGACCTCTGCGGGCGAGAACAGAATCGCGTCCTTGTCTTCGAGCGCGTTCACCAGATCACGCCTGGCGTCCGTGCGCGTCTGCTCACTCAGGTTGACCTGCATGTCGAGATCGATGAGATCGCCCTGCAGCAGGTAGCGACCGTCTGCCGAGATATAGGCCACGATCGATCCCTTCTGGACCGTGTACCAGCCATCGATCGGGCTCGGGTTTACATGTTCTGGTGCGATCGCATCGAACATCTCGGCCACTTTGGCGCGAGCCTGCGCGAGCTGCGGATCGACATCAGCCGCATAGGCTGACGTTGTCAGCAAGACAACAGATGTGGCTGCAAGCAGCCTCGAGAGCGTGTTGGAGAATCGATTCATTAAGTTAACCCGTGTGCGAAGCGCGGCAAGTTTAACAAACAGACCCATGAAGCGGGTGTTTTGTTGCACTGAATATTCGGCCCGGTGGCAATCCCGTGGGGCAGCTATCCGCGAGGGTGATGTTCGCTGTGCAGGTCTTTGAGGCGTTCACGCGCCACGTGCGTGTAAATCTGCGTCGTCGACAGGTCACTGTGACCCAGCAACATCTGTACAACACGCAGGTCGGCACCACGATTCAGGAGGTGCGTGGCAAATGCGTGACGCAGGCTATGCGGCGACATCTTCTGGCGCACACCGGCTTTCTCGGCATAGCGCTTGATGATGTGCCAGAACGCCTGGCGCGTCATGCGATCGCCGCGTCGTGTCGGGAACAGGTAGTCGGTCTGCCGCTCGAGCAGAATCTCCATGCGCGGGCCGTTGATAAAATCCTTGAGCCAGCGCTGTGATTCCTCACCCAGCGGAATCAGGCGTTCGCGGTCGCCCTTACCGACGATGCGCAGTACGCCCTGGTTGAAGTTGACCTGAGACTGCCTGAGGTTGATGAGCTCTGAAACCCTGAGGCCCGTTGCATACAGCAGCTCCAGCATGGCGCGGTCGCGGTGGCCAAGTGGCTCGTCCGTGTTGGGCGCATTCAGCAATGCATCGACTTCGTCTTCGGACAGCGTCTTGGGCAGTGAGCGGCCGATACGCGGCATCTCAATCTCGGCGGTCGGGTCCGTATCGCGCATACCTTCGCGCATGATGTAACGGAAGAAGCGACGGAAGCTTGACAGCTGGCGTGCTGTCGACCGCGGCTTGGCCCCGGACTCGACACGCTTGGCAATGAAATCCAGGAGGTCGGCCTTGTTTGCCTGTTCGATGGACTTCTCGCTCTCGGACAACCCGCGGCCCAATGTCATAAGGTCAGCGCGGTAGGCACCGAGCGTGTTCTTAGACAGGCCACGTTCCATCCAGATAGCATCGAGAAAACGGTCCACGAGCTCTTCCGAGCGCAGCACCTTTTTCGACTCTGGCTTGCTTTCTTTATTGCTACTGGCCATAAACGTCCATCTTCCTTAGTCGCACAGTCCTTTGTTGCGGTGAAATTGCGTATGCCAACCGTTACGTGCTGCGGGTAGCATACCGGGTCACTTTCATCGCCAAGCGACGGATTTTGCAAGGTTTATGAGTATGCTGAGGAACCGGGGGGTCCGGCGTGACCGCTGTCACATATTAGACAAGGCGTTGACATAAGGTGAACTGGGTCAAACGTATCAAGAGCGCAGCCTGGGGACTGTTTGCCTGGCTGTCCTTCGGCCTGTCGGTCCTGTTCTCGCTGCTCGTCGTTTTGATCGTGCCGTCCGCCGAAAGGCGCCAGAAATTGGTGACCTGGGCCGCCAGAATGGTCTTCGTCCTGCCGAGGGTCGATGTCCAGGTGCGCGGTATGGACAACCTCCCAACTGATAACTGCATTGTCGTCGCCAACCACGCCAGCTACCTCGACGGACCCCTGCTCAAAGGATACCTGCCGTGGCGATTCAATTTTGTGATCAAGGGCGAAATGCGGGACTTTGCCCCGGCACATTTCCTGCTGCGGCGTTCGGGCTCGAAATTCGTCGAACGCACTGACATCAAGGGCAGCACGCGCGATGCCCGACAGATCGTCAAGGCCGCCCTGGACGGCGAATCGCTCGGCTTTTTCCCGGAAGGGACCTTTCGCGAGGAGCCCGGAGTTGGCCGTTTCCGGCCGGGCGCCTTTGTTGCAGCCATCAAGGGCGATATGCCTGTCGTCCCGATCTCGATCGGCGGGTCTCGTTACATGCTGCCGGCCGGGAGATTCCTGCCGCGCAATGGCCCGCTGACCATCGATATCCTGCCAGCCATCGCCCCCGGCGATCGCGATTTCGAGACGAGTCGGGGCCTCGCTGAAGCGGCGCGCCAACGAATTCTCGGGGTGCTCGGCGAACCGGACTTACTGGGCAATGAGGAGGAGTCCGCCACTCCCGGCTAGCATATTTGTAGTATTGCGCGGCGCCGTAAATTGCAGGACAGTAGCGGCGCCCTCATCAATCCCCGCAAAGGCTGGAGCAAAGCAAAATGAGTTCAGATGCTGTCGTAATCGTTGCCGCCAAACGTACGCCTATCGGTGCATTTCAAGGCGCTTTGAGCGGTGCCACCGCCACTCAGCTCGGCGCTGCTGCTATCAAGGGCGTGGTCGACGGGACCGGCATCGACCCCGCCGATATTGATCGTGTCATCATGGGTTGCGTACTGCCGGCCGGCCTCGGCCAGGCACCGGCCCGCCAGGCCGCCCTGGGCGCCGGTGTACCGGAAGGTGTGCCCTGCGTCACCGTCAACAAGATGTGTGGTTCGGGTATGGAAGCCATCGTCCTCGGGCATGACATGATCAAGGCCGGCAGCGTCGGTATCGTGGTCGCCGGGGGTCTCGAATCAATGAGCAATGCCCCCTACCTGTTGCCCAAGGCGCGGGACGGCTATCGAATGGGTCACCAGGAAGTTCTTGATCACATGTTCTTTGACGGGCTCCAGGACCCCTATGAAGGCCAGATGATGGGGCACTTCGCTCAGGTCACGGCAGACAAGTATGGATTCACGCGCGAAGAGATGGACGCATTCGCCACCGAATCGGCTGTGCGCGCGCAGCGGGCTGTAGCCGACGGGTCATTTGCCGGAGAAATCGCCCCCGTTACCATCAAGTCACGCCGTGGAGAAACGGTCGTCGATACGGACGAAACTCCGGGAAACGTCAGCGTCGACAAGATCCCGACCTTGCGACCGGCTTTTGCAAAAGATGGCACCGTCACGGCGGCGACATCCTCATCGATCTCCGACGGCGCGGCGGCCGTGCTGATGATGACGGCAGCCGAAGCAGACAGACGCGGACTGACCCCGATCGCCAGGATCGTCGGTCACTCAGCGTTTGCTCAGGAACCTGCATGGTTTACGACGGCGCCGATCTACGCATTGAAGAAACTGCTCGATGCACAGGGCTGGACGCCGGACGACGTCGACCTGTTCGAAATCAATGAGGCCTTTGCGGTTGTAACGATGGCGGCCATGAAAGATGTCGGCATCAGCCACGACAAGGTGAACGTGAACGGGGGCGCCTGCGCACTGGGCCACCCGATCGGAGCAACAGGCTGCCGCATCTCGGTCACCCTGCTGCACGAACTGGCCGCTCGTGGCCTGACGCGAGGTATTGCGACGCAGTGCATCGGTGGCGGCGAAGCTACAGCCGTCGCTTACGAAATTCTTTAGGGAGAGATTTCCGTGAAATTGTCAGAAGCTAAAGCCGTCATCACCGGCGGCGCATCGGGCCTTGGATTTGCAACGGCACAGCGCGTCATCGACGAGGGTGGCCAGGTCGTGCTGCTCGATATTAACGATGCGCTTGGTGCAGAGAGCGTGGCGAAACTGGGCGACCGGGCGAGCTATGTCAGCACCGACGTATCCAAAGAAGATTCAGTCAAGGCTGCGGTTCTAAAGGCCAAAGAGACGATGGGCGGCATTACGCTCGCCGTGAATTGCGCCGGGGTTGCCAATGCGGGGCGCGCACTGGGTCGTGAGGGACCCTGGCCTGCAGAGAACTTCAATCGCGTCATTCAGATCAATCTGGTCGGCACCTTTAACGTCACCAAGGAAGCCGCAGCGATCATGAATGAAAACGAGCCGAGTGAAGACGGCGAACGTGGCGTCATTATCAGTACTGCATCCATCGCTGCATTCGAGGGCCAGATCGGCCAGGCCGCCTACGCGGCATCGAAAGGCGGCGTACACGCGATGATGCTGCCGTTGGCCCGCGAGTTCGCAAACTTCGGCATCCGGGTGAACACCATCGCGCCAGGCATCATGCTGACGCCAATGATGGCCGGCATGTCTGAAGAAGTGCAGGCATCGCTCGCGAGCCAGGTTCCGTTCCCGAAACGCCTGGGTCACCCCGAGGAATACGCCAACACGGTCGCCTTCATCTACGAAACGACGTACGTGAACAGCGAGACCATCCGCTGTGACGGCGCCATCAGGATGCAAGCCAAATAAGGTACCGGACACCCTATTTCCCGCGCCTGAGATGACTCTGCTGCCGGACGCCCGACAAGGAAATAGGGTGTCCGGTACCTAATTACATGTTTGCGTAATTGGGTCCGCCACTGCCTTCGGGCACCGTCCACACGATATTCTGTTTCGGGTCCTTGATATCGCAGGTCTTGCAGTGCACGCAGTTGGCCGGATTGATCTGGAATACCTTCTCGCCGCCCTCGTCCACAATCTCGTAAACACCTGCCGGGCAGTAGCGTTGTGCGGGTTCGTCGTACTCGGGCAGGTTATACGCAACCGGAATAGACGCGTCCTTGAGC
>Ga0316188_10001654_pt1 | contig 10601 bp, 13 predicted proteins | sample Phiworburrow1_MG_FD_204933 | JGI IMG/M metagenome (GOLD analysis project Ga0316188, IMG submission 204933) | Coastal sediment microbial communities from Maine, United States - Phippsburg worm burrow 1 | ecosystem: Environmental > Aquatic > Marine > Coastal > Sediment | place: USA: Maine... | reverse complement strand
CACCTCGGACAGCGGCCACTCGGGACGGCGGTCGTCGCAAGGCCCAACGGCCGCTTCGTGCCCGTCACCGTGAGTACGCCCGCCGGCGCCGACCGACCCCTCACGCTGCGAAGCCGACGACGGAGCGCCCCTAATTGGTCATGCTGTTGCCTGTGCCAGAGCGCATAGCAAGTGCGCTACACTCGCCATACCGCGCTATACGATCGTATGGACCTGCCCTATGAAGTCTGCACAGCTACCGCCAGTCCGAGTTGAAGCTTCGGTGCGCAAGGAAATCGAGTCCGCCCTGCGCGCCGGCGAGAGCCTGTCCGAGTTCGTCGAGACGGCCGCACTGGAGGCGGCCCGGCGCCGCAAGGCGCAGGAAGAGTTCCTGGCGCGCGGTCGGGCCTCGCTGGCAAGGGCCAAGCGTACCGGAGAGTTCTACGATGCCGGCCAAGCCCTCGCGGCCATGCACAAGCGCCTGGAGGCGCGCATGCGCGCGCAGCACAAGGACCAAGGGCTGGCCGGCGGCAAAGGGTGAGCTTCTCGGTTCGCCTGACCCGCGAGGCCTTGGAAGATCTGCAACGGCTCGAGGAGTACCTGGTCGAGTTTGCGATTCAGCATGGCGACTTCGATTTGCCGCTGCGCGCTGTCGAAGCGATCCGGCGCGAGTTTCGGATCCTCGAGTCCAACCCGTACACGTGTCGCAAGGTGGGGAGCAACCCGCTCGAGCGCGAGCTGGTCATACCGTTCGGCGGTTCGGGCTACGTCGCACTGTTCGAGATCCTCAGCGAGGACGAGGTCGTGGTGTCCGCCATCCGGCATCAGCGGGAAGACGACTACCACTGAGCGCACGGTACCGTGCCGAGCGGGCGCAGGTCAGAATGGCAAGGCCTTGGACTGGGGGTAACTCTGGGGGTAGGCGAGTCAGATTGAACTGCCCGATTCGAGCTTTGGCGCGGCTCTCCGGTGATCTTTCAAGTGACCCCGGTCCACCATTCAAGGCTCCGCAAGGGGCCGTTTGTGACCAAGCTCCTAAGTAGATCAACGACTTAGGAGCTTTTTCACGTCCGCTCGGGTCCGGGTGACGTCGCCTGAACCCAGTCCTGGCCGGGTGCCGTACCACGCTGTTCGCGGTTTAGGCGAAGCCAAAGCTGATGCTGCCCAGCGTGCCGTAGTCCGCGTGGAGCTGGTCACCGCGCCCGGCGGTGATCGGGCGGGTGAAGGATCCTGCCAGCACGACGTCGCCCACATTCAGCTGCTCGTCGTGCGGCGCGATCTTGTTGGCCAGCCAGGCCACGCCGTTGGCCGGATGGTTGAGCACGGCGGCGGCGACGCCGGATTCCTCGATCACGCCGTTCTTGAACAGCAGCGCGCCGACCCAGCGCAGGTCGACGTCGAGCGGTCGCACCGGGCGGCCGCCGAGCACGATGCCGGCGTTGGCCGCAAAGTCGCTGATCGTGTCGAACACCTTGCGCGGCGCGCCTGTCTCGCGGTCGAACTGCTCGATGCGCGCGTCGATGATCTCCAGCGCCGGGCTCACATATTCGGTGGCCGACAGCACGTCGAACAGCGTGACCCCGGGGCCGCGCAACGACTTGCCCAGAATGAACGCCAACTCGACCTCGATGCGTGGGGCGATGAAGCGGTCGACGGCGATCTGGCTGCCGTTGTCGAAGAACATGTCGTCCATCAACGGCGCGAAGTCGGGTTCGTCGATCTGGCTGGACCGCTGCATCGCGCGCGAGGTCAGTCCGATCTTGCGGCCTCTGACGACGCGGCCGTCGGCGATCTCGAGCTTGACCCACTCGCGCTGGATGGCGTAGCCGTCCTCGACGGTCATTTGCGGGTAGCGCATTGAAATGTGGCGCACTTGGGCGCGTGCCTTGCGCGCCTCGTACAGCTCGCGCGCCAGGGTCCGAGCGATCTCTTGCGCGAGCATGGTCAGCGGGCCTTCTGAAACAGGGGGTGCGGGTTTCCGAACTTCGTATCGAAGACCTCCGGGCTCCCGTCGACCTGCAGCGTCAGCCCAGCGGGGCGCTGCGCCAGCAGGGGCGCGAAGTGGTCTTGCGCGGCGGCGGAGAGCATCTCGCGGGTGTGCTGCCTGACCGCATCGCTACGGCCGCGGCCCCTACGCGGGTTCAGGTAGACAAAGGCATGGTCGCCGCTGCCATCGGTGACTGCGCAGCGCGCCGCCAGGCAGGCCAGGACGCGCACGCCGCTGGTCGGTGAGATCGGCTGGTCAGCCTCGTCCTCCACCTTCAGCATGGTGTCGGCCAGCGTGCGGCACGGCCGCGTCATGTCGGTCTGCGCGTCCAGGTTCGGCGTGTCGAGGATGACGAGGTGCGGCATGGAAAATCCAGGGTCAGAGTCGAGTGGCGATGGACGTGTAGCCGTCGGCGCTCGATGCGACGGCCCGTGGTATGGCGTCGCCTGGCTGCGGTGTGACCGGGAACACGGCGTTGATCTGCCCGGTGCCCGAGGCGCCGAAATAGGGGGTCAGGATCTCGGCCGGCGCGTCGTAGCCAGTCCAGCCGAGTGCCCCCATCAGCATCGCCGTGTCGTGCATGAAGCCTTCGCCATGCCCCTTCGCAGCGTACTCGGGCAGCATGCCGCAGAAGGTTTTCCATTCGGCGCGCTGCCACATCTCGATCACCTTGCGGTCCAGCGCCTCGAGGAAGGGGCTCCAGATCTTGAACGCGTATTCGGGCGCCAGCCCGTTCTGCGCAAAGCGGTGGCTCAGGCTGCCGCTCGCCAGGAAGGCCACCGTGCCGTCGTAGTGGCTTTCGACGGCCTGTCGCATGGCCCAGCCCAGGCGCGCGCTGTCGTCGAGGTAATGCGCCATGCACAGGGCGGAGACCGAGATCACCTTGAAATGCCGGTCGGTGTTCATGTATCGCATCGGCACCAGCGTGCCGTACTCCGGGGCCAGCGTCGTGGCGTCGTGTGCCAGCGTTTCCACGCCCAGCTCGTTGCAGCTCGCCGACAGCAGCCTGCCGAGCGCCGGGTTGCCCGGAAACTCGAAATCCATGTTGGCGATGAAGTGCGGCAGTTCGTTGCTCGTGTAGCGTCCCCTGAAGTGCGGCGCGCAGTTGACGTGGTAATTGGCATTGACCAGCCAGTGGGTGTCGAAGACGACGATCGTGTCCACCCCGAGCGCGCGGCAGCGCCGACCGATCTCGATGTGGCCGTCGATCGCATCCTGGCGAGTACCCTTGCGCGGACCGTCGAGCTCACTGAGGTACATCGACGGCACGTGCGTGATCTTGGCGGCGAGTGCAAGGGTTCCCATGGTCAGGCTCCGATGTTCCCTGGTCGGTTCATGCGAATCGGCGCACATCGCGCCGCGGCGTCGACGCCGTCGGCAGGCATGGCAAGCGGTGGGCGTCGCGACATTGCGCTTCAGCTGCGGTAGGTCGGGTCGATGCGGTCGACGATGCGCTGCAGCGCGTCGAACGCATCCTGCCCGGCGCCGAAGCGGGGGTCGAAGTTGAGCGAGTCGCGGGCGCAGGCCTCCAGCACCGACCTCGCGATCGCTCGCGGCTTGCCCATGCCCTGCGTGGCCAGCTGGACCTCGCAGGCGCGCTGGAGCAGCCACATCAGCGCCAGGCACTGTGCCAGCGTGCGGCCAATCGTCACCGGCCCGTGATTGCGCAGCAGAAGCACCGGCTTGCCGCCTGCGCTGTCGACGATCCGTGCGCCCTCGTCGGCATGCACCGTGATGCCTTCAAAGTCGTGGTACGCGACCCTGCCGAACAGCTGCGCGGCATAGAAGTTCGTGTAGCTGAGTCCTTCGTCCAGGCAGCACACCGCCATCGTCGGTGTGGTGTGGACATGCATGACGCAATGGGCGTCCGGGAGCATCTCGTGGATCTTGCCGTGGAAGGTGAAGCCTGCCGGGTTGATCGGCCAGTCGCTGTGGCCGACGATATGGCCCGCGACGTCCACCTTGACCAGGTTCGACGCCCGCACCTCGGTGTAGTGCAACCCGAACGGGTTGATCAGGAAGTGCGGTTCCGGGCCCGGCGCGCGCAGCGAGATGTGGTTGTAGATCAGTTCGGTCCAGCCCAGGTAGTGGAAGATGCGGTAGGTCGCCGCCAACTGGACGCGCGCCGCCCATTCTTCGTCGCTGAAGCGCCGCGGTCGTGGTGCGGCAGCTGCCGGTATCGTCGTGTCCGCCATCGGACTCTCCTCGGGTTGTGGTGCGCGCCCCAGGGCGCCGCGGACCGATGATGCGCGGGCACCGCCCCGTTCAGCGGCCCCAGCGCGGAATGTGGTGGTTGCCGAGCGAGACGGCAACGTTCTTCGGTTCGAGGAACACCTCGTAGCTCCAGCGGCCGCCTTCGCGGCCGGTGCCGCTGGCCTTCGTGCCCCCGAACGGTTGCCGCAGGTCTCGCACGTTCTGACTGTTGACGAAGCACATGCCGGCTTCGATGGCGGCCGCCACGCGGTGCGCACGGCCGAGGTTCTCGGTCCAGACGTAGCTCGACAGGCCATATTGAATGTCGTTGGATTGGCGAACCGCGTCGGCTTCGTCGTCGAACGGGATCAGGCAGGCCACCGGGCCGAAGATCTCTTCCTGCGCGATGCGCATGCGGTTGTCGACGTCGGCAAACACGGTGGGCCTGACGAAGTTGCCCTTGGCCACGCGCGCCGGCAGGTCCGGCGCGTCCGCACCGCCGCACAGCAGCGTGGCACCTTCCTGCGAGCCCAGCCCGATGTAGCTTCGCACCTTCGCCAGGTGCGCCCGGCTGATCATCGGACCGACGATGGTGTTCTCTTCCAGCGGGTCGCCGACCGTGATGCGCCTGGCGCGCTCGGCGAACTTCCGTGCGAAGTCGGCGTAGATCGACCGCTGCACCAGGATGCGGCTGCCGGCCGTGCAGCGCTCGCCGTTGTTGCTGAAGATCATGAAGACGGCGGCGTCGAGCGCGCGCTCGAGGTCGGCGTCGTCGAAGATGACGAAGGGGCTCTTGCCTCCGAGTTCCATGCTGAACTTCTTGAGGCCGGCGGCCTGCACGATGCGGTTGCCGGTCACGGTGCTGCCCGTGAACGAGATGGCCCGCACGTCGGGGTGGCGGCACAGCGGTTCGCCCGCGTCCTTGCCGTAGCCGTGCACGACGTTCAGCACGCCGGCCGGTATGCCGGCCTCCAGCGCCAGCTCGCCCAGGCGCGCTGCGCTCATCGGCGACAGCTCGCTCATCTTCAGCACCGCGGTGTTGCCAAATGCGAGCGCGGGTGCCACCTTCCAGGTGGCGGTCATGAACGGCACGTTCCAGGGGCTGATGAGGGCACACACGCCCACCGGGTGGTACAGCGTGTAGTTCAGGTGCGTCGGCGTCGGGTAGGTGTGGCCGTCCACGCGCGTGCACATCTCGGCGAAGTAATGGAAATTGTCGGCCGCGCGCGGTACGAGTTGCCGACCCGTCTGCGCGATCGCCTGGCCGGTGTCGCGCGTCTCGATCTGTGCCAGTTCCGGCGCTTGCTGAGCGATCAGGTCGCCCAACCTGCGCAGCAGACGGGCCCGTTCGGTGGCCGGCCGCCCGGCCCACTTCGGAAAGGCGGCCTTGGCCGCGGCGACGGCGGCGGCGACTTCCGGCTCGCCGCCCGCGGACACCTCGGCCAGCACCTCCTGCGTGGCCGGATCGAGGGTCTCGAAGGTCGCGCGGCTCTCGGTCGGCTTGCCGTCGATCAGATGGTGAATGCGCATGAGGGCTCCTTATCGCCCGAAGGGGTCATCGCCGACGATCGTGTTGACGAGGCGGCCGATACCGTCGATCTCCGTCACCACCTCGTCGCCGACTTCCACGTTGACGACGCCGTCGGGCGTGCCGGTGAGGATCACGTCGCCGCCCCGCAGGGTCATGAAATGGCTCAGGTATTCGATCAGCGCCGGGATGCCGTTGACCATGTCCGACGTGCGACCCTGCTGCGTGACCTTGTCGTTGACGAGGGTGCGCAGCGCCAGTGCATGCGGGTCGGGCACGTCGGCGGCGTCGACGAGCCAGGGGCCCAGCACGGTGCAGCCATCGCGATTCTTCACGCGCAGGTTGGGTCGGTACCAGTTTTCCAGGTAGTCGCGGATCGCGTAGTCGTTGCAGACCGTGTAGCCGGCCACATGCTGCATCGCGTCGACCGCCTTCACCCGTTTCGCGGTCCTGCCGATCACCACCGCGAGCTCGCATTCGTAGTGCATGAACTGCACGCCGGCCGGTCTGCGCGTGGCGCCGCGGTGGCCGATCAGCGCGCCCGGAGTCTTGAAGAACACCAGGGGCTCGTCCTTGGCGCTGACGGTGAGTTCCCTGGCAAGCTCCTTCACGTGGTCGGCGTAGTTCAGGCCGAGCGCAATGACGGTGCCGACCTCGAAGGGCGGCAGCCAGACCACGGCCTGCTCGGCCAGCACCCGGCCGTCCGCCAGCTGCAGACCCTGTGCGTGCGGGATGGCACTGTGGATCGCTCCGCCGTAGGCGACCCGTGCGCTCCTCATGCCTGCTCCGTGAGTGCGGCCGGCTCGCGCTGCAGCCGATTGACCAGCCGGCCGAGCCCGCTGAAGCTGATCGCCACGGTCTGGCCGACGCGCGCCGTGGGCACGCCGTGCGTCCGGCCCAGCAGCAGCACGTCACCGGGCCGCAGCGTCATGAACTCGGAGATGTCGGCGGTCAGCTGCGCGACGCTGCGGACGCGGCCGGCGGTCGAGCCGCGTTGCACGACCACGCCGTCGACGGCGACCTCGAAGCCCAGCGCGTCAGGGTCCGGCACGTTGGCCGCCGGCACGATGCGCGGCCCCAGAGGACAGAAGCCGTCGCGTGCCTTCTGACGCACCGCGGGCCGGTAGTGGCTGGCCAGCGGCAGGCTGTAGTCGCCACAGATCAGGTAGGCGGCGATCACGTCCATCGCCGAGGACGCGGACACCCGGCAGGCGGTGCGCCCGATCACGATGCCCAGCGAGGCGCCGGCCTCGAGTCCATCCTCGCCGTCCGGCACGGTGATGGGGTCGCCGTCGGCAGCCTGGGTGTGGCGTGGCTTGATCTCCAGCACCGGGGCGCACGGCGGGGCCTTGTGCGGAGCCGTCAGCACGGCGTCGCCGAGGGCCGCGAGCTGCGCAGGATCGTTCAGCAGCGCTCCGACCATGACGCCGGAAAGCCGATACGGCGGCACGTCGAACAGGACGGGATGGAGCGACATCGACACTAGATTACTAAGATATGAGCAATATAGTTGCTAAGATCCGAGCATGTCAAGCGCCGGTTCGCGAGAGCCCAGGGCCAAGGCACCTGGGTTCGGCCATCGGAATCTCCCGCTGCTGCTGCTGCAAGTGCGGGAGTTGCTGCTCGACCGGTTCCGGCCAATCCTGCACGCACACGGGTTGACGGAGCAGCAGTGGCGCGTCGTGCGCGCGCTGGTGGAGCACGGCCCACTGGAGCCGCGCCAGATCGGTCGCGTCTGTCGCATCTCCAGCCCCAGCCTGGCGGGCGTGCTGGCGCGCATGGAGGAGTTGGGACTGGTCAGGCGCGAGCGCCTGGCGACCGACCAGCGACGCGTGATGGTGACCCCGACGGGCAAGAGCCGCACGCTCGCGGCCAGCATGGCGCCGCAGATCGACGCCGTCTACGTGGCGCTCGAATCCCAGCTCGGCGTCGAGTTGCTCGCGCGCCTGCAGGCGACGGCGGACGAACTGGTCGCCGTGCTCGGCGACGGTGCCAGCGCAGAGGGTCGCCGACCTGCTCGCCCCTGAGCAGGGCCTCAAGGCCGAAGCCAATTTGCGGATCGGCAGGGTGTCCGAAGAGGCCCTCGGCCATCGCCGGCAGCGTCAACTCATGCGTTGCAGGCGCGCCGTCTCCTCCAGTCGGGCGTCTTCGATCTCGCGCAAGACGCCGGACAAGTCCACCGCGCCGGGTTGTCGCTCGTAGCGCCCGGTCAGGGGCATGTCGGGCACCAGCATGCCGCCGGCGTACAGGGCCCAGATCTCGGGACCGAACTGCGTGGACAGCAAGTCCGGCGCATGGCGGCCGAAGAAGTGGCGCAGGTTGTCCACGTCTCTCAACAGCATTCGCTGGGCGTGGTTGTTGCCGGCAGCGTCCACGGCCTGCGGCAGATCAATGATCACGGGGCCATCGGCGGCCAGCAGGATGTTGAACTCCGACAGGTCGCCATGAATCACGCCGGCGCAGAGCATGCGCACCACTTCGTCGATCAGCGTCGCATGGTGGCGCCGTGCGTCCGCCGCACTGAAGGGCAAATCGTTCAGGCGTGGTGCCGCGGCGCCGTCGGCGTCGGCCACCAGTTCCATCAGCAGCACGCCGTCGTGGAAATTGTCGGGTCGCGGAACGCGCACCCCGGCGGCGGCAAGGCGGTACAGCGCATCGACCTCGGCGCTCTGCCATGCCGCTTCTTGCTGCTCGCGGCCGAACTTCGTGCCCTTGGCCATGGCACGCGCCTGGCGGCTGTTCCTGACCTTGCGGTTCTCTGTGTAGTCCACGGCCTGCCGAAAGCTGCGCTTGTTCGCGTCCTTGTAGACCTTGGCTGCGCAGGTCTCGTCGCCACGGCGCACGACGTAGACATCCGCTTCCTTGCCGCTCTTGAGCTGGCGCACGACGCCATCGATCAGACCTTCGGCGATCAGGGCCTGGAGGCGGACGGGAGCTTTCATCTTCGTATTCTGGGGCCTGGCCGTTTGCGCCGCTGCCACGCTAGCGCGCGTGCCCGACCCAGGCCTCGCAGTTCCCGCAGCAGCATGGAAAGCACACTCGCCGTCAGTCCCCTTCGCGGCCCACGAAGCGGTAGACCATGGCGCCAAGCACCGCCCCCGCGATCGGGGCCAGCCAGAACAGCCACAGTTGCGCCACGGCCCAGTCGCCGACGAACAGCGCCACCCCGGTGCTGCGGGCCGGGTTGACCGACGTATTGGTGACCGGGATGCTGATCAGGTGGATCAGCGTCAACGCCAGGCCGATGGCGATCGGTGCAAAGCCGGCCGGCGCGCGCTGGTCGGTGGCACCGAGGATGATGATGAGGAAGAACATCGTCATCACCACCTCGCACACCAGGGCGGCGGTCATCGAATAGCCGCCGGGTGAGTGTTCTCCGTAGCCGTTGGACGCGAAGCCGTTGCCGACGTCAAACCCTGGGGCACCGCTGGCGATCACGTACAGCACCGCCCCTGCGACGATGGCACCGAGAACCTGCGCCACGATGTACGGCACCAACTGGCCCGCGGGAAACCGACCCCCCGCCCACAGCCCGATCGACACCGCCGGGTTCAGGTGGCAGCCTGAGATATGACCGATCGCGTAGGCCATCGTGAGTACGGTCAGCCCGAAGGCCAGCGAAACACCATGCAGGCCGATACCGACGTCGGGGAAGGCCGCCGCCAGTACCGCGCTGCCACAACCGCCCAGAACAAGCCAGAACGTGCCCAGGAACTCCGCGCCATATGCCTTCATCAGTTGCTCCCTCCAGTTAGATCGAAGTCTGCCGCGGGGTGCCCGCGGGGTATGTGGAACCGAACATTCAAGCGTCAGGGCTGCTTGACGCACTGCATGTCGGGTTGGTCATCGCCCCACCGGACCGTCGCCTCGCCCTGATGCTCCCAGAGTTGTCCATTGCGTCCGACGTACCTTGCCCCGCTGCCACTGGCTTCGATGAACATGACCGAGGTGCTGTCGCCGCGTTCGGCAATCAGGGTCGGCGGGTCGGTCGCAAAGTAGGTCGCGACGACCTCGTTGGCCGGGTTGCCGTCGCACGCGTAGCGCACCGGACCCGTGGCCCGCACCAGTCGGTATCGCGCCTGCAACTCGGCGATGCGCCGGCGGTAGCTGCGGTCGACGCAGGCGCGCCTGTCGTCGTTCTTCCAGCAATCGTCGCGCCCCTTCACCCAGCCCCGCTGCTCGGCCTTGAGCATCGGCGGGTGTTCGTCGACGGCGAGCGCGAGGGCCTCCGCGTAGACCTGCGACAGCGTCCGGTCGAGCTTGGCCAGCACGCCATCGGAACACACCATGCTTTCGATGCGGCCCGCCCGCACCTTGCCGCAGTCGAAGGAGGGCCCTTCTGCAGCCCGTGATGGACCCTGCAGCGCAAAGAGGGCGATAACGCCGACGACCCAGGCCCGCGACCGACGGGATTTGATCAGAACGGACAGACTGCCTCCGGTCAGTGGGCCAAACGGGGCGGGAGCATATCGCGAGCGGGGCGCATGCGTCGAGCCGCCTCGTCGTTGCCAGGCAGGCGCCACGACGGCAATGGCGCTCAAGCCTGCCTCGCCGGGCCAAAGTGGGCAACCGTCCGGGCTCGACGCACAGCCGCCGCCGATCCATTGGACCATCTAGCCTGGCTGGCCTCAGCCCAGCCGCCGAGTCGCTTCGACCGTGGCCATGCCTGCCAGGGTGAGCACCAGAGAACCACCCACGTGTGCGGCAATGGCGGCCATCGCAAGACCCAGGCGGCCTTGTTGAAGCAGTTGCGACACTTCGGCGGAGAAGCTGGAAAACGTGGTCAGACCGCCGAGCACGCCGGTGACGATGAACAGTCGCCAGGCCGGCGACCAGTCCGGATGCGCGACCAGCCAGGGCAACGCCAGTCCGATCAGGTACGCGCCGATCAGGTTGGCAGCGAGCGTGCCGGGC
>Ga0316188_10001653_pt1 | contig 10604 bp, 9 predicted proteins | sample Phiworburrow1_MG_FD_204933 | JGI IMG/M metagenome (GOLD analysis project Ga0316188, IMG submission 204933) | Coastal sediment microbial communities from Maine, United States - Phippsburg worm burrow 1 | ecosystem: Environmental > Aquatic > Marine > Coastal > Sediment | place: USA: Maine... | reverse complement strand
TCGGCGGTGTCGAAGAACGGTGCCGCCATCTCGGCGAATCGCATCATCAACACTGCGGAGATCGCGAAGTTCGGCGCGATCACGCAATTGGGGCCGTCTTCGCCTCCGAAGGTCGACTCGAACAATGCGAAGTCGTCGGTGGTGAACCCGGTCGTGCCCACCACGGCGTGGATGCCGTGCATTCCGAGCCATGGCAGCGTGTTGCGTGCGGCATCCGCCACCGTGAAGTCGACGACGACGTCGCACGCCGCGTCCGCGAACGCGTGGAGATGTTCCGACACCGCCAGGCCCTCGACCGTCTCGCCGACGCCGAACGGATCGACCGCGGCGGCGAAAACGAGATCGGGGTCAGCGGCGACAGCAGCACAAACGGTTCGACCCATTCGTCCTGCTGCTCCGTTGACCCCGACTCTCATGAGTGCAGTCTGGCCGATCCGGTCACGTGGGACCAGATCGGTTCAGCAGCGATATGTGTGGTTCGTCTCAGCGATGCCGACGACGGCCGCCGCTGCGGCCACCACCGTCACCGGAGGGACGCTCCGACTTCGGGCCGAGGTCACCGAGTTCGTCGGCGAGCTGAGCGTCGAAGCTGTCTTCGAAGCTGACCTCGACGACGTCGACGCCCCCACCCGAAGCGGCAGGTGCCGAGTCGGAGTCGTTCGAGCGCTCCTTGCGGGGCGCACGCTCACGACGCTCGGACGATCCCGAGTCGTTGCTCGACGAGGAGCCTTCCTTGGCGGGAGGCGGATCGCCGGCGGGGGTCAGGCTGACCTTGCCCTTGTCGTCGATCTCCTCGACGCGGACCTCGATCTCCTGGCCCAGCTCGAGCACGTCCTCGACCGAGTTGATGCGCTTGCCGCCACCCAGCTTCGAGATGTGCACGAGACCGTCACGGCCCGGCAGGATGTTGACGAAAGCGCCGAACTTGGTGATGTTCACCACGCGGCCCATGTAGACGGCGCCGAGTTCCGCCTTCGGCGGGTCGACGATGGCGAGGATTGCGGCCTTGGCCTCTTCCATGCGCCAGGCCTCGACGGCACCGATGGTCACGATGCCACGAGCACCGTCGTCATCGACGCCGATGTCGGCACCGGTCTCCTGCTGGATCGTGTTGATGACCTTGCCCTTCGGGCCGATCACTTCACCGACCTTGTCGAGCGGGATGAAGATCGTGGCGATCTTCGGTGCGGTCTCGGCCACCTCGTCACGGGACTGCGCGATGCAGGCGTTCATGACTTCGAGGATCTCGAGGCGGGCGACACGGGCCTGCGCCAGTGCGGCGGTCAGCACGTCGGCGGGAATGCCGTCGATCTTCGTGTCGAGCTGCAGCGCCGTGATGGCATCCGCGGTACCGGCAACCTTGAAGTCCATGTCGCCGAAGGCATCCTCGGATCCGAGGATGTCGGTCAGCGTGATGTACTTGCCGTCCTCGTAGATGAGGCCCATGGCGATGCCCGACACGTGGCTGCGCACCGGCACGCCGGCGTCCATCAGCGACAAGCTCGAAGCGCAGACCGACGCCATCGACGTCGACCCGTTCGACGACATGACCTCGGAGACGAGGCGCAGCGTGTACGCGAAGTCCTCCTGGTTCGGGATCACGGGCAGGACTGCACGGGCGGCGAGCGCACCGTGGCCGATCTCGCGGCGCTTGGGGGAACCGACACGGCCGGTCTCACCGTTCGCCCACGGCGGCATGTTGTAGTGGTGCAGGTAGCGCTTGCTGTCGTTCGGCGACAGCGAGTCGATCATCTGGTTCATGCGCGGCATGGCCATGGTCAACACGCTCATCACCTGCGTCTCGCCACGCTGGAACAGCGCCGAGCCGTGAGCGGTCGGCAGGACGCCGACTTCGGCCGAGATCGCACGCAGATCGCCGACACCGCGGCCGTCCATGCGGACGCCCTCGTTGACGACGCGTGCACGCATCAGCTTCTTGTTGAGCGAGCGGACGGCTTCCTTGACCATCTTCTCGCTGCCGGCGAACTCGCCGGGCGCGTCCTTGGAGCCGCACACCTCGGCGATGATCTCTGCCGTGACGGCGTCGGTCGCTTCGTTGCGCTCGGTCTTGTTGGCGATGGTGATGACCGGGGCGAGCTTCTCGCTGCCGGCCTTCTCGACCGCGGCGAAGATCTCCGGCGTGTAGTCGAGGACCGGGGTCCACTTCATCGGCTCGATCGGGCCGTTGGTGGCGATCACCGAGGCGACGAGCTGACGCTGCAGCGCGATCGACTCCTTGATCCACACCTTGCAGGCCTCGAGGCCGTCGGCGAGGACTTCCTCGGTGACCTTCTTGGCGCCGTCGTCGTAGTAGTAGAACGCGTTCTCGGAGCCGCCGGCCTCGACCATCATCACGGCGACGTCGCCGTTGTCGAGTTCACGGCCGGCAACGACCAGCTCGAAGGTGCCGTTCTCGGCTTCTTCGTAGGTGGGGTGCGGGATCCACGAGCCGTCCTGGCTGTAGGCCATGCGGATCGCGCCGATCGGGCCCTCGAAGGGGATGCCCGAGATCATCAGCGCCGCCGAGGCAGCGTTGATCGACAGCACGTCGTGGGGGTTGCTCTGGTCTGCGCCGAGGACCGTCGTGACGATCTGGGTCTCGTTGCGGAAGCCGTCGGGGAACGACGGGCGCAGCGGCCGGTCGGTCAGACGGCAGGTGAGGATGGCATCCTCGGTCGGACGTCCTTCACGACGGAAGAACGAGCCGGGGATCTTGCCGGCCGCGTAGGCCCGCTCCTCGACGTCCACCGTCAGTGGGAAGAAGTCCATGCCTTCACGCACGCTCTTGGCGGCGTTGGCAGTGGTGAGAACCTTCGTCCCACCGATGGTCGCCACAACGGCACCCATCGACTGGGGGGCAAACTTGCCCGTTTCGAAGGCCAGTGTCTTCTCGGTCCCGGAGACGGGACCAGACACGGTAATGGGGTCAGCCACAAGGGCTCCTTTCATGTGCACTCCCCCTCGGGAGTGCGCCTCTGGAGCGATCGGCCGGTTCCCAGTTGGTCAACCCGACATCTTCCACACCGTCAGAAACGTGCAGAGTTCGGATTCAGCAACCGGCAACCGACAACGGGTCGCTCATGTTGCGGGGCCGGACGTTCCGGCTCCGAGGGGAGATCCTACCGTGACCTGGGCCACAAACCGCGGCACGTCGACCACCGGCACGGACGCGTCGCGACACTCGTCTCGACGAAGCCAACCCAGAATTCTGAGGCGGGATCAGTTCGTTCGAGCGCAAGGCGCGCAGCGACGACGCTGACTCCGGTCAGCGAGGAGCCTGCGGAACGCAGCGATCGGGCGAACTGGCCCGCCTCAGCGGCCTCCGCCTCAGCGGCGGAGGCCTTGGTCGGCGATGATGGTGCGGTAGCGCTCGACGTCGATCGACTTGACGTAGTCGAGCATGCGACGACGACGGCCGACGAGCATCAGCAGCCCACGACGGCTGTGGTGGTCCTTCTTGTGGACCTTCAGGTGCTCGGTCAGGTGCACGATGCGCTCGGTCAGGAGCGCGATCTGCACCTCGGGCGAGCCGGTGTCGCTCTCGTGGGTGCGGTACTTCTCGATCGTCGCCGCAGTGTTCGGGGTCGTGTCGGCCAGTTCAGCCATGATGTGTCGCCTTCGCAGTGGAGCCACCGGATCGACCGGCAGCGGTGGAGGTCGCAGGACGCTTCGGATGAAGTGCTCTGCATCTCGCCCGCGCCGGAAATCCCAGCCCGAACGGACGTCGCAATGCTACGGCGCGTCGGTCGCTGTCACAACGAGACCGGTCACGGCACGAGACGGACGGGTACGCTCGCTCGTCGTGCCACCCCGGATCGAGCTGCGAGACGTCTCGAAGTCGTTCGGGTCGCTCGCCGCCCTCGCTCCGGTCAGTTTCGACGTGGCCGAGGGGGAGACCGTCACACTGATCGGTCCATCGGGATGCGGCAAGACCACACTGCTGCGCCTGATCGCCGGGTTGGAGACGCCGACCTCCGGCGAGATCGTCGTCAACGGCATGACGCCCGGCGACGCCCGGCGTCACAAGCAGATCGGATTCGTTCCCCAGGCGCCGGCGCTCCTGCCCTGGCGGACCGTCGAGGCGAACGCCCGACTGCTGCTCGACATCAACCGCAACGCCTCCCCGGCGACGCCGAGTGCATCGGTGGCCGATCTCCTCGACGAGGTCGGCCTCGGCGACTTCGTCGATGCGTACCCCCACGAGCTGTCCGGCGGCATGCAACAGCGCGTCGGTCTCGTGCGGGCGTTCGCACTCGACGCCCCGATCCTGCTGATGGACGAACCGTTTGCCGCGCTCGACGAGATGACCCGCACCGACATGCGCCACCTCCTCGGACGGCTCCGCGAGCCACTCGGCACGACGGTGGTCTTCGTCACCCACTCGATCCCCGAGGCGACGTTCCTCTCCGATCGCGTCGCGGTGATGTCGGCTCGGCCCGGCCGGGTCACCGAGGACCTGACGATCGAGCTTGCTCACCCCCGACTGCCCGACATCGAGGACACCGAAACCTTCTTCCACATCACCACCCGCCTGCGCGGCGCACTGAGCGCGGGGATGGACCGATGAGCGCCGGTGTCCGCCGTATGGTCGCGCCGATCGTCGGCATCGTCGTGTTCGCCGTCTTCTGGGAACTGTTGGTCCGGGTGTTCGACATCCGGCGCTTCGTCCTGCTGCCACCGTCGTCGATCATCGACACGCTGACGGCCACACCGGCGTTCTATTGGGACAACGCCCTGGTCACCGCCCGCCACATGGTCGTCGGTCTGTCGATCTCACTGCTGTGCGCGATCGTCATCGGCTCGATCATGGCGGCCTCACGCTTCATCGAGGAGGCCGCGCAGCCGGTGCTGATCCTCGTGTTGGTCACGCCCTGGGTCGCCTACATCACCTCGGTCGTGCTGTGGCTCAACGGCGGCGACCCGACGATCTACTTCATGGTCGCCTTCACCGCCTTCCCGGTGTTCACGTTCGGTGTCGTCGGCGGCATGAAGTCGGCCGACCCTGCGGCGCGCGAACTCCTCGCGAGCGTCGACGCTCGGCCGTGGGAGGTCTTGTGGCGACTGCGCCTACCGTCCGCGATGCCGTCGATCTTCACGACGGCACGGTTCGCCGTCGGACTCGGACTCGCTGCCGCGTACTTCAGCGAGGGCTCAGCGCTGACCACATCAGGCCTTGGCGCGATCGGCCGTCGGGCCGCATCGTTCAACGACGCCGAGGTGCTCTGGACGACGATCGTCTGCTCCGCACTCCTCGGCATCGCCGGGCTCGCGATCGTGTCGATCCTCGAACGCGTGCTGCTTCGATGGCACGTGTCGCAGCGCAGCTGACTGCAGGGATGCCGGCAGCTCGTGGCATCATGAGCGCTCCGATGCCGACCTCGGCCTGACTCGAGTTCCCCCAACGACTGGACCCATGATGCGCTCTCGCACTGCCACCGCTCTCACCGCCGTCACCGTGATCGCTGCCACGCTGTTCGCCGCCTGTTCGAGCGATGGTGGAAGTTCGAGCCCCGACTCCACGCCCGGCGCCACCACGGTCGATTCGGTCGCCACCACTGCAGTGGGCACGTCGCCCGGATCGGGCCAGCTGAGCGATGTCGTCGCGGGTGCAGCCTTCCCCGAGGACCGCTGCGCTGCGAACCAGGCCGCCGGGAAGATCACCTACCTCACCGGGTTCGACTTCGCCGCCACCGCCTCGATCATCGACATCCTCGTCGCCCAGGAGAAGGGCTACTACGAGGACATGTGCCTGGACGTGGAGGTCACACCGAGCTTCTCGACCGCCAACTATCCGCTCGTGGCCGAGAACGACGCCCAGTTCGCGTCGGGCGGCTCCTTCAGTGAGGTGGTGCAGTTCTCAGCCGCCAACGATGCTCAACTGGTCGTCCTCGCGGTCGAGGGACCCACCGCGATCGATTCGCTGATCGTCAAGCCGGGAACGGCAGCCGAGCTGACCGATCTCAAAGGCACCACGATCGGTGTCAAGGGCAAGCTCCCGCCCAGCGTGGCAGCGATGCTCGCCCAGGCAGGTCTGGTCGAGGGCACCGACTTCGACACGGTGCTGCTCGACGGCTTCGACCCGGTGCAGCACATCGCGATCCCGTCGATCGTCGGATTCCCCGGGTACAAGAGCAACGAGCCTGGCCAGCTCGAGCGCGCCGGCATCGAGTTCGACCTGTTCGATCCCATCGACTACGACATCCCCGGATCGTTCGGCGTGATCTACACGAATCAGCAGTTCGTCGACGAACATCCCAGCGCGGTCCAGGACTTCATCCGGGCAACGATGCTCGGTCTGGCCGACGCCATCGCCGACCCGGAAGCAGCAGCGACGATCGCCGTCGATCGGATCAACGCCGGCGGCAACCCCAACTTCCTGTCGCCCGAGGGCGAGACATTCCGTTGGACGACCGATGCCGCGCTCATCTCGGGGCTCACCCCGTCGGGAACCGGCTACGGCGTCCCGCAGAGCGGCGCACTGCAGGACGAGCTCGACACCTATGCAGGTGTCGGCCTCTTCGGTGACGCCGGCGCCCCGAACGCCGATGCGTATCTGGGCGACGTCGTGATCGCGTCGATCTACGGCACCGACGCCAAGGTCATCTGGCCGAGCTGACCGAGCCGGGTCCCGATCGCCTGCGGTCCACCCGCTGGGGGCAGCTCAGGTGCCGAGGAATTCGCGGACGTGTTCGATGTCGTGCGTCAGCTGCGCGATCAGGGCATCGACGCCGTCGAACTTGCGCTCACTGCGAAGGAAATGGGTGAAGCGAACCTCGGCACTCTCGCCGTAGAGGTCGACATCGACATCGAGCAGGTGCGCTTCGAGCAGCGACGAATTCGCGTGCTCGTAGAACGTCGGACGCCGCCCGAGGTTGATCGCACAGGCATGCACGTCACCGTTCGGACGCTCGTACCAGCCGGCGTACACCCCGTCGGCGGGCAGGCACATGCCACCCGGCACGCCGACATTCGCCGTCGGGAACCCGAGCAGGCGACCGCGCTGATCGCCCTCGAAGACCGTGCCGCGTACCTCGTGAGGATGACCGAGCATCGCATTGGCGCGGGCGATGTCGCCACCGGCGAGCGCCCGTCGAATCGCCGTGCTGCTCACCGGTTCGTCGACGCCGTCGTTGCGCGGCACGAGCAGTATCGGCTCGACTTCGAAGTCCGCCTCGGCGCCGAGCTTGCGCAGCAGGTCGACGTTGCCGTCGCGGTGACGGCCGAAGTGGAAGTCCTCGCCCACCACGATGACTCGAGTCTTGAGGCAGCGCACCAGCACCCGATCGACGAACGACTCCGGGCTCTCCGCCGACTGGGCCTCGTCGAACGGCACGACGACGACCGCGTCGATCCCGGTCTCCTCGAGCAGTTCGAGCTTCTGTTCCGGGCTCGTGAGCAACCTGGGCGCCGACTCCGGACGGACCACGCTCGCCGGGTGCCGATCGAAGGTCACGACCACGGACTTGGCATCGAGTTCGCCGGCGCGTCGACGGACCTGATCGATCACGGCACGATGCCCGAGGTGGACGCCGTCGTAGGCGCCGATCGTGATGACTGCGCGAGCGTCGCCCCACGAGCAGTCTTCCAGGTCGGTCACGACGAGCACGGTCGCAACGCTATCGGCCCCGGTTCGCCCGAGCAGGAACGAGCGGGCTCAAACGGGTAGCACGACGGCGGGCTTCGCCTGTCCGTCGCCGAAGGTCTCGTACACCGCGAGCAGTTCGCCCCCGCGGTCGAAGACCGCCCAGGGCCCGTCGCCCGGCCATGCATCGAGCACCCGCCCGTTCGCGATGAGCGCCGCCACGTCGTCGTCGACCTGCACCGCAGGCAGCGCACGAACCGCGCTCGCGACGGGCAGCAGCTCACACTCGTCGGGAGGGGCGGCCTCGGCGAGCGAGAACTCGCCGACGTGGGTGCGGCGAAGATTGCGCAGGTGCGCTCCCCCGCCGAGCAACCGGCCGAGGTCGTCGGCGAGTGTGCGGATGTAGGTTCCGGCCGAGCACTCCACGTCGATCGTCAACACGCCGGGTTCGGCCCAGTCGACCACGTCGAATCGGTGGATCGTCACCGGTCGCGGCGCCCGTTCGATCTCGATGCCTTCGCGGGCGAGTTCATGCAGACGCTTGCCGTCGACTCGGATCGCCGACACCATGGGCGGGATCTGCTCGATGTCGCCGAGGAGTCGAGCGGCCACCACGGCACGAGCTTGCTCGAGGTCGACATCCGACATGTCGAAGGTCGCCACCACGTCGCCCGCCGAGTCGAGCGTCGACGTCGACGATCCGAGCACCACCTCACCGATGTACCCCTTGCGGGTCTTCTCGACGAATCGCAGCAGACGCGTCGCCTTGCCGACGGCGACGACCAGCACGCCGGTGGCATCGGGGTCGAGTGTTCCCGCATGGCCGACCTGGCGCTCACCGAACCGGCGACGCAACATGCCGACCACATCGTGGCTCGTCACCCCAGCCGGCTTGTCGACCACCGCGACCCCGTGAGTGGTGGCCGGCTTGCGACGCGCCATCAACCCTCGTCCGCGTCGGTGACCACCGGTTCGTCGACCGGAACCTCGCCGTTCGCCTCGCGCTCGAGCCTGGCCTGGTCCGACTTCAAGATGTCGTCGATCCGTGCCGCTGAGCGGATCACCATGTCCGGTCGGAAGTCGAGAATCGGCGTCTTCTTCGCCCGGATCTGCTTGGCAATCGACGCCTGGAGCCGAATGCGGTGATCGGCGAAGGCCTTCAGGATCTCCTCGTCACCCTCCTCGTCGGCGAGCGAGTCGAAGAACACGATGGCCCGGTTCAATTCCGGGTCGACATCGATGCCTGTCACGGTGACGAACGTGAGCCGCTCGTCGTCGATCCGGACGAGTTCGTCGGCGATGATCTCCTGCAACGTCGTGCTCACACGAGCGCTGCGCGAGTACTTCGGTGTGCTGCTCCGGGTGCTTCTGCGCTTTCCTGCCATGGCTCTCTCCTCGTTGGTCGATCGTGCAGTCGGGGTTGGCCCCCTGCTGCACGATCAGGTGAAGTCGGGGGCGACGCGGTTGGACCGCTTGAGTTCGGCCATGCCCGACATGGTGGCCAACTTCTCGACCGCATCCCACAGCTCGAGCGCCTCCGCACCTTTCGGCGCCTTGGAGATCACCGGCCCGAAGAAGCTCGCCTCGGTCTCGGCACCCGGGTGGAACGTCAGGATCGGCGTGCCGACATCGCTGCCGGCCCGACTGAGCGCGAGTTCGGTGTCGGCGCGGATGTGCTCGTCGTGCGACTCGTCATCGGCCGCGTCGAGGTACGACTCGTCGAAACCGTTCGCCGCGAGCAGGCCTCGATACCAGTCGATCGAGTCACCACGGGCGATCTCGCGCTGGCGCTGCACATGCAGCGCCGTACCGACCGCGGTGTACCAACGACCGACCGCCGCCGGGTCATCGTCGCCGAGGCGAATCGCGTCGCCGATGCGCAGACCCTGATGGCCGAGGTAGTGCCCAGCGCGGTATTGGGGCGTGTACCACTCCTTGGAGTTCTGCTCGTTGAGGATCCACAGCGAGATGAATCGCCACGTCACCTCGTAGTCGCGCTGCTCGCAGACATCGACCACCCATCGCGAGGTGATCCACGCCCACGGGCACACGGGATCGAAGAAGAAGTCCAGGTCGGCGCCCATCGCCCCAACCTACCGACGACTCAGGTTCTTGGGATCTCGACGTCCTGATACGTCTCGATGAGATCGCCGGGCTTGAGGTCCTGGAAGTCGGACAGACCGATGCCGCATTCGAAGCCCTCACGAACCTCTCGCGCATCGTCCTTGAACCGCTTGAGCGACGTGATGTCGCCCTTCCAGATGATCGTGCCGTCGCGGAGGAAGCGAACCTTCGAGCCGCGGGTGATGACACCGGAGCGGATGTAACAACCCGCGATGGCGCCGATCTTCGGCACCCGGAAGATCTCACGGACCTCGGCCTCGCCGGTGACCTGCTCCTCGAATTCGGGCTCGAGCATGCCGATCACGGCCTGCTCGATGTCCTCCAGGAGCTTGTAGATGATCTCGTAGGTGCGGATCTCGACTTCTTCCTGCTCGGCCAGCTTGCGGGCCTTGCCGTCGGGACGCACGTTGAAGCCGATGATCGTCGCGTTCGTCGCGTTGGCCAACGAGATGTCGTTCTCGGTGATCCCGCCGACGGCGCGGTGTACGAAGCTGATGTCGACCTCGTCGCGTTCGAGCCGACGCAGCGACTCGGTGACCGCTTCGAGCGAGCCCTGGACGTCGGCCTTCAGGATGAGGTTGACCGCAGCCTTCTCACCCGACTGGATCTGGGCGAAGATGTCTTCGAGCTTCGTGCCGGTCTTGACACGGGCGTCCTCTCGCAGATGCTTCGCCTTGAGGCGCAGCTCGCGAGCTTCGGCGACTGTGCGGGCGATCTTCTCGTCGGGAGCGGCGCGGAACTCGTCGCCTGCCTCGGGAACGAGCGACAGACCGAGCACCTGGACCGGCGTGGACGGACCAGCCGTCTTGACCTGCTCGCCCTTGTCGTTGATCATGGCACGGACTTTGCCCCAGGCGGCGCCGGCGACGATCGGGTCGCCGACCTTCAGCTCGCCCTT